>Ga0315284_10000479_pt1 | contig 54812 bp, 64 predicted proteins | sample YL17G09_16_MG_FD_203696 | JGI IMG/M metagenome (GOLD analysis project Ga0315284, IMG submission 203696) | Sediment microbial communities from Yellowstone Lake, YNP, Wyoming, USA - YL17G09_16 | ecosystem: Environmental > Aquatic > Freshwater > Lake > Sediment | place: USA: Wyoming | collected...
CGACACAATTACTGTACCTAAAATTGTCCAAATGACATCCTTTTTAAATTTAATAATCACCAATAGTGAAATTAGAAATATGGCCCAAGTTTGCCAACTGATCAAGGATTTCTCGCCAAACTGAGAGCCAAGATTGCCGGACCGCCGTAGCCGGTCACTCCGATATACAAGACTGTTTTGGCAAATTTGGTTAATGATGGTTTATTCATGATGGGATTAGAATGAAATCAAATATAAAATTAAATAACGTAAATAATAAACTCCAACGAGAATAAAGATTGAAGCGACGACAAAACGAGTTATCTTTTCAACCTTGGCAACTATGGCAAAAGCCTGGCTCATTTTTTGCATACTAAACGCAATAATGAAGGAAAAAATAATCACCGGAATGCCGGTACCGAGTGCAAAGAAAAGTGGCAATATAAGCCCCTCTTGAGACTTCAAAATAAGAGGCATCAGTGCTCCGAAAAACAACACACCACTGTACGGACAAAAAGCTAATGAGAACAACATTCCCAGTAACAATGAACCGAAATATCCCTTGGTAGCAATCCACAATTTAAAGTTTTCTACTTTGTCGTTACTCGTAGGAATATGTACTTTGATTACGCCAAACATTACTAGACCAAGAACAATCAAGGTTGCTCCCAACACTTTATCTCCCCACCCCTGGAAAACACGAGATATTTGAAACGAGGATAAGCCTAAATATATGAGCGTTGCCAAAACAGTGTAGCTGATACCACGACCGAGCGTATAAAACAATCCATTTAACAGCGTGTGCTTTGAAGTTTTCCTATCCTTGGAAATAAAGGCAATGGCAGTAATGTTGGTGGCCAGTGGACATGGACTAATAGAAGTTAAAATACCAATAAGAAATGCTGTCAAAACAGGGATATTGTAAGTGTCGATAAGATAATTAATTGTGTCCATAATTATTTACCCAGTAATGTATTTAGTTTGTTTTTAAAATAACTTACGAATTGGCTCTCATTGTTCACCAATCGCCAAACAGTCGTATCCTCAACAATATCGTCCTTGTCCACCCGAATAGCATTCACAAATAAAGAAGAACCTCTGGCTTGATATTTAACAACAATTTCCTGGTTTTCTTTTAACTCGCCGTTAATATCTTTGAAAATAATTTTTCCCGATGCGTATTCCTCTGGGAATTTCTCTTTTATGGTTTTTAAAGCATATTCACCAACGGTAATGCAAGACCAACACTGTTGCGTTGCATGAAAATGAACCACTTCGATTTTGTCGGCCGGAACTATTGATATAGTTGGGGTCGGAGATGGATTACTGCTTATCTGATTATTGCTTAAAATCTGCTCGTTATTTGCTCCTCCGCCCTTACCAAAAATGCTTAAGGTAGTTAATGCTATAGCTACTAATAAAACGATAAATATTATTTTTTTGTTCATATCAATTTCCTTTTATGTTTAAGCAAACAACCCATAAATAAATCCGGCCAGAGTCGTTAAAACTACAATTGAACCGGCATAAACCAGCATCTTTTTAGTGCCGATTAGCTTTCTGATAACTAAAAGTCCCTGAAGGGAGAGAACCGGGTCGGCCAACATATAAGCCATTAACGGGCCTTTACTCATGCCTAGTTTCATAAAATTTTCCGCAATCGGCACTTCAACCAAAGCCGGGAAATAGGCCAGGGTCCCAAACATAACGGCAATAAAATTGGTTAAAAGCGTATTTTTGCCAGCAAGAGATTGAAACTGCTCTTTGGGAATGAGCTGGGTAATAGCAGCCGCAAAAAAGACACCCACTAAAAGCAAAGGAATAATCTGGCTGATAAACTTAATCGTTTCCTCCCACCAAGCATTTCTTCTTTCTTTGGAAAGCCAAGAAAAAGCCATTGCCAACTGAATTAGTATCAAAGGCGAGATTAAGACATACCTTAAATTATTACTGATTGGTGCGGTACCAACCAATAAAATGGCAATCATGGTTCCCCAAAACCAAAGAGTTTTTTTACCTTGAAGTTTGTCTAAATCTTGGGTAACCACCTGAAGGTTTCCTTCTTCTTTGCCATTACCAAAAACCGTCTCCATAATTAGACCTACTAAAACAGCAAAGGTAACCGAGAAAGCAAACCGGACAAGACTAAACCCCCAGCCGATTCTCTGCCCGGTAAAAAGAAGAGTGACGATATTAAAAGCAGGACCGGCATATAAAAGAGTAATAGCAATTCCTAAACCAGCGCCCTTTTTCCATATACCGGCAAACAAAGGCAGAATTGTACAAGAACAAACTTCTATTAAGAAACCGGTTGTGACAGCGATTAAATAAGCCAGCCACTTTTTTGTTTTACCGCTTAGGTATTTTAGAATTGATTGTGAGTCAATCAAACTGTTAATTGCTCCTGCAATAAAAAAGGCGGGAATAAGGCAAAAAAGAACATGGGCAGACAGATAGTCAACTAAACCTAACCAACCCTTATAAATAGCCTCACCGATAAGGTTTTGAACCTGTTCTTGGGCTAAGAAACTACCAATCTGGACTTGCCAGAGGTAGATAATAAGATAAGCTTCGCCTAAAAGACCCAATACCCAGTTTTTCTTTAGTAATTTGATAATATTCATGTCTGTTTTTGTTTAGTTACTAACTTAGTTCTTTAATACCTATCCTGGATTCCAAGAACGACCAAGTCTTCTTCCGCTTTTATGCCTCTTATTTCGTCCTTTTTAATATAAATGCTCTGGTTTTCAGTCAAGGTAAATTTTCCATTAACATCGGCAAATACTCCTTTGCCTTCAAGAACTGTCAAAAGCACTCCATAATCTTCTGGATGCTCAGGAATTTCCACTCCAGCCTTTAAACAAATCAGAGCCGCATGGAACCCCTTAGCATTAAGAAAGTGTCTCTTAATAGGTTTATCAGCCGAAAAAACAATTTTTTCTTTTAAGTCGAATGTTTTCATTTTTTATCTTCTTATTTCTCCTGCGCTTTTTTAAAAAGACTTTTAATTTTTTCAACATCATCAACAAAACCAGTTAAAGCTGGTTTGCCATCAACCGCCAAAACAGGGCTGGACATGACCCCCATTTCCATAATTTTTTGAATACCCTCTTGCCCAGTAAGATATTCGACCTCCTCTTTCAATCCAGCTTCTTCAACCGCTTGCTTGGTCATCTCGTAGAGTCTTTTACAAGTAGGACAACCAGAGCCTAAAACTTGAATCTTCATAGTTCCACCCCCTTTTGAGGAATACTAAAAAGTAAATTGGTAACATGTTTACCTTTCTCAGTGAGTGAGTAATACACCCTTAACCCTCGTTTCTCATCAGTAACCACTCCAACATCTTTCAGGTCTTTGAGGTGGTGAGAAACGAGACTTTGAGACAGATTGACATGTTCCATTAGCTCACAAACACAATGTTCTCCTCGACGGAGGATACAAAGAAGTTTCAATCGGCTCTCCTCAGAAACCAGCTTTAAGAGGGAAGATAGCGAAGCAACTTCTTTTGATTCTCTACTTGACTGTGAACAACAACTGTATGAACCCATGTTCATATTATATAAACAATGATTTCTAAAAAGCAATAGCTTATTTGAAATGAATTGAAAATTAAACAAACCCCTTGACAAGGGTTACCTGCTTTTATAGAATATGAAAATAGTTTCATATTTACTATGTCAACAACAGAAACCAAAAGACTCCAAAAACTTTTAAAACTTATTGCTAATGAGAATAAGTTTAAGATTATTCTTCATTTAGTCCAAGGCGAAGAATGTGTCTGTGACATGGGGGAAAAACTGGACATCGAACAATCTCTTGTTTCACACCACCTCAAATCTCTAAGGAGAGCTGGGCTTATTAATGACCGTAAACTCGGAACCTGGGTTCACTGCTCTCTCAATAAAAATGAATTTGCTAAACTTTTTGAACTATTTTACAGATATCTAAGTCCAGAGAATATATCAGACAAGATGTGTTCTCTTCACGAAAAGTGCAAATGCTTGACAAATTTTTACGAAAGGATCGCTCAATGAGCAATAAATTCATCATTTATGATCCTCCCATGTGCTGCTCGACAGGAGTGTGCGGACCAAATCCGGATCAAACCCTTATACAACTTCAAGACACATTGGTAAAGTTGAGGCAGATGGGTGTTGAGGTGGAACGCTACCTTATTACCCAATCACCTGAAAAATTCAAAGAAAATCCGCAAGTGATTAAGCTCATCCAAGAGCAACAACTGAAAGTTTTACCTATTACTATCCTCAACGGAGCAATTGTTAAAACAGGCAGTTATCCAACCTTGGAAGAATTTAATAGGTTTATTAACGGAAAATAACATGCAAACAAAATTCTATTTTTTCTCAGGCAAAGGCGGTGTGGGTAAAACCACCATGTCTGCTGCCAGCGCTATCTACTTTGCCAAGCAAGGCAAAAAAACGCTTATTATCACCACCGACTCCGCTTCCAACCTGGCTGATGTTTTTGAACAACCTGTTGGACACAAAATTACCCCGATTAAAGGAATAAAAAACTTATCTGCTATGGAACTTGACCCAGATATAGCAACAGCCGAATACAAAGAAAAAACCCTCGCTCCTCTCCGAGGATTGATCCCCGTTGAAAGTTTTAAGGTTCTGGAAGAGCAGCTTAACTCTCCTTGCACTGCAGAGATGGCTTCTTTTGACCGCTTTACTGACTTTTTGGGAGAATCCGAGTTTGAGGTTGTCATTTTTGATACTGCTCCTACAGGTCATACCCTTCGCCTGTTAGAACTACCTGTTGAATGGAGTGGCGTGATTGAAAAAGCAGCCAATGGCGGCAGTGGCGGTCAAACCTGTATTGGTCCCGCTGCGGCTCTTGCCGAGTCAAAAGCCAAATTTGACAGAGCCATAACTGCTATGCGTGATCCCAAACAGACAACTTTTGTTTTTGTCTTACGCCCCGAAGTTACTCCTTTGTATGAAGCTAAACGATCAATTGCAGAACTTCTAAAGCTCAAAATTACTTCTCAAGAACTCATTGTTAATGGCATTTATCCCAAAAGTGCTTGTGATAACCCCTTTATGCTTCGACGCTTTGCTAAACAGCAAGAGTTTTTACTCCAGATAAAAGAGTCATTCCCTATTCCTATTACTCTTATAGAACTCGAGCCAGGAGAAATTAAGGGTATCGAGGCCCTTTTAACTATTGGTAAAAAGCTCTATAAGGAACCAATTAAACTTGCCGATTATGAACCAGAAAGGTTAGCCGTTCAAGAAAATAGGGTTGTTAACATCTTTCCAAAGATCGACACAAAGATTGTTGAACTTCTGACTCCTAAAAATGGCTTCAAAAGAACAATCTTCTTTGCTGGTAAGGGTGGTGTTGGTAAAACTTCAGTCGCGGGAGCTACAGCCCTGTGGATTGCTAACCAAAAATATAAGACTCTTCTTTTGACCACCGACCCTGCTTCCCATCTTGGACAGATTTTTGAAACCAAAATAACCGATAAACCGACGGCGCAAGAAACTAAAAATCTTTGGATTGCCCACATTGATGCCCAAAAAGCAACCCAGGATTATAAAGAAAAAATCCTTACCGAAGCTCGCCAAAAATATGACAAAGAACGGGTCTTGGCAATTGAGGAGGAATTAAACTCCCCTTGCACTGAAGAGATGGCAACGTTTGAGAAGTTTATTCAATTTGCCACTCTTCGCGACTTTAAAGTGATTGTCTTTGATACTGCTCCTACAGGCCATACCCTACGGCTATTAGAGCTTCCTGTTGACTGGAATAAACAGCTAGAAATTAAAACCTTTACATCAACAGGAGAAACGGAAGTTGACAAAATTACTAAATCCCGATTTAAGGAAGTGATCGACATGATGCAAGATATCAATCAAACAACCTTCAGTTTTGTCATGTATCCTGAATCAACTCCTATTGAAGAAGCCAGTCGGGCAATGGAGGAACTGTTAACTATCGGTGTTCCTACCAGCTTGGTGGTCGCCAACTTTATACTACCTGATTCGATTGTCACCAATGATTATCTTAAAAAGCGTAAGGCGATGCAGGATAAATATCTTAAGGAAATGGATACGCGCTTTACTGCTCCTATTTTGAAGTTGCCACTCCTTCCTGATGACCTGATTGGTAAAGACAAATTAGAGGAAGCTGGATATTTACTTTATGGAAAATAACCTATGAACAATCTAAACCAAACCACCAATGATTTTGCTGACTACATTTTGCAAACACCAGAGTTTACCGAGCTACAGGAGGCAACAAAACAACTGAACAACAATAAAGAAGCTTTAGCTATCTTGCAAGACCTCCAAGAGAAAAAACAAACAATATTTACTCTCCAACAGACTGGCTTACCCGTTTCTGAAAAGCAACAGCAGGAATTACAGGCTGCTTTTGCCAAAATGCGTGCGAATACAATTTGCATGCGGGTGATTAAAGCACAAAATACTGCTATTCAATTAACCCGCAAGGTTTGCAATCAATTAGCTCAGGCAACAGGAATACCATTTGCAGGAGGTGGAGGGTGCTGCGGGTAAACTATGAAAAACAAATTTTATTGCCAAAACTGCATTATTTTCTTTGAAGCCGAAGGGGGGAAAATTGAATTCCAAGACCCAATATACGGACATTGCTGGAAACGGGTTGCTAACTGTCCTGCCTGTAATGAGGAGTGTAATGAACATAATCAAAAAAGCTCCTCGTCGAAGAAAAGCGTTGATTTTGATAATTATGTTAGCGAATTAAGAAATCGAGATGGCGGTGGATGTTGTGGCGGCGGTGGTTGTTGCGGATAGAGAACTACTTCATTCCTTTCGCGTATTTGGAAAGAAGGGAAACGAGGATATCTTCAAACGTTATCCCATGGAGTTTACACACTTCGGTAAACGGAAGCCCGGGGTCAGGCCCAAACGCTGTATTAGGATTGCTGTCGGTAAAATACGGTGTATTGGTACTGTCATCCACCCGTATGTCAAATTTCGCATAATCTTTGTGCGCAAGTCCGTTAAATGCCCGGACTGCGAGCTTTTCAATTTTCATTCGGAGCGTATCATCCTCAACTTTTTTATATTTATACGCCTTTGCATCATTATAGGATTCAATACTGGTAAAACTATGTTTTCCGTCAGGCTTGATTCTGAAAATTTTCTCTCCCATGAGGACGTGACATTTCTGTCCGTCATCAAACACAACGACTGTCACTTCCGTGCCGTCAATGAACCGCTCGACAATCACGGGAATTTTATAGGTAGCAATCAGGTCATCCACTTGTTTCTGGGCATCTTTGACTGTTTCTTTTACTGCTTTATTGTTGATCCCCACACTTCCGCCGCTTTCATTGAGTTTTACGATGAGGGGTAACCCGAGTTCATCCAAAACCGCGGTCCCGCTTCTCCTTATATATTGAAATGTCGGAGTCGGGATATCGTAGGCGACCAACAAACGTTTCGTGAGATTCCTGTCGTTTCCGATAACCATCCCTTCCATACCGGCCCCCGTGTACGTAAAATTGGAAAGCTCAAGCGCTGCCGGCACAGACGTCTGAAGCCGGTCTCTTCCTTTGAGGGTATCAACAAGATTGATGACGAGTGACGGTTGGTCCACAAGAAGATTGGTGAGGAAATACTGATTGCCGGGCTGACTTTTGACTTCAACGCCTAATTTTTTGACTGCTTCCACGACTTCACCTGCGCGCTCTTCTACTTCAACTTCTGCCTTATACGCGTCTTCTGTCGGAAACCATTCCCGTTCTACATGAGAATACGCCACAACGACGAGTTTGAGTTTTTTCAGAGAATCACGGTCAGAAGCAAGCTCAATTTTTTGAAATATCGGTTTTTTCTGTTTTTCTTCACCTGTACCGTTTCCGTTTTGCGGCTTTTCGGAAATCACCTCTTTTTTTTCCTCTTTTTCCGGCGGTTTCCCGTTTGTTTTTGGCTTTTCTTCTTCAGAAGTTCCGATTTGCACCATACAATTAATAAATTGTCATCATCGAATAACGAATCTGTACGAATAAACGAATGAATACATTGAATTATTCGTATATTCGTAGTTTTTATTCGTAATTCGTTGATGTTTTACACGTGATCTGCTTCATCCGCCATTGCCTCTGCTTTGGTTTTATGAATCTTCCCATCAGGATGGTTTGGAGGGGAGTACAGCGTATAGAGTTTTAACGGTTTATCCACACTAGTGTTTATAACATTATGTGCTGTTCCTGCAGGAACAATGATTGCATCCCCTGTTTTGAACATATGTTCCTCGCCTTCTATCAATACTTTTCCTTCTCCTTCTTCAATACGAAAAAACTGATCAACCATCGTGTGCGTCTCCAATCCGATTTCTTCGTTTGGCAGAAGAGACATGACCACTAACTGACAATACGGTCCGGTAAAAAGAACCTGCCGGAAATTCGTGTTTGTCTCTGTCAACTGTTCAATAGGTCCAACATAACCAATCATATAAACCTCCTTTTTAAATTTTAATTTATATAATCTTATCGTATCACAATTGAATCTCCTCTATCTCTTTTTGAAATGTTTGAAAAATTCAATTTGCTGCAAACGGTGCTTTGCCTCTTTCAAAGTCTTATACGTCCCCATATGCCGGCCGCTTTCGGCAACAACGCAGTATCCTGCTTTAATTTTCCGAATCATATAATAATGTAAGCGTAAATCAAACGGTTGTTAAAAACAATAGAAATTTCCTCCACTTTACTGTCATTCCTGCGAAAGCAGGAATCTAGTATTGAAATATAGATCCCGCATCAAGTGCGGGATGACAATGGGATAGAATTTCCCTCTTGTGATAAAATACCTCTTTGTGGTTTACTACACACTATGAAAAGGAAAAAGTCTATCCGTACCAATCCATTTATGTCAATTGTCATCGGTATAGTGTTTATCGTCCTCGTAGTATTTGGCGCATATCTTTTAGGCCGGTCAACAAGTTCCCTATCTGTGGCTACACAAAAAGAAAAACATGATCTGGTCATAAAAACCCAGGTCGAAACTGCAGTGTCTCTCTTGGATGCACTCTACCAAAAATCTCAAAAGGGGGAGTTTTCGATTGATGAAGCTAAACAGAGGAGTGCTGATCTTTTGCGGGAACTCCGCTATGGCAAGAATAAAGATGGATACTTTTGGGCTGACACAACTGACGGAGTGAATGTCGTTCTCTATGGGAAAAAGGAAGTCGAAGGCACCAACCGATGGGATGCATTCGTAGGCGGGGTGTACCATGTACGGGAAACTATCAAAAACGGCATGAAAGAAGGAGGCGGATATACCGACTATTATTTTCCCAAAAAAGACGACTCCATTCCCCTGCCAAAACGGGGCTACAGCATCCTTTTTGCACCGTTTAACTGGGTCGTCGGTACGGGCTATTATCTCGAAGATATCACTCTTTAGGCACGTGGTATAATCATGCTTCATGGATGCATTCGTAAAACACCTTCTTTTCCATATCGGCTGGACCGTATTTCCCGCGACATTATTCGTTCCGTTTCTACAACACCCGGTCCAATCACCCACGCCGACTCCGGCAATATTCTCAACCCCCACGCCAACGGTAACCACATCCCCAACGCCTACATATACTCCGACACCAACTCCCGAACCCACAAACACCCCGACGCCAACTGTTTCCCCAACACCAAGCCTTACTCCAACTCCTACTCTTCCGCCCGCCTCATCGGGACAGCTTGATGAATGGTTTACCAAATACAGCAGTCTTTACAGCATTGACCGGCAAAAATTCTGGGGAGTTGCCGTATGTGAGTCAAACTTAAGACCCAATGCCAAAAACGGCGACTATGGAGGACTTTATCAATTTTCCTCAAACACATGGAAATCAACCCGAAGAGCTATGAATATGGATCCAAATCCTGAATTACGCTTCAATCCCGAGGAAGCGATAAAAACCGCAGCGTTTAAAATCTCAACTGCCGGCTTCTCCCTCTGGCCCAACTGCGAAAAATAAAGAGTGTATAGCAAAGATATCATCTTTCATGATATAGTAATTTTTATATGAATACACAACCAGTGGGTGACCAACCAACCAGTACTGATGTTTGCCCCAAATGCCAAAAACCATTGGGAGAAATTACCACGACTGCCTCAGGCAGGAAGCTGAGAAGGTGCAGCGGGGGTTCATGGAATCCGGATACCAAAAAACCGGAAGGGTGTGACTATGTCTTATGGCTCCCATTCGAACCGCAAACACTGGATGAGAAATGTCCGAAATGCGGAGCTCCGCTCATGCTTTCCATAACGCGCTTCGGCAAAAAAATGAAAAAATGCTCCAAGGGCGGATGGGACAAAGAGACGAAAAAAGCCACAGGGTGTGAGTATATAGAGTGGATAAACGGTACGACAGAGCCTCTCGACGAAGAATGTCCGGAGTGCGGAGCCAAACTCGTTCTCTATACCACCGCAAACGGAAAAAAAATGAAAAAATGTTCGACATCAGGCTGGGACCGAGAGAAAAAAATGGCAACCGGCTGTACCCATGTCCAGTGGCTGAAAGCCGGAGAGTAAACGTCTGTAACTATCAATCTACTTTTTCGATTTTCCTTCAAAAAAGAGATATTCAGCCGCATACCCCAACACAAGGATGAGTGTGCTCGTCATGATAAATCTTGTTGCCGTAAAGGCAATGCCCATAAAATGAAGTTCCACAATCTCTGCTATGATACCCACACCATTCCATGCGGACACGAAAATCATGACGGCAGAAACCCTAGCGCCTTTGGAAAGTAAATTTTTGGCCATTGGGAATGACAAATAAAACGGGCCGGTGGACATGAGCGAGCCGAGAGCAAGCGCTTTCAAAGCTCCATAGAATCCGGTATTTTTTCCGAAATTTTTTTCGATTACCCGCGGAGTCACCATCACCGTAAATATTCCCATGAGAAGGATGATTGCCGGAAAGATGAGCGCGAACTGGGATAAAGACTCCCATGAGGAAGCAATGGACGGCGCAAGTTTATCCGGATAAAAGAAAAACAAAACAACGGCAAAGAGACAAAAAATTATGAGGGGGAAAAATTTACGGGATGATTTTTTCTTTGGCGTGTGTTTCATGTTTATTTCAAAAGATGAACTATTACTCCCGTCCCGAGACCGACCACTACGCACAAAATGTAAGTGAGTCCTATCCGGATAACGGGAAATTTCCTGCCCAGATATTTCATTTCCAGTGGGAATGTAAAAATTGATGCCATAGTTGACGCACACGCAAAGACAGCGACCGTTGATACAGCGGCTCCGCTTTCATAGAGTTTGGCTGCTATGGGAAACGCGATGATGCCGGGAATTTGAAGCAGTGAACTAAATAGTGATACAAATAAAAATCCTTTGATCCCCGCCTGATCCCCTAAATACCGTGCAATGCTTTCGGGATTGACGAAACTTGATCCGATGCCGATTAGCCCGATGATGATAAGGATAAACGGAAGCATGGACCAAATCGTTTCCCATCCGGTGCGTATTGCCAGCATGCCTTTTTTCCTGTCTTTAGCTAATAATAATAGCCACACCAAAAATACGACACCGTTGACTCCTATAGGGAACAATAAATTTTTCATATGTTATTTACCTACCAAGGCCACTCCCACGATGGTAATCAATATTCCTGCAAGCTGAACAGAAGTGAGCTTTTCGTGGAAAAAAAACATCGCAATCCCGGCCAGCAACACGGTGGATAATGAATTCCAAAGGACGTTGGAGACCGCCAGACCGAAATATTTCATGGAAAACGCGAATGAGACTCCGGATATCGCCAACATACAAACGCCGATAATAAGATCAATAAGGGTTCCGTGAATCGTCCACTCTTTGATAAATACGGAGGAGATAACGTCAGCCACTGCTGTAGCAATGATAAATAACCACGCCATATTTTTATCTTACCATACCATACAGGTGATCTAAAAAACATGTTAGCTAACATTTCTTTGGATAAATTACGCCTTTGGGTTTATTTTCTTTTTTCTTTTTCACCCAGTTGAGAAAAAAGAAAATGCTGATAAGGATTGCCGGACCGGCAATGACTGTACTCCATGAGAGAGCCATAAAAATATTAGGAGCATTGCGCAATGCCATGCCAATATAGAATAGTGCCGCCAATAGAAAAACTACTGCTCCGAAGAGCTCAAACTTCCAGGCAACAATAAGGACTCCAAGAAGGATAAGAGTTGGGATGTTGTGTATGAACAACCCTCCGATTTTTTCCAGGATTGTCCCCTCCATACTAAACACATCCAAAGAAAAAAGCGCAAGGAAACAAAGGAAAAGAATCGTAAGGATTCTTGGAAAGCAAAACAGCAGCCTGTGATTTTTCATATCGTTATATTGTAATATCCAATTATATTAATCGTAATTCCATATAAAATATTTCGCAGTCACCTTCTTTTTTTCTTCCCATCCATGTTTAGTTTTTTTACGACGATATCAAAATCTGATTCCAGTACCCTATCCTGCATCACGCTATATTTTTTAAATTCTTTTTCAGCTAAGGCCACCGCGACTTCGTGAGATACTTTTCCGGTATCACGGAGTATTTCCTCCTCTTGAAACTGCAAAAAGGCATCGAGTTTTTTGACCCAATCTTTCATATACATAATTTTTCCGCGTGTCGCTTGTGACTCGGCATAGTCCAGGTACATGGCGACTATCCGATTTAGGCGATCCAGTTCTCTTTCGTTCAAATAATTTTTCGCGATACTGATATCAGCTTTTCTTATTTTACCTTTTGGAGAATTTTTCCAGTTTGTGAGTCCTAAATTTTTCTTTCCGCTGTCTACTCTGGAGTGGATAATTTCTGCCGCAGTTTGTCCCGCAATAGCCCAATGTAATTTATTTTGAACCGTAGCAAAAAATTGTTTGGTAATCTTCTCATTAGAATTATAATCCGCACTGCACTGGGCATAAATATCGGTAATCTTTTGGTAAAACCGGCGTTCACTGGACCGGATGTCCCGGATTCTGGCCAACTGTTCTTCGAAATAATCTTTGCCAAAAATATGACGGGGATCTTTAAGCCGTTCATCATCCATGGCAAAACCTTTGATGATGTATTCTTTGAGAACCTGTGTCGCCCAAATACGGAAATGGGTTGCCTGCGCCGAGTTGACCCGATACCCAACGGAGATAATGGCATCAAGATTATAAAAATCTACACTTCTTTCTACTTGTCTCTCTCCCTCAATTTGAACTTGTGCAATTTTTGCACTAGTTGAATCTTTATTTAATTCACCTTCATCATAAATGTTTTGTAAGTGCTTGGTAACAACACTTCTCTCCACTCCAAAGAGCTCCGCGATTTTTACTTGAGAAAGCCAAATATTTTCATCCTTCAAAAAAATTTCTACCTTCACTTTTCCATTAGGTGTGGAGTACAGAAGAAAATTCGGTTCACTTCTAAAAACATCAAGCTGTACTCCTTCATGAGAAAATTTCTGCATATTTTTGTTGGTCATAGTATCTTTACATGATTATCGTCAATGGTACAAATAAAATCAGCGTCGGATTGGTGATGCCGGAGGAGGTGAGAAACAGCTTCATGGACACTAGTATACCAACAAAAGATTATGGAAACAAAATTGATTCTGCTCAACGGTTTCAATACAATAGTACGTGATGGCAAAAAAATTATTTCCAGTATCGTGTATTCTTTTCCTTTCTCTCTTTTCCCATCCGGTCCTTGTGTCTGCACACCAGCCGAACTATACCGGAGACAAAACTGACGTGCTCATAACGGATCCGGAAATATCCAGAGCGTTTTATGGCACGCTCCACGGCACACCGGTCACATTTTCCGTTATCTCCCCAAAACCATTTCAATTCTACGCAGGACTTCTGGTGCCGGATAGTAAAACCGCTCGAACCGATTTCACCTTAGATATTTCCGGTAACAACTCTCTTCTTTCCACGCTTTCAGGCTCCCAGTGGCCGCGGTATTACGAAGAGTTTGCCCGCGACTGGTATCTCAAGGGGCCGGAGTACAAAGCAGATCTTCCTGCTGGTACCTATACCCTCACACTTTCCAGTCCTAATAATCAAGGAATCTATGTCCTTGCTGTGGGGGAAACGGAAAGCTTTCCACCCAACACCCTTCTTTACCTCTTCCCTGAACTTATCCAAATAAAAACACGGATCTTTGGGAAACCCTGGTATGACGCATTTATCAATATCTTCGGATTTTCTCTCGGGGGCATTATCGCGGTTCTCTTCCTCGGAGTGCTGGGAGTATTTGTTCTTCTCCGAAAACGAAAGCATACTCATTTCAAGGCTAAGCCTTGAAATTTTCTGGAGTGTGGAGACGCTCTGGAAAAAACACTATAAACCTATTCTAAAGGATCAGGGGGCTGATATCCTTTATCTTTCGAACTTTTGTAGGTCCTCACACTCCCTCCTACTTTCAAAAAGCCCAATTTCTTCAGTAAATCAACGAGTTTTTTGATAAATAACATATTTTTCTCCTCTCGTTCCCGCAGCGTACCACAATTGATACGTGATATTTGAAACCATTATTTTGAATAAATTTGAATCTAAATTTATATAGTTACTGTTTCTTTAGAATTGCTAACGTCGCTTCAACAGAAGGATTATCGATAGTACGTAATTCTACTCTTTCTTTGAATTTCTCACGCAGTGGTGTCAGAAATTCGTCTGCCCAAGATGGAGTCAGCACTACAACTCCATCAAAATCAACAATAATTTCTTCTCCTGATGTGAGTTGATGTAATACTGGTTGAAATGCCAACCATGCTTCTTTTCCCGAAGGACGTGATACCAGGGTAACTCCGAATTTTTTTAATTGTATAATCATAGTAATTCCTCAAAGCTTATTATAGCAAAACATCCGCTTATTGAAGTTTTTGCTTTTTGTATCATGAGATCGCTGTCGCCCTGTTTTAAGTGCAACTCTGCATTGCCGGTCTGAAAATAGAGTGAAAATGGGTTTTTTATAATAATCGATTTTACAAATTTTAATCCATTACCTCTCGTTTCCGGATACCTTCCTGAGATTGTTTCCGTAAATGCCACATTCATAGCTTCACTTGAATTAGTTAAGTCAGTACGCACCCTCCGTAGTGTAGTAAGGATACCTTGTCCGCGGTCTGCTAATACTACTTTTCTGTTTCGGATAGCATATGAGAACAAAATACCTGATATATCAGGCCAATTTCCTAAATTATGGTCAAAAGAGTTATTCCCAATTTCTCCTGCAACAGCAGTAATTAAGGAAACAATTTCAACTGGTGCAATACGACCTAATTTTGATTGAAATATTTCAAGTCTGGATTGAAACATATCGCGGGTTTCGCAATACATATCCTCGCGTGGTTTCAAAGGATGAGATGTCTCTACCCAGTTTCGGGCAATACTGTCAACTTCTTGTAAATATTGATCAATATCTGATTGACGATAATATCTATGACCTCGGGGTCCACTACGAATCGAAAGTAGACGCCCTGCTAGATCCCATCGTCTCAATGTATCTATTGACACGCCGAGTAATTTTGCCACTTCCCCTACTGATAAAAGTTTATTTTGCATAGGTATATGTAAATCTATGCATATTCTACCAAATCTATGCAAACCTATGCAATAACTAAATTCTTAGGCGTCTGAACGTATTATTTTCTTTATATGAAAGACAAAATATGGGAAAAAAGAATACCTTATATATTGTGCTTCTTTGTTAAAATAAGCATCTCAACAGTGACGAAAATTGTTATGACGCCAAGAAGCCCGATGATGATAAATAAATAGATCTGTACATTGTTGCCCGATTTTGCCACATTAAAGCTGGCTGCCACATCCTGGGCAAGATCCCGGTAATCACTGATGCTCATCACAACTTTGTACATTCCCGGAGGAATACTTTCAGGGATGGAAATAGAATCCATGAAGGACGCCTGCGTCTCAATCGCTTTTAAGACTTTCAGATAGGCCACTTCCTCACCGGCTTTATTTTTTACCGAGTACTCTATCCGCAAGTCTTTCCTGCCAGAATTTTCCGGCCACTTGACCTCTGTTTCGAAGTATACCTTTTCTCCTGCTTTCACTTCGGAATATTTTTCCGGTATGCCGACGGTTATGGTCATGGCGTATACCGAATAGGGAAGTGCCGCTATGGCCAAAAACAGAAAAATAGATACGAGTATGGAATATGTTTTTTTCATATCTCCTCTCACTATATATGAAATCCAATAATAAGCACATAACGAAGTGCCGTAGAGGAGGCTTTTTTTATACCACACCTTCTTTCATTTTTTTTTGGATATCATTTCAAATATAAAACGACGCAAGATAGACAAAACGATAATCAAAAACAGAATACCTACCAATGAACAAACGAGATTAAAATATATTATTTTTTGAGACTCCAGCAAAATTTTATTACGAACACTCAACGATATTTCGTGTTCCAGGTCCGCCCATGATCGATAATTCTGATACAGCTCTTTCTTATATGTATGATAGTCTTCTCCAACTACTAAAGAGTATGCTGTTTTTGCGTCATTTTTTTCTACTGCTCCAAATGCTCTGGTCTCTAAGTCAACAAGTTTAATATTTACCGCATCTAAAGTTTCTACATAACCCAAAGTTTTATCTTTTTCTTCCTGTGACCTCCTGCTTTGAACTATTAATAGTTTCGCGTCTTTTTTTAGTAACTCATCCAGTTTATTTCCAAACTCATCATACGTAGCTCTGTGTTCTTTAATTTCTGCAAGGTTTCCTTTCTCTTCATGAAGAACGATTGCATACGCTTCTGCTGTGAGAATACCATCCCAACCAATTACCTGCTCAGACATTGTATCCAAAGGAGCTTCAACATCTCTAATCTGTCGGGTAGATTCCAGAATATCATTCTGTAATTTTTGGGTAACCAGCAACTGAAAAAAAACCAAGATAATAATTGCTAAAAAGCTAATAGAAATTTTTGTGCTAATTTTCATAGTCTGCCTCCTTTTTTTGAAACATATTCTTTATATACTCTCCCATCGAAACCCCCAGGATTTCACCTTTACCTTCCTCAGCGATGACGCATCCCATGATACTGGGGACATATGCATGGGCGCCAAAGACTTCATCACCCATATAATTAATATATTGAAAGACGGCTTCTTCGTGGTCCTCAATAGTGCCGTCTTTTTTGTATTTTTTCAAATCCGCCAGACATGCTTTTGCCCCATCGCTTTTCACTTCCTGTATCAGGATACCGTTTTTGTTTCCTTTGCCTATATATTTCGAACCGCTTAATAAAATCCCTGTTTCATCTATGAGATACACTTCATTGGTCTTACTATCCAAAGTTTCTTTCATCAGAGTGCTTATCTTATCCAGTTCAATATCATATCCAATCATTCCAATCACCTTGCTTGTATCCGCTCTGTCATAGATAGGTCCAAATACCCCAAAATAATCTTTTTTTCTAAATTGATCATAATATCGCATAAAAGACATTGCTGATTTGTCATTTGCTGGAAACTGAGGCATGGAACTGTAGTCTGTTCCGGCAGGATTATTCTCCGAAACAATAATAATCCCTTCTTTTGAGATAACACCTATTCCGGGAAAATATTGTTTCAGTTCATTTATTCTTTTGTCTGCTTCAGCGATGATTGCCGGATCATTTGGATACAAAGCAGCTTGCTTAAAAGCATTCATTGAGCTCAATATTTCATATTTTTCCTTTTGAGTATTCATATACATATCAACCTGAGCCGCTTTTTCGCCTGCCAACATCTGTAGGCTTTCTTTATGTGATTCAATAAGCAGATGGCGTTGAGTCAGGGACATCAACGCCGTAGTTGCGATAAAAAAAAGAAGGAATGCAAAGCCTAGCCACACTATCAGCTTTTTCTTTTGAAACACAGTTTTCATAGTGCGTTATTACTGACGTTTCATAAATTTGTACAGAACAAATCCACTTATACCGACAATAATGCAGATAGAAATGCTCCATATGGACGTTTTCGAAACAGGTAGTCCTTTAACCTTAAACGCCTGTTTAAATTCATCCACCACATTTTCATTGTAGGTGGTAGTCAAAACCAGGGTATATTCCCCGTTTCCCAGTTCCAGATTTTTAAATTCTTTGGTGACCGTCTTTTCCGTTTCAACAGTTATCTCATCGTTTTCGGTGAAAACGTTTTCACCATCGGAATTCTCAATTCTGTACACCAGAGTGACCAATGTCGGCACCGTTCCAAAGCTGGTAAACTTTGTCCTGGCAACTAAATCACGTGATTTAATCAGGAGTGCGCTTTCAACACTCATGACAATATCAAACAACTGAATGTCTGAATTGAGAATCGAATTTATTTTCGATGCATTTCTCTCCTGTTGTTCAAACACGTTTACACTCAAAAGATTTTCGCCCGCTATCACCTGACGCACTGGCAACATGAAAATAAAAAAAATTATTAGGAAGGCAAATTTTTTCATAGGAGTATATTTACACAAAAAGGCCCATACACCATGTGTTTGAGCCTCGAGGACTTCTCTTGAGCTTCGGAGAGCTTCTGTAAGCTACGATTAATGCGATCTACCCACGCAAAGCATGGTAAGAATATATTACTAATACTAACTATAAAACAAACTTATCATGTTATCAAGTACGCATTTTTATTTCTGCCGGCTACATTTTCCCAATTGTAGGCGCTAATTTAGGAAAATTCAAATTTTGGAGTTGCTTGATCACTTGTTCGTCAGTGAGTTCTTCTGTAAAATAAATAGCTGACAATTCATTGGCTTTATCTTTTTTTGCCAATTTCCAATTACGTAAAATAGTACCCGGGCTGATTTCTTTACGAATCTCTTTTTGTTTTACCAATGTAACCACCTCTCCCAAATCAAGTTTGAGCTTTGAAAAAATCATTGTGAAATCGTAAAAATCACGATAACGGATTCGGTCATTCATTGCCCGTATCTTCTCAGCAGCAATTTCCCGAATATCCATTACCCGCACTTTTGTTTTTACCCCATATTCATTTTTATAAACAAGATCCCGTGGAGGTAAAATAACGTTCTGCAAAAAATCGGTTTCCACCTTCAAAGAATTTGACTGACCCAACGGTCCGATAAAAAGCAAACGCTCAATTTTTATGGTTGCCCCTGAAACATACGACTTTTTCACAGATAAAAAATCCGGTTTTTCCAGCACCGTCTTCATTTCTTCCAAGGCGAGGGGTAATCGGTTGGCTGAAAAATCCAAATCTTCAGAAAAACGCAATTGCGGAAGATACACATGATACAGAGCGGTTCCGCCTTTGAAAATTAGTTTCTTTCTTAAAGGTGAATCATAAATGATTTTAGACACAAGTGCCAAAAAATAATCCTTTTCCGCGACCGCTAAAGGATATTTAAGTTTCCTATTTATTACTAACAACGCCGATTTATCCAATAATTCTAGTATCATAATACAAACGCCACTTGGCGTTAAATAATTTGGAATCGGCGGTAAAATGCGAACTGCCGTAATTATTTTTTAAAGCATTGCTCGCTTGATCCGAGTTTAAATTAAGAGTATCCAATATAAAGCCAACTTTACGAAGTACGGTCGAGCCGGAACGTATCGCGTATGCCTGTAATGTGTTTACATCGAGCTCTGAATGATGATCTCTTATTTTTTCAAAAACCAGACTGGCAGAACTAAAACTCTGATCTAAATAAAGATAATCGATGAGGGCTTTTTCCGCTTCGGCAATGTTAATTATTTTACTATTTTCCCTTTTTTCAATAAAACCAAAATACAGATCTTTTTTAACTTTAGAAAAATTATAGGTGTGACCATCAAAATCATATTTTTTGCTGTTTTTAACAGTAACGCTTGTAATCACCTTGTCATATTGGTCAAACATTTGATAATAATTTAGGGCATACGATAAACTGACATAAGATTCGCTAACCAAAGAATTGGCGATAACATAAAGTGACATGTCATTTTGCGATCTGGCAGAAAGGCTATCCACAATTAGATACAATCCTTGTTTAATTCTCCTTAGCCATCCGGCATGAACCAACTGATTTATTCTGTTGTGAGCTGAAGCGTCAGTATATAATTCTTTAAAAATAGCCGCTAAATTTTGAACACTCAAAATTCGGCCATATTGAATAATGGCCTTTTCTATTAGTTTTGCGTCATTTTCTGATAATATTGTATTTTTCATATGTATCTATACATTATATGTGATTTATACCTAATGTTAGTATATACAATAGATACAACTATTACCAGCTTCTCTTTTTGGGATTCTAGATAGATATTGATCTACCAGGCTTTTTCACTAGCCAATATGTGCAGGTTTTTCTTGTTACTATCAAGTGCGCATCTTCTTTCTCCGCTTGATCCACCGGTAGGTGATGTATCCGCTTATGACACTGACGATGACCAGTATGGATGTCCATGTGCTTGATGGGGATTTTTTGACAGTTGCAGCTCCTTGTACTTCAAAACTCTGTCTGAATTCATCTGTAACACTATTGCCGTAGGTGGTAGTCAAAAATAACGTATATTTTCCGCTTCCTACATCCAAATTTGTAAACGCCTTGGTAACCAGCTGTTCGGTCTGAACTGTCACCTCTCCCTTTTCGTAAAAAACCTCTTTACCGCTGGCATCCTCAACTCTATAAACCATCACAACAGCTGTCGGCACGGTACCAAAGCTGGTAAATTGTGTCCTGGCGACTAAATCACTTGACTTATTTAACGTAGCGCTTTCAATAGTTAACGTAATATCAAATAACTTTATTCCTGTTTCTGTGGTTGTTGTTGTGTGAGTAGCTTCAGGTACTGTTAAAACAATCGGTGTAGGGGTGCGCGTGGTTACTGATGTTGATGTACGTATAGGTATAGATGTTGGTATTTGTATCGAAGTAGACGTGTGTGCAGTCGCAGGTGTGGTTGTAGGCGTAGGCGTGGGTGTAGTTATCGGAGCAGAACTGTATGTTGCAAATTTTGTAAAATGTCTCGTCCAAACAACCAAATCACTACCGACATCCACCTTGCATTCTCCATCTGCACCCAGTCCGGCACCGGTATCGCCACCGCACAAAGATAGAATCTCACTAAACGAACTGTCGTTTTGGGTGTATCCGACCTTTTTACCTTTATCATTTGGAAATGATATTCGGACCGGTTTATCAGAAGACAATTTAATGTTGCCAAAACCTATTTCAATGGCTTTGCTCAATGTTGTTATCGCCCCCGAAGTTTCCGGTAAAGTAATAGTGGTAACCGTTGGAGCATCCATTATACAGTTCCAAGACGATCCGTTGCTAGTTATAGTAGTTGAAGCCGGGATTATAATATTTATATTGTAGGCATTGACAGAAGTAATAGTTAAAGCAGGAAGGAGAGCTAAACCTCCCGTACAAAATGAGTTTAGATTTATTGTCGGATCTGTCGTTCCGCTTTCGACCACAACGGTTACGGCTTGTGTTGACGAAGTGATGACTAATTGCGAAGCAGCGTTGTGACCCGTACCCCTTAAACTAGACAATAATTCAAGTACAATATCCTTGAATAGAGAAAGGGAGGTACATATGGCTGGTGTTACCCATGAGGTCAAAACAGAGATTCTGGTCAAGGTGAAGGCAGGAGAAAAAGTCGCTGAGCTCTCTAAACAATATGGGATCAGTGAGCAAAGTATCTACAGCTGGCTCAAACAGAACGTCACCGGGATGGTGAGCGTCCTCGAGCACAACAAGCTCAAGAAGGAAAACGATCAGTTGAAACAGATCATCGGCGTCCTCACACTCGAGCTCGAGAAGACTAAAAAAAAATAGACGTACATTGTTTGCTCTGATCCGGAAATTTCTTCCTCACATTCCTACGCTCCTGGTGGCAACAGTCTTTGGCTTTGTCCGTGCCTCCGGGTACTACCATTCTCATCGGGACACAACAAACGAGCTTCTCAGGGAACAGATTCTTTCTGTTCTTGCAACCAATCCCAGCTATGGACACAGGCGCATTGCCCTTGCGTTGCATGTGGGAAAGAAACGAGTACGGAGCGTCATGAAAACATGTGGCATCAAACCGTACAAACGCATGGGGAGATGGCGAAAACGAAGAGATGAGAGGCGGGCACCGGCACCATTTGCTAATCTCATCAGATCCCAATGTCCCATCAGACCTAACCATACATGGGTGGGAGATTTTACGTATCTTCCGTTCAAAAAACAGTTTGTGTATCTTGCTACCTTCATGGATCTCTACACCCGGGAGATCGTGGGGTGGCACCTTGCCACCAGACATACAAAAGAACTCGTCATGGAAGCGTTCCTCGATGCACTCGTGAACCAAAAACTTCGCCATCCGATCTATGTCCATTCGGATCAGGGCGTGGAGTATACTAATTCCTCCTATGTCGAACTCGTGCAGAGCGTGGGGACAACCATTTCGCTGAGCAAAAAATCCTCACCGTGGGAGAACGGCTATCAGGAGTCTTTCTTCAACAACTTCAAGACGGATCTGGGACTCGAGTTTGATCGATTTGCGGATATCGGTCAGTTTGCAGAAGCTGTGCATCACACCATCCACGCTTACAACACGACGAGAATCCATACCACCCTCAAGATGTCACCCACTGCATTTCGCCGTTTACATAGTCCTTGAAAAGATGTCTAAAGAAAGGGGTACTTGACAAATCCTTATCATTTCGGGGCTGTGGGTTACAAGGGCAAATTGCTTGTCGTTTGCTATTTCCGATTGAATTTCTTCGAGAATAAAAGAAATCATATCTGGATGAAGAAATAACTCCGGTTCATCTATCGCCAGGAATTTACATTTTGGGTGGTAAATATAACTTAAAAGTAAAGACAGCCTTCTTAATCCATCGCTTTCTTGTTGGGGTGAATATGCAGGAAAATCTTCTTCCTCTCTTAAAAAAGACATGACATTGTTTGTTCCACGCCTTATCATATTAGGATAACGACCTAAATATTTTTGCAACGCATCTCTGACTTTAATTATTATTTCTGGAAAATCCTGCAAGTGTTGATAAAAACCTTGCCCGGTAATGTCGTCACTTCCTAAATCAAAATCGCTTGCCATTTGATCTAAGAACGGGAACTGGTCTTGGTAAAAATTTTGTTGTGGTGTAGCGGTAATATATTGGGCAAAATAACCTTTCTCATTTAGTCGGGCTTCTCTAATTTTGTTTTTTGCTTGCTTGGTAATACATTTCAAAGATAAAGTTTTTCCAGAACCATTTGCTCCAAAGAGATAATTTATTGGGCGAAGTTCCAACTCCTTGCCCTCATGAAGTCCGCGAGGTAAACCAGAAATTTTTGCTTGCGACAAAATAATGTCTGACATTTTCTTAATTCTCCTTAATTTTATCAACTATTGACTTTCGTAACAGTTTCGGTATTATTAATATATACGATATGAACGGAAAACTCAAGAGGACATTGACACCTAAACAGAAGAATATACTTGATTTTATTACCTCTTTTAGTACTGACAAGGAGTATGCCCCCTCTTTAGAGGAGATAGGTAAAAAATTCGAACTTGCTATCTCAACGGTGCATCAACATGTTAAAGCCTTGGAAACCAAAGGCTATCTTAAAAAAGAAGAAAATCAGCCTCGCGGAGTATCGTTATTTGAACAAACACCTGATTCTGTAGAAATTCCCCTATTAGGAGTGATTGCCGCCGGAACGCCAATAGAGCCAATTGAAAACCCGGAACCGATAAAAGTTCCTAAAGGGTTGGTTTCTAAGCGTGGTGATTATTACGCTTTGAAAGTTAAAGGTGATAGCATGATTGAAGATGGAATTTGGGATAACGATATTGTCGTAATCAAAAGCCAACCCACCGCAGACAATGGCGATACAGTAGTAGCTATTACTGAAAACGGGGCAACTTTAAAGATATTAAGAATTCAAAATGGTAAAATATTCTTAGAGCCGAGAAATAAGAACTTAAACAATATTTACCCAAAATCTTTAGGGATAAGAGGTAAATTTGTAGGATTAGTTAGGAGTATTATTTGAGTATGAAAAAGCAAAAATTCATTTCACTTTTCAGTGGAGCTATGGGATTGGATTTAGGCCTAGAAAAAAGTGGGTATTGGGAGTGTATATTTTGTCTGGATAATGATAAAGATGCAGTAAAAACCATAAAAATGAATAGACCTAAACTTCCGGTTTATCAAGACTCCATTGAAAATTTTACAGGCAGCACAATAAGAAAAGACTCTGGTTTAAGCCAAAATGAGGACATTCCTTTAGTAGTTGGCGGCCCTCCCTGTCAGTCATTTAGTGTTTTTGGGAAAAGAAAGGGAATTAGAGATGTCCGTGGCCAACTGGTTTTTGAATTTTTGAGAATTATTAAGGAGCTCAAGCCAAAGATGTTCCTAATGGAAAATGTAAGAGGATTATTATCTATGCCCCTTGTTCCAAAAAAATATAAAGGTAAGATAGAAAAAACAGAAGAATACATGTTTAAGAATGGTTCTTTACTTAACTTGTTATTCAATGAATACAATAACATTGGCTATCATGTAGATTGCTATGTCGTTAACTCTGTTAATTATGGTGCTCCTCAAATACGAGAAAGGGTTGTTTTAATAGGAAACAGATTCAATAAATTGTCTAATTTTCCAGATCCAGAATATAGCAATAGACCCAAAGATGGACTTCCTTCATTCAAAACACTAGGTGATATAATAGGACCAAAATCAGCTTTTCGTGATCCTGATCCTGACTTAATGAATTTTAGTCCAAGAAAATTAAATTATTTGAAATTAGTCCCCCCGGGAGGTAATTGGCGGAGTTTGCCAGAAAATATCCAAAAGGAATCAATGGGTAAAAGCTGGTACCTTAAAGGGGGTAGAAGTGCTTATTGGCGTCGTCTTTCGTTTGATTTTCCTTCACCTACTGTTGTAACGATGCCAAACCACGCAGGAACCAGTATGTGTCACCCTATTGAAATGCGAGCTATAACAGTTGGAGAAGCAGCAGCAATTCAAGAATTTCCTAGTGATTGGAAATTCTATGGCTCATCAACCTCTAAGTTTAGACAAATTGGAAATGCAGTTCCTATTCGGCTTGGTGAAGCTGCTGGAAAAATCCTATGGAAATTGTTATTAGATATAAATAACAATTCAGGTACTGATATACAAACTCTAAGCAGGAGAATTATTCATAAAAGACCCCATGTTAGAACTAAAACATACTGGAAGAATGGAAGTGCTTATTCTGGCAACACCTCTTATTACAATAACAAAGAATCCCCACAGGTTTCGCTACTCTGATACAGTTCCATTTATCTTCTCTAGCAAGTTAAACCAATCTTTCTTGTTGATTTTTTTGTTGCTATCAATGTTCAACTTTTTTGATACTGCAACCTCGAATGAACTTAGTAGATCTTTATTAATTTTTTGAATATTAGATTCTTTTAACGCCTCTAAAATCCCAGCAAGGATCCATTCCTGAGTCTGAGCCTCGCCGTTGTTAATCCAACTCCAAAAATCAGCACCGACATGGACATGAACTTTACCCTGTAGATCAGTGACTTTGTGTACAGCACCCCTATTAATTCCTCGTAATATATCATACTTATCAGTTAATCTATCAGCCGTACCGTAGAACACTCCGACATTGATTGATTCAAATAGCTTGGGATATTTTGTAACAATTTCTTTGAATGCATAGTTTAATTGAACAGCCATCGTTAATTGTATTGTCCACCTTCCTGCTTTAAGTGACAGTAGCTCTATTTTTCCATTTGGCTTTTTTATTATATGGTCTATTTCGTCAAAACAGGAATCGATAAATGGTTCGTTCTCCGCTCTAAATTTTTTGCTCAATTTGGTTGAACCAAACACCTCCGGTAATACTTTTTCATCAATCAATTTTCCAAATCCTGTATTGTGCCCAGTTATTAAATGGCTTGCTATCACTAAATTGAACAACTCAGACAGACTTGATAAGGAGTGATATTCAACAATAAACGGAAGTAAAAAAGGATTAATTGACATTGTATCAGTTAACTCGTCGACTAATTTATTCTGTCTTTGATTCATCCACCAAAGTATCAGCCTTTTAACTTTCTTGATAACATCTTCTTTTTTCATATAATTGTTAGTTTCATTATACTCGTATCCAATAAAATAGCGACAGATCCTACCTATGGAACAAGTCTTCTACCCTCACTTTAAACTTTCGGGACATCTTCATTAGAAGTTTCAGAGATGGGCTCCCTTTTCCTGCTTCAAGAAATCCCACGTAAACCGTAGATATCCTTAGTTGTTCAGCTAGTTCCTCTTGTGTTAAATTGTGTTCCTTTCTCAATTTTTTTAGCTTCTTCCCTAATGCTTGTAAGGTCTGGCGACTGGTTTTTGGCATACCATCATATTGTGATATGTCTAAACTAAAATATTGATAAACTAGAATTATAGATTTAGCCTCAAATAACCCTTGTTTTTTACTCTTAGAAATACTAATATATATCTATAGAATATTATGAAAAAGATAATCTTCATCTTACTCGTAATTGGAGTAATTGTTCTGCCTGTTATTATCAGTTCAAAAGTAAATAAAACAACTGATAAAGTTACACACTCTCTTACTCCAAGTCCAACTAAAAAGACTCAAATATATAGACTGGAAACGCCATCGGTCGGGAAGATTCAACCGTATAAGATAATAGAAAAAGAGATATACGCGGACTTTACAGAAGAATCCTGGCAAGAACTGGTGAAATACGTTAAGACTACCAACAAGATAGTTTCGGATTCAAACGTACCGATAAAAAGCATTAAAATCTATTTCAAAAACGATGGTATAACCATTGACATTGAAAAGATGAAGCAAACTTATTCAATAAAGGATATTGAACCGATTTTGTCGACTTTAAAGGAAAAATCCGAAACCGTGGTTAAAGGGGAAAGCATAGATATCGTAATCCATGGAGATGTAAGCAAAGACGACATCAAAGCTACTATCACAAGCATAATTCAAGAAGAAATAGTAAAAGATAACGACTTAGATAAAATATTTGTAGTTGCTTGGCGTAATGAAGCGGACGTGGAAGATGGATATACCCTTGCCTATACGGTTTGGGGACCAGAAGACGATATAACTGAAAAAATAGCTAAAGAGAATATAAGAGATGGTTATTTTATCAATTGGATACGGATTGACAAGTAAAAAGCACTAAAAGCACTTTAACTATTCTAGAGTTTAATCATTATTCACTGTTGAGCCATCGTAATAGATGGCTCTTTTTAGTAGAATAGAAAAAGAGAATTAGGAAAATATATGAAAATCAGAAAAAACGACAAAGCATATCTTCAGGACTATAAAATTGATATTCAAGCTAAAAATAATCTCTCTTTCCAAGAAATAGCGCTTCTTTTAGATAAACCAGACTTTTTACAGATGCTTCCTCTTTTAAGAAAAGACCTGGGAATAATAAATATAGTTAGTTTAGATGAGTTCATGGATACAGCCTATGACAAACCGCTACATAGTAAGGAAAAAAAGAAAATTAACCTATCCAAATATAAAGATGCCAACAAGTTTAAAGAGTTTGCAAAAGACAATAAAATAATGGCCACCTCCGGCGGTTTGGAGGATGAGATGGATGTATTTCAATTGATAGCAACCGAGGTGAATTTAATCTGCTTACAGTTCAAAAAACCCCCTTATTTTGCTGACGTGGTTAGACAGGCTATTTTTTGCGGTGTGGTTAACGAAGACTACTTTAAACCCACTTCTGCCCAGATAATCGAAAAAGACCTTTTGTTTTCTGGTGTTGGCCATTTTCAGCTCCCGCAAATAGCGATTCTCATTTCGCCAACCACTACCTACGAAGAGTTAAAAACTGTCTTTCGTAATGCCAACAATCTTTATAAAACAGATAGAAGGCTAATTTATTATCAACCAAGAGTAGATACTACTCCAAACATCAGAAAATATAGAGACTGGTATTGGGAACAAATACAGGGAAACACCTATAAAGAAATTGCTGAAGAGTGGTTAAAAAAACACCAGAGTGAAAACACCACCTACCTTGATGTGCTCAAGGCTGTAAAAATCTACGAGAAACTTCTTACTTTCTAACCTGCAACTTACAGGCTTCTAAATTGCATATTCCACGAACAGGCCTTTGAATTGGTATATCGTATCCGTATTTTTCAATAGAAGATACCCTTGTATGCAGAATCTCAACGGATATCGAGCAACTCATAGAAACAAATGGTATTTTATTCAACACGGAATTCTGTCCGTACAAGAACTTGCTCTTTTGGAATTCTACGCTGATCTATTTTGTTTTAATCCAGCACAACTAAACTTTGGGACATTTAAAGTAAATTTTGAAGAAATACGAAAAGTATTTAACTACAAGTCTGATAGTGCGATCAGGAATTGGCACAAGAGACTGCTTGAAGTTGGTTTTATCAAATCGACCAACAAACCACGCACATTTGAATTGACTTGCTCTAAAAGATATATAGGGCTGAGCGAAAAAATCAAAGGGGAGGCAAATAAATATCAACTCCTTGAACAAAATCAGCCTATCGAGGTCATTCTCCAATCATTTGGAATCGATTTCCAATCTATTGGAACAAATGTCCAACCTATTGGAATAGAAGAAGATGAAAAGATTGATATAACGGTTCAAACAAAGTCGTTAGCTAAAGATTCCTATAAAGATAGTGATACTCATTCTTCTTGTAGTTCTCAAAAGGTAGTGGTTATCAGGCAATCAGTGAGAAACGATGCTGAGTATCAAAAAATTTACGAAGACGGTGGCTTCAAAAAGTTAACCCCAGAAGACATGCGGTGGATTGACGAAAACACCACCGAAAAAATCTCCATTGAATCTGACGAACACGAAAAAGAAATCGTTCGAATTTATTTTGAAGGTAAATGGGACGAATATAGGAATTCCCTAATTCATTAGTAAACCTATGAAAAAAATCAGAATAACCACTAATAATTCGACTTCCCACATACCAAGACACTCTATTTCTCAAAGACTTAAAAGGGCATTTTTAAGGCTACGTCAGAAGACTCTTACTAATTTTATGGGATATGACCAAAAATCTGCTCAACTCCCCTTTAGAAAAAACAAAACCGGAGATATAGCGGTGCAACTAAACGGCTATGAAAAACAGTGAAACAAGGTCAACGAAAGAAAAAAGCAATCCTACCACCCCCGGTGAAGTAGACATGGACGAATTGGCAAAATTATGGATTGAATTGGTTCTCCAGCAGATACAGAAAGCGCCAGTCGTTTTCTCTGAAAAGAGTTCATACAATAATATTATAGGTTTATTAAATAGTAGATAATTATGAAAAAGGAGAATTTAACATCTAAAATTTGCGCCTACGTACGTGTATCCACGACCGATCAGAAGGAAAATGGTTCCAGCCTCGAAGTACAAGAAACTAAAATATTAGAAAAGGTTTCGGAGTTAAAAGGAGAATTGGATAAGGTATATCACGACGATGGACGCAGCGGGACAAATATGTGCAGACCTGGTCTTCAGGAAATGCTGGCTCGTTGTTCTAAAGGCGACGTCAGATATTTAGTAATTTATGACAGCTCAAGACTTTCTAGAGATACCAAAGATTATTTAACAATTAGGGCATTACTTGCTAAATATAAGGTGGAGATTGTTGCTCTAACAGGGATTTCTTCTTTCGGGAATGACCCCTATTCAAAATTCTTCGATGAAATTCTCGCTTCAGTAAATGCCTTACACCCAAGAATAAGCGGCTTCAAAGCCAAACAAAGTTGCATAGCAAAATTTAAAGCTGGCTACTATCCCTCGTGGAGTCCTATTGGCTACAAAAATATTGAAAACCTAAAACCATTAGGAAGTTTTGATAAAAGAATTACTGTTGTTGATGAAGATATCGCACCATTTATAACTCAAGCCTTTAAACTGTATGCTACAGGCGACCATTCAATTTACTCAATCCGACAATACCTGCACGAAAAAGGCGTAATGGGCAAACTAGGTAAACCACTCCATTATTCAGCTGTATACCAAATATTAACTTGCAGTTTTTATTACGGATTAATGAAATGGGGAGGGTTAGAGCTTATAGGTAAACATACTTCCATAATTAATAAGGAAACTTTTGATGTTGTCCAGAATATCTTTAGGGAAAAGGGCGATTATGGACTACGGAAACGAAAACATACTTTTTTACTTAGCGGTTTCGTATTCTGTAAAGACTGTGAGAGAAGATATGTTGCTGAATGGCATTATAGCCCAAAATTCAAATCAAGAGGAGGGAAAATCGGCTATTACCATTGTCAAGGCCTAGGAAAGAAAGGAAACGGCTGTAAAGCCCCTTATATCCAGTTAGAAGACCTAGAATTACAGGTTGATAACGAAGTATCCAAACTTGAATTTAAACCCGAATTTATAGAGGCGGTTAAAAGGAATATTACTCAAGTGTACCAAGCAAACACAGATAGGAATAAACAAATGAAAAAGGCTATCTATAACCGCAGGGATGCCTTAGATGCCAAAAGAGAAAGAATTGACAAAGCCATGATGGACGGCAACATTACCTCAGAAGACCATAAACGGATGAAAACTATAATAGACAAAGAAGCTCTGGCTATACAAAGAGAGCTGACTGAAATTGAGAAAATACGAACAGTTGATGTTGATGTGATTTCCGAAGTTTTAGACCTAACCAAAGATATCGCCAAAGCCTTCAGAGATGCTGATATGGGTCGCAAGAAAGCCTATTTACACTTCTTTTTTAAAGAGTTTTTGGTAAAAGATAAGAAAATAGCCGGAATCAAATATCAGCCCGTTATAGAGGTCTTGCAACAGGCAAATTCAGTTATATTTAGTACGACTTGGCTCCGGCGGCAGGATTCGAACCTGCAACCATCTTCTTAACAGGAAGCTGCGCTACCATTGCGCCACGCCGGAATAAACTGTTTAATAAACTGTCTTCCTCGATAACTTTTTAACTGTTTTTCTCGTATTAATGCGTTAGTCCTATCTTCTGCTTCTTCCTTATAAATTAATTTCCAATCCCCTTTTATTTTTGCTGTGTAATGATTTCCAAGTTTTTTATTATGCTCCGATACTCTTCTTTGAACATTACTTGTTTCTCCAATATATATTTTGTTTGTCTCTTTATTGTAGAGAGCATAAATATACCACTTCATAGTATACAGGAAGCCGCCCGCCAGCTGGCGGGCCACGCCGGAATGAATGTTGAATGAACGTGGATATTATACCATTATCTGTGGTTATTTGAACGAAGAAATGTCATTTGCCGTTTGTATTCATCCAGCACCTTTTCGGCCAATAAAAGAGTATTTTGTTGGTTTTTTGAATATTCCATTAACATTTTAACATTCGTATCAGGATTTTTTTCAGAGGCAATATGTAAAAATTGCATCCCCTGCTTTCTATTACCCTTTGCCAACATAAACGCTGAACGGTAGAGATATCCAGCGCCGTCTGCCATCTGACTGTGTTTTAATTGTCGTAGTTCATTTTGTGAAAGCGGTTCTGTAACCAGTTTCATGGCCTCCATTGTAACACATGAAGATTCAGGTTTGATTTGGTATAGTATTTGTATATGTCTCTCACCGGAGTATTTGGACAAATCATCGGCGCAATCGTCGGACTGTATGTTGCTAACAGTATTCCCGGCTGGCACATACCGGTTATCACCAACGCGTATCTTTTGTACCTCCCGTATGCGAATATGGCAATTATCGGAACCTGTATCGTAAAAATCCTCATGCACCTTTCTCCCTGGTATCGGTTACAGCAGGTATGTGAAGGAGTATCCCAGATCATTGCTATTTTTTCCCTGTATATGCTTCTTACCATTCATCCGTTTGATTTCTCTGCCATAGGAAAACCAGAGATCAATGATCTTCTTTTATTTGCATTCACGATCGCGATCATTGCTCTTTTTCTTGCCTTTCTTGTGACCTGTTTCCGGATGCTTCGGGGAAAACCTACTTAAAAAACCATGACATATGCTCCATACATCATCTATTTTCTTTTTTTCTCCATGATCGGATGGATTCTGGACTCTGCGTATTCATCTTTTGATAAAAAACGGTTTATCAATTCCGGATACTTTTGGGAACTGCCACTGTGCCCTATCTATGGATTCGGCGGCGTTGCTCTAATTCTCCTTGCAACGTATTTACAAAGATATCCGTTTGTCATCACTATCATCATAAGTGCGCTTGCGCTCACGCTCATTGAATACATCGGAGGTGTTTTTTGCGTCATAGTATTAAAGGAACGGTTGTGGGATTATTCCCATCGTAAATGGAATCTCCATGGCCACATCGATGTGTTCCATGGCATATGTTGGATACTTCTTACGATCATTTTTTACTTTTTCCTGTATTCGGTCATCTATGAATTCCATATATCCATGCAATCAACAGGAGTCATTTCACCATTCACGGACAAACTGATCTTTTTCCTTTTTTGTCTCATCGCACTGGTATATACAGCAAAAAGGAGGCACACACGGCTCAAAAGACTGGCAAGACAAACAAAAAAGCGAAGAAGTTATTCTAGATAGTCTTTTAACTTTTTACTCCTGCTTGCCCCACTTCGCTAAAGCTACGAGGGGTAAAGGTGGCTTACTCTAGGTAATCTTTCAGCTTTTTTGAACGCGAAGGGTGTCTTAATTTCCGAAGTGCCTTGGCTTCTATTTGGCGGATGCGCTCGCGGGTGACGCCAAAGAGCGCTCCGACTTCTTCAAGTGTCCGGGGTCTGCCGTCTTCAAGTCCGAACCGCAGGATGAGCACTTTTTTCTCTCGGTCCGAAAGAGTCGTCAGGACTTCTTCCATGTGTTCTTTGAGAAGTTGTTTGCTGGTTTGGTCATATGGGGTGGGACCCGGATCTGAGATGAAATCTCCAAGGTGACTGTCCTCCTCATCGCCAACCGGCGTTTCCAAAGACGTGGGCTCCTGGGATACTTTCATGATTTCATGGACTTTCGTAACATCCACTTCCATGGCTTTCGCGATTTCCTCAGGCAAAGGCTCCCTTCCTAAATCCTGCATGATGCGCCGGCTGATCCTTGCAAACCGATTGATCGTTTCCACCATGTGGACCGGAATTCTGATTGTGCGGGCCTGGTCGGCAATGGCTCTCGTAATTGCCTGCCGGATCCACCACGTCGCGTATGTGGAAAATTTGTAGCCTTTACGCCAATCATACTTCTCAACAGCCCGGATAAGTCCCTGATTTCCTTCCTGGATAAGATCAAGAAGCGACATACCCCGTCCGATGTATTTTTTTGCAATAGAGACAACCAGCCGAAGATTCGATTCCGTCAATTTCCGTTTTGCTTTTCTATCTCCTTTTTCATAGCGTTTTGCAAGAAATATTTCGTCCTCAAATTTCAAAAGGGGAACCCGTCCGATTTCCTTGAGGTACATCCTGACCGGATCAGATACCGGTTCAACTCCCGATCTGGCAAGGGATTCTATCTCTTTTTCCAACTCCTCAATGCTTTTACCTGCGTCTTTTTCCGCTTCCTGACTGGTTGTTTCAAAAACGTCAACCCCTCCTCTGATAAGCTTGTCATAGAGCCGGTCAAGCTCTTTGATGTGGTCTTCGGGTTTGGGAAAAAGGGAAAGGATATCTTCCTGCGTGATGAATCCGTTTTCTTTCCCCTCTTTGAGAAGGTCTTCAACTGTAGAAATCGTCCGTTGTTTTGCCATATCCGGTAGTAGAACTTCAATTTCTTCCTAGTTTGTGAAGTTCTAAAACCCTCCTTTCCAAACAATACTCTCTACAGAGTTGAAACCAATTCCGGAATACGGAAGAAAGAAACGAACTATTGAAGTTTCACTACCGGACATATAGGTACTCCGTGAGATTCTGAATCAACCCCCACTTCGCGCAAGGCTTCGTGGGGCGAAGCAGAAAACTTCGCTTGACCAATCGACTCATAGTATATCAGAACGAATCTGATTTTTCCAGAGCGCTCAGCTCTTTCGTAAGCTCTGAAAGTCTCTCCTGTGCCATCGGATCTTCAACCATGCGGTTTTTTTTGTTCAGATCCTGAATTTTTTGACGGATAACGATCCTGTGAAGCTCACGTATGGTCTTTTTCCATTCTTCCTGATATGTTTGTTCATCATCAACAATACTTGACATATCCCACAGGTATGCCTGGTCAACGATGGGAATAAGTTCCGAAGGAAGCGTCTGAACAAATGTCTGAATAGAAAAATCCTGATTTTCAAAAGTATACTCTTTAAGCGCCTTGAGAATTCTTTGAACCGGCAAAAAAGAAACGCCTGAAATCACCATTGCTTTTTCCAAATCTTCCCACAATTTTTTCGTTTTCCCTTGTAAAAGAAGGGCAAGGGTATAAAGCTCAATGTTCTCTTGTCGGGACAATGCCTGATTCGGTGTATCTGATTCCCGTTTCTGTTCCTGTCCTAACGGGGTTTTGATTTTTCGCATTTCCTCATCAACATATTCCTCCGATACGCCCATGATCTCTGCCGTTTTTTTTATATAATGCCCCTGAACAATTGAGTTGGTTATCCGGAAAAGAAGCGGTAAAATTTCCTCACTGGCCCTTTTTTTACCGGTAGCAGATGCCATGTCAAACCGTTTCTTTATCGAGGAAAGGAAAAAATCATAGATGGGAATTGCCGCGCTGACTGCTTTTTTGAAACCTACGGGATCTTCCCGTACTGCCTCATCCGGATCTTTGCCTGAAGGGATAACAATTGCTTTCATCTCCAATCCATCCCTTTCGGCAATATCAATTCCGCGCCTTGAAGCAGCATCTCCTGCCACATCGCTGTCTAAGCAAAACACCAAGGTCTTGGCAAATCGTTTGAGAAGATGAACGTGCCCTTCGGTAAGAGCTGAACCTTTGATGGCAACGACATTCCCGATTCCTTCCTGAAATGAGGAAATGAGGTCCAATTCTCCTTCCATAAGGATTGCTTCCCCGGATTTGGCAATTGCTCCTTTTGTCACGTCCAGACCATAAAGGACATTACTTTTGCTATATACAGGCGTTTCTGATGTATTGATGTACTTAGCTTCCTTAATAGTCGGGTCCAGTACTCTTCCGGAAAACCCAACGACATTGCCCCGGTGATCCCGCAACGTAAACATCACCCTGCCTCTGAACCTATCGTAAAATCCTCGGTTCCCCCGGATGGTCAAACCTGCCTGATTAAGAATCCGCTCATCGTATTTTTTTTTCTTGAGAAACAGAGAAAGCGCGTCCCAACTGTTCGGGCTGTATCCCAATCCGAAGGTTTTGATGGATTTATCCGAAATGCCGCGGTTTTTGAGATACAAAAGCGCTTTCTCACCCAAATGATGTTTTATGAGCATGTACTGGTAAAATTCACTCGCTAATCGATTGACTTCAAAAATTTTTTCCTTCAGTTTTTGCTCCGGCGAATCTCCGTATCGTTTGGTAAGCGTCACACCTGCTCTTCCTGCCAGTTGTTCTAATGCCTCGACAAAATCGATGTGCTCATACTCCATGACAAAATCAATGACCGATCCTCCTTTGCCGCAGCCGAAACAATGAAATGTAGCCCTTTCCGGTGACACCATGAAAGACGGCGTTTTTTCATGGTGAAACGGACACAACCCCTTAAAGTTTCTGCCGGCTTTTTTCAAAGGCACCCGTTCTCCGACAATGTCAATAATATTAAGACGTGTTTTTACCTCATCAACATCACTCATACCAGGTAGTAGAGTTTCGACCTTTTTTTACGCGGTCAAAATCCCGACGTCCTCCTTTTTTAAAAGATTCTCTATACGTTCAGGTAGTACCTGTTTAGACAAAAGTTCAAACGCGTGTCGAAACTTCACTACCCGGCATAGGTAGCCGAAGAATACCATGAACAATTTTCAAATTCCAATTTTCAATTTTCAATGAAACGAAAAAAATTCAATGATTCAAACGTTGAAAATTCAACTATTAAAAATTTATTTAAAATTGTGAATTGTAAATTGAAAATTTGAGAGGCATTTTTTTATATAACAATAGGTAGTGGAAATGAATGCTTCTTGTATTCTAAATACAGCCGAATCGTCTCTCCATGATCAAATGCCATTTCTCCAAGTGAAGGGAGCGTTTCGATAGGAAGCCATGTCACCTTTGTTGATTCTTTATCAGGCTTTGACACTTCCTGAGTGGGTTTGATGATATAACTAAAGGCAACGTTTTGCCTGTCTTCATGCGGCCGATTTGGATTTGAAGTAATTTGAAAAAGTGAAATGATCTTTCCTTCCCATCCGGTTTCTTCCAAAAGTTCCCGCAATACTCCCTTTTCCAACGTCTCGTCTCTTCCTAAAAATCCGCCCGGAAGCGCCCATTTACCCGACTCGATAATATCCATTGACCGTTTTACCAAAAGCAAACACCCGTCTTTTTCAACAATCGCATGGGTTACAATGTGCCGCAGACTTGCTGAATGACCCTTTTCAAACGTACAGCTAATCATACGAGTATTTTTTGTAATGTTAACGTGTTAACACGTTAACATTACCGTTGTCTTTACTATTTGAGAGATATTTGTTTGTCTTTTACTTTTTCGTACACATCAATATCCAGCATAGTAGGTTGACACGGACTTATGGAAATATTCCCTTTTTCAATGATTGCCGTATCCCATATTGGTTCTTTTTTCAGTTTCGCATGATTCTTTTTCGGATACGAAAATTGACGGGTTACCATATCTAATACCGGAGGAACCCAATACCCGTAGATATCCTCCAACGGTTTGGCAAAGTGAACCGTCGTTGTTTTTTTGGAAGGAAGATTGACATTCAGGATCATTGCACCCCAAAAATCGTTTCTTATCGCCTCCCGTATAAGTTTATTGGCAACATTTCCCGGATAGTCAAAATAGGAAGAAAGGTCATCATCGAATCCATGGTTCTTTATCTGCATTCGATAAGAGCTGTCATAACTGATTGCGATCGCGTGGGGCGCAAGTCCCATGTCTTGTGCAAAGAAAGCCGCAGCATAGGTACCGGAAGAAAGTAAACACCCTCCCACATTTACCCCAAGATTTATTCCTGATATGACCAGATCAAATGACCGGGAAAAATACTCTTTGCAAAATACAATGATGTCTGCCGGCGTTGCATCAACATAATAAGCCGGAATGCCGTCAACCGCGGTTTCATCCCATCTCAGATTTTGTCCTACGGTCACTTTTCCGCCAACACCGCTTTGCTGCACCTTCGTACCAACAATTGTAAGCTCAAAATCCTTTTTCAAAAAATGGACAAGGAGCCGAGTGCCGATTGCATTGTACCCATCATCACCGGTCAGAAGAATGCGTTTTACGTTCATGAATATCCTATTGTACCATAGGGCAAATCCCCTCAGCCCATATGCCGAATTTGTTCTCTTTTGCGTCCAATTCTGCCACCTGGAACTCTTTTTGGTATTGGTAGGGAATTCCCAAATACGTATATTCATACGCATAGCCCTTACATATCATTAATTTATTAACATTGGTTCCATCAGTGAGAAATATATAGCGGAGTAATCTGCTATATGAATCCCGGTCGGATTGTGTTGGGTCTGAGACCAAGGAAACAGTATTTCCGTTTATCATTGTTTTCAATGCCTCTGTTGCCTGATTGGCAAAACAATCAGCTTGTTTTTCTTCATATGCCATTTCAGGTGCATCAATACCGATAAGCCGAACCCTCTCTTTTTTTCCGTCAATCACCACATCCATCGTGTCCCCGTCAATCACATAAAGGACAAAGGCAGTTGTTGATAAAGATTTTGGAGCAACAATTGTTTTATCCTTAATGAAAAAGAACAGTGCAATGGAAATGAGAAAACCCATTGTAACGATAGGAAAAATTCTGCGCATATGTTCAACCACCCCCGTCTATTCTTCAAAGGTATGTAAAAACGAATAGGACTAGCCAGATATACCAAATAGACATACACAGAACTTGTATGAAAACATTTGTCTTTTTCACAAACATAAAACCAAATGCCAAAACAAGAGGAATTGCTACCGCAATGTTTGTCAATTGGATAAAAGAAACATCACCAATCAATTTAGCAAGATGTATCTGACCTATTGCCCAAAATACACCACTACTATAAGCAATTACTTTGTGCGTGATTGTATATTTGCCTTCGATAAAATATGCAAGTGATAAGAAGAGAAGTGCTGATAAGATTAAAACCCAGGCCGTAGGCGATTCAAAAGAGATCTTAAAATAATGTAAGATGAACCAAACAAAACCAAGATCAAGTAACCCTTTTATCACAAAATTTAATCGGAATATAAGCGCATGAATTGGGCGGTTAAGAAAATGAATCGACTTTGAGACAGTATGGTTATGGAAAGAAAAATCCGGCGCTTTCCTAATAAGGAATAAACTAATTATTGAAAACAAGGGTATAGATATTATGCTGTTATATTTAAAAATTTCCGGGATGTTCATAGTGGCGGCGAACCATAGACAATATGAGAATCTATTTCAGTATTTTAGGTTTTAGCCTTCCAGCTAAATGTTCGTAAAACCGAATCATATCTTTTTTGTTAAACGGAACCAGCATTTTTGGAAAATCGGTAATTTCTGAAGCTTTGAGAAAATGTTTTGCTGCCTGTAGCCAATCCGTGGAGCTGTCAAACTTTCGGTCTGCATCCGTCAGAAGTTTATAGATACTCCAGTTCGTTTTTTTAAGAATACAATACAGGTCTACATAATCTCTTTCTCTGGGATGAGTGCGAATAATGTGCATCTTATTCACAGCAATTTCATACATGGTATCAATTTCTAAACCATGCCACACCATACCATTGGTGATTCTCTGTGATGTATAGTGATTGAAGTCAACCTTAAACCTACTATTGTCTTTATAGCGGAAAATAAATGTATAGAATCCAAAATCATCATTGACGACTAATGATTGGTACTCTAATTTTTCCTCATTTTGCTTAATCCAGTGAGTAATTTTCTCCCCGTCAAAGGGTTTGTCACTGAAAAAATCCAAATCATACGATTCCCGGTGATGCAGATACCAACTACTCAAAGCCGTTCCCCCGCTTAAATAGAATTGTTTGAAGAATTCCCTTTCTTGAAGTACCACTTCCAGAAATTGTTTCTGTCGAAAGCTAAGCCCTGTTCCTTTTTCCATTTTGTGTCCCATAGGAAGAATTCTATCACTTTTTGCTTATCCGGATCGATCCGATCCTTAATATGTGGCCAAGCATTGCGAATCTCCTCCTCGTCCAATCGCTCCCCATCCAATCCATAGTTAATCAATTGAGTAAGCCTCCAGAGCAGATATTCTTTCGGATGCAATCTTTTAAATTTTTTCTCATCCGTGTTCCAATTGATCATAGGCTGATTATATCATTTTAGGTTTTTATCCATAGCAATACAATACTCTTAGGCTCGTGCTGTCGCGATCTATCAATATAAAATGTTATAATAAACGTTGGAGAGATCGCATAGTGGACTAGTGCGCACGCTTGGAGAGCGTGTGTGGCCGCAAGGTCACCGAGGGTTCGAATCCCTCTCTCTCCGCTTATGTCTTCCCGTTCACGCGCGTTTGTGGCAATACTCATCGCTTCTGTTCTTTGGGGAACTGCAGGGGTTGCAGCAAAAACCCTGGTACATGATGTCAACCCGTTTGTCGCTTCATTTTACCGATTTCTAATAGCATCAATTCTGATTCTTCCCTTTTTCCTCAGAGAACATAAACCCCGTTTGGTATGGCAAGATCTTCTTCCTTTAAGTATTCTAGGTGCAATGAATGTTCCATTGTTTTATCTCGGAATCAAAACAACAACAGCAAATTCAGCAACACTTATTTACACCGCCACCCCTCTTGCCACTGCGCTTTTCTCTAGTCTTCTTATTCAAGAAATTCATTCGCGACGCAAACTATTAGGAATTTTTATTGGCCTTGTCGGAGCAGTGTTCATCATCCTTCTTCCGGTCATTGAAAAAGGCTCAATTGTGACAGGTGATCTTACCGGAAATCTTATTATCGTTGGTGCCATGCTCTCCTGGACGCTCTATACCGTTGGTTCACGACACATCCATACGCATGACACCTATTCACCACTGACCGTAACATCAATCTACTTTTTCACTACCACCCTTCTTTCTCTCTTGTTATCCATACTAACCAAACAGCAATTTTTCCCATCCGCCCTTTTTTCACCAATGTATGTATTTACTCTCTTCTATTCAGGGATTTTTATTACTCTTATCACCTATTTTCTGTTTCAATGGGCAATAAAAAGAATCAGCGTCACAACTGCTTCACTCAAACAATACATAGAGCCCATCGTTGGAGTGTCGTTAAACACCATGCTCTTGGGAGAAAAGATTTCTACCGGGTTTATCATCGGTAGCTTTTTGGTGGTTCTCGGGGTAACAATCGCAACCGGATCTAAAATATTATCTGCAATGAAAAAGAAGTTCTTTGTAAATTCCTAGCGCCTCTGATCGGAATCCCCGCCTGCCGGACGGGCAGGGAACCAGATATTACCAGCTCCCGCCGACGCCAAGGCTTTGGCGGGCAGGCCGAAGGCTGGCGCTCCCCGCCTGCCTTAGCGCTTCTGAGGAGAGTCGAACTCCTATTACAGCCTCCGGAGGGCCGCGTTCTATCCATTGAACTACAGAAGCTTTATCTAATCTTACCAAAGTGCGCGGCGGGCAGGTATCCGTTAAGCTACAGAGGCAAGGTCTCTATTTTACCCTATTTTCCCTAAATCTCCATTGAGAATAACTGGCTGCATGGCCAAAAGTTCAGTTATGTAATCCATCTTTGGAACTGGATTTAAAAGAAATACTTTTTTCCCAAGCCAAAAAGCAATCCCGATTTCAAGGAAGGTGTTGCCTCCAATGTAATGTTTGATTCCCTTTTTATCATAATTGAGAACAAGAATCGCATCGGCTTTCTCTACTTTCCGGAAATGCTCCCGTATAAAATCGTGCTGGATTTTCACCTGAACCTTTGCCTCATCAACAGTCGGATTGACATACCCGAATTTATCCATAAGTTCAATGCTTTTAGGAACCAATACTGTGTGCCCTAGACTCTCCAGTTCTTTTTGTATCTGCCGCATTTTTTCGTGAAACTTCATGCTCCCGCAGATGGTGATGTTCATATTAATTTTTTGAGAAAAATTCATCCCTCACGGTTTTCCAATACTCGGATTGCCGACACAGTAATTCGTTTGCCCGCTTTTTTTCTTTCATCAGTTCATACACAACGCGTTCAAGAAATATCGTATTTTGTGATCCTTTCACCAACACAAGATTATGGTTCTTTATAAGTTTCTGAATAATAAATTGTCCGACGTCTCGTGCAGTATCAAATAAAAAGACACGGTCTTTGGAAAAACCGGTATTAAGAACTGCCGGTAGCGCATACTTTTTCATGAGCGGTCCAACCAATACAATATAATCTCCTGATTGGGCGGCAAGAATGCCTATTTCTCTGTGTTTCTCTTCCGCCAATACCCCCAGTTCCCGCATATCTCCCAACACAACTATTTTTTTACCCGGAGTACACAAATTCTTTAAAAGATTAAGTGCTGCAGAAACGGCAACCGGTGAAGCATTATAACTTGAATCAATAATCGTTGACTGCTTCTCGCCTTTCAGAATTGATAACCTACCGGGAGGAAGATGATATTCTTTTTGCAAGATCCGTATCGCATCTTCAAACGAGATCCCCAATTTCCACGCACCCAAGAGAATCGCTGCAAAAATATAGCCATACTCTTCAAAAAACAGCTGGTCAACAAATTTCAATTGAAATGTCTTTTCCTGCCATTCATAGGTGAATGTTGTTGAAAATTTTTTCACTTGATATCCTGCCAGGCGCAGTGTCGCATTCTTTCCACGTCCAAATGTCAATACTTCAGCTTGAATATTCGTTTGAATTTGTTGAATGAAACGGTCGTCTCCGTTGAGTATTGCGGTTTTCGCGCTGTCCATCGTGGTAACCAAACGGCCTTTTTCCTTGGCAATTGCCTCAACGTCTCCTTTGAATTGTTCCGTATGAACTGCGGAAACATTAAGGATAATACCGATATCAGGGTGAACGATCTTCAAAAGGTAGCTCATGTTTTTCGGCTCAATCGGCGCGTCCACTCCCATCTCCACAATAAGGACTTTGTAGGTCTCCCCGTCAAACACATGTATAGGTGCTGCAATGAATGCTTTCAGCCAACTGAAAAACGAAAAATCTTTTAGTTTGATGTTGAGTATCTCAAGCGGTATCCCTGATTCTGAATTCCCCTTAAATGTGGTTTTTGTTCTCAATGTTGGGGAAAGAATTGTATGGAGGGCATTGATCGCACTTGTTTTTCCTACACTGCCGGTGACGCCGATAATTTTCGGATGAATACGGCTAAGTTTCAGTTTTGCAAAAAACCGAAGGTATTCAAGTAGTATGCGACCAAAAAATTGCTTCATAATTATAGAGATGTTGCCAACTGCTGTTTTTCCCTCCAGCGTTCAATTCCCAACTGGATGAGTCTGTCTATGAGTGATGAATACGGTAGTCCTGATGCTTCCCAGAGTTTGGGATACATACTGATTGAGGTAAACCCGGGAATCGTGTTGAGTTCGCTAAGCCAAATCTTGTTTGTTTCCTTCTCCAGAAAAAAATCAACGCGGGCAAATCCGCTGCAATCCAATGCCTTAAATGCCTGTTTTGCAATTGTTTGAATATGTTTTTGTACCGAAGGGAGAATAGTTACCGGAATAATAAGGCGTGTATTTTTGTCAATATATTTTGCATCATAATCGTAAAATTCTTTTGACGGTATAATTTCCCCGCACACCGACGCTTCAGGATCATCATTGCCCAGTATGGATACTTCTATTTCACGGATATTCTCTATCCCTTTCTCAATAATAATTTTCCGATCATATTTCCCTGCCAAATCAATTGCTTTGACTAACTCTTTTTCGTTGTGTGCTTTGCTTATCCCAACGCTTGATCCTAAGTTTGCAGGTTTGACAAAAAAAAGAAACGTGTGACCGAATTTTTTTATTTTTAATAACGCTTTCTGTCTGTCTTTCACCCATTCTTTTTTCAATAGCCAGATAAATGGAACAACCGGTAGTCCATATTCTAAAAACACCTGCTTTTGGAGAATTTTATCCATCCCCAAGGCTGACCCCAAGACACCGCTTCCTACATACGGGACATTCATCATCTCGAGCATCCCCTGAATCGTCCCATCCTCACCATATGGCCCATGGAGAACGGGAAACACAACCGGAGGTGATATTTGATTTTTCACCAATTTCGTCAGTTCGCGACTGGTTGGGGGAGGAAGGAGGACTTCCTCTGATTGCCCTTTATCGATTTTCGTTTGAGAAACGAGTGCTTTTTGCGCATCCCTGCCTTCCAACCATGTCCCGTTTTTTGCAATCCCCAAAGGAATGACCGTATATTTTTCTTTATCTATAGCAGCTGCTACGCTCCGTGCTGATTTGATCGATACTTCATGCTCTCCTGATTTTCCTCCGAAGATAATGTAGACATTTGTTTTTTTCATAATTATCCTTGTATAGCCCTCCTGATCTTACCTCAAGTCTTTTCAGTACTATTTCCTTCGATTGCTCTCAGGATAAACTCCCACGACTTGAGGAGCGATCTTAGTAGGGCATTGTCATTTCTAAACTCATAAAATTCGTTAAGACATGTCAATGCGTCGCGTCAAACGCGACAGCCACGTTTGACGTGGCGGTGGGGGCGAGATTTGAACTCGCGTGAGACTTGCATCTCCCATGGTTTTCGAGACCAGGCAGTTTAGCCACTCCTGCACCCCACCTTTCTTTGTTTTTGTCCTCCCATTCTTCCTTTTCGCCTTTTCACTACTATTTCCGCCAGAGGCGGATAAACTCCGACGGCTCAAAGAGCGAATTTGGGAGGACATTGAAATCTCTAAACTCTCCTTCTCCGCCAGTTGGCGGATCAGGATCGTTAAGATATTTCAATGCGTCGCGTCAAACGCGACAGCCACATTTGACGTGGCGTCCCCGGACAGAATCGAACTGTCATATCAGCCTCCGCAGGGCCGCGCTCTATCCAATTAAGCTACGGGGACAGAAGGTACAAGTGTTATTTTACTCTATTGGGATGCGAAAAACTATTGCGGGGAAGGTCGTTCCAAGGGGATTTTTGAAGACAGCCACGCGGACGCGTTGTCCATCCAGGTCTTTTCCGGCTGTTCGCGGAAAGGAACGTGTTTTGTAAAAAGTTCTTTCACTTTCTCTTTATTTTGAGTGCCAAGAAGAATAACTATCCGTGTTCCAAAAAGAGGGGTTAACACCAAAAGTGTCTGTCCCCACTGCTGGTCAAACCAAAACTCCGATAATTCCTCCCACCGGTAGTAATGTCCGGCGCTTTCAATGCCCAAATTTGTTATCCTGTGCTCTACGCTTTCAGGCGGTACAGTGGAAAGGACATAAATAAGAAACACGATCGAAAGCATGGCCAACACGAGTACAAATTCGCTGGCAAACACGAGAATAATCGTAAGAAGAAAGACAATAGCACCGACGGTTTTGTAAAACTCCATATCGCGCCTTTTGAAAAGCCTTGAGGGAGAACTCCAGGAGAGATACACTTCGGGTTCTTTTTCACTTTCTGGGGAGGTATTCCTGTCCATAAAATCAGTATAGTAATATTCCTTCCTCTTCACAAGCCCCCTTATGATATACCCTTCTTACTCGATCCGCCAACTGGCGGATCAGTCTAGAAGGAGTTATACCCGTAGCAATTCCGATTGCGAAGGGTATACTATTGATATAGACCTCCTATGAGATCAGATCCTTTTTCCTATCTTTATCAAAACACACGCAATTTCTTTACCATGTTTGGCAACCTATGCAAATTTCTTCCGTATTTTTTCTCTGTTTTTTTTCTTATTAAAACACTCTTTTCACCATGGAAACGGGTGTATGCAATAAAAACAAAACCCGGATTTTTATTTGATGAATGGGCAAAAATAATAAGTTTTAATCTCATCTCTTCCTGTATTGGATGTATGCTTCGACTATTCCTGGTTGGTCTCTATCTTTTCATCCAGATACTCTTCTTTGCTCTTCTTATTCCTTCTGCCATCGTATTTATACTCGTATCTCTTCTTATTTTGTACCCGCTCACGCTTGTTCAGCCAAGCGAAAAGGAATTGAAAACCATAGCAAAAAATAACTTTCTCCGTCTCCGACTATTGAAAGAAGAAAATCGGACTAGTGTTGAACAGTGGTTTGAACACTACTATCAAACGTATAAACAAAAAAAAGCATGGTGGTCACTATCAGAGCTTTTTGCAATTCCCCCTATTGCCCGCGACTGGCATATGGGATTTACCGTGACCCTGGACCGGTACGGAGAGGAATTGACCAAACCGACCCTATATAAACATCATCTTGTCGGAAGAAAAAAAGAAATTGATCAAATAGAACAAATTCTTTCCAAATCCGAGGAAAGCAATGTGGTTGTCGTAGGTGAAGAGGGAGTAGGCAAACAGACCATCATAGAAGAACTGGCAAAACGCCTATATTATGGACAAACAGTTGGACTTCTTGCATATAAACGTATGATATTGGTTTTGATGGGAAAAATTCTCTCAGAGTCCGTTGACAAAAACCAAAAAGAAGAACTCGTCCGGCAGGTATTTTCCGAGGCGGCAGCTGCGGGAAATATCATTCTCGTTATTCGGGAACTGGACAGGTATGTTTCTCCGGAACCGGGACGCATCGATCTCTCCGCGGTCATTGAGCCGTTTGCAAAAACCAGCAATGTCCAGTGTATCGGCGTAACAACACCATTTCTTTTCCAAAAATATCTGTATTCAAATGAAAAAATCCGGAGAATATTCCAAAAAGTTGATGTAGGAGCGGTTTCACCGGATGAAGCATTGCAGATACTCATGGATGCCGCGTACGCATTTGAAAAAAGATTCCCTGTTATCTTGCCTTATGAAACTCTTCAGGCCATCGTTGAAAAAAGCGAATATTACATAACCCATATCCCTTTCCCTGAAAAGGCAGTGGAGCTGTTGGACGAAATTTGCGCAACCGTTTCACAAAGGGGTAAACCTGATGGAGCGTCCGTTATCGATCCGTCGGTGGTGGACCAGGTTCTTTCCCAAAAAATCCACGTTCCGACAACCCTTTCTGAAGATACAAAAACAAAACTGCGCTCGCTCGAGTCAGCCCTTTCCGAACAGATTATTGACCAACAGGAAGCGGTCCAAAAAACCGCATCAACTCTCAGGCGTTCGTTCCTTCTTATCAACAAACGTAAAAAACCGTTCGCAACGCTTCTTTTTTTAGGGCCAACCGGCGTTGGGAAAACACAAACCGCAAAAACTATTGCGCAGTTTTTCTTCGGCTCAGAAAAATATCTGTATCGCTTTGATATGTCCTCCTATCAATCAAAAGACGATATTGTGCTTCTTATCGGGTCGCGTGATAAAAACCAACCAGGACTTCTTACTGAGTCTATACGGAATAACCCATATGGAGTCCTTCTTCTCGATGAGCTGGAAAAAGCAAACAAGGACCTTTTGAATATCTTTTTAACGATCATCGATGAAGGGTACTTCACGGACGGATTTGGCAAACCGGTAGATTGCAAAAACCTTATTATCGTGGCAACGAGTAATGCCGGAAGCGACCAAATCTATGAAGAACTTGCCCGGTATGTCAACTCAAAAGAAGAGGGGTGGCTCATTAATTATTTGGTTTCCAAAAAAATCTTCAGTCCGGAATTCTTAAACCGTTTTGACCAGATTGTTCTTTACCGGCCTTTGGAAAAAGAATCCGTCTTCAAAATTGCGAAAAGGGAAGTGAAAAAAATCGAAATCACGATCCAAAAGCTGTATCATATCAACATGACGGTTACTGATGACTTTTTATCCAAACTCATTGATCGGGAGTATGACAGAAAATTCGGGGCACGCAACATGGAACGGCTTATCCACGATAACATTGAAGACACGATCGCAAAAATGATTCTTGAAAAAAAAGTAAAAGAAGGCGATACCGTCACATTGTAATGGCTGAATGCTCTTTTCTTCTTTTAAGTTTTTCCACAATAAAAATTGTACGACATCTAAGTTTTGGCAGGGGAATTGGTTTGGGATTTCTGCGGTGTGCGTTCGAAAAAATTCGAACTGATTTCGCCCAAAATTTGTAGGGCGGGCGGAATTCCCCCCAAACCCCCCCTTCCGCCCGCCGCACCTGTCCGCCTCTGGCGGAGAAGCGACCCTTTCGGATTGGACGATTTCAAGTTTTTCTTTGGCGGCAAATTCTTTTAATTCGGAAATTTGGGATTCAATACTTAAAACCTGTCTTTCTTCACTGTCCAATCTTAGCTATCCAATTTCGTTCTATTAAGGCTTGACTGCTGTGAATTTGATACTGACCGTTTTACCTTGAAACCCGCCTATTTATCTACTTCATCTACTTTAGTTAGCTGTCCATAAATCACTTCGGCAAGTAGTTTTCGCACCTGGGGAAAAACTTCGGAAGTGATTCTATCTCTTTCATATACATCATCTACATTATACAAATCTTTTGCGTAGCCTAGTAAAACTGCTGCTACCCTAGCCGGTTGTCTGTAAGGATTGACTCTGATAAATCTAGCCAATTGATGTTCCATTGTGCCCAAAAGCCCTTTCACTATACCTTTTTGATCTTTTGGTACGCTACCAAGAGGCCTAGTGAAAGCAATTGTTGCAGGCATGGCCGCGGGGTCTAAACGATCGATTATTTCCTGAAAGATAGTGGTGGAAAAATTATTCTCCAGAACCAGGGCTTCTCTGCCTCTTAAGAATTTTGATTCTACTTCAGTAGCTAGATTTCGCCCATGCTCAACAGCATGTCTTGCTGCCGCCTGAAGAGCACCAAGTGTTATTAATTTATTCCATCTGCCCAGTGAATCCTTCTCGGATCTAAGTATCCACTTTACAATTTTGGCTTTTTCTTGATTAATCAGATTTTCAGGATCAAGTTTTACACCAGCGAGAACTGCATAGGTTTCATTTCTAGCTTCAGCAAATTGTACTTCTGACACATCATAAAAAGGCATATCGGCAAAAAGATCAAGAAGGTGTAAAGCTCTCTGCCTTAATGCACTGGCCTGTCCTACTTCTCTTCCTCGGACATTATCAATTATATGGTTGAAGGCATCGATAGCGGTTTCTATATCAGCAGAATGATGCACTGAGCCTTTTTTCCATTCAGTATAACGGGTGTATGGTGTAAAAATATCGGCTTGAGGTGGAAGAGAACGGCGGAGAGTAAGTCCTTGGGGTATATCTTCCTGTCTTTTTATATCTCGCCAAATAACATAATAAATATCGCCAAATTTTCGATGATAATATACATCCGATCCTAAAATAGGCAATACTTCCCTTTCCTCTATCATTCGCCACCGGTCTTGCTGTTCGGCAGAAGTGCCGATAAACAACACCACATGCCTACGATCTTCTCGTTCTCGACCGCCTCCACCCAACTCTGCTGGTGCTGGCATAATAGTATCCTCCGAGAAAATTATTATAACTTTACTGAATTAAGATCTCTACTTGAACTTGTTTCTTTAATGGCACTAGATTTTTAGGGGCTTCCTTTTCCTCTGGTCCTTTTATTTACTCTCTTCTTTAACAAATTTTTTATATTCTTTATTTTATTAAGTCTTGACTAGAATTAAGTCTAAACGCATGAGTTTTCATAAGGAAATTATATTATTTGAAAAACCTGGTTAACATACTATTTATGATTCTTCTTCCATGAAAATAAGCTTGTAAGGTCTAAGTGGTTTTGTAGCCTTACTTTCTCCTAAATTATGTTCTTTAACTCTATTTCTTAAATCTGTTGTACAACCTATATATAAAGAATTATTCTTTTGGCTTTGGAGAATATAAACGTAATAAAACATAGTGCGGAGAGGGTGGGATTCGAACCCACGGAGAGCTTGCGCCCTCATTAGTTTTCAAGACTAACGCCATCAACCACTCGGCCACCTCTCCCAAATTATAAGCGGACTGTGTCCACCGTAGCTCGCTTCGGCGAGCGAAGGCGGAGGAGGTGGGATTCGAACCCACGCGAGCCTTGCGGCTCAAGGGTTTAGCAAACCCTCGCAATGGACCAACTATGCGACTCCTCCTATTAAAAATGTGGTTTGATTATATCAGGAAGCAGTATCACTGGCACTATACAATCCCCACTCCTATTTCTAAAGATCAAAGCGAGCTTTTCCCATCTTTTGAGAGAATACAGTACGCTATCCCTTTGTGGACGGTAATATCGGCATGATCGGAAATAATAATATTACTAACCCCTAGGGTTGTTCCCTTTTTCATAACGTGATTGTGTAACGGATACTTACATCCACTGATACTTACCGTAATTTCATCGGTAAACGGAAGAATGGATAAGTAGGAAAAATGTTTCTTTTTTTTGATCTTACAACCCCCTTCAACCAATCGAATTTCATTGTATTCATCTCTGAGCATTGTCTGGCATTGTTTCTTTTGAATCTCCCGGAGGATATGGAATGCGGCAATCTCATGATCCAGGCGTCTCCCTAAACAACCATACATCACAATTTCCAAAGGATGACGCTCTAAAGCCACAGATACTGCCAGTTCCAGATCAGTCTGATCTTTATCCGCCGGATACTCCCGGACATCCAGGACCACTTTTTTTATTTTAGAGAGCTGTTTTTGAGAGACCGAATCAAAATCTCCGATAGCCAGGTGAGGGATAATACCGCGCTTTAGCAACATCCATGCAGCGCGGTCAACGCCGATAACATATGAATGCTTCGTCAAATCGCTTTTTTTTATCCAGTCAATGTCTCCGTTTCCGACAATTACCACTGATCCATGTTTCATAGCACACTATCCTATCATATTACTGGGCAAGTGTTATGCCCCAGACAAACTTTACACCGCTGTGCTTGAGAACCGATGCAGCAGAGCGAAGGGTGGCTCCGGTCGTGAAGACGTCATCGACAAGAATCATGCTACATTCATGGTTCATAGTTCTTAGTTCGTAGTTACTTATTCTTTGTTTCTTTATTGCAAATACATCTTTCATATTTGCCAACCGTTTCTTTCGGTCTTTCATGTCTACCTGCGGGATAGTATTTTTGGTTCGGATTAACACATTTGTTTTTATAGGAATATGTAATCGCTTACTCAATGCTTGAGCAATCACTTCCGCCTGATTAAAACCTCGATTGCGATATCGGGACGGGTGGAGGGGCACTGGAATGAGATACATCGTTCTTAGTTCTTGGTTCATGGTTCGTAGTTTTTGGAAAATTGAAAATGAAGAGTCGGGAATAACATTGATTAATTCGGAAACAATGTCAGTGATGTAGCGGTATTTGATCTTCTTAATTGCCTTTTTTATCACCCCGTCGTAACGGAAAAAACTCGTGAGACCGTCAATGGCATATGGTGTTTGACATTTGGGATGCGTCGCACCATCTATTGCTGGTTTTTCACAAATAGGACATTTTACATACGGCAACAGTTTCATGGAGTATTGACATGAAGAACAAACATATCTCCCCCACTTCCCGCACCCAAGACAGCGTTTGGGGAAAAGGGGATCGAGAAAATTCATACACTTTCCCCATCATATCAAGTCTAAAGGAGTTTAAAAGAATCTAAAGGAAATTATAGAATCCTATGGTGATGTTATTAAACCAAATTATTTTTGTGGAGACGGAGAGCAATGAACTCTCGTCCAATATGAAACTATCAACATGTCTACAGGTTTAGTCAATCTATATGTGTCATCTTTTCCTGATCCGATTGACAGGAAAGAAAAGATCAAAGGCGTATTAGGCTTTGTTTCATTGGAACGCCGAAACCAATAAAACTGCATCTCAGCTGTGTTTACACCCTACGTCGTCACTGAGAAAACAAACATAGGGCGTCCCTTAAGCAAATGCGTAAGCACGAGGCCAAGCATTTGCGTATCGAGCTGCGTCTAACTCTTCGTTATCAGCATTTATTGTTTTGATAATTTGTTTACGACCACTTATCAACGGTCGACCTGCTTTTGTCAAAGAGCTCCATACTGTCGAACTAATCGTCCCCGCTAGAAACGCTTGCTAAGTTTCTTTACGAAGCTTAGCGTTTCTTGCGTCCGCCATAAATCGCTCCGTGAGCCGCAGTAGAAATCTACTAAGGCGAACGGCAAGATTAGGCGGACATTCAAATGAATACTAGATTCCTGCTTTCCCTTCGATTTAACTCAGGGTAAACTCCGGAATGACAATGTTATTTTACCTTCCCCCGAAATTCCCGTTCCAAATCCCGTTTCATGTCTTCTTTCCGAATTTTTTCCCGTTTCTCATACTCTTTCTTGCCTCTTGCCAATCCTATTTCCAGCTTTATTCTCGGGCCTATAGTATACCAAGATAAAGGAACCAAGGTCAAATTGCCGCTTTTGAGCTTCCCTTCCAAAGAAATGAGCTCATTTTTATGAAGGAGCAGCTTCCTAGTTCTTTTGGGGTCATAGCCCTCAGGCCGACTGAATTGATATTGCGGAATTTCCGCGTTAATAAGATATGCACCGCCATCCATGAGCCGGACAAACGCAGTTTCCAGCTTCCCGTGTCCGGCACGGAGAGATTTCACCTCTGAACCCACAAGAGCAATACCCGCCTCAAAGCGGTCAAGGATCGTGTAATCATAATGAGCTTTCCGATTGATGATTTTCATATTTATTAACGGGTCCTGTCGCGGGCTTTCTCCCAAGAATACCCGACAAGCGAGGTCCTCGCTTCTCAGGGAGCCCCTCTGCCCGCGCCACCAGTCTTAATTAAGGAGATATTTTCTTATTATAGGTTATTTTAAAGACACAGTATAGAGCTTTCCATCGGAAAATAAAAATAGTTTTCCGAGTTTCTCCGAAGCAGCAATTGCAGAAGATGTAAACGTTGAAGGATATTTATATTGAGATTTATACATGCCGTCTTTCTCCAGCACGACGACCCTGTGGTTTTCGGAATCAAGAACATAAACATTAGTACAGTTATCATCTGTAAACACCATAAGAGAATTGCTAAATGGTGGGTCAACGCCTTTTGGGATAAATACGTCTTCTTTCCCTTGGGTGAATCGTATCACAGACCCTGTTGTCGTCCCCAACCATACGGACCCGTCAATTGTGAGATTTGTTGTTTTTGATAAATCAGGAAAGAAGTCGGGGTTGAGGTATTCACGTGTGTCTGAAAACGCGCTTGCTGTAGCGACATATTTCCAAATTCTTCCTTTACCTGAGTCAAGAAGGTAGATATTTCCGCCAAACGCCGTCATGGCTTTTATCGAAATCCAATCTGCCGCCTTTTTTATCACCAATGGTTTTATGCTCTTGTCCGAAAGATTGACAACATGGATGCCCTCGGGGGCAAACACGTATACTCTGTCTCCGTGGATTGCAACATATCGTGACCCATCAAGCGTTCCCCCACCTGCGACAATCTGACCGTTTTTGGAAGAAAGCTGAAGCGTAAACACCGTCTTATTATTTGTATCCAGAAACACCATTGTATCTTCATAGAAGTTGAACGTATTGATTGAGCTGCCGGTTTTGAGAAGGGATACATCAAAAAACAGTTCCGGAGTTGCCTCATATTCTTTTGTTGCTTTCGGAAGCGCTTCTCCGATTTTCTTTTCAAGCTCCCCAAGCATCCTGCCTTCTTTTGTTTTTGGGGATACTGTTTGTTTTGATTTTTCGACCAATTGCTTTGCTGCAACAAGCCGTTCCCTGCTTTTGACCAAGTTCAGGTCTAAAAGCGCCACTCCTTCATCATATAAATGCTGCCCTTCTTCAATGGTTTTTGTCACTTCAGTCGTTTTCCTTCCTGATCTTTCCCTGATAATTCCAACGCCAATACAAAAGATAAACAACAACAGGAGTACCCCGGTAATCCGTATGTCAATGGTTCGAAGCGACCGGAAAAGCGGGCGGATTCTGTAAAAAATCCGGTTTTTCAACCTTGACTGTTTTTGTGTTGACGGCAATTGTTCCTCCTTATAGGTTTCTGATGGTGCAAAATCCTCTCTACCGGATTTTACTTCTCCCCCTTTTACTTCCACAAAAAGCCCAGCATATCCGACGTTGTCATTTTTTTGATGAAGATGAAGCGCCAGTTTTTCCGCAATATCAGGAGCATCCTGATGATCAAAAAACGAAAAAAATTCTTCTTCCGAAACCCCATTTAGACACGTCTTTGACGAAAGAAACAGAATGTCTTTGGGATGAATGACTCCGGAAATCGTTCCTTCGCGGGATCGAAGACGCGCGATATGACCGTCGCGTTTGATGTATACGACGCCGCTGCCTCTCAAAATCACCGTCATCGTATTTTGAATCGGTACACACAAAAGGAGTGTCTGAATTTTTGGCTGCCAGAGGGAATCAATAAAGGAAAAAAGCTTTTGTATTGAAGGAAACGGCTCTGACACTGCCTGTGTCACCTGGTGAACAATATCCATGCCCAGGCGTTGTGCTTCCCCGTCTTCATCCTCTACCTCAACAACTCCAAATGCGTATGGAGTTTTTATTACTTGTGCCCAGGCAGAATCGGATTTCCTACCGACAATCGTACCGGTTATAAACTGTTGATCCATTCATTCTATCGTAGCACAAAAACACGTAGCGATACGAATATACGAATGCATACTAATGATACGAATTAATAGCGAATTTCATTCGTATTATTCGTATCAATTAGTATATTTGTATCGGAATAATTCGTTAGTGTCGAAAAACGGTGAATGGGTACAAAATTCCGTTAGAGTATAAGAAGGGCAAGAAGAAATACAACCAAAGACGCTCCTAAATGAAGCCAAGTGAGAAGAGAAAGGATTTTTTCGGATGATACCTCCAGCACTTTGGACATAAGCTGTTCCTGGCGAACAATAACTCCTGCAAACACAATATAAATCCCCAACCCTATAAGGATCATAAGTTTCATGCCCAACCACACGACGGAACCAACATTTTCAGGTGTCATTTGTTTCCTTTCCCTTTTTCTGTTTCCGTAAGATCGCTGATGATGTGAACCACATCAGAAGGACGCGGAACTTTCTCAAAAACAAAATTCGGCAATTCTCCGGCGGTTTGAATCATGACGTCGCCAAAGTTAAACATCGTGGCCATGATGCCTCCTGTCCGAAATGAAACATCCTGGATCCGAAACAGCTGTGCCTCAGCAAATTTTTTGTAAAGAAAATACAGAAAATCGATATCAATAATCCGTTTATCCGTGACAATAAATATATTAAAATACCACTGTAAAAATACAGTAAGAAAAAATCCGAATGACGCAACATACCAAAATACCGTTCCGACAACGACGTATCCGGCAGGAATCTCTATCGGGCTTTGCAAAAACCGGATAAGAAACGGAAAAATAACAAAAGGTGCAAGAAGAATGACTATCCCCAGAATAAGTTTCGGAATTAATACGATGATATGCTGGCGCATGAACAGAATGACTTCTTCATCCTCTTCCTGTGTTTCAAAACGGATGTCTTTGGGGTGTAAAAGGTAGGCGGTAAGCGGTGTGGAATATGACTGAGGAGCTTCTCGTTTCTTCCCTGATTTTTTTGAAGATTTTTTTGCCGCAGCTTGGGATGGAGCTTCAAATAGAACTGGCATACCAGGTAGTAGAGTTTCGACCTTTTTGTCTCTTACGCCGTCGAAAACTCAATTCCTTTCTTTAATAATCATCCTTTTATATAACCAGATAGTATATGTTCGACAAAAAAGAAAAGGCGTGTCG
>Ga0315284_10000480_pt1 | contig 54660 bp, 59 predicted proteins | sample YL17G09_16_MG_FD_203696 | JGI IMG/M metagenome (GOLD analysis project Ga0315284, IMG submission 203696) | Sediment microbial communities from Yellowstone Lake, YNP, Wyoming, USA - YL17G09_16 | ecosystem: Environmental > Aquatic > Freshwater > Lake > Sediment | place: USA: Wyoming | collected...
AGATCATCGAGACCGACAGCATAGGTTCCAATGCGGTCAGGCTTGATGTAGAAATAGGGGACCATCTGGTAAAAAGGCTGAACCTGAAGGCAGCCGAGGTGGCAATCGAGGCAGCAGATGGTAAGGCCTATGTTGCAGGATCCATCGGACCACTTGGTAAGATTATGGAACCGTTTGGTGAGATTTCGCGCAATGATGCCCTAAGGGCATATATTGAACAGGCGAGCGCGCTTGCCGGTAGTGGTGTCGACCTGATAATTATTGAAACAATGTCTGATCTCCAGGAGGTAAAAGTTGCCATCACTGCCGTAAAAGAGGCATGTAACCTTCCCATTTTTGCCTCGATGAGCTTTGACGAGAGCCTGCACACCATGATGGGAGTCAGGCCTGCGGATGCGGCCAGGGAGCTCCATGAAGCAGGGGCTTTTGTGGTTGGTGCCAACTGCGGCGTCGGGAGCGATATTGCGTTTAAGGTTATGAAGGACATGATAGAGGGCTCTCCTGGATTGATTTACTTCGTGCAGCCTAATGCTGGCATGCCAAAGCTGGTGGATGGCAGGACTGTTTATGAAGAGACCCCTGAATATATGGCGCAGTACGCAAAGAAATTTGTGGATATGGGCATCAGGGTAATTGGGGCATGCTGCGGCAGCACACCTGAACACATACGCGTCATAAAGGATGCTATATCTTCCGTATAGAAATCTTTAGATGGCAGAGAAGCTAAAACCTGACTTTTACGAGAGACCCACACTTTTAGTGGCATGGAATCTGATCGGCAAGCTGCTGGTTCGAAAAAAAGATCATCGCAGGTTTTCGGGTATTATCGTCGAAACCGAGGCTTATGTTGGCTGGGATGATAAGGCATGTCATGGTTCAAGAGGCATGACCAGAAGGAACAGCGTGATGTTCGGCAAGGCAGCTCATGCTTATGTGTACCTGGTGTATGGAATGTATTATTGCCTTAATCTTGTGACCGAGAGGGAAAATTATCCATCCGCTGTGCTTGTAAGATCTATCGAGCCGGTTGAAGGGTTTGATCCTGTTCCTGCTGAGGAAGGGTATGGCGGCAGAATTGCCAAGGTTACAAGTGGACCTGGTCTGGTTTGCAGGGCACTTGACATCGATTTGAAGCTTAATGGAGTCAGCCTGTATGGGGATGAACTTTTTGTTGAGGACGTAAGCCCGTTTAAGGAAATTGATGTGGCTGCAACTCCCCGAATAGGCGTGGGGTATGCGGGGGAATATGCGAGGCTGCCGTGGAGGTTTGTTGCAATTGGCTCACCGTGCTTCTCATCGAAACTTATTGTAAGTTGAGACAGCCGTTATATGGCATAAATAAGAGAAAATGCTATAATACCACAGCGTTTTTTAAAAAATTGTTTGCGGAGGTTGTAACATTCATGCCGTTATTTGATTATTTTTGTGAAAAATGTGGTGAAAATTTTGAGGTATATAAAAAAAGTGTCCAGGATGAGCAGGAGATATGCAAAAGATGTGGAGCGCCTGCTAAAAGGAGGTTTGCTCCTGTTGGTATAATATTCAAGGGTTCTGGTTTTTATAAAACGGATTCGAGGGCTGATTCAAGTGCCAGCAAATCTACTGAAACTAAATCAAGCTCGGATAGCAGCGAGAAGGAATCGAAATCAGCCTGATCCAGGGGTTATGGCCTAAATGATTCAACTGGTCGTCGCAGGCACTATTGGTTTTATATGGATGCATTTTTCAAGCCTCAGGTATCTTTTCAGGCTCAGGCTGCTGAACAGCTCGAAAGAGTTGTTTGCGGATGAGCAGGGTTCAGCAAAAGTTAAGAAGGAAGTTGAGGGCACTACCTCTGGCGCAGCGATCATTACCACTGCTGTCATCGGTTTACTGGAAGCTCTTTATTACATTTTATGTGCGATTTTATTTATTAAATATCAGACTATTCTTTATATAAGCGCGCTTCTTGCGAGCAACTCCATTGTAAATCTGATTGACTTCCTGCTGCGCGCGAAATCGATCGTCAAATCGCCGACGAAATATATGATCGAGGAGATCAAGGGCTTTAAATGGTACTCCAAGATGGCGATGACCATAGCCGAACTTGTTTTTTGCTTAGGGATCCTATATGCTGCCTATGCCCTTTCTTAGACCAATATAGCCGAAATTGAGATTTAATTTTGACCTCAGCCAATTTTTAGGACAAAACGACATTGGTCGTGACTATTTAAATGATTTTGACAGGGTTTCGGAATTTTATTCCGTCAAGCCCGACCTCAAGCTGTTAGATAAGGTTCTAGCTGAAAGAGGAAAGAGCTTCATTGTAAGCAGGGAAGAACTATGCAATGCACTTCGCGAGTATAATTCCAGGATAGGGGCGGGGGATACCTCGCTTGAGAACATTGATAAGCTTCGTGACGGCGAAGCGTTTGTGGTAGCTACAGGACAGCAAGCCGGCATGCTGACCGGCCCGGAGTATACGGTTTTTAAGGCAATATTTGCGGCGAAGCTCGCAAAGACGTTAACACATGAATTAGGCAGATATTTTGTGCCGGTGTTCTGGGTGGCGTCGGAAGATTCAGATTTAAGCGAAGCTGACAATATCAAGATAATAAACAATAACGATGAGTTCGAGGTGGGTAAGCTTGATTTGCGCAAATATTTTGGCATGCCCATCGGTCTGCTGAATAATATCGATATCTCCGAAATAATTTATTTTCTTGAGGCGCACACGATTGAAACCGAGTTCAAGGCTTCGCTCATTGAAATGATCAGGACGTCCTACTCGGATGACCGTTCGCTGTCCATGGCCTTTGCTTCGCTGATGTCAGGGCTTCTTGGATCGCTTGGGATTGTGTTCATCGACCCCATCGAGGCGAACATAAAGAAGCTGGGCAGACAGATTTTCGAAAGCGAGATATTAAACCCGAAGCGGACACCTGCGCTTTTAAGGGAAGCATCTCAAAAATTATCAGGTAAGGGGTATTCACATGTTATCGATCTGGCAGAAGATGCCTGTTCATTTTATTTTTACGATAAGGGCTCCCGTAACAGGGTATATTACCGCGATGGGCATTTCATAACAAAGTATGGTACTTACTCCCGGGAAAGGCTTTTAGGGGTTCTGACTGATAACCCTGAGCTTTTTATGACCAGCGTCAGCATAAGACCGCTACTGCAGGATTATGTGCTGCCCACGGCAATATACGTGGCAGGTATCGGAGAGGTGAGGTATTTCTGCCAGCTAAGGGAGATTTACGAGTCAAATAATGTCGCGATGCCAATGATCTACCCGAGATCGAGCTTAACAATAATGGAGCCAAAAATAGAGAAGATATTAAGTAAATATCAGCTTGAGCTCACAGATTTTTGCACCGATATTTATGAGCTGCTGGAGAGGTTTTCCGGAGACGATAGGTTATCTGCTTTTATTGAAAAAAAGAATTCCGTAATAAGGGAGATCTCTGATTTCCAGGATAGCCTGGCTGCTGTGGAAAGGACGCTCGTGGACGGCGTTGACAGGTTGAAAAGGAGTGTCTCCGGTTATCTGTCCAGGACGATTTTGAAAATCGAAAAGGCACTGGTTGAACAGGCTGGTTACGGGGTAAGTCAGCTTTCGCGTGCCAAAAATCACCTATTCCCAAGGGGCAGGACACAGGAGATGAACATAAATATCTTCACCTACTTGATAAAGGGCGGCCTCGCTCTAATTGATCGGATATATTCCAGGATCGACGTTAAGAACCCCGAACACATTGTGCTTACATTTTTTGATAAGAAGGAATAAAAATAGCTCTGTCGAAAAAATACTTATGCGAAGAAAACTATTTTTCATATCACTTATTACTTCGACTCTGTTCTTGCTGGTCTTAGTGAGCGGATGCAGCCTCTCCTTCCTGCTTCCAGTGGATGAGAAGTATGAAGAGCCACAGGCAAAGAACGTTGAGCCGGAAGTAATCGTAATCGAGGTTGACGAAACGAGGATTGACCCGATATTCATTTATCCCGGATCCAGGATTTTGGACGCCGGGGTGCTTGAGAGTGATCCAAAAGGCTCTTATTTTGTGGTTATGGAATCAGATGACGAATATGAGGTAATATATAATTATTATCTTGGAAAGAAACAACAGATGGAGTGGCGACTATTCCCGATATATAAGAGTGGCGCTGCGTCTGTGGGGTCGGTTGATGAAGAAGATCAAGGTGCAGGACACATGGCTGGACAGACCGTAATCGCCCGTTTCAAGTATGACTCCATTTACGGCGATGGCACCACTCTGGTTGATGTTGTGAGGAAGCAAAATAATCTCTCCAGGATAAAGGTCGTCACCTGGGACCTGATCTCGTCTCCATTTTAATGGAACTACCCGTCCTGTCCGTCAGCGAGCTCAATAGAAAGATAAAATCGCTGCTTGAGCTTGAGTTTGAACTTGTTTATGTTGAGGGCGAGATAAGCAATTATCACTACCACCAGTCCTCTGGCCATGTCTATTTCGATTTAAAGGATGAGCGTAGCAAGATAAGATGCGCGTTCTTTCGTTCTCAACAGCAGGGTATGGACTTCAAGCTGGAGGACGGCCAGAAGGTGCTCGTAGTAGGCTCGGCATCTGTTTACGAACCTCGCGGTGAGTATCAGATACTCGTGGTGAACGTTAGCCCTAAAGGTATAGGTTCGCTGCTCATCGCGTTTGAACAGCTCAAGAAGAGGCTGGAAGCTGAGGGCCTGTTCAGGCTGGAGCACAAAAGGAAACTCCCATTTTTACCCGGGAGGATTGGCGTGGTTACCTCGCTTGGTGGTGCAGTTATTCATGATATTACCATGACCCTTGACCGCAGGTTTCCAAACTACAGGCTGCTCATAAGGCCTGCCAGCGTGCAGGGTGATGACGCAAAGTTTGAGATATCTCAGGCGATAGATGAGTTAAACAGCATGAGGGACGTTGATGTCATAATCCTCGCCAGGGGTGGTGGATCGCTTGAGGACTTGTGGCCATTCAATACCGAAGAGGTGGCAAGGGCCATATATAATTCAAGGGTTCCCGTAATATCAGCCATCGGTCATGAGGTTGATTATTCCATATCTGATTTCGTTGCCGATTTTAGGGCTCCCACGCCGTCAGCTGCTGCTGAGATCGTCCTGCCGAATAAGTCCGAACTCAGGGCACACATTCATCATTTATACAGCAGGCTCATAAGTACGATAAAGCTAAAGGAGTCAACATCAAGAAAGCACCTTGAGGCAATCGTCAGTCGCAGCGTGCTCATGAGGCCGCAGATGCTTACTGCAGAGGTGAAGATGAGCATCGATTTGACGACTGACCGCCTGAACGAAGCGATTAAGAGATATGTTTCCGGTTATCGGGAGAGGTACATAGATTTGAGGTCGAGGCTGAGAAATTTAAACCCCGGCGAGGTGCTTTCGCGTGGCTATAGTATAGCCAGCAGGCTGCGTGACGGTAAGATTGTAATGGACTCAGCAGAGGTGGATCTGGGCGAAAATGTGAAGATAACCCTTTACAGGGGCGGTATTGTGTGCGAAGTTAATGAAAGAGAGTAGAACAAAATGGGAGTGAATCATGGAAGATATTAAATTTGAAGATGCGCTATCCAGGCTCGAGATGATCGTGAATGATCTGGAAAAAGGTGGACTTACCCTTGAAGAATCGTTAAAAAAGTTTGAGGAGGGCATAAAGCTGTCAGATTACTGCGTGAAGAAGTTGGAGGAGGTAGAGAAGAAGATAGAAGTCCTCAGCAACGGTGGAGTTACGCCAATGGAGCAGGGCGAGGGTCCGCCAACTACATAAGCAAGCTTTTTATCAGCCCACCATGTTTACGTGGTGGGCTATTTTTTTGGAGAAATTTTGAGTTTTTTGGTTGAAAAAAGAGGAATATGGAGTAAAATGGTGAATTAAAGAGCAGAGAAGGGGAAAAGTGTTACTCGGTGCTAAAAGCAGGACAGTTGATGACAACGGAAGGTTAATTGTCCCCTCCAAGTTCCGTGAGGATCTGGGAGATGAGGCTATCATTTCCGTAGGGCTGAACGAGAGATGTCTGTTTCTGTTTTCGGTCGCCGAATGGGAGAAGTTCGATGAGAAGGTCAGGACGCTTCCAATCACAAAGAAGGATGCACAGGGTTTTGTAAGATGGTTTTTATCATCTGCGTCGCACGTGCAACTTGATCAGCAGGGAAGGTTACTGATCCCCCAGGTTCTGCGTGAGTGGGCCGGGATAGAGAGGGATGTGGTAATTGTAGGCGTGTCCTCCAGGCTCGAGATCTGGGATAAGGTGAAATGGGAGGCCTTTTACAAAGAGGCAGAGTACAAATATAAGGAGATTTCCGAGGATTTGACCAGTACCGGATTTTAAGGCTGTGAGATGAGCGGATATCATCAGTCGGTGATGTTGAGAGAGGTTATTGAGTACTTAAGTCCGGTAAGGGGCGAAACGTTCGTTGATAACACAATTGGCGGCGGCGGTCATGCTCTAGAAATTGTCAAAAGAATAATGCCCGGTGGCAAGCTCGTTGGAATAGATGTGGACGATATGGCTTTAACCGCCGCCAAATTTTATCTAAAAAAGTATCTGGGCAGCGTCTTTCTTCTGAAAGCAAATTTTTTAAGAGTGGGTGAGGTATTGAGTGAGCTCGGCATAGAAAATATTGACGGCTCACTTTTTGATCTGGGTCTTTCAGGTGCCCAAATTGAGGAGAGTTCGCGCGGGTTTTCATATATGAGTGACGGACAACTGGACATGCGAATGGATAAAAGTCTATCGCTTACTGCTAAGGAAATCGTGAATACCATGCCTGCGGGCGAACTGTCGGTTATGTTCAGAAGGTATGGTCAGGAAGAGCATGCCGCAAGGATTGCTGATGCTATTGAGAGGAGCAGGAAAAGATCTCCTATAAACAGTACCATGGAGCTGGTGGAGATAATTAAAAAGACGGTTCCGATAAAAGGAGCCAGGAAGGGGCATCCTGCAAAGAGGGTATTTCAGGCTTTGAGGATATATGTGAATGATGAGATTGGCTCTCTTAAGGTTGGGTTAAAAAAGAGTTTTCGATTTTTAAATGCTGGCGGAAGAATAGTCGTGATTTCTTATCATTCGCTTGAGGATAGAACTGTAAAAAATATATTCAAGGAGCTCGCAGGAGGGTGTATCTGCCCACCCGATGCTCCGGTTTGTGTGTGTGGAAGGCAGGCAAGTGCTGAGATACTCACGAAGGGCGCTGTCCTTCCAAGCAGCAAGGAAGTTGCGATGAACTCAAGATCAAAAAGCGCAAGGCTGCGTGCTTTAAGAAAGCTGGCATAAATGAGTAAGAGTGCGATAGCAAGAAAGAGCAGACCAGGTCTGAAACATGAGGTCAATTTGAGGGTGAGGAGACCTCGCACTGACGATAGAAGGCCGAGATCGCGAAGGGTATCGATAATACTTTTTGTCTGGTTTTCAGTAACGCTGGCTCTCCTCGGGACTGCTGTTATCACAAATCTAACACTGCGCGCAAAATTAACTCAGTACCAGATGGACATCGAATTAATAAAACAACAGATCGAAGATGAGAAAAAGCTCGCTGGTAAGGTGGAGCTTGAAATTGCACAGTTGAAAAGTCCAAACCGTATATTGAAGATCGCCATGGAGGAGATCGGAATGGTTAAGCCCGGGGAGGTGCATTATCTGAAAGAGCTCAAGAGCAACGGTGTTGATGTCGCTAAGATCGATGCTGGATTTGATGGACACAATGAGAGCAATAATGTTGATATTCCGGTAAATATATCCAGATATGAACCAGACCCTGGTTTTTACAAATTTTTTGAGTCCACTTTAATTTTCATGTTTCCATGACATAAAGAATAATTATGAAAATTAGAGAACCAAGATGGAGAATTTTATTTCTATTCCTTGTCTTCATCTTGGCATTTTTTATTGTCTGGGCAAGGCTTTTTTTCATCCAGGCGCTTTCCTTTACGAAATATCAGGATTTAGCCAAAGCGCAGCATTTTGAGAGCTTTACTTACTTCGCAAACCGTGGCGCTATCTTCGACAGGGATGATGAGCAGGTAGCCATCAGCATCGAGGAGTCCACGATCTACGCAAATCCCTATTTGATAGTTAACCCACATGACACAGCCCAGGAGCTGGCTTCGATAACCAATGTTGATGTGAATGAGCTGTACGAAAAGCTCTCCGCTAAGGATAAAGGGTTTGTATATATTGCAAGGAAGGTTCCCTCATATATATCACAGACGGTAATGGAACTTAAAATAGAGGGAATATACACGATTCCTGAATATAAACGATATTACCCATATCAGGACCTGGCATCGCAGGTAATCGGCTTTGTGGGAACGGACAACATCGGGCTCTCAGGAATTGAGTTGACTTATGAAAAGGAGCTTCACGGCGTCGATGTGGTGGTGGAAGCAGAAAAGGACTCACTCGGCAGGCCGATACCCGGTTCCTACGGAATGGAAAAGGAGCCATTGGATGGAAGCGATATCTATATCACGATCGACTCTGATGTCCAGTACTTAAGCGAGCAGGTACTGAAGAAGGTGGTAAGCGACTATTCAGCAAAATGCGCTGTCGCGGTGGTAATGGACCCCCATTCTGGAGAGATAATTGCGATGGCGAGCTACCCAACCTTTGACTTGAACAATTTTTCAAATGTCGATGCTTCACTGACGAAAAATCTCGGTACGTCTTTTACTTTTGAGCCAGGCAGCATTTTCAAATCGATAGTGGTCTCGAAGGCGCTCGACCAGGGGTATGTGAACACCGGGGATATATTCAATTTGCCACCGACCATAAAGGTTGGTGACAAATATATCAAGGAGGTGCATCGTTATCAGACGGTTGACTATTCTGTTAGCGATATACTGGTCAATTCAAGCAATGTCGGCGCTGCTTTGATTGGTATGAAGATGGGCAAGGAAAAGTTGCGTGAAGCTATTTTAGATTTTGGTTTTGGCAGACAAACCGGTATCGACTTTGTTGGCGAGGAGAGCGGAATAGTTGTTGACCCTAAGGATTGGGGGTCTTCGATGATTGGCGCCCTGCCGATCGGACAGGGAATTATGGTAACCCCCATTCAGATCGCTGTTGCATATAGCGCGATTGCTAACGGTGGCTGCCTTGTTAAGCCATATATCATCCAGAAACTGGTTGACCCTTACGGTAAAGAACAGAAGCTGGGAAGCGATGCTGAACTAACTCAAGTGATATCCAGTGATACGTCCAGGTTGATGACAGAGATTCTGACAAAGGTTGTCACTGATGGCACCGGGAAGATGGCGGCGCTTGATGGATATTCTGCAGCAGGAAAGACGGGAACTGCGCAAAAGGTTGATTCAGATGGTTACGGTTATGATGAGGGCAAAAGCATAGTATCGTTCGTCGGATTTGCCCCCGCCCAGGATCCTGAGGTTGTGATTGTCATAGTAGTTGATGAACCTTCATCTCAGGCAGGGTCTGTATGGGGGGGCACGATTTCCGCTCCAGCATTTAAGGAAATTGCAGAATTTACCCTGTTGCATCTGAAAGTGCAGCCAGATGACTAGAATTCATGTGCTAAAATAACCTTATTTCAGGAGCGGAGCTTTTTTGAACCTTAATCTTTTTTTACCAGCCAACCTGGTGGTCGAACAGACTGGCAGCCGTGAACTTAACATCGATTCCATTTCCTATGATTCAAGAAAGGCCAAACCTGGTTCGCTTTTTGTTGCAATTCGCGGGACTAAAACCGACGGGAATAACTACATTCAGGCAGCCGGGGATTCTGGCAGTGTAGCGTTTGCAACCGAAGATCCGGATGCATACTATAGATACAGAGGCGTTTTTAGAGCTGCCGTACTTGCTTCTGATATCAGGCTGTTTCTTGCTGCTACTTCCGACGCGTTTTTTAGCAATCCATCGCGGAAAATTAAATTGGTGGGTGTCACCGGAACGAACGGCAAGACCACCACCACGCAATTGATATATGATGCGCTGCGCAGATCGAATATCAAATCGGGCGTGATCGGCACAATTGGGTGTGAAGTAGATGGGAGGTACTGTGAAATAAGCAATACAACTCCTGAATCGATCGACCTGAACCATATAATTCACGATATGTCCGAGAGCGGAGTGGAGGTCTGTTCCTGCGAGGTCTCATCGCACTCCATTCATTTTAACAGGGTAGCTTTCATCGAATTCTCCCTTGTTGTTTTCACTAATCTCACGCAGGACCATCTCGATTTCCACAGTTGTATGGATGATTATTTTAAGTGCAAGAGCAGCATTTTCTTCGATAAAGATCGATTTAAGGTTAAAAGATCGCTTATCAATATTGATGATGACTATGGTAAGAAGATATTTGAGAGCCTCAAGGGTGATGCTGCAAGTTTTAGCCTTTCAGGAAAAGCTGATTTCAGGGCTGAGAATATTTCGTTTGACGAAAAGGGCTTTCGTGCTACTTTTGATATAGCTGGCAGGAAGTTTAACTTGAACTCAAGATTGAATGGCAAGTTCAATATATATAATTCACTGGCTGCTGTGGCTTCGTTGTACCTGCTGGGGTATGATCCTGGTCCGATCTGTGAGAATATAGGTAAAGCAGACTATATCCCCGGGCGTTTTGAGCCGCTTAAGACCGACCACGACTTCATGGTAATTGTCGATTACGCACATACACCTGATGGACTTCTGAATGCGATCACCGCAGCGAAGAGTATAGCAAGGAGTAGGGTGATCACGGTTTTTGGATGCGGAGGAAACCGGGATAGGCTGAAAAGGCCTATAATGGGCAGAATATCCGGTAAGTTGAGCGACTACACCGTTCTTACTTCCGATAATCCCCGCTATGAGGTACCTGAGGATATCATGAGTGAAATAGAGGAAGGTATACGTGAAGTCACTCATAACTATATTGCTGTTGTGGACAGGAGGTTAGCGATAGCTGAGGCATTGAGGATTGCCGGGGACGGGGATATAGTTCTGATAGCTGGTAAGGGGCATGAAAAGACACAGCAGATCAAAGATGAACGTATTCCGTTTGATGATAAACTAGTAGCTGCAGAGGAGTTAGCAAAGATATATGCCGACAAAGAACGCACTTGAGGTCATCAAGCATACCGGAGGTAAACTGATCCTGGGTTCGCTAAACAGCCGCTATGACTGCATTGAGACCGATACCCGGAAAGCTGCAGGAGGCGCGCTCTTCTGGGCGATCAAGGGTCAAAATTTTGATGGAAACGATTTTGTCATGGACGCCGCGCTTAAGAATTTTAACGGTGCTGTGGTCTCCAGGATTTCGGATTCTGATATAAGTCAGATCTATTCGTTGAAAAAAGATGACTTTTTCGTGATTAAGGTTGACGAAACGCTTAAAGCCCTTGCGGATCTCGCAAAAAACCACAGGAAAAGACTTAAAGCTAAGGTCATTGCCATCACCGGCTCCTCAGGGAAAACCACAACGAAGGAGATGGCTGCATCAATACTAAAGCGGGTTGGGAGGGTTGTGCATGCGGATAGGAGTTTTAACAACGAGATAGGCCTTCCGCTGACGTTGTTGCGTGCAACCCCGGCGGATGATTTTATCGTCCTGGAGATGGGGGCGAGAAGGAAAGGAGACATCAGCAAGCTGTGCGAAATCGCCTATCCGGATATAGGTGCGGTAACAGTCATTGGGCCGACTCATCTTGAGTTTCTGGGCAGTGAAGAAGGGGTTGCTGATGCGAAAGCCGAGCTGCTGGGCTTCCTGAGGGAGGATGGGGTAGCGTGCCTGTTTGAGGGAGACAGGTGGTTTGAGCACCTGCGATCAAAGGTGAACTGCCGTCTGATCTGCTACGGCTTTAGCGAAAAATGTGATGTTTATGGAAGTGATGTGCAAGTTGGTCCTGACTTGATGCCATCCTTTAATCTGGTGATTGGAGGAAAAGAAAAGGAGATTAGATTAAATATTGCTGGTAAATATAATGGAATAAATGCGCTTGCTGCCTCCTCCATAGCATGGGCGCTTGATGTCAGCATTGAAGATATGAAAGTTGGGTTGGAGGAATGTGCTGCGCTTGATATGCGCAGCAACCTCATCTGGTTAAAAAATGATGTTTGTTTAATAGATGATTCTTATAATGCAAACCCGATCTCATCAGCCAGCAGTATAAATACGCTCGTCGATATCGGAGGCAAGAGGCGGAAGATCGCAGTTTTAGGAGATATGCTTGAGCTTGGAGCGGAAAGCGATAGGTATCATTATGAATTAGGCAGCGCTGCCGCAAGGTCGGGAGTTGACCTTGTGTTCAGTTATGGTGAGCATGCCAGGGACATCTGCCGGGGTGTCGCTGACTCTGATGGGAGTCGTTGTGAATGCAGGATGTTTAAGGATCTGGGCTCGCTCATACTTGAATTAACAAAAACAATTAAACCCGGTGACTTTATCCTGGTCAAGGCATCCAGGGCAATGTCATTTGAAAACGTCAGCAAGGCTATTTTGAGATGGGATCAGGATTAGGAAAGATCGTTTTTGCAGCTTTAATATCAGGTGGGCTTTCACTCATACTGTCCCCATTATGGATAAGGTATCAGCGCTACAGGAGGATGGGGCAGAAGATCAGGATTGATGGACCGAGGTCGCACTCGATTAAGTCCGGTACCCCGACGATGGGTGGTCTGGTGATAATAGTATCTTGCGTGATTGCCTCCATGATCATGGGCACTTTCTCAAAACAGGCAATCCTGGTGCTGGTGGCCTATGTTTTATGCGGTGTGATTGGGTTTATTGACGACTTTATCTCGATAAAAATGGATAGATCACTTGGCTTGCGGGCAGGTGCTAAATTTTTTGCACAGATCGTGGTTGCTGCACTTTTTGCCTTCTTTGCTATTGAAGTCCTTGGGCTTTCCACCAGCATCGAGATACCGTTGACAGATTTGAGCTTTAATATCGGTTATTTTTATTACCTGCTTGTATTTTTTTTGCTGACCGCCACAACAAATGCGGTAAACCTGACCGATGGGTTGGATGGTCTGGCAGCAGGCGCATCTGCATTTATCCTCAGCGCTTTTATCGTGATTGCGTTCATGGAGTACAGGCACATGGGAGTTGCCTACGGTCTTGACCTTGCCGCGATAAGCGCGGCAATAGTTGGAGCAAGTGCGAGCTTCCTGTGGTTCAACGCTGCGCCTGCTGATATATTCATGGGGGATACCGGCTCTCTTTCTTATGGCGCGGCGATAGCAACGATTTCGATAATGTTGAAATTGGAACTTTTGCTCCCAATCTTCGGAGGTCTACTGGTCATAGAAACAGCCTCTGTGATACTCCAGATATTGTCATTTAAGTTGTTTAAGCGCAGGATATTTAAGATGGCTCCCATTCATCACCACTTTGAGTTAAAGGAGTGGCCTGAATTCAAGATAATCATTCGGTTCTGGCTTGTCTGCATGGTGTTCGTAACGCTGGGATTCCTGATATTCTACCTGGAGCTGGTATGATGGGGATATCGAGTACAGATTTTTTCGGTAAGAATGTACTTGTAATTGGTCTTGCGAGGTCTGGCATTGCTGCGGCCGGAGTTCTACTGTCAAGAGGGATGAATGTGAGCGTTTACGATGCCAATCCTGATGCCAGCAGCTCCGAAGAGGTAAAAAGGATACTGAGAGCTGGCGCAAGGCTGGTGATTGGGGAACAGGATGATCTCGACATACTGGGTTTTGATTTAATTGTGATCAGCCCTGGAGTGCCCTCGAACATAGCTCCGTTGTTAAGAGCGGACTCCCTGAACATACCCGTGGTTAGCGAGCTTGAGCTTGCATATCTGCTCATAGAAGATGCCATTATCCTGGCTGTTACCGGGACGAACGGCAAGACGACCACGGTAAGCCTGCTTGATCATATTTTGACCGCATCTGAAATCAGGCATACAACTGCAGGAAATATTGGTGTGCCGATGATCAATTTTGTTAATAGCTGCAGATCAGGCATTACTGTCCTGGAGGTCAGCAGCTTTCAACTTGAGAGAGTGATCCGTTTTAAACCACATGCCGCTGCAATATTAAATATAACGTCGGATCACATCGACAGACACCTGGATATCGATAGATATGTAGATATGAAATACAGGATATTTCAGAACCAGGACAGATGTGATTATGCTATTTTGAACTATGATGATGAGGTTATAAGGAGAAGAAAGTTAACTGAGAACACAAACGTGGTCTATTACAGCAACAGGACAAGAGAGGGAGTTCAGCTATTTGTCAGGGATGGCAAAATCGTGTCCAACTTTTTATATCCGTGCAATCTCAGTCTCGAGAGGTTTCAGCTGGTGGGTGAATTTAATGTATCAAATGCGATGGCTGCTGTAGCGCTCTCTCAAATAGCTGGAGCTGATATCGATGCGATCCAGTATTCGCTTGACAGTTTTAGACCCATCGAACACAGGCTTGAGTATGTGACTGCGATTAACGGTGTGCATTTCTACAATGACTCTAAGGCGACAAACCCGGATTCCAGTTTTAAAGCGCTGAAAAGTTTCAGTGGTAATATCTCCCTGATACTCGGGGGTAAGGATAAGGGGATGGATTTCAGCCAGCTGTGCAGAGAGGTTGGAGATCATGCCAGCTTTGTTGCCTTTATTGGCGAGTCTGCAAGTAAGATTGGTGATCTTTTAGTGCGGTACTGGCCAGGCCTGAAAGTTCAATATTTCGAGAGCCTGGAGCTGGCGACCAGGGCCGCATACCAGGAATGCAAGGGCGGCGGAGTTGTGCTGTTCTCACCTGCATGCGCAAGCTTTGACATGTTTGATAACTATGAGCACAGAGGCAGGGAATTTAAGAAAATAGTTGCAGAGATTGATGAAGACGAAAAATAGGGGATTACCCGTTTTCTCATTTTATTTTCTCCTGAGCCTGGTCCTTACGATTTCAATATTTGGTCTGGTGATGATCTCCAGCGCTGGCTCAGTGGTCGGGATGCAGTATTTTGGTGATTCGCTTTATTTCCTCAAGCGACAGGTCATGTTTTTTCTGGTAGCGGTCGTGATAATGCTGGCAGTTTCATTTATCGATCACAAGATCATGGCGAGGTTCTCGTTCTTATTCATAGCTATATCGATTTTGCTCTTAATTGTTGTACTCATTCCTGGATTTGGTTTTATGGCTGGAGGTGCTCACAGGTGGATAAGGATCGGTTTCTTCAGCCTGCAGCCCTCTGAATTGACAAAGATCTTTTTCGTGCTTTTTTGTGCTGAGATACTGGCAAAAAAAAGGGAGAAAATCTTTGCCTTTAGACATCTTTTCATGCCGGTTATATTTGTTGCCCTATTGATTTCCGCACTGGTATTTTTGCAGCCGGATCTTAGCACCGTGCTTGTCATCTGGGTGGGGCTATTCTCGATGTTATTTGTTTCAGGTGCAAAGCTAAAGCATGTCTTCATTATGATCACTGGCTGGATTGCCGTGGTTCTGGCGTATATATTCTCTGCTCCGTATCGGATTGAGCGCATATTATCATTCTTAAACAGGGGTGCTGACATTAAAGATTCGGGTTTTCAGCTGCAGCAGTCACTGATTGCAATCGGCTCAGGTGGCTTATTTGGAGTGGGTCTAGGAGCCAGCAGGCAGAAATATTTATACCTGCCGGAGGCACAGACGGACTTCATTTTTTCCATAGTTGGAGAGGAGTTTGGACTTGTTGGGGCAGCTATTCTGGTTGGACTATATCTCGCAATTTTCATAATAAGCTTTACGATTGCATTCAGGACGAAGGACAGGCTATCGAGATTACTTGCAGTAGGAATATCGACGATCATATGTGGACAGGTGCTTATAAATATATTATCAGTAATAGGTATAATACCTGTAACAGGTGTTCCACTTCCCATGGTAAGTTATGGGGGGTCGTCGCTTACGATGACACTGTTTGGCATGGGAGTTATTCTGAACGTCATAAGGAACTTAAACAGGTCTGAATTGAGATTGGTGCATGAGATCGAGGAGGAAAGTGATAAAGAGATTGTTGATATGCGCCGGAGGAACAGGCGGGCATATACATCCGGCAGCATCCGTAATAAGAAAATTGAAAGAAAACGCAGGCGAGATTGAAATTGTCTTCATCGGATCTGTCCGTGATGAAGGACTCGAGGCCATAAAAAATATTGAGGCCAGGAAATATTTTATGAGGATAAGACCATTTGAGAGACGACCTTCGCTTTCCTGGATACCCTCGTTTTTTTCCTTGATAAGGGCATTTTTCAGTGTGATGGGATATATCAGAGGTTTTAATCCGGATGCTGTACTTGGCTTTGGTGGGTATGTATCTGCTCCTGTAATGCTTGCTTCGCTGGTGTTAAGAATACCGTATATGATCCATGAGCAGAACTTGATCCCTGGCCGCGCGAACAGGATGTTCGCGAGGTATGCGAAGACTTTTTTTGCATCTTTTGTGGAGACAAAAGATTATCTGCCAGCGAAGGTCGCGTTTGTATGTACTGGAAATCCCATCAAATACTCGGGCTGGGCTTCAAAAGAGGAGGCGAGGGCAGATTTCGGCCTGGACGTGGACCGTATAACGGTTGGATTTTTTGGTGGAAGCAGGGGCTCTGCATCAATAAATGGACTTGTTTTTGATCATCTGGGGAAGGTGCTGCTGGCAAGAGGATTACAGATACTGCATATAGCCGGGCACGATGAGAAGAGGTCATTTGAAGGTGATGGATACGTCAGGATGGATTATCTGGAGGATATGCAGAATTTTTACAGCGCCTGTGATTTGATCATATGCCGTGCGGGTGCTTCGACCGTTGCTGAACTGAAGCATTTTAAGAAGCCCGCTGTGTTGATACCATATCCATATGCGGTTGGTGATCACCAGCAAAGGAATGCTGAGCATCTGGCAAAAGCCGGCTGTGCTGTCATTCTGAATGATTTGAAGATGAGCACCGATATGAAAAAATATGCAGATTTGATTGCAGACCTTGTTTTTGATACAGAGGGAATTGAGAGGATGAGGGCTTCATATTCAGTTTTTGGTGACGGTATTGACCCAACGCTTAAAATAGTTGAAGAAATTTGTCGAATTAATTAGCAGAAGGGTAAGCAGCATGACGGAATTAAGCAAACATAAATCGATCTTTTTCGTGGGAATTGGTGGCGCAGGCATGAGCGCTCTTGCCAAGGTCTTGTTTGGGCGCGGTTACGATATCGGAGGTTCTGATATTAAAGCTTCCCGCAACACGGAAAGGTTGAGATCGATTGGGGTCAAGATCATCATTGGTCACAACCGTGAGAACATAAAAGGGTTTGACTTAATAGTATTCTCCTCTGCTATTCCACATGATAATCCCGAAATGCTTGCAGCAAAGGATAATGGGATCATGACTGTCAGGAGGGGTGAGCTCCTCTCCTGGATCGTGAATGATGCATACGGCATATCCGTGGCGGGGACACATGGGAAGACCACAACGACCTCGATGATATCTCTTATGATTGAACTTTGTGATTTATCCCCCACGTTCATAATAGGAGGCGAGCTGAATGATGTGGGTGGTAACGCCAAGAACGGTTCAAGTAATATCGTCATTTGCGAAGCTGATGAGAGTGACCGCTCCATGGGTTTACTGAGGCCCAGGATATCTGTGGTTACGAACGTTGAGGAAGATCATCTGGATAATTTCAGCGGGATGGAGGACATTAAAAACCTGTTTGAGGACTATCTTGGCAAACTGAGTAAGGATGACCACGCCGTCCTGTGCGGAGATGATGATGTATTAAGGGAATTAAGTTCCAGGTTAAGTACAAATGTCCATCTATACGGTCTTGGTGATGGAAATAATGCAGTCGCCAGGAACTTTGAACTTGGCAACATGGGCAGCAGTTACATATTTTCTTACAACGGTAAGGACATTTGTGAAGTAAACCTGAAAGTGCCTGGTAAACATAATGTCCTTAACAGTCTTGCGGCAATGAGCGTTGCTCATCTACTTGATCTTGATTTAAAAAGGGCGGCGGATTCGCTTAAAAATTTCTCCGGTGCACAGCGCAGGTTTGAGATAAAGGGTAACAACAACGGAGTACTGGTTGTTGACGATTATGCTCATCACCCAACTGAGGTAAAAGCCACTCTGGCTGCAGCAAAAATCCACAATGCAGGGAGGGTGGTGGCCATCTTTCAGCCGCACAGGTATTCAAGGGTGCAGGCGCTATACAGGCAGTTTGGCGATGCCTTCAATGATGCGGATTTCATTATAATCACGGACATATACAGCGCAGGAGAAAAGCCGATTCCTGGGGTGAACAGCAAGCTCATAGTCGATACTGTCCTGTCCAGCAATTCCAGGGCTCGACTGGCATACTTGCCAAAATTAAAGAATATACAGAATTATTTAAAAGAATATCTTGAACCCGGCGACATGCTGTTAACAATGGGGGCGGGGGATGTGTGGCAGGTCGGTGAGGAGTATCTTGAAGCATGAGGTACTGCACAGCGAAAAAATTGCGGAGCTGATCGCTGAGCTCGAGAAGAATCACATCAGCTATCTTAGCTGGGTTGACCTTTCAAGACTAAGTTACGTAGGCATTGGCGGCACTGCTGAGATACTGGTTGAGATAAGCAATGTTCATGAAGCAGCAGCTTTTTTAGGCATCCTCAGGGAAACAGGATTGAGATCAAAGATAATAGGATCATGCTCCAACATCATCTTTGGTGATGGGTTATTGACCATTCCTCTTTTTCGCTTGTGCGGAGAATTCTCTCATGTCAAGGTTGACGGGAACGTCTTGAGAGCAGGTGGTGCGGTGACTTCGAGGTCTGCTTCGCTGATGGCAAAGGAGAGTTCTTTGAGCGGACTTGAATTTTTACATGACATACCCGGCAGGATAGGAGCTGCAGTGAAGAATAATTCAGGAGCATTTGGCATGAGCATATCCGATGTCTTTTCCAGCGGCGAGCTACTTTCATCTGATGGCAGCATATCCAGGGCTTTAAGGGATGATTTGAAGTTCGGTTACAGGTGTTCTATCTTGGCTGATTATACCATCGTGCTGGGGGCGGAGTTCGTCCTGGAGGACGCTCTATCGAGGGAAATTGAGGCCAGGTTGTCAGATTTCAGCATGCTGCGAAGTCAGAGACAGCCAATGGGAGTAAGAAGTACGGGCTCGGTATTCAAGAATCCTGAGGGTACGGCTGCGGCTCTACTCATACAGGAATGCGGTCTAAAGGGCTTTAGAAAGGGCGATGCGCAGATATCAGATAAACATGCCAACTTCATAATAAACCTGAGCAGGGCGACATTCTCCGATTACATGTACCTGATAGATGAGATAAGGAGAAGGGTTAATGAGAAGTTTGGAATAGTGCTTGAGACCGAGGTTGAGATTATCAGCGGGGAAAGTTGAGATTATTTAAACGCATATTCCTGATCATCATCCTGCTTGGAATAATATTTTTAGGTTTCTGGTTGGTTAGATCGCCATATTTCAAGGTTAAGGAGATTAATTTTTCCGGTAATGAGCATTATACTCAGGGGGAACTTCGTAAACAGGTAGAAAGTCTATGGGATGAAAACATCGTCTTTCTGGACATAAAAGGTAAGGTAATGGAGCCGCTGGAGGAGCTTCCCTGGGTTAAGAAAGTTAATGTTTCAAAGGATGTTTTCAAGATGACGGTAAATATCGCGGTGACCGAGCGCAAGCCCGTTGCAATAATCCAGCGAGATGGGCAGTTTTTGCTGGTTGACGTCGACGGGCGCATACTTGAGGATGATATCGGGCAGCCACAGAGCGATCTCTTACTTCTCAAATATAATGATATAAGCGAGGGTATGGCGGGTGAATACATCAGCAATAATGATGTAATGGAATTTCTGATTGTTGTAAAGGATATGAGTAAGGATATTAGGAAACGATATGTTTATGCAGCTTTTACCGAGAAAGGTCTGGTTTTTTACGATGATTCAGGCTTTTATGTCATTTACCAGGATTCAAGTGATTCTGCGGGAAAGGACGTCTCTATAAAGACGGTCTTAAATGGCATAAAGGGTGGTGAGGCAAATGTCGAATATATTGATGTAAGCGTTCCTGATTTTCCAGTTGTAAAATATAAAAATGGAAACGAAGAACCTGTAAATGAAAGCAAATAGGCTGGCCTGTATAGATCTCGGCACGACAAAGGTGTGCGCGCTGTTATGCGAAGTTGATACTGCGGGTGATATCGAACTGATTGGTATGGGAACTGCGCGCTCGGCAGGGTTGAAAAAAGGAATGGTGGTGGATGTTCAGCAGGCCTCCCAGTCAGTTACAGAGGCAGTGGACAGGGCCACTGGAAGTACGAAGGTAGAAATAGACAGTGCGCTGGTTGGTGTGACGGGCGGGCATATCAAGAATTTTGCGAGCTCAAGCATAGTTTCCATACCTCAGCACAGGGGAGAGGTAAGCGAAAAGGATCGCTCAAGAGCGGTCTCGCTTGCATCGAGGATCGATGTTCCGGACGGTTTTCAGGTGATTCATGTAATTCCCAAGACCTATATCATAGATGGTAATTTTAAGGTGTTGAATCCGGTTGGCATGGTGGCCACAAAATTAGAGGTATGGGTAAACGTGGTGCTTGGTTCCATCTTGAACCTTAACAATGTTGAAAAGGCGCTCAGGGATGCAGGGGTTGATGTTGACGAGATAGTGCTCGAGTCGATTGCCTCATCAATTTCGGTGTTGACCGAGCAAGAAAAGGAGGACGGAGTTCTTCTGCTTGACATTGGTGGAGGCACGACGGACATCGCACTTTTTAAGGGGGGTAACGTAATATATCTGTACTGCTTCCCGGTGGGAGGGGATCACATAACTAACGATATATCTATTGGCTTAAGGACTAATTTTGTTGAAGCTGAGGCGTTGAAGTTGAAGTATGGACAGGCCACGTTTGAGGGCATTGATTTCTCGAAGATCGGCGTGACCTCTGTCAGTCCGACCAGCGATGAGAAGGAGATGCTGGTATCCTTTCTTGCTAACATTATCGATTCCAGGGTTAGCGAGCTGTTTTCGCTGGTAAAAAAGGAGCTGATTGAACAGGAGCTTGACGATGGGATAGGCAGCGTCGTGCTGACTGGCGGCACCTCACTTCTAACCGGGATAGATGATCTTTGCAGGTCCGTGTTCAGGTTGCAAACAAGGATCGGCTCTCCATCTTTGAATAGAGGAATAGTTGACAGAATTTCTAACCCGATATATTCTACTTCAGTAGGTCTTCTATTATATGGAGCTAAACGTAAAGTTGAGCTTAAACCTGTCTTTTCAGAACAGTATTATAGGGAAAGTATCTTCGATAAAATATCGTCATGGTTCGGAAAAAACCGGGGCTGAAATAAGGAGTATTCTTTGTTAGACAGGGAAAAGAAATACGTTGCTGTAATAAAGGTAGTTGGTATAGGAGGCGGCGGAACCAATGCGATAAACAGGATGATAAATGACGGCCTTACGGGCGTTGAATTCGTTGGCATTAATACTGATGCGCAAGCGCTTATGATGTCAGATGCTGATTGCAAGATAGTCATCGGAGAGACAGGTTTGGGTGCTGGTTCTAACCCGGAGATCGGAAGACAGGCTGCGATAGATAGCAGGGATGTGATAGCTGAGGTTTTAAAAGGTTCTGATATGATCTTCATCACTGCTGGCGAGGGGGGAGGAACAGGCACAGGTGCCTCACCTATAATTGCAGAAATCGCCAGGGAAAAGGGAGCGCTAATTGTTGGAGTTGTGACAAGACCTTTCACCTTTGAGGGTAGAAAGAGGGCTGAACAGGCAGAGGAGGGCATAAAGAACCTGAGGGAGTTCGTAGACACGTTGATCGTCATCCCAAACGATAGACTGCTCGAGATTTCCAGAAAGGATACCACGTTGATTGAAGCTTTCAGAAATGCAGATTCTGTCCTGAGGCAGGGTGTCCAGGGGATCACTGATTTGATTATGCTTCCAGGTCTTATTAACCTTGATTTTGCTGATGTCAGATCGATCGTCAAAGATGCTGGGACTGCGCTGATGGGCAGTGGGGAAGCATCTGGGGATAACAGGGCTTCTGAAGCTGCAATTTCTGCCATATCGAGCCCATTGATTGAGGTCTCGATCGAGGGCGCGAGGGGCATCCTGTTGAACATATCCGGCGGCTATGACCTTAAGCTATATGAGGTAAATGAAGCTGCGGACACGATAAGGAAAGCAGCAAATCAGGATGCAAACATTATATTCGGCGCTGTGCTTGATGAGCGACTGAAGGACAGGATAAAGGTCACAGTCATCGCTACCGGGTTTGATGAGCATAAGAAGAAAGAGGCTTTTTATGCTGAAGAAAAGATACCTGCTGTGGAAAGAGAAGAGTTGATGGAAAAGGAAGAAATCAGACCGTTTGGCGATGAGATGATTAGAAAGACGTTTGAAATACCAGGAAAGTCAAAAGAAAGCCCTGAAGACGATCTTGATATCCCAACCTTTCTCAGGAAATAACCTTATTAATACCGGTAAGCCTTCAAACAAGAATAAGTTCAAATTCATTAATGATTCAGGAATTGAATACTTTTTATGGAAGGGCGTTGAGGATGCCGGACTAATGGTTGTTTTCAGCACACGGGAATCAGGAGTCAGCACCGGTGAGTACAGGAGCTTAAACCTGGGGTTTATGGTTGGGGATAATGAACAATCTGTAAGGGCAAACAGATTGCGTTTCTTTACGGCCGTTGGGGTGAAGACGAAAGATGTGGTCACAGCGACTCAAGTACACGGCACGGATATCCTTAATGCCGGAGGTTTTAAGGATAGTCCAGGAAAATTAAATCCTGATGGGAGCGTTAATATTGGCACCGGGGATGCGATATTGTGCCAGAAGCCTGGCGTATTTGCCATGATGTTTTATGCTGACTGTCTCCCCATAATACTGATTAATCCTGGAAAAAAAGGCGCGATGCTGCTGCATGCAGGAAGGTCAGGGACGTATAATGGGATCACTTCAACTGCGCTTTCAGCATTTCTGAAAAGAACCGGGGCAGAACCTGATGAGGTAATAGTCATCCTTGGACCCAGGATCAATGAATGTTGCTATGCAGTGAGCAGGGATATTTTTGAATCCTTCCATAGCAAGTTTGGGGATATCGATGGTTTGTGCGATGTGGATGGTGCCATTTTTTCACTTGATATTGGTAAAATAAATAAGTCGCTGTTGATTTCAATGGGAATCACCAAAAATAATATATACGACCTTGATCTTTGCACTTCATGTCATGGCGAGCTGTTTTTTTCTCATCGCAGGACCGGTGGGACTACTGGACGCCAGTGCGCGTTGGTGGGATTTGTTGAATGACTCCCGATGATTAATTTTAAGCATGAATATTAAGATTGAAACGAAAAATTTAAGCTTCTATTACGGATCTTTCAAGGCGCTTGAGGATATAAACGTAGCAGTGTATGAAAAGGCCATAACTGCGTTCATAGGACCATCCGGCTGCGGTAAATCCACGTTTTTACGTATTTTCAACAGGATGAATGAGTTAATATCCGGGGTGAGGATAGAAGGAGAGGTATTGATAGACGGGATTGACATCTATAATCCATCCGTAGATGCTGTGAGGATAAGAAAGATGGTCGGCATGGTCTTTCAGAAGCCGAATCCATTCTCGAAATCCATATACGAAAACATAGCCTTCGGCCCACGTCTATATGGGGTGAAAAGGAGATCCGAACTGGGCTCTGTCGTTGAGTCGAGCCTTAAAAAAGCAGCGCTTTGGAAAGAGGTAAAGCATAAACTCAGCTCCTCCGCGCTTGAACTTTCTGGTGGACAGCAGCAGCGGCTCTGCATTGCCAGGGCACTTGCAATGGATCCAGAAATACTTCTGATGGATGAGCCGTGCTCTGCTCTGGACCCTGCCTCGACCCTGCGAATTGAGGACCTGATGCAGGAACTCAAGGCCAAATATACAATAATTATAGTTACTCACAACATGCAGCAAGCCGCGCGTACTTCTGACTATACGGCTTTCTTCATGATTGATAACATAGGTGAACCGGGAAGGTTGATCGAGTTCGGTGAGACGAATCAGATATTTACAAGCCCGGCTAATAATAAGACCGAAGAGTATATCACCGGACGTTTCGGGTAAAAGGAGCGGTCTTGGTTAGAAAACATTTTGATCGTGATCTCAAAGATCTGAAAGAAAAAGTGGTTATAATGAGTGAACTCGTATATAGCAACGTTTCTGCTGGAATGGATTCGCTCTTCAAATGTGACAGGGAACTTGCGGACAGCGTTATCAATGAGGACATCAGAATAGATGAGCTGGATCATGAGATAGAAGAGGAGAGCATTATTTTTATTGCCCGGCAGCAGCCAGTGGCGATAGACCTCCGCATGATTGCAACTTTTTTTCATGTTATCATAAGCCTTGAGCGCATCGGTGATCTGGCTGTTGACATAGCAAGGGCCGCAAAAGCCATAAAATATGAAAAGATACATTCTGAGATCTTCAAACAAATGAAGTCCATGAGCGAGGAAGTGAAACAGGTCTTAAGGGCAAGCCTTGATTCTTTTATTAACATGGATGTTGACGGTGCGAATCTGCTTCATGAGATGGACAACAAGGTGGACCAGTATTATTACAAGCTTATAGATGAATTCACGAAGATCAGCCATGATGAGATGCTTATTAAATGGGCTTCCATGATGGTACTGGCATCCAGGTATCTTGAACGAATTGCGGATAATGCGGTGAGTATCGGGGAGAGGATAACCTATCTATTTACCGGTGACTATCAGGTATTCCATGCAAAGTGAGGTGGCAAGAGGTCTATTTTGATGCGAATAGAGCCTGTCTTGTAGAGAATTTTCAGGCTCTTAAGTCAAGGATAAACGATGTATGCAGGCAGGTAGGAAGGGACCCTGAAGAGGTTAGTCTGGTTGTTGCATCGAAATATGCGACGCCGGAGCAGCTGAAGGCATTGATCCCCTACGGCCTGAATGATATCGGGGAGAACCGTGTTGCAGACCTGATTATTAAGAAGAACGCAGTAGATGAAAACATAAGATGGCATTTCATCGGCCATCTACAGAAAAATAAAACAAAAAAAGTTGTTGGTAACGCCTGGCTGATACACTCCCTGGATTCTGTTGAGCTTGCAGCGGAGGTCGATAGAAGGGCTGGGGAGATGGGGAAAGTCCAGGATGCCCTGCTTCAGGTCAATATATCTAAGGAAGAGTCTAAGTTCGGCTTCGGCGAAGGGGAGGTTATGGAGGCGTTGCCGCAGGTAGCCGGGTTGAAAAACGTGAATATAACGGGTCTGATGACAATTGCTCCTTTTATTAAAGATTATGAAATAATTAGACAGATATTTAAAAGGCTTAGGGCCATAAAAGAAGAATTAAATATAATGGGTTTTTCAAATATTAAACATTTATCTATGGGAATGTCAAACGATTATGAGATAGCAATTGAGGAGGGCGCTACCATGATAAGAATCGGCAGCGCGATCTTTTCTTAAGGGGATGGTTTAAATGGCTGGCTTTTTTAGAAAAGCTCTGATCTATTTGGGGCTCTCGGAAGAAGAAGCGCAAAAGGAAGGTAAACAGGAGGCAAAAACGGTAGTTAAGGAGAACAACGGTTTCAGGTCAAGGTTTGGCGATAAGCCCAAAGTCAAGAAAATTTATGAGGAAGACGATTTCAGTGAACGCGGGAGGGAGCAGTTTCGTGCTGTAAAACCGATTCAATCAAAGGTGCACATTATCGAACCGGCCAGCTTTAACGATGCACAGCTTATTGGTGATAAGTTCAAGGCGGATATCCCGGTCATAATCAATTTATCAAATACAGAGCACGACACTGCTAAGAGGCTTCTGGATTTTGCCAGCGGTCTTACATATGGCCTGAACGGAAGCATCCAGCGAGTCGCTGAAAAGGTGTTTTTAATCACTCCGAATAACGTAGAGGTTTCCGCAGAGGAGAAGATCAGGCTACAGCAGAGGGGACTGTTTAATCAGTTTTAGCAATGAAAATACATCGCAGGTTGGCAGTTATAGGTTGCGGAAATATGGGGGTGGCGATAGTCGAAGGCGCAGTTCATTCCGGACTACTGGAGCCACAGGCTATAGTCTGTTTCGATAAAGTTGCAAAAAAAGTTGAAGCTATGGTTGATAAATATAAAGTGATGGTCGCTGATAGTCTGGATGGCTGCCTGCAGCAAAGTGACAATGTCCTGTTGTGTGTCAAACCTCAGGATATAACTGCGTTATTGATGGAAATAAAGCCGTTCATAACCGATAAGCTCATGATATCTGTTGCTGCGGGTGTTAGAATTGAAAAGATGGATTCCATGCTTGGCGAGGATGCCAGGATCGCAAGGGTAATGCCGAGCGTACTCGTAAGAGTTAAGCGCGGATTTAATCTGGTTGCGTTCAATAGGAACGCCAAAGAGGAAGACAGAAAATTTGTGGTAGATCTGTTTTCAAGCACAGGCAAGGTAGCATGTATTGATGAGCGTCTTTTTGATGCTGCCATGACGATAAGCGCATGTGGACCTGCGCTTTTTTATCTTTTTCTGGAGTCGATGATTGATGCCGGGGTTCATGTTGGCCTTTCCAGAGAGCTTGCCACCGGGCTTGCCTATGAGACCTTTGATGGCTCCGGCACTTTGCTATTAAAATCTGACGCCGATCACATAGCTTTAAAGAACTCAGTGATCTCGCCAGGTGGCACCACGGCAAGCGCGATTGCAGTGCTGGAGAGAGGAAGCTTGCGGGCACTTCTCATAGATGCCCTCCTCGCTGCGGTTGACATGGCAAAACATCTGGGAAACTAGGAGGTTTGATAATGCTTACCCTAAAGGAAATACAGGAAAAAGAATTTAGCATGGCTGTGCGGGGTTATAACCCACAGCAGGTTGATGAATTTCTTGATTATCTCGTCAATGAGTTAGAGAAGCTCATTGAGGAAAACAACCGTTTGAAATCGCAGGGTGAGACGGTTAAAACGGTGGATGCTGATTCAGAAAAGATAAAAGTTGCGCTGCAAAATGCACTGCTCTCAGCTCAACTTGCTGCCGAGGATATCAAGGAGAAGGCTAAAATAGAAGCTAAAAAGATAATTGAAGAATCAAACAACAAAGTTGCCATGCTGGAGCAGAACATCTTACAGGAACGCGATCGCCTGAATGAGGAAGTGAAGAAACTGAAGGCTGCAAAAGAGGAGATCGGATACAAGCTTCGTGCACTGCTGAATTCGTACATAAAGATGTTGGATTCACTGGAATTTGGAAGTGAGGCAGTGACGGAAGTGGAGCCACCGGTGTCGGATATCGAAAAGCCAGATGCAGCCATCCAGGCGAACATGGATAAAAACACGGAGGCCGTTACGGGCGGCGAAGTAGCCGATTTGTCGGATGAAAAAATGGACATTGATACGAGCGAAATGACCGCAGGATCAGGCCGTGATCCTGGTGTTGAAAACCTCCCCGGATCTGAGGAAAAGGGTAGTAATCCAGTTCATACCAGGAAGAAGAGCAGAATTAACATTGCGCCTGATGACCTGGTAAATAAATTTTTTGGGCCCGAATCAACTGTATAATTGCATTGACAAATCTGCCTTTGCGGCTATACTTTTTTTGATCATAATGCGCTGAAATCAGGTTGGCATCACGGCTTTAAATCGTCCCTTGGAAGAGAGGACGATTTTTTTATATTGAAGATTCCTGTTGCTTATGCGTTCTACCTGGAGGATATATGGAATATAAGGATACCCTTAATCTGCCCAGAACGGATTTCCCGATGAAGGGGAATCTGGTCGAGCTCGAACCCAGAATTCTACGGAGATGGGATGAGATAGACATCTATGAACTTTCCATTTCAAAGACCATGGGGAACAAGAGTTTTATCCTGCATGATGGTCCTCCGTATTCAAATGGTGATATACATGCTGGGCATACTTTGAATAAAGTCCTGAAAGATATAATAATCAAGTTCAAGACGATCGAAGGATTCTACTGTCCTTATATACCGGGCTGGGATAATCATGGAATGCCTATCGAGAACAAGGTGCTGGAGAGATTGCGCGGAGATAGAAAAGAAATCAACCCGCTTGAGCTCCGCGATAGGTGCAGGCAGTACGCGCTGAAGTATGTTGACATCCAGCGTGAGCAATTCAAACGTCTTGGCATCAGGGGTGATTGGGATAAACCGTATCTAACCCTTGACAGGAGCTATGAGGCGACCATAGTTAATGTGTTCTCTGAGCTTGTTGAAAGGGGCTATATCTACCGCGGTCTGCGACCTATACACTGGTGCGTGATCTGTAGGACTGCGCTTGCAGAGGCTGAGATCGAGTACGAAGATAAGACATCGCATTCAATTTACGTCCGCTTTCCGCTCGAGGTTGATCCTGATGGTGTGCTGGCTTGGGGTGATGTGAACGCAATAATATGGACTACGACACCATGGACGATACCTGCCAACCTTGCCATAGCCGTGCACCCCAACTTCAAATATTCTATAGTGGCCGCAGATGACAACAAAAAATACCTCATAGCGAGCGATCTGGTGGAACAGGTAGCCGGAGATATTGGCATGCAGAATTATAGAATTGAAGCAGAATTGCCAGGTGTGCGTCTGGAGGGCGTTAAATTCAGGCACCCGATCTTTGATCGGAGTTCGCCTGTGGTCTTTGCTGACTACGTCACCCTCGGTCAGGGTACCGGCCTTGTACATACGGCACCGGGGCACGGTCGTGAGGACTTTGAGACTGGCAAAATATATGACCTTGGTGTGCTCTGCCCATTAGATGAGAACGGCATCTTTAATGAGGATGCTGGAATTTTCGAAGGGTTGAACCTGGAGGAGTGCAACAGGGCAGTGATGGAAGAGCTTTCGAAAAGGGGGAACCTGCTTGCGAGGTCGAAGGTGATTCACCAGTACCCGCACTGCTGGAGATGCCATAAGCCGGTGGTCTTCAGGACGACCGTTCAATGGTTCATGTCAGTTGATCATGATAGCCTGCGCAAACGGATGCTAGATGAGATAGAACGGGTAAGGTGGATTCCTGATTGGGGCAAGAACAGGATATATTCGATGATGTCCGAACGTCCAGACTGGTGTCTATCGCGGCAGCGGTACTGGGGAGTGGGCATTCCGATCTATTATTGCAAAAAATGTAATGAGCCGATAATGGATGCAGACCTGATAAGGCGGGTTGCTGATGAGGTCCTGCAAAACGGCTCTGATGTCTGGTTTACAAAGAGCGCAAGCGATATGATGCCATCTGGATATACTTGTCCGCGCTGCGGTTCAGGGGAATTTTACAAGGAAAGGGACATCCTTGATGTGTGGTTTGATTCGGGTTCAAGCCACAGAGCAGTGCTGGAGAAAAGGCCTGAACTCACATGGCCGGCTCAGATGTATCTTGAAGGATCGGATCAGCATCGCGGCTGGTTTAATAGCTCGCTTGTCATCTCACTTGCGACAAAGGACAGGGCGCCGTTTAATGAGGTACTGACCCACGGATTTGTGGTGGATGAAAAAGGCAGGAAGATGGCGAAGTCGCTGGGTAACGTCATCAGCCCTCTGGACATAATGAAGAAATACGGAGCGGACATCCTGCGACTGTGGGTCGCATCCATGGACTACCGCGGAGATGTCAGCATATCGGATGACATATTAAAGCAGGTAACGGATGCATACCGCCGCATTCGCAATACAATAAGGTTTTTACTCGGCAACCTTTATGATTTCAATCCGGATACGGATCAGTGCTCCTACAGCGAGCTAACGGATATTGACCGATGGGCGCTGCAGCTGCTGGCACGGATTTCAGAGTCAACCCGTAAAGTATATGAGGAATATGAATTCCATCAGGTATATCATCAGGTATTTAACTTCTGTGCGGTGGAGATGAGTTCCATATACCTTGATGTCCTCAAGGATCGTCTTTACGTATCATATCCCACGGATCGCGAAAGAAGGTCGTCGCAGACCTTGCTTTTCAGGATCGCGCGGTCGCTGTTGATAATTCTTTCACCTGTACTCTCGTTCACCAGTGAAGAGGGGTGGGAATATCTTCCCGGCTATATTGGCAAACCGCCCAGCCCACAGCTTGAAAACTGGCCAGATTTCAGTGACGTGGTTCCTGATGAAAAGCTCATGGATGACTTCGATAGGCTACTTCTCATACGGGATCGTGTATTCAAAGCGATAGAGGAGCTGCGCGAGAAGAAGGAGATCGGGAATTCGCTTGAGGCTTACGTCGTCATTGAGGCGGGCGAGGACGAGAAGGAGTTTCTAAACAGAAATGCCGATACCCTTTTGGAGCTTTTGATGGTATCCGAGCTGGATTTCGAGTACTCACCAAAGCACAGCGGCGGGATAAGCGCTCGTTCACGGCGATCTGATCATTCAAAATGCGAGCGGTGCTGGAAATTCCTTGAAAGCGTAGGTGCCAATGATGAGCACCCCACCCTCTGCAAGAGTTGCGCTTCGGTGGTAAAAAGGATGATTAATTAGGGTATAATTAACAAAAATCATTTTACTTTTGATTCTAACTAATGAAGATGCTCGAAGAAAAACAGGTTGAGAAGTTAAGAAAAAGTCTGATAAGAAAGAAAAGAGAGCTACTTTCGCAATATGAAAAGCTGCAGGAGGATAACCTCAAGGTCACCCAGACGGGTGTATCAGGTGAGAGTCCATATAGCTTCCATATTGCCGATGAGGGCACGGACACCTTTGAGAGAGAACGTGATTTTACGATGGGTGACAATATGAAGGTGTTCATATCCAGGATTGACAAAGCACTTGATAAGATCAAAAGCGGAACTTACGGCATATGTGAGATATGTGGTAAGGATATAGGATACGAAAGGTTGAAGGCTCTTCCCTTTGTGGATCTCTGTATTGATTGTAAGAGGGAAGATCTAATTTGATATCAGATAAAGAACCCCATAAAGACAGCAGGAATGTTTCTATCCGCAATAAGGTACTTGTCCTTCTAATCTGCGTAATTGTCATAGGCCTGGATCAGTTCACGAAGATGCTGGTCAAGAAATACATTACACTTGGGGGCACCATAGATATTTGGCCAGGCGTCTTTGACCTGACGCATATCACAAATACAGGTGTGGCATTCGGCCTACTTCAAAACAGGCAGTCGCTCGTCCTGTTTTCTTCGATGATTGCAGTACTGCTCATAGTACTCTTTCTGTTTAAAATCTGGCATAACATGCTATCCATTTTCGGGCTGGGTTTGACACTTGGAGGGGCGCTCGGCAACATGATCGACAGGATATTCCTTGGAAAAGTGACCGACTTTCTTAACTTCACATACTGGCCCGCGTTTAATGTCGCTGACTCGGCAGTCGTAGTAGGATTTTTTTTGCTGGCTCTGTTCTTAATCAGGAGACCGGCAAATAAACCCGGGACAGATAGGCAAACAGATGGAAATCAGATCCTATAGAAGGGATATAACCGTAAATCTGGAGCATGCGGGTAAGAGACTGGACATCTTCTTAAGCGAAAATCACCCGGAGTTATCAAGAAACATCTTTCAGCAGTTAATTGCCTCAAAAAAAGTTTTTGTAAATGGCAGGAACGTGAACAAAAGCCATATATTGAGCGCAGGTGATAAGATTGAATTCGAGGTCACGATGCAGCCTGAGGTTTCGCCTGCTGCGCAGGATCTTCCCATAAAGATAGCTTATCAGGATCAGTATATGGCTATATTGTCCAAGCCAGCAGGCATGGTTGTGCACCCGGCAGCCAGCTATCAGAACGGCACGCTGGTAAATGCGATTCTGTATCACCTGAAGGACATCAATTTCGTTTCGGGAGAAAAGAGGCCTGGGATCGTGCACCGACTTGATAAGGACACGTCAGGCCTTCTGGTGGTGGGTAAGAGTGAATGTGCCACCTCAAAGCTGATTGAGATGATGAAAGCAAGGGAAGTGACAAAGATCTACGCAGCGCTTGTCAGAGGCCATGTTGAGCCAATGCAGGGAGAAGTGAATCGTAGTATTGGCAGAAGCCCGAGGAACAGGCTCAGGATGGCGGTGCTTGCGGATGGCAGGGAGGCGAAAACCCGTTATGAGGTTGCCGCAAGGTTTGACAGGTATGATCTGCTGAAGATAAGGATAGAGAGCGGCAGAACTCATCAGATAAGAGTGCACATGAGCTATATGGGGCACCCGGTCGTCGGCGACGGTGTATATGGTGGGATAGATGAGAATACGCGCAGGTTCGGCTTGTGCAGGCAGTTTTTGCACTCGTGTTTTATCGGATTTAAGCACCCTTTCACTGGTAAACAGATTACGGTCTGGGATGACCTGAGCCCCGAGCTCGTTGATTTCCTGTGTAAAGCCTGTGCTTATGAAGCTCGTGATATCAGAGCAGTTTTTTGCGAATAATTGTTGACTTTGTGGATTTTACATTGATAATATCACCTGGCCTTCATGAATAAAGAATAGCTATGCCTAAGATGGAAAAAGCGCGGATAATGGACGCAAGCGAGATGGCGAGAGCGATATTAAGAATATCGCATGAGATCGCCGAGAAGAATCAGGGTTGCGGAAATATCCGTCTTGTTGGGATTCGCAAAAGGGGAGTACCGCTTTCTGCAAGGATCGCAAAAAACATCAGGAAGATCGAAGGCTGTGACGTCCCCGTCGGGATACTTGACATCACATTCTATCGCGACGATCTTAGAATAAACCCCCACCCGGTTGTGCAGGGAACCGAGATCAATTTTGATATAAACGACCTGGACGTAGTCCTGGTCGATGATGTTTTATATACAGGGCGCACAATCCGCGCTGCGCTGGACGCCCTTATGGATTTCGGCAGGCCCAGGACCATACAGCTCGCAATACTTGTGGATAGGGGTCACCGCGAGCTTCCGATCAGGCCAGATTATGTGGGTCGAAATGTACCTTCATCAACGAAAGAGAGAGTCAGGGTTCACCTTGAGGAGATCGATGGAGAGGATGAAGTGGTCATCACGGAATGAATGCTGAAGTAACCACACCCAGCCTTTCGGGAAGGAACATTATCAGCATAAGTGATCTGACATATGATGAGATAATCCTTATTCTTGAAACATCGAAATCATTTCTTGAGGTGAGCAAGAGGGAGATAAAAAAGATACCCACTCTTCGCGGGAAAACCGTAATCAACCTTTTCTATGAACCGAGCACAAGGACGCGCACCTCATTCGAGATCGCGGGCAAGCGGCTTTCCGCAGATGTAATAAACATTAGCGAGAAATCAAGCGCTGCCATGAAGGGCGAGACGCTTTCCGATACCTCAAAGACTATAAATGCCATGGATGCTGATGTGCTCATAATAAGGCACCCGCTTTCGGGTTCTCCGTACATCGTTGCAAGGAACATTGACTGTCCCGTGATCAACGCCGGGGATGGCTGGCATGAACACCCGACTCAGGCACTGCTTGACCTTTTCACCATCAAGCAGCGGCTCGGGCTCTTCCGGGGGTTGAAGGCCGCGATAGTTGGCGATATTTTGCACAGCAGAGTTGCAAGATCCAACATCCTTGCTTTTACGAAGATGGGGATTGAGGTAACAGTGGTCGCCCCGCAGACGCTCATACCAAAGGATGTCCAGAAGCTCGGGGCGAAGGTCGCTCCCGATTTTGATGATGTAATAAGCGATGTGGACATAATATATATGCTCAGGATTCAGCTCGAGAGGATGAGCAGGGCTTATTTCCCTTCTATTAGGGAGTACTGCAGATATTATGGCCTCAACCAGGATAGGTTGAGAAATGCAAAGGATGGTGCGCTTGTCATGCATCCAGGTCCGATAAACAGGGGGATCGAGATAGAGAGCGAAGTGGCAGACCTTGCACAGAGCACGATAGTTGAACAGGTCACAAGCGGTGTAGCTGTGCGGATGGCAATTCTTTACCTGATCTTAAGTGGTGAGCCAGTTGAATAGGAAAATTCTAAAGGGCGGACTGATCTTTGATATAGAGAAAAAACATAAATTTACTGCTGATATCCTAATAGAGGGGAGCTTGATAAAGGAAATCTCTGATGACCTTAGAGATGATCATGCAGAGATTATTGATATGAGCGGAAGATGGCTCATGCCGGCATTCATAGATCCTCATGCACACCTGCGCGAGCCGGGACGCGAGGACGAGGAGACGATAGAAAGTGGGATAACTGCAGCGATTAACGGTGGCTTCTGTGCCATTGCCTGTATGCCAAACACAGACCCTGCCATAGATGATCCATCGATCCTTAAATTTATTCTGGATAAGTCAAAGCGATTCTGTCCACAGTTTAGACTTCTGCCGGTTGCCGCGATAACGCGGGGCAGAGAAGGTAAGGAGATCTCGGAGATCGGACTTTTGAAGAGCGCAGGGGCTTTTGCCTTTTCCGACGATGGTAGTTCCGTTGTTGATGCCTACATAATGAGAAGAGCTCTGGAATATGGAAACAGTTTCAGAGTGTTGTTCATACTGCATGAGGAGGACCTGCTTCTTAGTGAAGGTGGTCAGATGCACGAGGGTTACTATTCCACTCTGCTTGGCTTAAAAGGGATACCATGGACTGCGGAGACGACGTTTGTCGCTCGTGATGTGCTGCTTGCGCTGGATTCAGGAGCAAGGATACATTTCGCACATATCAGCAGTGTGAGGTCAGTTGATATTATGGACTTCGCCAAGGATATGGGGGCAGATGTCAGCGCTGAGGTCAACTTCCATAACCTTATATTTTGCGATGAGGACCTGAAGACTTATGACACAAACCTTAAGATAAACCCGCCCATGCGGAGCAGCGATGACCGCAAAGCGCTGATCGCTTCAGCAAGGAGCGGGCAGATCAGCATGATTTGCAGTGATCATGCCCCTCACGCCAGCCATGAAAAGGAGCTTGACTTCGATCTTGCTCCATTTGGTGTCATCGGCCTTGATCTAATGCCGACTGCAGTCTTCTCTGAATTGGTCTTCAAGAAGAAGCTCGATGAATTTCGCGCGATAGAGATGATGACTTCTGGGCCTGCAAAGCTGTTTGGGTTGGGAAGTGTTGATATTAGGGCAGGTTCAATCGCAAATATTGCAGTAATGGACCCGAATGTCGAGATGGTGGTTAATAACAGGTTTCTGCAATCAAAAAGCAAAAATACGCCGTTTTTGGGCAAAAAATTGAAGTCATCCCTGACCGACCTCTTCCTGGCGGGAACCCATGTCAAGAGAAATGGTGAGGTATTAATCCAGGTATCAAAAAGTAAAATTGAAATCAATTCTAAGTGAACGGTGCCCTGTATTAGAAAACTCAAGACCTGCACCTGATATTTGCCTTTTAAGGCTGAGATCAAGCAGAATTTCGAAGCATGCAGATCCGGGACAATTCGTTAACGTTCTTGTGAAAGACAGGCCCGATCTGGTCCTGCGAAGACCGTTTTCAATCCTGGATTGCACGCCTGGTGAAAGCATTGAGATTTTGATCAGGATAGCAGGTCCGGGTTCGTCTGCCATATCCCGGTTATCAGATGGAGAAGAGATTGATTTGATCGGCCCTCTGGGCAGTCCTTTTCGGATATCGGATGATCTTAATGAGCATGTGCTGATTGCAGGTGGAATTGGTATTGTACCGATCTTCTATCTTTTAAAAAAAATGTCCGCTAGTGGAGTGAAGCCCGTCCTGTTCTATGGGGCTCAGAGCGTCGATATGCTGGTTTTGATGGATAGGATAAAGGAGATAAACCCGCAGGTGGATTACTGTACCGAGGACGGGTCTTTTGGGTATTGCGGATTGGTTACAAACCGCGCTTTAACGGCTTTAGAAAGTGTGGTGAAGGGGACGGATAAAGATATCAAGACCTGGGGAAATGTAAAAACTGCGATATACGCCTGTGGTCCAAGGGATATGCTCAGGGATGTCATCAGCAAATTCGGGATAGGCAAACATGTCCAGGTATGCCTGGAGGAGATGATGGCCTGTGGGGTCGGTGCATGTCATTCATGTGTGGTAAGGAGCAAGGAAGACATCGAACAAAAGAGATACCTGCTGGTCTGCAAAGACGGCCCGGTATTTTTCGCTGATGAGGTGAATATTGACTGATGTGAATTTAAGCGTAGATCTTGGAAGGATCGTGCTAAAAAATCCGGTAACTGTAGCCTCGGGCATCATTGGCTTTGGGGATGAATACGCAGAACTGATTGATTATGAGAAGATCGGCGGTATTTTCACCAAGAGTCTTACGTTAAATCCTCATCAAGGAAACGAGCCCCCGCGGATTGCGGAGAGCTCATCGGGCCTATTAAATACGATAGGGCTGCAGAATCCAGGTGTCGATGATTTCATAAAAATATATTCACCGAAACTGAAATCCCTGGGCACGAAAATATTAGTGAGCGTTGCTGGGTTTGACAAGGACGATTTTGCAAAGGTGGTTGAGAAGTTAGAATGCCAGGACTGGATATCAGGCTATGAGATCAACATATCCTGTCCCAATGTCTGCGCTGGTGGGGAGCAGTTCGGTACATCTCCTGATCTATCGTCTTACATAGTAAAGAGCGTGAGGAAGATCACATCAAAGTTCATCTCTGCCAAGCTGACACCCCAGGCGCCGGACATGTCAAAGGTCACATATGAATGCGTCAGTGCTGGCGCGGATGCCGTCTCCATGATAAATACGATAAGGGCAGTGAAGATTGATGTCGATAACTTCAGGCCTGCGCTCTCAAGGCTGTTCTGCGGGCTAAGCGGGCCTGCAATAAAACCAATTGCGCTCTGCAGGGTGCTTGAGGTGTACAGGGATACGGGCGCGACGATAATCGGTCTCGGTGGGATCGCAAGCGGGAGCGATGTGATGGAATTCATAATGGCGGGAGCGAGTGCGGTGTCGATCGGTACTGCTGTATTCAAAGAACCAGGTGTTCTGGAGAGGTCGCTGCTTGAGCTGGTGGAATTCATGACCACACATAAGATTAAATCTGTCAGTGAAATGAAGGGAATTGCCTTAAGATGGATATAAAGAGCCTTATAAAAAGTGACATCAGGTACAGGATAGCTCTTGCGCTGGACATCACCGATCCGGTGAGGTTGGCAGATGTCCTGAGTACGTTTAAGGGCAGGGTTGGGATGGTAAAGCTCGGCGTCAGTACCCTTTACAGCCTCGGTTTTGACGTTATTGAAAGGTGCAGGGAACTCGGATATGTGGTTTTTGCCGATGTAAAGTTAAATGACATTCCCATGCAGGTAACGAAAGCGGCAAAAGCGATCTTTGCCCGCGGCGTGGATATGGTGACCACTCATTGTCTGGGAGGTGCTGAGATGCTAAAAGGAGTTGTTCAGGCCTCAAAAGAGATCGCCGATGAGACAAAAGGGGACAGGCCGCTTGTACTGGGCGTTACCGTACTTACAAGTCTTGACGATGACGACCTGAACAGGCTGGGCTTCAGATCCGGTGCAAGGCAGAGCACATTAAACCTTGCTGCGATCGCTGTGGAGTGCGGGCTTGACGGCGTGGTATGCGCTGCAGGCGAGCTCCTGTGTATAAGGAGTGTGATTGGCCCTGATATGCTCACCGTCGTCCCCGGGATCAGAGGAACCACCGACAGGATGGAGGATCAGAAAAGGACTATGGGGCCCGGGGAGGCGATGAGGGCGAGCGCTGATATCCTTGTCATAGGAAGGCCGATCCTGGGTGTGGAAAATCCCTTAGGTTCACTTGAAAATATTTATAAAGAAATTGAGATATTACTATAAGAGTAGTAAGGTATTATGCCGATAATGTATATTAAAGGAAAGAACATTGAGAAAGATACCCGAGATTTCACCCGAAGTTAGAAGAGCTGCAGTCGATAAGGCCGTCAGGCTGAGGACTAGCAGAGCGCAGATAAAAAGAAAACTCAAAGACGGCGAGATCTCGTTTTTTGACCTCGAGGACATAGACATGGAGATCATGAGAGGCTTCAGGACGCTTGAGATACTGGAATCGCTGCCTGGGGTTGGCAAATTAAAGGCAAGAAATATCATGGAGGATCTGAATATAAGCCCGCGCAAGAAACTGACAGGCCTTGGTGCCAGGCAGAAGAGCGCACTACAAGAGTTGGTCTCATCCCATCTGAATGCTGGGAGGAAGAAAGTTTGGTCACAAAAGGCAAAGCGGTAATAATATCCGGCCCCTCCGGGGCAGGTAAGACGACGCTCATAAGGTCGTTCCTCAAATTGAAGAATGGTTACCATTTCGCAATTTCCGTCACAATGCGCAGACCTCGCAATGGAGAAGTTGAAGGGGTGGATTATTTTTTTATTACGGCGGATAAGTTTGAAAAGCTGATTGAAGAAGGGAAACTGCTTGAATGGGCAAAGGTGCACGATAACTATTATGGTTCGCTCAAAAGTCAGGTGCTGGATTATCTGGACGCAGGGACGAACGTAATCCTGGATGTTGATGAACAGGGCGCTGAACAGCTTGTTGACAGGCTGGGTGAGGCACTGCTAATATACATCGTCCCGAAAAGTCTTGATGAGCTATCGCTGAGGCTAAAAAAGAGGGACACCGACAGCAGCTCGACGATAAAGAAACGTCTGAAAGATGCGAATGAGCAGATTAAGAAGATGAAGAATTATCATGCTGTCATTGTGAATGATGATGTTGAGACTGCTACCCGGAAGCTCATAAGGGTGGTGGAGGAGTATTTAAGAGGAGGACGTCCTGGTGACGATTAAACCGGACATAGATGAACTGATGGCCCAGGTTGACAGCAGGTTCACGCTCGCTGTTGCTTCCGCGAAAAGGGCACGGGAGATAAATCAGTACTTCAATTCCTTAAGAGGACTTGTGAAATGCGATTACATGCCTCCCAGGGTCGATATCAGATCAAAGAAGTCGCTTACAATTGCGCTTGAGGAGATCAGGCAGAAGAAGATCAAAATCAAGCGCAAGGTATAGTAGTATATAGCTCATATCTGGATTAAAATACAGACGTAAGAAACCACAAGCTTATTTAATGCCAATGAATGAGAGATCGCTTACAAATAAAGATCTCATAATTGGGGTCACAGGCTCAATTGCAGCATATAAATCGGTTGAGCTTGTAAGCGAACTAGTAAAAAGCGGAGCCAATATCTCCGTCATCCTGACCCAGAATGCGAAGAAGTTCATCCTTCCGCCGTCGTACGCGTTTTTATCAAAGGTGAACGTTTACAGTGAGCTCTTCAGCGATGATGTCAGATCTATGATCTCGCATATTGATATAGCAAGAAGCGCTCACTGCCTGGTGATAGTTCCCGCAACCGCAAATATAATTGCCAAGATGGCCAATGGCATTGCGGATGATCTTTTGTCATCGGTTGCCCTCTATGCAAAGTGCCCGATCGTCGTCGCGCCGGCAATGAATTCGGCAATGTATGAAAAGCCCCAGACGCAGGAGAACCTGCGGAGGCTGAAGTCGCTCGGCATTCGAATAGTGGGCCCACAGGCGGGATGGCTTGCATGCGGGGATGAAGGAGTTGGGAGGCTTACTTCGCTTGAGGGGATAATCCAGGCGATCACCGAGGAGGTAGGGCGCCAGTCACTGCTTTCGGGGAAGCGCATACTGATCACCCTCGGCGGGACGGAGGAGCCGATAGATGATGTGCGCGTGATAACAAATAGATCCAGCGGTAAGATGGGGTCGTTTATCGCAAGTGAGGCGGCTGCGATGGGGGCGGATGTGGTCATCATCGCAGGGAGGGTCAGCGTTCCACTTCCATCAGGCGCAAGAGTTGTACATGCGCACACCGCGGAAGAGATGCTGGGCGCGGTGCTTGAGAATGCAAAAGGGATGGATGCAACCGTCCTCTGTGCTGCGGTCTCCGATTTTAAGGTCGCCAGGACTCCCGGCAAGATAAAGAAGTCCGATGCTCCGATCACACTCATGCTTGAGAAGAACACAGACATCGCAAGCGAGCTGATATCAAGCAAGCAGGGTGGCTACGTGCTTGGTTTTTCTGCTGAAAGCAGTTCATTAATTGAGAATTCCCGGGAAAAGCTTCGCGCTAAGGGCTTTGATGCGATAGTTGCAAATGATGTCTCCAGAAGCGACATCGGTTTCGAATCTGACTATAATGAAGTAACCTATATTACAGCTTCGGGCGAGAAGTTCTTCGTTCCCAGAAAACATAAACGCCTAATTGCGCGCGAACTCCTTGAGATCCTGGCAAGGCACATATAGGTAGATAATCCTTACGCTTTCAGAGCTGGCCTTTGTTTTGTATTTGAGATGTAAGCTGTAGGTTGTCATAACTGTTGACGATTGTGATATTTATGATTACAATACAGCTATAATGTAATCATGATGTAAGTTAACGGGATATAATGATTAGAACGCAAATACAATTAACAGAAGAACAGTACAGATTATTAAAAACCATCTCTAAAGAAAGAAATGCATCAATTGCAGAGATAGTGAGAGAATGCATATCTCATTACTCTGCTAGTAGATGTCTAACAAGTGAAGATGAGAAATATAGTAAGGCAATGGATGCATTAGGGAAATTTCGGTCGGGTATCAAGGATATATCCATAAATCACGATAGGTATCTGGCAGAGGATTTTAAGAAATGAGCGCGATATGGCTACGTATGTAGATACCAGTGCCTTTTATGCTATGATGGATTTGGATGATGAGTTTCACAAAGAGTCTAAGATTACTTTTTCTAAGCTAATAGGCGAACGAGAAATATTCCACTCATCCAATTATGTAATATTTGAAACAATAGCCTTATTAAAAAGTAGGTTAGGTCTTGAGGCAATTAGAGTGTTCCAGGATGACTTAATGCCAATAGTAAATATTCACTGGATAGATAAAGCAGTTCACACTATTGGTATTAATAGTATGTTGATAGCCCATCAGAAGGAAATCAGTCTGGTTGATTATACTAGTTTTGAGATTATGCGAACTCTTGGTATAAAAAAAGTCTTTGCGTTTGACGAACATTTTCGCAAAAATGGATTTCAGGTATTAGGATTGTGCTGATAATTGAAGGACAGCCTGTCTTTATGTTTAGTTGACGCAAAAAAATGAATTTGTTAATATTTCGAAATCTTTTAGCCCTGATGCTTCACGATAAGGAGATTTAATGAAAGACAGTCAATATTTGTTCACCTCTGAATCAGTAACCGAAGGACATCCAGATAAGATAGCAGACCAGATATCAGATGCCGTACTGGATGCCATTATCGCAAATGACCCTCTTGCGCGCGTTGCATGTGAGGTGTTGATAAAGACAGGTCTTGTGGTCGTATCGGGTGAGATCACCACGAATACCTATGTCGATATCCCGCGCATCACCAGAAACACGATCAAAGAGATCGGCTACACAAGGGCTAAATTTGGATTTGACGGGGATACATGCGGCGTTGTCACATCGATAAGCGAGCAGTCGCACAACATAGCAGATGGGGTAGGTCTATCGCTTGAAGCGAGGACCGGTGAAGATTTCGTCGATGATTACGACAAACAGGGTGCTGGTGATCAGGGCATGATGTTTGGATTTGCGTGCAATGAGACGCCTGAACTTATGCCGATGCCCATAATGCTTGCGCACAAGCTCGCGCACAGGCTTGCCGAGGTAAGGAAATCCGAGATACTTAGCTATTTAAGGCCAGACGGCAAGACCCAGGTGACTGTTGAGTACCAGGGCTACAAGCCGGTCAGGATAGATACGGTTCTGATCTCAGCGCAGCACAAGCCTGGCGTTGACATAGATATGATAATGAAACCCGATTTCATGGAATATATCGTAAAGCCCATCCTTCCTCCTGAACTGGTTGACTATAAAAAATTAAAGTTCTATGTAAACCCGACCGGTTCGTTTGTCATAGGCGGACCGATGGGCGACTGCGGCTTGACCGGGAGGAAGATAATCGTCGATACGTACGGCGGCATGGGCAGGCACGGCGGCGGCAGTTTCTCCGGAAAAGACCCGAGCAAGGTGGACAGGTCGGCTGCCTATGCAGTAAGACATCTGGCGAAGAACGTGGTCGCAGCAGGACTGGCTGACAGATGTGAGGTTATGGTGTCATATGCGATAGGAAAAGCCCACCCGGTTTCCATAATGGCAAACACCTTCGGGACAGAGAAGATTGACCCGAAGAAGATAAACAAGATAGTGGTTGAGAACTTTGATATGCGGCCAAGGGCAATAATCGACAGGCTTAATCTCATACGCCCAATTTACAGGAAGACTGCAGCCTATGGCCACTTCGGCAGAAATGACAGGGACTTCACATGGGAAAACACGGATATGGTTGAAGTCCTTAAGAGGGAGGCAAACCTCTAATTGAGAAGAATGCTTGTGCTCCCGGGCTCTACGCGAGCGTAGTTGTAAATCAGAGCGGACCTGCGGGCGAGTTATTATTCAGTTATGAAATACCCGAGGAACTAAGAGACAGCGTCAGTGTCGGCAGCATCATCCTCGTCCCCTTTGGCAACCATAGAAGATCTGGAGTCATACTTCACCTGTCTGAAAGCTGTGAGTTTGAGAATCCCAAAAAGATAATATCCGTGCTCTCTGGGGATTTCATAATTGACCCAAGGATGATCCGCCTTTGTAAATGGGTTGCAAGGAAATATTTTTCTCCACTTTTACGACCCATAAAGTTAGCGATACCCGCCGCACAGAACATATCCATTGAGCAGGTCGTCAGGTTCATCGGACCCTCAAAGTCAAATTATCAGAAGGGCTCAATCCCGGAGAGAATTGTTCAATATCTATCTGTCAAGGGAGAGGTCAGGCAGGGCAGCCTGATAAAAAAATTCGGTGTGCAGAGCGTGAGAGCACTGCAGAAGCTGGTTGCTGACGGCGTCATTGAGATATCTGATGTCCCGAAGGCTAAATATTCACAGAGATTTGATAAGTACCTTGAGATAAACACTTTGAGCAATGCGGATATTAAAGCAGGGGCTGTCGGACAAAAGGTAATCGATCTGCTTTCAGATAGAGGAGCGATAAGGTTATCCGAGATCAGGACGGTTACCGGGGCAAGCCAGGCAACAATAAGATCACTGGTAAATAAGGGCTGTGTGAGGCTCGTATTGAGAAAAAGCGAAGATGAGCCGTTGAAGTCGCAATCAGATGCCCGGATGCATCCGGGCTCAACGACATGTATTGCTGATGATCTCGGTACTTTTCTTGAAAAAGCGGTTGTCGGCGGCTACAGGGACAGCTGCCTTGTGGCAGGGCTTGACGGTAGGGCGATGTCAAATCTGATAGTTCATCTTGCTCGCTTAGCATTAAGCAAAGGCATGTCGGCGCTTTTCATATTCCCGGAACTCGATAAGATCACAGAAACCGCGGCTCTGATGAGGGAGGGCTTGGGTATAAGCTCCATTGAAATCCACGCACATCTTTCACCGCACCTGCGTGTCGAAGCACACTATAGGATTCTTAACGATGATGGCCCGAGAATAGTGCTGGGCACAAGAGGGGCGGCTTTTACAGCATTCCCGGGGCTGAATATGCTTATCATATCCGGCGACGGCGAATACGGAATACAGGAGACCTCATCGCCTGCTTACAATGCACGCGAGGTGGCGCTCAAGCGAAGTGAGCTTGAAAATATCCCCTGCATAATCCTGTCCTCAGTTCCATCAATGGAGTCCTACAGAATGGCTGTTGACACCAAACTTTCGCTTCATGTCTCATGTGAGCTTGAGAACAAGATAAACAATCTCGGGATCAGGTTCTTGAGCAGAAAAGAGTTTTCAGGAGAATACCCGCAGGGAAGTCTTATCAGCAGTGAAGTACTTGAACGGATCAGGGGTATGATTCAGGCGGATGAGAGCGTTCTGTTCTTCATCAACCGAAGGGGGTATGCCAGCTTTGTGCGGTGCAGCAGTTGCCATAAAGCGGTTATATGCGATAACTGCGGCTATGCCATGACGCTTTATAAAAGTAATGGGCTGCTTATCTGCCACAGATGCCGCGCAAGCAAACCCTATGTTTACACATGTCCGCTCTGCAGTAGGGGTCACCTCTCACCGGTTGGCTTCGGGACACAGCGTATGGAAACAGAGCTGAGAAAACTATTCTTTGATAAAAAAGTAATAAGGCTTGACTCGGACTTGAGCGGTGTAGATGAGAGGGAGGCGGAGCTATTGGTCGCTTCCGGTTCATCGGCGTTAATCGTCGGTACGCAAAAAATCGGTACGACCAGGTTTGCAAGACTCCCTAAGCTTGCGCTGATTTTCGGTTTTGATTTTATGGTCAACTACCCCGATTTCAGGTGCAGGGAAAAAGCAGTTAGAACACTGGCCAGCCTTGCTGATAGGATCGAGCCTTCAGATGACCAGGAATCAATCCTTATAGAGACCTCAATGGAGGAGCTGCCGTTCTATAAGAACCTTCAAGACTTCAATTTAAAAGGCATTCTTAACATTGAACTTGAAGAGCGTAAGATGCATTCATTCCCTCCGTATGTAGAGCAGTTAGGTTTGGCGCTTGATTACACAAAGCAAGATGCGCTGTCGGAGGCAGAAGGACAGCTCGAGGTGATGTTAAATAAACTTAGCCAGCGATTTGATGATATATCGTTTTATAAGTTACAGCCAGTTTCGATGAAGGCGAGATCTGGCCACCAGAACAGATCATTCATTCTTTCCGCTCCAGATATATTTAAGCGATCCGCTGAGATATGCAAATTTTTAAACTCCTTTCAAAAAATAGTGGGTCGTGATGTAAAATTATCCATAAATACGGATCCGTCTGCATTCATCTGAAAGGAAGAATTTGTATGGCAGTGGAGAAGATACGAACACTTGGTGACCCCGTCCTGCGCGAGAGGTGCATTGAGGTCAGCAAGATTGATGACTCGGTGAAGTCTCTTGCAAGGAACCTCACCGATACCATGAAGGATGCTCCCGGTGTTGGCCTCTCCGCATCACAGATCGGCGTCCTGAGGAGGGTTTTCGTCTATGACATCGGCGAAGGTACGCAGGTAATGATCAACCCTGTCTTCTTGAAAAAGAAGGGCGAGATAGTGGAGGAAGAGGGATGCCTCAGCTTATACGAGATAAAGTGTCCCGTGAAGCGCTATCAAAAGGTCGTCGTCAAGGGAAAGAACCTGAAGGGTGAGGACGTCGTTGTTGAGGCGGAGGACCTGCTCGCCAGGGTCCTGCAGCACGAGATGGATCACCTTGATGGAGTGCTGTTTATCGACAGGGTCAGCGAAAAGGACAAAAGAAAGGTGCTGGAGGCGATCACCGCCATTCAGCTCAATGTACAGGTTTAAGGAATAGAGTTTAAATGCAACTTGCATTTTTTGGCACACCTGATTTCGCAACTGCCTTTCTTGATGCTCTGATCAAATCCCATCACGACATAAGGCTTGTAGTCTCCACTCCTGATAAACTAGCAGGCCGCGGGAGAAAGCTCCAGTCACCCGAGGTCGCCATTTTTGCAAAAGAACATAACTTAAGCCTTTTACAGCCAGAAGACATAACCTCAATAGAGTTTCTGGATTCTATAGAAAATCTGGACCTCGATGCCTGCATCGTCGTCTCATACGGCAAGATCATAAAAAAAGAACTCCTTGATCTACCGAAGCACGGCTTCATCAACGTCCACCCTTCACTCTTGCCTAAGTACAGAGGCTCTACTCCAATAGAATCCGCAATCATGGCTGGCGAGATCACAAGCGGCGTGACCATCATGAAAATGAACGAAAGGGTGGATGCAGGCGACATCATACTTCAAGATGAATTTGAGATAGGTCCCGACGACAACTACGCAGATGTGTTAAATAAAGTCACAGAAATAGGCCCCAATTTGCTGCTCCAAGTTCTTAAGATGATAGAGGACGATACTGCCAGATATTCACCCCAGGATGAGGGCAGAGCTACCTTTACAAAGAAGATAGAAAAACAGGATTTGCAGATTGATTGGAACCAGAAAGCAGAAGCAATTCATAATAAAGTAAGAGCGGTTTATCCAAACAGGTCATGCTATACATATCTGAATCACATCAGGATAGAAATCATGAAAACAAAACTAACAGACCAGGCCTCAACATCACCACCAGGCACTATTGTGAGAATAGATAAAGAAGACATCATTGTTGCCACAAAAGAACTCAACCTCCGAATACTGCGCCTGAAACCCGAGAATAAAAAAGAAATGACCGCTGCCGCCTTCGCCAGAGGCTATCGCAGCATTGAAGGATTAGTATTTGGCTATTTATGAAATGTATAGAAGAGACTCATTACCAAAAACAAAAAAATTAGATGACTTAATTAGGATCTTGCGGAAAAATATTCTGAATCTAAAAAAAGACTATGGGGTCAAATCAATTGGAGTATTCGGATCTTACGTCCATAATGAACAAAGAGGCAAAAGCGATCCGGATATTCTCGTTGAATTTACTGAGACCCCCAATCTTATTAGTTTTATAAGATTTGAACACCACTTAGGTGATATTCTAGGCATCAAGGTAGACCTTGTAATGAGAGATGCCATTGAGAAGATTGAGAGCTTTACCAATGGAATGAGTTATGACCAATTTGTAAATGATAATAAGACAGTCTTTGTAGGTCATAAAAGCTCTGGAAATCATTGGTGAAGCATCTAAAAAAATCCCTGATTCGGTAAAAAATAACAACCCCTTAGTTCCGTGGAGAGAAATCGGTGGCATAAGAGATAAGCTCATTCATGAATACTTCGGGGTAAACATAAAAGTTGTGTGGAAGACCATAGAAGAAGACATTCCAGCGTTAAAACCACTTATTGAGGAAATGATAAAGGGCAAGGGTTAGGACTACCTAAGAAATATATGAGTTCAGCCATCTTTTCTTGATATACCTTTTCCTCCTGGGTTATCTCGCTGTCAGTGCTTCCGTAGGTCTCCATCTGGGCTTGCAGGTTGGCCTGGATCTCTTGCTTAGCTTGCTGATACTCAGTGTTTGAGTCGGTTATCGTCATGATTGCTTTTTTGTAGCTGACGATACTCTCTTCACTACACAGGGTGGAGTAGTATGCAGCCAGCACGCCGAGGAATGTTGTGACGCCGATGAGAGCTATGACGAATATCTCGGAGTTTTTTAAGCATGAAATATACATTTTGGCGAATATATAATGTATATTAATGTAATAGGCATTTTTATCCGAAAAGTGAATGGATCAAAATTAATGAAATAATAGGGATATGAGAGATTATGTTTCAGCTTAATCTTAATTTTTTCGTTCTATTATCAGCATTTACCGCTTTTTTCTCCCTGTTCTTTGCTATATACAGCCTGTTTGTGGTGTCTTTTCGGAGGTCCTCTTTTTCGTTCACCATCCTCTCATTTGTGATATTTATCATGTCACTTAGCAATATATTCATGCTGCAGTTGATGGACTATCAGACAGCGCTTTCGTGGGCGTATCCGCTGGCATTTGGTATTTATTTTATGCCCATTTCCCTGTTTATGTTTGTTTGTGATTTTTTTGAGAATGTGTTCTCAAGATTAAACATATTACTGAAGGTGCTGGCATATCTACCCGCGGTTGGAATTATGCTGTGGGTATTTCTTTCGGGACAAATCAAAGCTGTATCGAGTATATACGGATTTGTGTTTGATGTGCCGCGTAGCGATATAATTGGCATGGCATATCTTATGCCGGTCTATCTGCTAATTGCTTTAATAATAGCTTATGAATTCTATAAGAATTCTAAGGCGAATAAATCCAACAGGACCACGGCACTTTTACTGATCGGAGTCGGGGTTTTCTTTCTGGCAAATATAATTTATCGTCCACTTGTTGTTGATGGTCTGGTTGTGAGAATCCCCGTGAATTCACTGATGAGCTTCTTCCTCTACATATTCATTACTTTAATAATATTGAGCGAAAGGATGAATGTGGAGAGCTTCTCCATGCGAGGGATATTCGAAAACGTGGAAGACTGTATATTCATCACAAATAATTCAGGCAGGATCGTAGATTTAAATGAATCGATGTATCGAACGTTATTTAGTGAGAATGCACAGTTGAGCAGGAAGAAGGTTATCAATGAAGATGTGAAGCTGGTGCTGTTGGATAAGATCAAGGATAAAGATTCATATCAGAAACTGGTTAAACATATCGAAGAGGATTCCTCCGAACAATATACCGCAAATATAAACTGTTCGTTTAGTGGGGGAGATAGGACATATAACGTTCATGTATCTCCCTTTACCATTAAAGGTAAAGAGAGAATTGGCAAGCTTGCTATCTTCAGGGATATCACTGAAATACAGGAGCTTCAGGATAAATTAAAAGAGCAGTCTATTAAGGATTTTCTAACCGATATCTATAATATGAGGTACTTTTATGATGCACTTGGTAAGAATATTCAAATGTTTAACAGGTATAAGAACCCTTTTTGCTTGCTCATAATCGATATCGATAACTTCAAGAAATTTAACGACAACCATGGTCACCTGAAAGGAGATAAGCTTTTGAAAAGGACTGCCGATGTATTGAAAATTAATATTCGAGATAATATAGACATCGCGGCGCGCTATGGAGGAGACGAGTTCGCCGTAATCCTTGTGAACACTGGCTTACAGGATGCTAAGGAGATAGCCAGAAGAATACTGGATCAGTATAACAGACTGGATTTTGACAGTACCTCACTCAGCATTGGTATAAGTCAGTATGAAAATGGCATGAGCGGGGAAGATATTATCAAAAGTGCGGATACGGCAATGTATCAGGCAAAAGCTGCCGGCGGTAATAAAGTCGTAGCCTTATAAGTAGAACAATTAGAAGAATACCGTTCGATATCTTGTACAGTTTTTGATTATTCAGTTAAAAATATTGGAATAAGTGTTGCTATAATATATAATGTTGTCCAATTGGACAACATTATATGAATAGGCAACGATGAAAATTGAACAAGATATAATTTTAGAAATTGAATCTAAGATCAAGGCAGTTATACCTTTTGATAAAGTTAAATTCGATTTGAATCCACAGATTGATCCCATAAAGCCAGATTTTGTTGCCGATGTTGTTTTCAAGAATTTGCATTTTAGTATGGTAATTGAGGTTATTAGTGGGGAAAGTTTATCTATTTTCAGGGATAAGCTAAGCCGATTGAAGATGATAATAAATATCAGGCCCGATTTAGTCCCATTGATTATCTCAAAGTATTTAAGCCCACAGAAGGTTGAAGAATGCAAAAGCAAGGATATTAATTTAATGGATCTGTCGGGCAATGTGTTTTTTAAACATGAAAGTATATATATTGAACGTGTTGGATTACCAAATCTTTTCCCAGAGGTCAGGAAAGGTAGAAATATATTTTCTGATAAAGCGTCGCTCATCATTCGTGCGATGCTTCAGGATAACAGGATATGGGGTGTCAGAGAGCTAGCTAATTCCATAGATATTGACGCTGGATATCTATCAAGAATGTTAAAGGAGCTGGAGAAGCAAAATTATTTGTACAGGCTTAATAATAAATTCAAGCTAAGGAATTTAAATGCATTATTTGAAGAATGGGTTCGTTCTTATGATTATAAACTTAATAAAGAATTTAAATATTTTTGTCTTGCCAAAAGTGCAGTAAAGATTATTGATAATATCAAAGAATTAAGAATTCCTGAAGATATAAAATACGCTTTGAGCTTTCATGCTGGAGCCTATATAGTCTCTCCACATGCAGTTTTCAACGAAGTGCACATATATGTTTCTGACAACGAAGCTAGAGATTATTTTATAAGACAATTGGATCTTAAACCTGTTGATAAAGGAGCCAACTTAGTTCTACTTTACCCACATTACAAAGATTCTGTCTTTTATGGAAGACAAAGAAAAGAGGGACTTTTTGTTGTCTCAGATATTCAGCTTTACCTTGATTTATATAAGTATCCACTCAGAGGTATTGAGCAGGCAGAACACATATATAAAAAATTTTTGAAAGAAAGAATAACAGAAAAAGAGAATGGCAGTATTCGATAGTTCTGAAAAAGTATTTTACAAAACACTATCATTATTGAAAGACTATCTCCCTAATATCGTCATCGCTGGTGGTTGGGTGCCTCTCTTATATCACCGTTATCTTATTTCTGAAAGAGATAATGAACCTCTAAGAACAAAAGATATAGATATAGCTCTTCCTGAGAAACTGGAAGTAACAGGAAGAACTATTAATGAAATACTGAAGTCCGCTGGTTTTAAAGTTGAGTTTAAATCTCGCGATATACCACCTGTTATTACATATATAGGAGATGTAGAAGGGCGTGAAGTAGAAATTGAGTTTATAACTGATCTTAAGGGGCCAGGAAGGGATATAGCTATTGATATTCAGAGGGGGCTCCACGTTCAGGCTCTTAGATTTATTTCTATATTGCTTGAAGAACCCATTTCGGTAGATATTGATGATTTTTCGCTCGATGACGGTAGTGTCTTGAGGATAAAAATCCCAAATCCTGGAGCTTTCATTTTTCATAAAGGTCTTGTCTTTATGCGACGCAAACAGGAAGCAAAAAAGGCGAAAGACCTTTACTACATTTTTGATGTTTTAACCAGTGGTCCTGAGCTGACTGCTGTTCAGATTCTGAGTTCGTTTAAGAACTATAAAAATGATATTTCAGGATGGTATACAAGGTTCTTGAAAAATCTTCAAAAATATTTTTTAGATATCAATTCCGATGGGGTTATTCTAGTTTCAAGTCAAAGACCCGCTGGAGGCTTTCCGAGTTTAGATGATGATCAGTTTAAGCAATATGTGTTCGAAGTTTTTAATGAATTTATTTACAGAATAAAATATTTGTGATTGGTAAGTGAATATAATTGCTAAGGGTATCAAGTAATTCTCTTAAGGATAATGGGAATGTGGTTATTTAAAAGGAGAAAAAAGAAGGTAGGGCTGGCTCTTGGAGGAGGCGGTCCCAAGGGTTTAGCGCACATCGGAGCTATAAAGGTCCTGGTTGAGAATAATATTTCCATAGACATGATAGCTGGCTGCAGTGCGGGAGCCCTTATCGGCGGAATATATGCTTTGAAAAAAGATATTTATGAAGTGGAGAAGCTCGCCAGAAGCCTCACCTACAAAGAGTTTTTCAACATCTTTTTCGATCCTTATCTGCGCGGTGGGATAATCAAGGGCGATGGGATAGTCAAATTTTTAGAGAAACAGATCGGACGGGTGAATATTGAGGAACTGGCCATTCCGTTCAGGGCGGTTGCCACTGATTATATGAGTGGAAAAAATTTTGTGTTCGATAGAGGAGACCTGGCGCAAGCGATCAGAGCAAGCGGCTCGGTCCCGTTTTATTTTGAACCGATTTATGTGGGGGATAGCAACTTGATTGACGGCAGTGCGTCGATGCCGGTACCCGTGCAAATAGTAAGGGATATGGGCGCGGATGTTGTAATCGCTATAAACCTTGATGGCTTCTATACCACTTCTTTAAAGAGCAGAAAATCTATGAGTCCATTTTTCCCGCAGATGATCGGGGTCACGCTTGATCTGCTGCGCTATCATCTGTCTTACGAATGTGCGAAGAAAGCCGATATTGTCGTTACTCCCGAGTTACCGCTTAACGAGAGTTGGAAGAAATTCATTCACGGGGACGACATAATACTCAAGGGTGAGCAGGCAATGAAAGATGAGCTGTCCCTGTTAAAGAAAAAGCTTCGGTAAGCTCCCAGCCCCTTATCCCGTATTTGTAATGCATTTATTGAATTATTGTTTTAGGATTGACAGGGGTGATATTATTTCTTCAAAAATAGATGCTCTTCGGGGCAGGGTGTAATTCCCGACCGGCGGTAGAAGTCCGCAAGCTGTACAGCAGATCTGCTCGAGGCAGAACCGACAGTTAAAGTCTGGATGGGAGAAGAGTTCCACATATAGACGGAATGTAAACCATGGAAGTCTTCTCCATGGTTATTTTTTTTATTTTTTGTTGCTGATTGGTTTGAAAGAAAATAGATAGGGTAATCATCAATGGTGTAAGTGGTGATCAGCATTGGATACTGATGAGAAGATAATGAGCGAGGCCATAGCGCTGGCGGAGAAAGGCAGGGGATGGGTGAACCCCAATCCTCTTGTCGGCTCAATAATAGTTAAGGATGGAAGGATAATAGGCAGAGGTTATCATAAGCGATACGGCTTTGATCATGCCGAGGTAGAAGCTGTGAAGGACGCGCTTAAAAAAGGATATTCCATCGAAGGCGCCAGGATGTATGTCACGCTTGAACCGTGCAGCCATCACGGAAAGACGCCGCCGTGCGCTGAATTCATTGCCATGTCCGGGATAAAGGAGGTCGTGATCGGCATGAAAGACCCCAATCCCAAGGTGTGCGGGGGCGGGATTAATATTTTGAGCAAGGTGGGCATTGACGTAAAGATTGGAGTACTGACTGAGCATATAGCCCGACAAAATGAGATATTCTTAAAGCAGATCAAGACGCATCTCCCATTTGTAACGCTTAAGATTGCCGCAAGTATAGATGGCAAAATCAGCTCTGCGATAAACGGTTCCAGGTACATAACCTGTGAAGAGTCCAGGAGAATAGTGCACAAGCTAAGATATGAGAGCGATGTGGTGATGACCGGGATCGGCACAATATTGGCAGATGACCCCATGCTGGATTGTCGGTTGAGGATCGGTGAACATAAAAATCCTGTGCGGGCCGTGATGGATACCAATCTCAGGATTCCAATTTCATCAAAAATTGTTAGGACAGCCAATGAGATAAGAACTATGGTGTTTACCAGAAGTGCTAACCTAAGCTCCAGCAAGGCGGTTGAACTTGAGGGTTATGGTGTTGAGCTGATAGGTATTGATGAGGCAGATGGCGGGCTCAAGCTTGTAGATGCGCTTTCATATCTCTGGAAGCAGCGGTTTACAGCGGTCATGGTGGAAGCAGGATCGGGACTGCTGACATCTTTCATCACATCCGGGCTTTTTGACAAGATGATATATTTCATCGCACCAAAAATTTTGGGTGTTGGGGAATCATTGCCACCGCTTGATCCGAACAGAGTTCTGAATTTAAGGACACCGGTCGAATTTTTTATAAGATCCATCGAAAAGGTTGGTCAGGATATAATGGTGGAGGCGTATCCTGCAGCAGTCCCGTCTTACAATTTATTGGAGGATAAGGTTTGTTTACCGGTATAGTTGAAGAGGTTGGTTCAGTCCAGGAAATAAATAGAAGCTCTGGCAAGACCAGGGTAAAGATAAAAGCTATTAATATAGTTGACGATCTGAGGGTGGGCGATTCGGTGATGGTTAATGGAGCATGCCTGACCGTGACTGAGGTCAAAGGAGATGCGATCTCATTTGATATTTCGGGTGAAACGATCTTACGGACCAACTTTGTTGAGCTCAGATCAGGCAGTGCGGTAAACTTGGAGCGAGCGCTGAAGGTCTCTGACAGGATAGGTGGCCATTATGTCACTGGCCATATAGACGGAACAGCGGAGATAACCTCATTTTACGAGCAGGGCGGCTCTCTCATGCTGACAGTAGATATTGGAGGTCTGGACAGGAGGCTTGTGGTCGAGAAAGGATCGATCGCAATTGACGGCATAAGCCTGACGGTGGCAAAACAGCATGGAAACATGGTTGAGGTGGCAATAATACCGTATACGTTAAATGCGACAAATCTAAATGCAAGGAAACCAGGGGATAAAGTTAATGTTGAGCTTGATATATTTGCAAAATATGCAATAAAGGCACTTACCAGGGAAAATGATTTGCCAGACGTAAGCGGTAAGGAAGCAAGACTTCTGGGGCTTCTGGATAACTATTAAAAATGGATATAAATACTAAATCAAGAATGAACATGGATTGGAGGAAGTATGAAGATAATTGAGGGAAATTTTGAAGCAAAAGGGTTGAAATTTGCAATCGTCGTCTCAAGGTTTAATGAGCTGATCACCAGGAAACTAATCGATGGTGCCACTGATGGATTGATACGGCACGGATGTATGGATAATGATATCAATGTCTATCATGTACCAGGTGCATTTGAGATTCCTTCTGTTGCCAAGAAGTTAGCCCAGGGCAAGGCATTTGACGCGATAATCTGTCTTGGGGCGGTGATCAGGGGCGGTACGCCGCACTTTGATTACATTGCAAATGAGGTGTCAAAAGGGATTGCCGCTGTTTCGCTGGAAATGGGAATTCCGGTGATCTTTGGCGTGGTGACAGCTGATTCCATCGAACAGGCACTTGAGCGCGCCGGGACAAAGATGGGCAACAGAGGATTTGACGCTGCGATGTCGGCGATTGAGATGGCAAATCTTTACAGGAATATTAAGTGAGCGTAGGTATCAATAAGTGATACACATGGTGATTCTGTCCAAATATGATTTTTAGACTGCGATTTTTACTTTACCGGCTTTGAGACACTTAGTGCAGACTTTAATGTATTTGACCTGATCGCCCACAAGTGCCTTGACCTTTTTCAGGTTAGGGTCCCAGCGCCTGTTGCTCTTCTTATTTGAATGGCTTACATTGTGGCCGAAGAGCGGGCCTTTATTGCAAATTTCGCAAACCTTTGACATTAATCCTCCCAAATAATTACGGGGTGAGATACTATCACAGGCCATCTGGTTTTTCAATAAAATATAATGTTGAGGAAGCATCTATTTTTCCGTGATAATTCTTCGGTCTTTCGTTTTGCCCAATAATCATTCCACTGTCCATTTATCTTTAAAAGTCTTAACCTCAAAAGATTTGCTGCATTTCTCTCATACCAGCTCAT
>Ga0315284_10000481_pt1 | contig 54516 bp, 52 predicted proteins | sample YL17G09_16_MG_FD_203696 | JGI IMG/M metagenome (GOLD analysis project Ga0315284, IMG submission 203696) | Sediment microbial communities from Yellowstone Lake, YNP, Wyoming, USA - YL17G09_16 | ecosystem: Environmental > Aquatic > Freshwater > Lake > Sediment | place: USA: Wyoming | collected...
GCGGCTCGGGTAGTCAAAGAGACTTCGTCTCTTTTCCACCTTCGTCCCGCTACAAGCGGGACTCGGCCTGTAACAAATTCGTGTTTAATTCGTCATAACTGTATGAAGTTAACTGATCAAGAACTCATTGGCAAAATCAGAGAACTTCGCCAAATTACACCCACAAATAGCTGGGTTTCTTTTAATAAGAGCCGGATTTTAGGCACAGAACCAGCTTACAGAGGTCGGACCTCTGTTACCTTCTTTCCGTATTTCAAGCCGGTTTTCGTCACCGTGATTGCCGTTTTTGTCGTCTTTGGCACCTTTGGATACGGCTTTGTAAATAATTCCATGCCCGGCGACTTCTTATATGCTATCAGAAAAATTGCCCATGAATGTGAGGCAGTTTTTGTTCCCCAAAATGAACAAACGGCTTTCCAGTTGAAATTAGCCAACGACAGATTGGAGGACTTGGCCAAGGCGCCGGCAAAGAATCTGGCCCCGACCATAAGCGAATTCCAGGCGAATATATCTGAAGCGGCCAGAACTTTATCCAAAATTGACGCCACTACGTCAGATCCTTTGGCGATAAAGAGGATTGTGGCGGAAACCAAAAAATTAGAAGGGAATAAACAAAAATTAGATTCTTTGGGAGTAGTTTATGGAGGGACGGAAGAAATAGAAAACGTTCTGTCCAAGATAACCGAGAACTTAATTTCGGATTTGGACAGCCGGACTTTAAGCGAAGCGCAGGAAAATATTTTGGTAGAGGTGAAAAAACTCTTTGAAGAGAAGAAATATTCGGAGGCATTGGAATTATATCTGATCAACCAGTAACCGAGCCCCGCACGCGGCGGGGTGAAGGTGGAAAAGAGGATTTTTATCCTCTTTGACTATAGTTTTCCACAATTCGATTTGTGGATATTGTGTTAAAATTAGAAATCGCGAATTTCGTGGCCTTTAAAGCTTTGGCCGCGAAAATCACGGTCGATGCGAAGAAATATAAAAATAATAATCAATTAAAAAAAATAAAATCACAAAATAAAATAAATGAATAATATAACAAAAAAGATCGTAGCGATTATTACGACAGTTACTTGCGCCGTTTGGCTGATAGGTCCCGGTATGGCTCAAGCATTAACAGCCGCCGAACTTCAGGCCCAAATTGATACTTTGTTAGCTACAATAGCTACATTGCAAGCTCAAATAACTGCCATGCAGGGTGGAACATCAACTGCCGCTCCTGCGGCTTGTTCTGGAATTACTTTTTCCAGAAGCTTGACGCTGACGATGACCGGCACTGATGTCAAATGCCTTCAGGCAATTTTGAATCAAAGTGTTACCACTCAAGTTGCTGCATCAGGAGTTGGTTCTGCCGGGAATGAAACTACCTACTTTGGCGCTTTGACCAAAGCTGGAGTAGTCAAATTCCAGGAATTATATGCCGCTGATTGTTTGACTCCGCTTGGATTAACCCAAGGGACTGGTTTTGTTGGTGCAAAAACAGTTGCTAAGTTAAATGGTATTTTAGCTGGCACAACTCCAACTACACCCGGAACAACCCTTCCGACCGCTGCAGGCTTAACTGTTGCGTTAGCATCTGACAATCCTGCTTCCGTATCCATTATTACTGATGCTACTGATGGAGGTCAGGCTTTAGTTCCTTATTTGAAGGTAAACTTTTCTACTCCGGCAGGAACAACAGCTAAAGTAACCACCTTAAAATTAAAGAGGATAGGAATCTGCAGCGATTCAGACATTACTATGGCCTATCTTTATGATGGTGATACTAAATTAGCTGAAATGACTTCCCTTTCTTTAGGAGTAGTGACTTTCACCAATTCAGCAGGTTTATTCACTGTTTCCGGAACTAAAACCATTACGGTAAAAGCTGATCTTTATTCCGCAGCAGGAGCTGGCAAAACCATTGGTATGGGAATAGTAGCAGCGACCGACATTACGACCGATGCCACAGCGGTTAATGGAACTTTCCCAATGAATGGGAATTTAATGACCACCGCACTTGTTACTGATATGGGTCGTTTAAGTATTAGCACTTCTACTAATGCCGCAACAATTGACCCGGGAACAAATGCTTTTGAAGTAATGAGATTTTCTGCTGTGTCCTCAAACCAGACAGTAAAGATTTATTCTGTAAAGTTCCTGCAATTGGGTTCAATCCAGAGCGCAGACATCTCTAATTTAGCTCTTTGGGTTGGCGCAACCCAGATTGGTTCAACCGTGGCCAGTATGGCTGCTGATAGAACCGTAACCTTTGACCTTTCTGCTGCTCCTTATGAAATTCTTTCGGGAGTAACCAGAAATATTTCTTTGAAGGTTGATGTGGTTGGTGGTTCAACTAGAACCATTCAGTTCTCTATTCAACGTTCAACTGACATTGTAGCAATGGATGCTAATTACGGAGTCTATGTCAAGCCGGACAATGTAACCCTTAATACCTGGACAGTTGTTAATTCTATATCATGCGCAGTTAATCAGGGGAACTTAATTATTACCAGAAGGACAGATTCTCCCTCAGGGAACGTTGCTTTAAATTCAACCAACATCACTTTGGCTAAATTCGATGTCAAGGCAGTTGGTGAGGATATTAAGGTAAGCAACTTAAGCTTTAAAATTGCCTCTACTACCGGCGTTTGGACTGACATTAAGAATGGCAGATTACTTTATGATGGAGCTCAAATTGGAACTACTCAAAATGACGTAAACAATAATGAAACTTATTCTATTCCTTTGAGCTTTACAGTTCCGGTTGGCCAAACCAAGACCCTGGAGATAAAAGCTGATATGGTTTATTCTTCGGTCGCCGACCTTGCAGCAAATGATACTATAAAAGCCTATCTGACGGCCGGAAGCAGCAATGCTCAAAGGATGACTTCTTTGGGTTCATTTGCTTTCCCGTCTGTAGCACAGACAGGTAATACGTTGACACTTACTGCTGCCTTATTATCAGCCAGTAAGAACCTTTCTGTGGGCGATATTTCGACTGTTTACAATGTCACAGGAATCACTATTGGTTCTTGGTTGTTGACAGCCGGAGCAGCTGAAGGAGTGGATGTAAGTAAAATTACTTTTACCGGTGCCGAATCTAATAGTGCTACTGGCACTGGTTCTGCCATAGGAGCTGCCTTTACTAATTTGGAGCTCTATTATGGAACTACCAAATTAGGCACAACCATTACCCCTAATACCTCCGATGCTTCAACTACTGAATATTCTTTCTATCCTTCCCCAGCATTGTCTTTATATGCTGGTCAGCAGGTTAGACTTGATTTGAAAGCAAATGTTTTGGCTTCAGTAGATTGGACCAACACAGATGCCACTCAATTAAGAAGCGTTGAAGGTACTGGAAAAGTAACCACTAATGCAGCTAATGTTACTGCTATATATGGTTCAGTAGCCGGTCAGGGAATATCCTTGAGCGGAGCTGGAACTATTTTAGCAGTAGCCGAAGAAACCCCGGCTATTTCCATGGTGGCTATGGGAAGCACGCAGCAAACCTTAGCCCAATGGACATTGAAGTCCGGTCCTACTGCCGCCCCAATTGAGGATTTAACCGTTTCTCTGATTTATGTCTTCAGCACCGGCACTGCTGCCAGTGGTGCTAATATCAGTAACTTGAAACTCTATTGCGGTGATACGTTGTTTGGTACAGTAGCGGGTTTGACTGATTATACTCCTGATTATGCTGCTTTTGGCGGTAATTGTGTTATTCCCAAAGGAGAAGAGAAGCTGTTCACTCTAAAAGGTGATATTACTTCTTTTGCTTCCGGAGCTGTGGCTGGAGATCCTCTCAGATTCTACATAACGGTTCCTGCTGAAATTACTGGTGTAGTTACTGATTCTATTATTGCCAGGGGAGCCGGTAGTTACGCTACCATTAGTGGTGCTGGTAATTATTATTCCAATAATATTTATCCTTACCGCACTACTTTAACTGCTGTTTCTTCCTGCTATAACACCGGTTGTTCAATAACCAGAGGAGCTGATCAAAAGATAGCAAAATTGAGCTTGATAGGCACTTCTCTTGGTTATGTTTATCTCAGAGCTTCAATAACTGCTGACGATGAATCGGTAACAAGTTGGAGCGCTACTTCTAGTTATGCTACAGGTACCCAAGCTTCGGTAGCTACTAATACCAACGATAAGATTGATGGAACTTATGCCATTAGGTTTACTGAGGGCGCCACTTCAACTGTTCAGGATAGAGCGATATATGACTTCGGTGTAAGCGCTGGCCTTAACGGGTACAGCAAGATGAGCTTCTGGATTTCATCTGCCGCCGGTAAGGCTGCTAACGATGTCCAGTTGCGAATTGCTACCTCAAGCCTCCGTCTAGCAGCTACCAATACCAGTGAGTTATACTCAAACCTTCCGGCTCTTACTGCCGGTAATCCGGCTTATGTTACCGTAAGTTTGACTGGTCTTAGTGCAGCTAGCCAATATCTTGCCTTTGTAGTCGTAGCTAATCCCGATAACGCTGACACTTGGGACATTGATAACATCCGGTTCTACAATGATTCCATTACAGTAGATATTAGCGGCGATGCTACTACTGTTGCTGCTACGGTTAATGGTCTTGCATTTAGCTTAAAAGACAGCAATGGCACAGATAAGGCTTTGGGATATTACGACTTAGCTAATACTAATGTTGTGTTCATCCCATCTTCGGAAATTAAGACTGGTACAACCGCAGTAACCTTAGATATGGTTACAAACACGGGTACTCTATTGCTTCCAGCGACTGCCAGTATAATCAGAACTATTACTTTAAGGTCAGATCTCTACGGAGCTACTCGTGATACTGCCGGTGATTTCCGCTGGTATGACCTGGCCGTTACTGCTACCTCGCCGATTACTTGGTTGAATGGAGCTAGTCCAATCTCAGTCACTCTTAGCACAGCTATGGGACAATAGTATTAGAGTTTAGTCGATTTGCCATCCTTGTGGGCAAACAACCCCGCCAGAACATGTTCTGGCGGGGTTTCGTTTTATATAAAGATAAGATAAAATATAAGAATAATTATGATGTTTTATGTTTATTTAATTCAAGATAAATATGGGAAAATTTATATTGGATATACTTCCGATCTTAAAAAAAGACTACAAAGGCATGCGAGAGGTTATACCTCTTATTTAAAAAATAGGAGACCAATAAAATTAATTTATTATGAAGCTTACCTTTCTAAAAAAGATGCAATAATTAGAGAAAAATCACTGAAGAATTACGGAAGCGTATTGAGTGGTTTAAAAAAACGCATAGAAAATAGTTTAAGTATTTACTTGATATAAAATAGTGTGATAAAATAATTTAATGTCTAAAAAGTTAAAAATACTTTTTATTGGATTAGTGTTTCTAATTATTCCGGCAATTGCGGGGGCCGATGAACTTTTGCAAAAGACAGATTTTTTTGTTGACCCATTATATGATTTAAACCAAAAAGAAAAAATTACAGCTGTTCTTCAAAGGGTTACCGATAAACTTTATTTTTATCTCGATGCAAACTGGTGGGACAATTTAGATATTGAGAAAAGAAAGGAAGTTAATATTGCCATTGACTATTTAACCCGGGAATTCGAAAATAAAATTTATCCAATACTAACCTTGAATTATGGTTCTGAGTGGAAACCGGGGATAGATGGCGACACAAGAATTACCATTTTGATTCATCCAATGACCGATACGGTTTCGGGCTATTTTAATCCGGGAGACGAATACCCCTTGGCTCAGGTTAAAACCTCTAATCAAAGGGAAATGATTTATTTAAACTCAAACAATATCACAAGTCCTCTCAATAAAAGTTTCTTGGCTCACGAATTTACTCATTTAATCACTTTTAACCAGAAAGACAGAATTTATGGTATTTCGGAAGATGTCTGGCTCAATGAAGCCAGAGCCGAATACGCCCCAACCTTAATAGGATATGATAAAGATTATCAGGATAGTTATCTTCAAAAAAGAGTAAGGCAATTTTTAGAAACTCCCCAGGATTCTTTAACCGAATGGCAGGGGAAAAGTTCTGATTACGGCGGCCTCAATCTTTTTACCCAATATTTAGCAGACCGTTATGGAAAAGAAATTTTAATTGATTCTTTAAAATCCGGCCAAACCGGTATCGCTTCCATAAATACAGCTTTGAAAAAAAACGGCTTTTCCGAAGATTTTTCCCAGATTTTCACTAATTGGTTAATTACTGTGTTTGTTAATAATTGCGGATTAGGCAAAAACTATTGTTATTTAAATGACAATTTAAAAAATCTTAGGGTTACTCCTTTTATTTATTATTTACCGACTGTCGGTGAAAGTACCTTGAGCGTCGGGTATTTAACCAAAGAATGGGCTGGCAACTGGCAGAAAATCATTGGCGGTAGAGAAAATTTAAAACTGGAGTTCACCGGCAGTCCCGAAGCTAATTTTAAAGTTCCCTATATTGTTGAAAAAACTGCCGGCAAAACAGTCAATTTTTTAACACTAGACCAATTTCAAAAAGGCATAATTAATGTTAAAGATGAACAAATCATTTCTTTGACAATCATCCCTTCCGTTCAAAAGAAAATTGTTGGTTTTGCCGAAAGCGAACCATCCTATCAATTTTTCTGGTCGGTTACTACCGAGCAATCAGGAGCAGGGGAGCAAACAGAATTGATAAAACAGCTTCAGGCGAGAATAGAGGCGTTATTGGTCCAGATTGCTTATCTTCAGGCGCAGCTCGGAGCGACATCTAACGGAGAGACAACTTGCAAGACATTTGGAAACGATCTTTATTACGGAATGACGCAAAATATCGAGGTTCGCTGCCTCCAGGAATTTTTAAAGAACCAAGGCCAGGATATATATCCCGAAGGTTTAGTAACCGGAAATTTTTTATTTTTAACTCAGACAGCCGTTATTCGTTTTCAGGAAAAATATGCCTTAGAGATTCTTGTTCCGATTGGGTTGCAAAAGGGTACCGGATATGTAGGGCTTGCCACTCGGGCCAAACTGAATAAAATCCTCGAAAAATAGACAATTTTATGCTATAATCAATCTGGGCGAAGAGGATTTTGTCCGTTGAGTCAAAGACGAGACGAAAAAAGAAAAATAAGAAAAATTTTTCTTCGTACTTTTCTTCACCTTTCGGTATATGAAAAAACATCTGCCACTGAGACAGACCTTATTTTGGGAGATGAATCCTAAAAAACTTGATTATCAAAAAGATGCCGAGTTTATTATCAGCCGGGTTTTAGATTTCGGCAACTTAAAAGAGTGGAAGGCCATAAAAGATTTTTACGGTTTGCCTAAAATAAAAAAGACGGCCCAGGGGCATGTTTTTTCCGATCCGCGCAGCGCTAATTTTTGGGCAATGATATTCGGCATTCCTTTTAAAAATTTACGATGCACGAAGAAGTCCTCACTAAAAATACCAAGAGCGTTCTCGATGCGTTAAACGCTTCTGGTATTATAAAGAATTTCTACTTAGCGGGTGGAACGGCGCTGGCTCTTTATTTCGGTCATCGTTTTTCTATTGACCTGGATTGGTTTGCTGAGAAATTTAATTACACCCTTTATTTCCGCAGGCAGTTGGAAAAACTTGGGAAATTAGGCATAGACAATGAGTCTAAAAACACCTTTAACGGCGCTTTGAACGGAGTAAAACTCAGCTTTTTTGAATATCCTTATCTTCCGATAACGCCCAAGAGTAAATATAAAGAAAATGTTTATGTGGCTGGCATTCCTGATATAGCGGCAATGAAGATGGAAACTATCGGCAGCAGGGGTTCCTACAAAGATTTTATTGATATTTATTTTCTTTTGCAGAATTATTCTTTAGAAGATATTCTTGGATTTGTTCGGCAGAAATTCACTAATATTGATTACAACGAAGCCCATCTTTTAAAAGCGCTGACTTATTTTAAAGACGCTAAGGGTACTGCCATGCCTCAACTCATAAAACAGGTAAGTTGGCAGGAGGTTACCGGCGCAATCAGGCGCAATGTAGAAACTTATTTAAAAAACCTAAGGTAACCAATTTTAAGCTACCCCCAAATAATCCACAGTGATACTTATTGACATCTCTTGACACCCCTTTTGGGGTGTCTTATTATTAAAGTATGTCAGAAATTAATCCAAAAGAAGTTTATACAACTAAAGAAGCCCAGGAGTTTTTGAAAGTGAGCTCCAGTACTTTCAAGAGATTATTAAAGCGAGAAATAATCAAGGCCTATAAAGTGGGCGGTACTTATCGCATTTGGGGCGATGAAATTTTAAGATTAGTTTCCCCGAAAGTGGAAAGAAAAATTTACAAAGTATATCAAAAGGTCAGAGATAAAACCAAAAAAACCATTGAGAAATGGTAAATTTACATGGAAAAGAAAAAAGAAAAACCCTCCTTCGTTAAAACTTTGGCAGGGCAAAGGAAAAAAATTGTCGTAGCCGTGAGCGGCGGGTTTGATCCCCTGCATATCGGGCATACCCGATTATTCGAAAAAGCCAGAAGTTTCGGCGATGAGTTGGTGGTAATTTTGAATAACGATAATTGGCTGAAGCAAAAAAAAGGGTTTGTCTTTATTCTCCAGGACGAGCGGAAGGAAATTATCGAGTCGTTAAAATGGGTTGACAAGGTTATTCTTACGGGACACGGTTCTCGTCCGAAAGATATGAGTGTTAATGCCGAACTGAGGAAAATAAAGCCGGATATTTTTGCGAATGGAGGCGACCGGACTAAAAATAATATTCCCGAATTAGCCGTCTGCAAGGAAATAAACTGCGAAACGATTTTTAACGTTGGCCAGGGCGGGAAGATTCAGTCAAGCTCTTGGTTGCTGGAAAAATTTTTAAAGTCAAAGAAGATTCATCGAGAATCATAATATGGAAAAAATTTTAGTTACCGGTGCCGGCGGTTTCATCGGCCATCATTTAGTCAAGTTTTTAAAAAATAAAGGCTATTGGGTGAGGGGAGCGGATATCAAGTATCCGGAATTTTCTCCGAAAGACGAAGCAGATGAATTTTTAATTTTAGACCTTAGGGATTTTAGAAATTGTATCGAGGCAGTAAAAGGGATTGATAAAGTTTATACTCTGGCCGCCAATATGGGAGGAATAGGTTTTATTACAACCGTTAAGGCGGACGTAGTGAGAGACAACATTCTTATTAATACAAATATGGCTGAAGCCTGTCGTTTTATGGGAGTTAAAAGATTGTTTTTTTCTTCCTCAGCTTGTATTTATCCTGGGTATAAACAAAAAGAGACTAATATTATACCCCTCAAAGAAAGCGATGCTTATCCGGCCGACTGCGAAGACGGTTATGGCTGGGAGAAATTGCTTTCGGAAAGAATGTATAAAAACTTTTCTGAAGATCACGGTTTAGAAGTTCGTATTGTCAGATACCATAACATTTACGGCCCCGAAGGAACCTATGAAGGAGGAAGAGAAAAAGCACCGGCTGCTATTTCAAGAAAAGTAGCCAGGGCCAAAGACGGAGAAGAGATTGAAATTTGGGGCGACGGAAAACAAACAAGAAGTTTTTGCCATATCGATGATTGTTTGGAAGGAACCTATCGCTTAATGGAATCTGATTGGCTTGAGCCAATAAATATTGGTTCGGATAGATTAGTTACAATCGATGAAATAGTAGATATGATAGCTAAAATCGCCGGGAAAAATTTAAAAAAGAAGCATCTTCTAGATAAGCCTCAAGGCGTAAGAGGAAGAAATGCCGATCTAACTTTAGTGAGAAAAGTTCTCGGTTGGGAACCAAAAGTTTCTTTAGAAGAAGGATTGGAAAAAACTTATAAGTGGATAGAAGAGATAATTCAAAAAACAAGTAGATAATAATATGCCCGGTAGTGAAAATTCGACTGCTACCGGGCAGTATAATAAAATGTAATTTTAGTCGAATTTCTACTACCGGGTATGCAAATAAAAAATTTCGACGGCATCAAATCAATTTTTTTTGATAACGTAAGCATTAAACAAACGATCTTTAAAAACAGTTTTTGGCTTGGAGTAGCGAGTGGTGTAATTAAATTTCTAAAATTCATTTTATTTATTTACATTGCCAGGATTTTAGGCGCTACCGAATATGGAAAATTCACCTTTGCTTTTGCCTTTATTGGTTTATTTATAATTTTTGCTGACCTTGGTTTGTCCCAAATTGTCACCAGAGAGTTCGCTCGAGAAAAAGAAAAAGAGAGAGAATTCTCAGCCATTCTTTCTCTAAAAATTCTCTTGAGTTTGGGAACGTTAATTTTAATATTAGTTGGCTCTTTTTTTACTGTTTCTGATCCTTTGATTCAAAGAATAATTTTGATTTTAGCTGTTTGTCTTCTTATGGGAAATTTTTCCGGGATGATCTTTTCTTTTTTACAGGCCCGTCAAAAAATGGAGTATCAGTCTTTCGCGAGCATTTTCGAGGCCTTGTTGGTGACCGGAGCCGGACTTTTTATCTTATTTTATTTTCCTTCCGTCCAAAATTTAAGTTACAGCTATTTATTTGCTGCCTTGATTACCTTAATTTTTGTTTTATTTTTTTTCCACTTTAAAATTCAAAAATTATCTTTTAGTTGGAACAAATTAATCTGGCAAAGATTTTTATCAATGTCTTGGCCATTAGCTTTGGCAGGAATGGCAGGCTCAATTTGTAATCAAACCGATTCGGTAATGCTGGGATATTTTGGTCAAATTACTCAAACTGGTTGGTATAACGCTGCTTATAGAATTATTGGAGCGGCCTTCATTCCAATGGGATTGATCGCTACTAGCATTTTTCCGGTTCTTAGTAAATCTTTTGGGGAAACGAAAGAAAAACTTCAAAAAATCTGGGATTATTATATGGAATTAATGATTTTTTTTGCCATACCATTGGTAATAGGAGGATTAGTTCTCGCTCCTAAAATTATTGATTTTATTTATGGCCCAAGCTATATTCCCTCAGTTTTGGTTTTCCAAATTTTAATAATAATGGCTGGAATAATTTTTCTTTATTTTCCTTTTTATCAAATATTGGTTGTTTTTAACCGGCAAAAAAGAACTTTCTGGGCCATTCTTGCGGGAGCAATAATTAATGTTATTTTAAACTGGATTTTAATTCCCAAATTCAGCTTATACGGAGCAGCCGTTGCTACTGTGATTACCCAACTTTTAATCTTCTTTTTATTATTTAAATTTACTGTAAAATTTACTACCGTTAAACCCATTAATTTTAAATTGTTATTAAATTTTATTTTAGCCTTTCTTTCTGGTTTTACGATGTGGCTTGTTATTTCTCATTCTCAAATTTATAATCTTCACGTTTTATTTTCTATTTTAATTGGCACCCTGGTTTATTTTATCGCCCTTTTTGTTTTAAAATATATGGCTAAACTGTTTAATATTTCTTATGAAAAAATCTAAAAATCCATTTTTTAAATTCGTTTATCCTGTTTATCTTTGGATTCAGCCAATTTTAGATCCGATTAAAATGGTGAAATCAATTTTGGCTTATCCCGGATTTATAAAAAGTTTAATAAAATATCCGAGGATGTCAGCGGTAGAAAAGGTAAATTTTCTGGATACACAGCCTTGTTTGGGCGAAAATACTAAAACTGCAAAATTTGACAAACACTATTTTTATCAGGATATTTGGGCTTCTCGAAAGATATTTGAAAGCAAAGTCAACCATCACGTTGACGTTGGCTCCAGAATAGATTTTGTCGGATTTTTATCTTCGGTCACCAGAGTCACTTTTGTTGATATTAGGCCGATAGAAGCGGAATTGGAAAATTTTGAATCAATAAAAGGAGATATTCTTTCTTTGTCATTTGAAGACAATTCTGTTTCTTCCCTTTCTTGTTTGCACGTTGCCGAACATATAGGGCTCGGGAGATACGGCGATCCGCTTGACCCCTTGGGAACGGAAAAAGCCTGTAAGGAACTGGCAAGGGTTTTGGCTAAAGAGGGAAATTTGTATTTTTCTTTGCCCATTGGAAAACCAAAAATATGCTTTAACGCCCATCGAATTCACTCTACTAATCAGATTCTTCAATGTTTTAATGGCCTAAAATTAGTTGAGTTTTCCGGCATTGACGATAGCGGCAATTTCCGTCAGAACATAGATATCAACGCCTTAAAAGATGAAGATTACGCTTGCGGTTTGTTTTGGTTTAAAAAAATATGACTTACAATATCAAGCATGCATTCAAACGCCTATTTGTCAGATATAAATTATATCCAAATTTCCAAAATATTTATTGGACATTTTCCTCTCTTTTAAAAAAGGATGAGGTCCGTCAGGAAGACATGTTGATTTTTTACTCCAGATTCATTAATAAAGGAGATTTATGTTTTGATATTGGAGCTAACCGTGGAGACAAAACAGCCGTATTCCTAAAAATCGGCGCAAAGGTGGTGGCCGTAGAGCCCCAAGAAAGCTGCGTTAATTATTTAAAAAAAAGGTTTAAGGGAGAATCTAATTTTACGATTGTTGAAAAAGGTTTGGCCGATAAAGAAGGCGAGATTGCAATGTCCATCTGCGAAGAAGCAAATAGCATTTCCACTCTTTCAGAAAAATGGAAAACAGGCAGATTTTCTAAATATGAGTGGACTAAGAATAAATTAATCCCGGTAACAACTATGGATAACTTGATAAAAGAATTCGGGCTGCCGGTCTTTTGTAAAATTGATGTGGAAGGATTTGAACATCAAGTCTTAAAAGGGTTATCTCAGCCTATTAAATATCTTTCTTTTGAATTTACCAAGGAATTTTTTAATGATGCAAAAGCTTGCATTGATTATCTTAATGCCCTGGAGTATACCAAGTTTAATTGTTCTATCGATGAAGCTGCGAGCCTGCGCTTTCCAATGTGGCTTACGGCCGAAAATCTTCTGGAGAAATTGAGTTCTGTCAAAGACGACTTACTTTGGGGGGATATTTATGCTAAACATTAAATATTTTTTTTCTAAAAAATGGAACAAAATTTATCAAATAAAAAACCGTTAGTTTCAATAATAACACCGACACTGAATAGCGAGAAATTTTTAGAAAAGACAATCCAAAGTATAGCCAGCCAAGACTACGGAAATATTGAACATATTATTATTGACGGCGGTTCATCGGATAATACAATTGGAATTCTTAAAAAATACGAAAAAAAATACAATCTTCGCTGGATTTCCGAGAAAGACCGGGGAGTAGCCGAAGCTTATGATAAGGGAATAAAAATGGCAAAGGGTGATTTTTTTGGATGGTGCAGTGCCGATGATTATTATACAGAGGGGGCAATAAAGAAAATAGTAGGAATTTTTGTTGATAATCCAGAAACCGATTTAGCCTTTGGGGCTTGCCAAGAGCTTGATTACAAAACGAATAAATTTTCAATAATTTATCGTAATTTTTCATATTTTAAAAATGTCCCGTTGAAAGATATTTTGAATGGGTGCAGTAAGAAGCAGATATTCCAGCCCTCGTTATTTTACAGAAAAAAAATTATAGATAAGGCCGGACCGATTAACACAAATTACAGGTTTGGATCTATTGAAGGCGATTGGTGGAAAAGGATGGCTGAAAATGAGGCCAAGATAACTTACTTGGATGAAATTCTGGCAATAATAGGACAACATGAAGCAAGAATCAGTATAAAGTTTCCAGCAGAGGGTATCCAAGAAGCCATGCAATTCCTTAAAAAAAACGGTAGAAAGATTCCCTTAAAAGTGAGAATTTCATATTTTAGATGGAAATATCCCCTGATACCTAATTTAATAAAAAAATGGATGCAAAAATAAAATTATTGCGTTTTTCTGACAGAATCCAAGGAATAATAAAAGGTAAATTATTACCTCCTATTTTGGCAGACGTGGATGCGGTCAGCGGTTTTTGCAATCTTGATTGCGAATGGTGCGCCCAAAGAGATAGTAGAGAAACAAAGAAGCCGGTGTTTATGTCGGTTGATACTATGAAAAAAATTGGTCCTTTTTGTAAAAAATGGGGCATTAAATCCTGGAGAATGGCGGGGGATTCAGAGCCAACATTGAATCCGAATATACACATTCTCTTTAAGAGCGGACACGATAATGGAATTGATATGGGTTTAATCACAAATGGAACATTGCTTGATAAAGTAAAAAACTTAAATTACCTGACTTGGATAGGTATTAGTTTAGATGCCGCAACGGCGGAAACCTGGAGCCGTTTGAAAAATTCCCCGAGAGAAAATTTCTATAAGATTATGGACAACGTTAGGCATATCAGAAAACATTATCCGAATGTAGAGATTACTTTTAAGTTTATTAAATGGTCAAATAAGCTTCATTTAGGCAGGAAAGATTTTTCTTCTAAAAAGAGAGTTCTTAAAAAGAATGACAATTATAATGATGCGAAATTATTGCCTGAATTGGCTAAAAAGATGGATGTAAAATATATTTTGCACGACGCACTCCCGAAAAATCCAAATTATCAATTTGATGTATGCTGGGGAACTCCACTTTACGCAACCTTCGGAGCAGACCATAAATTCTATCTTTGTTGCGACAGAAGAAACAATTACATTCTTACGAATGATTACACGAGTAATAATTGGCGCGAATTACTTACCTTATGGGGTTCGTCAAAACATAAAAAAATTATAGCTTCCATAAATCCCAAGAGATGTCCATTCTGTTCCAAGGCTTGGCTTAATACCATTATGGAAAACATCATTCTTGACGGGGAACATACTAAAGAATACCAGGTAAATTTTATATAAATAAAATAACTTAAAAATTATGAAAATAAACAAAGTTTTAATAACGGGAATTGGAGGTTTTGTCGGCAGCCATTTGGCAGATTATATTCTGGAAAAGTTTCCCAATGTTCAGGTTTTGGGTCTAGTGCGTTGGTGGGAACCTAAAGAAAACATAGAACATATTTTAGATAAAATTAAATTATGTTACGGCGATTTAGTGGATACGCCTTCTTTAGAGGCCATTTTAAAAGAACATAAACCTGAGGTAATTTTTCATCTGGCCGCCCAATCATACGTAGATTTTAGTTTTCTGGCACCAATAACAACTTTGGAGACTAATGTAATAGGTACGGCGAATTTATTGGAAACTATAAAAAGATTAAAACTTAGTTCAGGATATGATCCCATCGTACATATTGCTTCTTCCTCGGAAGTCTACGGCCAGGTGAAAGAAAATGAAGTGCCAATAAAAGAAAATAATCCTTTCAGGCCGGCTTCCCCTTATGCTGTCAGTAAAGTTGGAGAAGATATGTTGGCTTTTCAATATTGGTTATCCTGGAAAATTAAAACCATTAGAACAAGACTTTTTACTCACACGGGACCCAGACGGGGAGAAGTTTTTGTAGAATCCAATTTTGCCAAACAAATTGCGGCGATTGAAGTAGGTAAGCAAGAGCCGATAGTTAAGGTAGGTAATTTAGACAGCATCCGGACATTTTTAGATATTAAGGACGCTATCAGAGCATATTGGTTATTAATAGAAAAATGTTCTCCCGGCGAGGTTTACAATGTTGGCGGGGTGGAGACAATGACGGTCGGAGAAATGTTAAATAAACTTTTAAAACTATCGACAGTTAAGAATATAAAAGTAGAAGTTGACCCGGCTCGTTTAAGGCCCTCTGATGTAACTTTGCAGATTCCCTGTATTGATAAATTTGTCGAAGTTACCGGCTGGAAGCCGGAGATTCCGTTTGACCAAACTTTGCAGAATATTTTAAATTATTGGCGGGATTATTATAGAAAAGAAAAGCGATATGTCTAAATTAAATTTAGAGCTTTACCAAAAATTATATTTGATTAGAGCGGCGGAAAAAGGCATCCAGGAACATTATTTTGAAAATGAGATGAAAACTCCTATGCATATGTCTATGGGTGAAGAGGCTATAGCGGTGGGTGTTTGTCAGGCATTAAAACCAAAAGACCAAGTTTTTGCCAGCTACCGCAATCACGCCGTCTATTTGACCAGGACCGGAGAAACTAATAAATTTTTCGCCGAAATATATGGCAAAATAACCGGTACGGCCAAAGGTAAAGCCGGTTCCATGCATTTAGTAGCGCCAAAAATGGGTTTATTGGGTACTTCCGCTATTGTTGCCAGTATTATTCCAGTGGCAGTGGGTGCGGCTTTTGCCAATAAAATAAAGAAAAATGGAAAAATAGTCGCTGTCTTTTTTGGCGATGGAGCGATTGACGAGGGTAATTTCTGGGAGAGCTTGAACGTCGCTTGTTTGATGAAACTGCCAATTTTATTTATTTGCGAAGACAACGGTTTTGCCGTTCATACTCCAGCAGCCGAAAGACATGGCTATAAATCTATAGCTGAGATTGTTTCTAAGTTTAACTGCAATGTTTTTAAAGAAGACACCACCGACGCCGAGGCGATCTATCAATTAGCTTGTCGGGCCCTTAAATCAGTTAAGAAAACAAAAATGCCGGCCTTTATAAATTTAAAATATTATCGCTATTTAGAACACGTGGGAGTTAATGAAGATTTTGACGCCGGCTATCGTTCAAAAAAAGAATTTGAAATATGGTATAAAAAAGACCCCATTAATTTGCAAAGAGAAAAACTTTTAAAAACTGGCGTTAAAAAAGAAAAAATAGAAAAACTGGAAGGAACAATTGATGGGCAAGTGAAGAAAAGCATCAAATTAGCCAAAAAAGCGGCTTTGGCCAAAATCAACGTAGTTTATCAAGATATTTTTTATGAAAATGAAAAAAAATAGAAAAATCACTTATTGCCAGGCGTTAAACGAAGCTATGTCTCAGGAAATGGCGAGAGATAAGAATGTTTTTGTTTATGGAATTGGCGTGCCCGACCATAAAGGGACATTCGGCAGTACTTTGGGTCTACAAGAAAAATTTGGCAAGGAAAGATGCTTTGATACTCCTTTGGCTGAAGACACGATGACCGGGTTTGGAATTGGAGCGGCTCTGAATGGCTTGCGGCCTATCCATATTCATGGCCGGGTAGATTTCTTGCTTTTAGCCATGAATCAATTAGCCAATATGGCCTCCAGCTATCGTTATGCCTTCGGTGAAAAATTAAAAATGCCTTTAGTGGTTAGGGCGATTATTGGACGGGGTTGGGGACAGGGTTTCCAGCATAGTAAAAGCGCCTATGCGGTTTTTGCCCATATTCCCGGCCTGAAAATTGTTATTCCGACTACGCCCCGAGACGCCAAGGGTTTATTGATTTCTGCCATCAGGGGAAATGACCCGGTTATAGTTATTGAACACCGTTGGCTATACTGGCAGGAAGGAAAAGTGCCGGAAGAACCTTTTGCCATTCCTTTGGGAAAGCCGAATATTTTAAGAAAAGGCAAGGATTTAACCATCGTGGCCACTTCCTGGATGAATGTGGAGGCTCTTGAGGCAGCTAAAATATTAAAAAGAAGAGGTGTTAGCGTTGAAATAATTGACCCGAGAACCATTTCTCCTTTTAATGACGAAGTTATTGTCAAATCGGTCAAAAAGACCGGCCGTTGTATTGTAGCTGATAATGATTGGCTGCACTGCGGTTTTAGCGCTGAGGTGGCGGCTCGCATTTCTGAAAAATGTTTTGGCCGACTAAAATATCCGGTTCAAAGAATAGGCTTTGCTCCGACACCCTGTCCGACGGCCAGACATTTAGAAAACGAATTTTATCCTTCAGCCGCAAAAATTATAAGAACGGTTGAGAAGATGTTAAAATTAAAACCCACTGATTTATCAAAAGAAAAATTTTATAGTTATGAAAATAAATTTAGAGGCCCATTTTAATTTTTTAATATATGAATATAAACCTGAAAAATAAATATGCTTTGGTAACGGGCGGCAGCCTTGGAATTGGCCGCTCCATTGCTTTGGTTTTGGCTGAAGAAGGATGCAATGTCGCAATCTGCGGCTTAGATAAGCAAGAAATAGAAAAAACAACAGAAGAAATAAAGGCAAAAGGCGTAAAAGGATTAGGCATTATTGCTGATGTGAGAATTTTAACCGATGTTGAACGGGTGATTCAAACAATTATAGATTCTTGGGGAACAATTGATATCTTAATAAATAATGTTGGCGGAGGAGGCGGCCGAATCAGCACATCAATTGAGGAAACCCCGGAAGAAATATGGCTGGATGTTTATAATAAAAATGCTTTAGCCGCCATACGTTTTACCACAAGGGCAATTCCTTTTATGAAAAAAAATAAATGGGGCAGAGTGGTGACAATTGCTTCTTTGCAGGGGAAAGAAGGAGGTGGCAGGCCCTGGTATAATATGGCAAAAAGCGCTGAAATTAGTTTGATGAAAACATTGGCAATGGATAAAGAATTAAGCGGGCAGGGCATTACATTTAATAGCATAGCCCCGGGAGCTATTATATTTGACAATAATGAATGGGATGTTTTCCGCAGGGAAAATCCGGAAAAATTTAAAAATATGGTTGACCTGAAACACCCTCTTGGTCGGCTTGGCACCCCGGAAGAAATCGCAAACATTGTCGCGTTTCTCTGTTCTGAAAAATCAGGTTTGGTTAACGGTGCTTGCATTCAGGCAGATGGCGGAGAAAGTAAAAGTTTTTAATAAATATGAGCAAAACAGCCATAACTATTACTACTATCAATATCCCCAAAATCTTAAGAGATATCTCTGAAAATTTGATTCTTCATAAAAAAACAGACGCGTCTATATTGGTTATCGGCGATAAAAAAACGCCGGATGGAATAAAAGAATATTGCGGCAAAACAGCCAGCGAGTTCGGAGTTAATATTGAATATTTAGGCATTGCTGAGCAGGAAGACGCCTTAAAAGAACATAAAGATTTATTAAATCTGTTTCCATACAATACGCCGGACAGGGTCATCTTAGGTGGAATACTTAGCTATCTGAGGGGCTGTGACAGGTTGATTGCAGTTGATGATGATAACTTCCCAACCCAGCATGATTTTGTAGGGTTTCATTCAATAACCGGAACAGAAGCAGAGCTTGATTTGATTAAAAGTGATTCCGGATGGTTTAATGTGCACAATGCTTTAATTGAAGAAAATAATATCCCTTTTTATCCCAGAGGTTTTCCATGGATGCAAAGAAATGCCGAGTCCAATAAAAAGACGTATCATCTAGCCAAACATAAAGTTATAGTAAATCAAGGATTAGTGCTCGAGGATCCAGACGTTGATGCAATCACGCGTTTATTCTGGCCGATTCGCGCCGTAGGCATGAAACCGGAGTTTAATTCGCAATTCGGTCTTTACCCGGGGACTTGGTCTCCATTCAATTATCAAAATACATCCTTATGTCGTGAAATAATACCTCTATATTATAGACCAATCTCAGCAAAGAGAAACGCAGATATATGGACAGCTTATTTAATTAATAAGCTTGCTGAACATTTCAGTGATGTTATAACCTTTGGTCAGCCCTTAGTTAAACAAATCAGAAATCAGCATAATCTGTGGGATGACCTAGATATAGAACTGATTAATAACAGAGCAACGGATGCTTTTATTTCTCTCCTTAGAAATGTCGACTTAAGCAAGGATAATTATTTTGACGCTTTGGGTGAATTAATTACAAAATGCCAAAATGATTTAAATATAAAGGAAGACACCGTAACTCCAGAGATGGAAATGATAAAACAATTTTTTGTTGAGTATCAAAGGTGGTACGAAATTGTTAGCAAACTAGTAACCAAATGAAAATAACAATTAATTTATGAAGAAGCATCCAAAAACAGAAAAATTAAAATTACATCTCGGATGCGGCAAAGCGCACATAGACGGTTTTATTAATATTGATATAACAAATTATCCTGGCGTTGATATGGTAGATGACGTAAGGCATTTGAGTAAATTTAAAGAAAATACAGTTGACACTATTTATGCTTGCATGGTTCTTGAGCACTTAGGCCGTTTTAAATATCCGCTTGCCCTAAAAAGATGGCATGCACTGCTTAAAGATGGCGGAATTTTGAGAATTACTGTCCCAGATTTTGAGGCGATATGCGAATATTATATGGAAACAAAGGACTTGGCAACAATATACTGCGCGCTTTATGCCGGGCAAGACAGCTCTAAAAACTATCATTATTGGTGTTGGGATTTTAAGACGCTAAAACAGGATTTGGAATCAGCGGGCTTTAAAAACATAACAAGATATGACCGGGATAAGACAGAACATGCCAATGTTCGTGATTGGAGTTTGGATTACGTTCCCTATAGAGACAAGAATAACAATATTTTGCCGGACTCAGAATGGTTTAAGGGTAAGTTTATTGCTTTGAACGTTGAGGCGCAGAAATAGAAAACAATATATATGATAGAAAAAAATGTTTTAGAAAATTTTAAAGGGGAAAATATTTTGATCACGGGTGGAACCGGCATGATTGGCAGGCAGGTGGTTAAAATTTTAGCCGATGTCGGCGCCAAAATTAAAATTGTTTCCTTGGACAATCTCAATATTGACAGCCGGGCCGAGCACATTTTGGGCGATTTGAGGGAATTTGAGTTCTGCAAAAAAATTACCAAGGGAATGGATTTCGTTTTCCATTTAGCCGGTATTAAAGGCTCAGTCGAAGTCACCAAGCAGAAGCCGGCCAGTTTCTTCGTGCCCCTTTTGCAGTTTAATACCAATATCTTAGAAGCCTGCCGTCTTAATAATGTGGCTAAAGTGGTTTACACCAGTTCTATCGGGGCCTACAGCAGTGCCGAAGTATTCAAAGAAGCAGCTGGCTTTGACGGTCCGCCTATGGATATGTTCCCCGGTTGGGCCAAGCGAATGGCTGAACTTCAGATTCAGGCCTACAACATCCAGTACGGATTGGATAATTTTAGCATCGTGAGGCCCTGCAACGTTTACGGACCGGGCGACAATTTTGATCCGGATAACGCCATGGTTATTCCCTCCTTAATGTACAGGATTTACCATAAGGAAAACCCGGTCGTCGTTTGGGGCGACGGCAGCGCCATTCGAGATTTCGCTTTTAGTCGGGACGTGGCCGAAGGTATAATTCTTGCCTTATATTACGGCACTAAATCTAAATTCGTGAATTTGGGAAGCGGCCGGGGCTATTCCATCAGGGAATTGGTGGAAACGCTCAAGAGCTTCATTGATTTTAACTATAAGTTTGATGCCAGTAAATCCGGAGGTTTCCCCAAAAGAGTGATGGATATTTCTTTGGCCAAGGAAATCATCCATTATAATCCGACCACCTCTTTATCGGATGGTTTAAAAGAAACGTGGGCATGGTTCGTTGAACACCGGGACGAATATTTAAAAAAGAAAAATTATTTTAATGAAAGCTTGATATATGGTTAAAGTATCAAAAACAAAGTTAGATAATGTGTTGTTGTTTCAGTTAGAACATTTTGAAGACCATCGGGGAACGTATACGGCAATCTATAATAAGGCAGAATACAGTGAAGCAATAAAGAAAGAATTAGATAAAGAAGTAGAATTTGTGGAAGATGATTTTGCCGTGTCCTCAAGGCACGTTTTAAGGGGAATCCATGGCGATGACAGAACTTGGAAACTGGTGACCTGTCTTTTTGGTAAATTTTACATAGTAGTTATTAATTGTGATGAAGATTCTGATGATTTTGGTAAATGGGAAAGTTTTGTTCTGACGAAAGAAAACGGAAAACAAATATTGATACCGCCAAAACACGGCCATGCCTATGTGGTTTTGAGCGATAACGCCATCTTCCACTACAAGCAATCCTGTTATTACGAGGGTATGCAGAGACAGTTTACTTACAAATATAACGATCCAAGGTTTAAAATTTGGTGGCCGATAAAAAATCCGATTGTTTCCCAAAGAGACGAACCATAATTATGTATCAAACAAATTATTTTATAGATAAAAAAGTTTTAGTCGCTGGCGGAGCGGGATTTGTGGGAACGAACTTGGTTCAAAAATTGCTGGAGCTCGAGGCCAAGGTCCGAGCGGTTGATATAAAAGAACTCCAAATTAAGGATGAGCGCATTGAATATTTTCAGGCCGACTTGACTCAAAAACAAAACTGCCAAAAAGCGGTTGAAGGCGTCGAATACGTTTTTATGATGGCGGCCAATACTTCAGGCGCTCAGGTCATGGAAAAGACGCCTTTAGTCCACGTGACGCCTAATTTAATTATGAATAGCTTGATGTTGGAAGATAGCTATGAGGCCGGGGTAAAGAAATTTTTATTTCACAGCAGCAGCACCGTTTATCCGGTTTCGGACAAACCCTGTAAAGAAAACGATATGAAATACGGGGATTTATTTTCAAAATATTATTTTGTCGGCTGGATGAAGCAATTTTCCGAAGTGCTTTGTGAGATGTACACCAGAGTAAAGAATCCCATGAAAACCATTGTAGTCAGACCGGCTAATATTTATGGACCCTACAGCGATTTTGAATTGGAGACGTCTCATGTCATACCCGCTTTAATCAGAAAGGTTATAGAGAGACAAAATCCGATTGAAGTCTGGGGCGACGGGAATGAGGTTAAAGATTTCATTTACGTGGACGACCTCGTTGAAGGGGATCTCTTGGCCATGGAAAAACTTGAAAGCTTCGAGCCTTTGAATATTGCTTCGGGCCGGCCCTGCAGCGTTAAAGAAGTTCTGGAAGCGATTCTCAAAGCGGATAATTACCAAGACGCCAAAATTGTTTTTGACAGCTCTAAGCCGACTATGATACCGAAGCGTTTAATCGATCCCTCAAGAGCCAAAAAACTTTTGGGATTTGAGGCGAAAACTTCGTTTGTACAAGGTATTAAAAATACGGTCGAGTGGTATAAAAAACAGGTTTAAAAAGTCGAAGAAATAAATTTCTTTTCCATCTGCGCTTACGCTTGTTAGTCGAAGAAAGGTATTTCTTCTTCATCTTCGTTTCCGCTTCGCGGAAACTCGATATATGATTATCAGCAGAACACCTTTTCGTATTTCATTTTTTGGCGGAGGGACGGATTACCCCGCTTGGTATAGGGAAAACGGCGGAGCCGTATTGAGTACCACTATTGATAAATATTGTTACATAAGCTGTCGATATCTGCCGCCGTTCTTCAGTTACAGAAATGTAATCAGATATTATCTGCGCGAAGAAACTAAAAATATTTCTGAAATAAAACACCCTTCGGTCAGAGAATGTTTAAAATTTTTAAATATAAAAGAAGGAATTGAAATGATTCATGCCGGTGACGTGCCCGCTCGGTCTGGCATTGGCTCAAGTTCTGCTTTTACCGTGGGTTTTTTAAATAGTTTATATGCTCTAACGGGTAAAATGGTAAATAAAAGGCAACTAGCATTGGATGCAATTCATGTGGAACAAGATTTAATTAAGGAAAATGTCGGTTCTCAAGACCAGACCGCCGCCGCTTTCGGCGGATTTAATAAAATAGAATTCGGCGGTGCAGAAGAAGTGCATGTGCAGCCGATAACTATTAGTCAGGAAAAGTTGAATTTGATCCAGGGTCATCTTATGCTATTTTTTACCGGCCTTTCTAGAAATGCCTCTGAAATAGCAGGAGAACAAATTAAAAAGACCCCTTCAAAAAAGAAAGAATTAATGGCTCTAAGACAACAAGTAGACGAGGCGATCGATATTCTTAACGGCAGTCTTAGCGGCCTCAAAGACTTCGGAAAACTTTTGGATGAAACTTGGAAACTGAAGCGCAGTCTTACCGGTTTGATATCTAACAGTAAGATTGACGAAATTTATAAAACCGCTCTTCGGGCTGGTGCGTTGGGAGGAAAATTGTGCGGAGCGGGCGGCGGCGGTTTCATTCTCTTTTTTGTACCGCCGGAAAAACAAGAAAATGTAAAAAGAAGTTTAAATCTTTTGCATGTTCCTTTTCGTTTTGAGAATTTAGGAAGCCAAATAATCTTTCATAATGCCTATAAAGAATAAGATTCCATCTAACTCATCAGTATTAATAATAAATAAAAATTAATTTTAACTTATGGACAAAAATTTATTAATCAAACAAGCAATACAAAACAGCGTAGAAACGAAGAATAAAATTTTGAATAATCCTGAGATCACTTCTTTAATCGAGAAAGCGGCGGAAGAAATGATAGAAACATTTAAGAGCGGCAGAAAGGTGCTTTTTTGCGGAAACGGCGGTTCGGCTGCCGATGCTCAGCACTTATCTGCGGAGCTGTCCGGCAAATACTATTTAGATAGAGATCCCTTGCCGGCCGAACCTTTAAACATAAATACTTCTTTTCTGACGGCGGTGGCAAACGATCTTTCGTACGAGGAAGTATTTTCCAGGTTAATTAAAGCCGTCGGTCGGCCGGGAGACATCTTGGTGGCTCTTTCAACTTCAGGAAGATCAGCGAATGTAATAAGGGCGCTTGAGATGGCAAATAGTATAGGGATGACGACAATCGGTTTGACCGGCGAGAGCGGCGGCAAGATGGTTAATTTGTGCAAATACCTGATAAAGGTGCCTTCGACGGATACACCCAGAATTCAAGAATCCCATACTCTTATCGGTCATATTATTTGCGATATCGTGGAAAAAAGCATTTTCGGAGAAGTTAAAACAGTTTAGTGTTTTAAAAAAAACAATGAAAGCAGTAATTTTAGCCGGCGGGAAGGGAACGCGTTTGTTTCCTCTTACCAAAGAAATTCCCAAATTACTAATAAAAATAGGAGAAAAACCAATCATTGAACATCAGATTGTCCTTTTGAGACGATATGGCATTAAAGAGATCTGGATACTTTTAGGGTTTTTGGGAAGTCAGATAAAAGAATATCTTAAAAACGGGGAGAAATGGGACGTTAATATTCATTATTATCAAGAAGAAAAACCCTTAGGAACAGCCGGCGCCCTACGGCAATTAGAAAATGACATAAAGGAAGATTTCTTGGTTTTATCCGGCGACGTGATGATGAACTTTGACTTAAAGAGACTTATCAATTATCATCGTCGGAAGAAAGGCATTGCTACAATTATTGTTCATCCCAACGATCATCCTTTTGACAGTGATTTGGTTGAAATAGATGATAGGGGGAGAATTACGGCCCTATTAAAGAGGCCGCATCCCAAAGGAATAATTTTTCGTAATTTAAGTATTGCTTCGGCTTATATCTTTTCTCCCAAAATTTTTAAATATATACCTAAGAATAAGAAAACCGATATTGAAAAAGACATACTGCTCCTGCTCCTAAAGTCAAAAGAAAAAATCTTTGCCTATAATACTTCGGAGTATTTTAAAGACATCGGTACGCCAGATAGGTTGGTGAAAACTAGGGCAGATTATGCGTCCGGGAAAATAAAAAAACTGAACCTAGAAAACAAAAGGAAAGCAGTTTTCCTTGATAGGGACGGGGTTGTTAATAAAGAAGTTGACCAACTTTCTAAAATAAAAGACTTGAAGGTATATAGTTTTGCCGCCAAAGCCATAAAAAAAATTAATGATTCTGATTATCTGACTATTTTAGTTACTAATCAGCCAATGATTGCCAAAGGTTTTATGACGGAAGCAGATTTAAACGAAATGCATAAAAAATTAGAAACAGAATTGGGCTTAAGAGGAGCCAAAATAGATGTCATTTATCATTGTCCCCATCACCCAAAAAAAGGATTTTTGGGTGAGGTAGCTGAGCTAAAAATTAACTGTCGCTGCAGAAAACCTAAAATAGGCTTAATTAAAAAAGCAGTTCAGGATTTCAATTTGGATTTAAGTAAAAGTTTCCTGATAGGCGATTCATCGATTGATGCTAAAACCGCCGAAAATGCCCATATAAATTTTGTAGGTGTAAAAACAGGATATGCTTGTCAAGACGGTAGATGCAAAATAAAACAAGACTTCCCATTGCACAAAAATTTATTGGAAGCGGTTAATAACATTGTACGGAAAAAGTAAAATATATAAAAATTTCCGACAATATGAAAATTTTTTACGTTGGTGCAAAATATGATTATGGAAGACCAGAGAGAGGATTTAGTTATGAGTACCGCAATTTTTACGACACGTTAATAAAAATGAACGGGGGAAGTAATGAGGTTGCGAGTTTTTTTTACGACGAAGAGTTATTAACTCGCAACGTAGAAGAAATTAATATAGATTTAATAAAAAAAGTTGAGCAAATGAGGCCAGAGGTTGTTTTTTTTGGCGGCGGTGGCGCTTTGGATCATAAGACAGCGAAAACAATAACTGAAAAAAGCGGAGCAAAAACATTGACTTGGATAAGCGATGATCATTGGCTCTTTGATAAATTTTCAAAACATTGGGCACCGTTTTTTAATTGGGTTGTCACGACAGATGTCGATGCCTTGCCAAAATATAATAAAATCGGATATAAAAACGTTATTTTAAGCCAATGGGCATTTAATAATTTCGTTCAGCTTCCCGTTGCTAATTCGGAAAAAAAATACGAAGCAACATTTATTGGAGCTGCTCACGGCAATAGGAAAAAATTAGTTAAAAAGATAAAAAAAGAAGGTATAGATATAATGTGTTGGGGATCTGGCTGGCCGAATGGAAGAGTTTCCGAAGAAGAAATGATTAGAATTTTTTTGCAAAGCAAAATAAATCTGAATTTTACAAAAAGCTCCGGGGTAATTTGGAAAGAATTTTGCTCAATTTTTTTGCACAGGAATTACAATAGAAAAATAGAGTTAAGCAATCCAAAAAATTGGGCGGATAATTTTAGATCTTTTTTCCCGGGTGTTTGGAGTAAACAAATCAAGGGCAGAAATTTTGAAATTACTGGTTTTGGAAGTTTTTTTCTAACAGAATACGTCAGTCATTTAGAAGATTATTACGAAATTGGAAAAGAAATAGAGTGTTTTAAGAATATTCCAGAACTGGTTGAAAAGATAAATTATTATTTAGCCCACGATGAAGAAAGGGAAAAAATCGCAAAAGCCGGTTACGAGCGTACTTTGAGAGACCACACCTATGAAAAAAGGTTTAACCAAATATTTAAGATCATGGGTTTGATAAAATAGAAGGATGATTTTACCTAACGATGGTAATTATCCTTGGTTTTAATAAAAATACAAAATAAATTTAATATGATCGATTACCTTAAAAAAATAAGTATTTTAATAGGGATAGGGACGGTAATTATTATCAGTATTTGGGTAGTACTTTTAAACAAAGTTGACCAACCCGCTTACCAAGAAGAAGCCAGGGTTTCTCAGGAGAACATTAAACGGGAAGTAGTTTTAGTTGTTGATGACGGCGAGGGGTCGCCGAAGACTTTTGAGGCAAAATTTGAAGCAGGAATGACCGCCTTTGATTTATTAAAAAAAATAACTGGAGAATCAAATATAATTTTAAAAACAAAATCTTACGACATAGGAGTAATGATTGAAGCGATCGGCGATAAAAAAAACGGAGAATCTGAGAAATATTGGCTTTATTATGTAAATGGAGAAATGCCTCAAGTTGCAACTGATAAAAAAGAAATAAAGGTCGGAGATAAAGTAGAGTTTAAATTTGAAAAATCACCATTTTAATCTATGGAGAAATCTATTTTAACCAAAAAAGGAAAATTTTTAGAGCTTTTAATTATCTTAATTTTCATTTTGATAGGAGTTAGTTTGAGACTTCTTCCTCATCCTCCTAATTTTGCCCCGATTGCCACCATTGCCTTATTTGGCGGAGTTTATCTTTCAAAAAAGGTAGCTTTAATTTTGCCGATAGCAGCAATGACAATTTCGGATATCTTTATCGGTTATTATGAACCAAAATTAATGGTTTCAGTCTATGGCAGTTTTCTTTTATGTGTTATTTTAGGTTTTTGGTTGAAAAATCATAAAAAGTGGTATACGGTTTTAGGAGGCTCAATTTTAGGTGCAGTTTTGTTTTTTTTCATTACTAATTTCGCCGTTTGGGCTTTTACTCCCTGGTATGCAAAAACTTTCCCTGGGTTAATCCAATGCTATTTTATGGCTTTGCCCTTTTTTAAAAATACTTTATTGGGGAATTTGTTTTATGCAACTATCTTTTTCGGAGTTTATGAAATTGTAGAGGTTTGGATTAGAAAGAAATTTAGCCTTATTAAAACAACTGCAATTTCTATTTAGTGACTTATGGACATTTTATTTATCAATCCTCCTTGGTATAAAAAATCAGGGAATATCTGGAAGAATGTTTCTGCCTGTATGCCACCTTTTGGGCTAGCTCTTTTAGCCGCTTTAGTAAGAGAAAAAGGTTTTTCTGTTTCTATTTTGGACTGCAATGCTTTACAAATAGGCATAGACAAAATTGAAGAACATTTGCCAGCTTCTCCTCCCAAGTTTGTCGGTCTAACCGCCAGCACAGTTCTTATAGATAATGCTTTAGCCGTCATCAAAAAAATCAAGGAGCGATATCCAGAGACAAAAATAATTATTGGAGGAGTTCATGCCACAGTTAATCCCCAAGAGGTGTTAAATCACCAAGAGGTTGATTATGTGGCAATGGGAGAGGGAGAGTATAGTCTTTTGGAATTGCTTTCTGGCTGGGCCCCTGAGGGAATTAAGGGAATTGGATTTAAAGAAAATGAGAGAATTATCATAAATTCTGCCAGGGAAACAATTCCCGACATTAATATTTTTCCATCAATGCCCTACGATTTATTGCCGATGGATAGATATTATCCCGCTTTGGGGAGTTATCAAAGAACACCTTCTTTTGGGATGATTACCTCGAGAGGTTGCCCTGGACGATGTACTTATTGTAAGGGTAATTTATTAGGAGAGAGAGTAAGGTTTATATCAGCCGAGAAAATCGTAAAAGAGATAATGTTCCTTCAAAAAAATTACGGAATAAAAGATATTACTTTTTATGATGATACTTTCACTGCCAACAAGCAAAGGGTCAAAGATTTCTGCCAGCTTATTATAAAGAACAATCTTGATTTAACTTGGTGTTGTTTTTCCAGGGTGGATACGGTTGATTTCGAAATGTTAAAAGAAATGAGAAAAGCCGGCTGTTATCAGATTCTTTATGGCGTAGAATCTGCTGTTCCAGAAATATTAGAGAATATAAAGAAAAGAATTACCCTTCAAAAAGTAGAAGAGGCAGTTTTGAATACAAAAAAAGCTGGCATCGAAATCAGATTGTCTTTTATGATCGGCAATCCTGGCGAAACGGAGGAAACTGTGGAAAAAACCATCAAATATGCTATTTTTCTTGATCCGGACTTAGTTTCTTTTAATATTACCACTCCTTATCCTGGGACAGAGATGTTTAAATGGGCAAAAGAAAATAATTTTTTACTCCACGAAAATTGGTCTGAGTATAATTTTGCTAAACCAGTGATGAATTTACCCACTATTTCTTCAGAAAAAGTTTTGTATTACTACAAGAAAGCTTATAGACAATTTTATTTCCGACTAGGTTATATTTTAAAAAGAATAAAAAAAATAAGAACTGTTGAAGACCTTAAGAGGAATTTTAGACCTTTTATTGGTTTAATTAAGTTTAGTTTTGGCAATTAAGAATATGATCCTGTCAATTATTATTCCGGTTTACAACGAGAAAAACACAATTTTGGAAATATTAAAAAAAATAGAGCAAGTTAATCTCAACGATTTTTCATTTGAAAAGGAAATCATTATTGTTGACGACGGTTCTGCTGATGGCACCACCGATATTTTAAAAGAGATAGAGAAAAAATACAAAGTTATTTACCAATATAAAAATCTGGGCAAAGGAAGTGCCATTAGGGCCGCCCTAAAAGAGGTTTCTGGCGATTATGTAATTATTCAGGACGCTGATTTAGAATATGACCCAAAAGATTATAAACAAATAATAGAATGTGCTTTGAAAAATAACGCTCAAGTAGTTTACGGTTCCCGTAGGCTTAATCCCAAAAATAAGCCTCGATATATGTCTTACTATTTGGGAGGCATTTTTCTTAATTGGGCAACTAAGATAATATCCGGGACTAAAATTTCCGATGAATCAACTTGTTACAAACTTTTTGAAACAGAGCTTATTAAATCTATTCCTTTAAAATGTGACGGGTTTGAATTCTGTCCTGAGATTACTGCAAAAATAGTAAAAAGAAAAATTAAAATTTTTGAAGTACCAATAAATTATTATCCTCGGAGCAAGGAAGAAGGAAAAAAAATAAAATGGAGAGACGGATTAAAAGCACTCTGGATATTAATTAAATGCAAATTTTTTGATTAAATAACATGAATAACTTCAAAAAATATCTTTTACTTTCTTTAATTGTTGCATCCTTGAATGCAGTATTACTTTTGGTTTTTTTTGTTCCAAGATTTGATTATTCTGATACTTCTGATACTCCGCAATATGTTTCTACAATAGAACATATTGCCGGAAATACTCAGGCTCAAGTTTATCCTCACAGAATTTTGAAACCAATGCCCATTTTGATCGGCGCTGCCCTCAGCCCTATTTTTGGTGCAAAAAATAGTCTTGTTGCCCAAAATGTAGTTTTTTATTTTCTTTCTGTTTTTTTAGTTTTTCTTCTTATTCATCGTCTTTATCACAATGAAAAACAGGCATTTTATGGAACTGTTTTATTTGCGGGAGCTTATCCAGTGTTAGCTTATGGATTAGCTCCTCTTACAGATTTGCCAGGTTGGTTTTTCTATCTTCTTTCAGTTTTAATCTCTTTAAAATTTGTAGAAAAACCTCATTTTAAAACAGCTCTTCTGGCTGGTTTTGTGGCAGGACTCGGCATGCTTTTTAAAGAAAATACAGCTGCTGCTCCCATCTTTTTTTTCGTTTTCATATTTATTGCGTCGAAACTCTCTTTCAAAGAAAAAATAAAGTATCTTTTTATATACGGGTTAGCTTTTTCCATTCTCCCATTTATTAACAGTATAATCATATACAAGCTTTATTCTTACTCATATTTAAATTGGCTTGATTATAATAGTGTTGGTGGCGGGGGTCGTCGTAATGCTTTATACATGGTTACTCCTTTCCGGATAGTAATAGAAATAGGAAGAGTGTTATTGATAGGATGGATATTTGTTTTATTCGGAATTTTAAAAGAATTCACTCTAAGAAATAGGGAGCGCATTAAAATTTTGATTTCTTTTATTCTCCCTTCTTTGTCAGCCTTTCTTTGGGTTTATCCTCATAACAGAATGCTTTTTATAGCTTTTCCTCTTTTGGTTCTTTTGGGGAGTTTCGGTATTTTAAGAGATTATAAAAACCAAAAAACTAATAAAATAGTAGAACTAAGTTTTCTTTCCGGGTATTTCTTAATAAACTATATTATTCTTGAATTTCTTTTAAGATACGGAACCACGATCCAGCCCCTCGGGACTCTTTTCGGCTAAAATTTTTAATTTATGATTGAAAAATTATTGTTTATTTCAGTAATAATACCTTGTCGGAATGAAGAAAAATTTATTGGAAAATGTTTAGATTCTTTGATTAAGCACTATATTCCTCTTTCAGAAGTTGTGGGGAATAATGATAAATTAAATCATTTTTTTAGCCATTACGACGATTTTAAACATATTGCGATAATGCCGTAAAATGGTATAAAGAGGCATCTGAGAAGATGATTTTCGGGGACTTTGAAGAATTGATTGAAGGAATTACGAGGCACAAATATCCTAAAAGATTAATTAAATTATTAAAATAATAAAAATCAAAAATATGAAAAAAACCATTTTAGTTACCGGAGGAGCTGGCTATGTGGGAAGCGTCTTAGTACGCGCTTTGTTAAATAAGGGTTATAAGGTGCGGATTTTAGATAAATTAATTTTTACCGAAGGTTCCTTAAAAGATATAAAAGATAAAATTGAGCTTGTCAAGGGAGATGTATGTAATGCTAGTCCAGAAATTATGGATAATGTGGGGGCAGTAATTCATTTAGCTGGTTTTTCTACTGAACCTACTTCTCAATATAATCCGAGATACACCGATCTTCTTAATCATCTGGCCACAGAAAGAACAGCCAAACTGGCAAAAGAAAAAGGAATAGAAAGATTTATTTTTGCTTCTTCCTGCTCGGTTTATTTTACCTACGATACCCCACTCGATCCTACTTCTAATAGAGAAACAGATTCAGTAAATCCTATTTCTCCTTACTCTTTGTCTAAAAGAGCAGCCGAACAAGCATTATTGGAATTGGCTGATGAGAAATTTCAACCGATTATTTTTAGAAAAGGAACTATCTACGGTCTATCTCCGAGAATGAGATATGATTTAGTTTTAAACTCATTTACTAAAGATGCATTTACCCGACGACGATTAAACGTAAGTTGCGGCGGTCAAACTTGGAGACCCTTAGTTGATATTCAAGATGTTGTTCGGGCCTATATTAGCGCATTAGAAATGCCTCTAGACAAAATCGGCAGAAAAATATTTAATGTTTGTAACGAAAACTGGAACATCGGAGAATTAGCAAAACAAATTCAGAGAATCCTTAAAGAGAAAAAAGGTATAGATGTTGAAATCGATGTTCAACCAGTGGGTATTACTCGAAACTATAAAGCTGATAGCTCGTTATTTAAAGAAACATTTCAATTTACTCCTTCTCGGACCTTGGAAGAAGCCATCTTTGAAATTTGGAATCGTTTAGAAAAAAATCCTGAAGATGCTTCAAATCCTATTAATTATAACGATAAATGGGAAATTCAATTAATGGAAGCCGGTCAGCTTTGATTTTAAGGTAAAAGTAATTGTAAAATTTCAAGATTTTTAAAAAATATGAAAAATCAACTCTTAAGCAAAAACGAAACTTGCCGAATTTGTAAAATTCAGGATTTGACTAAATTTTTAATTCTCGGGCCTCAACCATTAGCCAATAGATTTTTAAAGAAAACCCAACTTAGCGAGTTAGAACCATTTTATCCACTTGATGTTTATTTCTGTCACAAATGTAATTTAGTTCAATTAGTAGATATCGTAGATAAAGAAGAACTATTTAGAGATTATATATATTTTTCATCGGGCATGCCGGTCCTATCAGAACATTTTAGATTATATGCGGAGGATGTAATAAAGAAATTTCTGAATAGCTTAGATCAATTTGTAGTTGAGATTGGAAGTAATGACGGAATTTTGCTGAAGTTTTTTAAAGACTCCGGTTTCAAGGTGTTAGGAATAGAGCCGGCAGAAAATATTATCCCAATTGCTCAGTCTTTAGGCGTTGAAACACTAAACGATTTTTTCAGTGAAAAATTAGCAGAAGAAATCGTTAAAAAATACGGACGCGCTAAAGTAATTATGGCCAATAATGTTGTAGCTCATATTAATGATCATCACGATTTAGTAAAAGGAGTTTACAAACTGCTCGATGATAAAGGTATTTTTATTTTTGAGGCACCATACTTAATAGACATGTTTGAAAATTTGACCTATGATACAATTTATCATGAGCACCTTTCTTACTTGGCGATCACCCCGCTTAGTTATCTTTTTAGACAATTCGGAATGGAGATTTTCGACGTTAAGTTGTTTTCAGTTCAAGGTCAGTCAATTCGAGTTTTTGTCAGTAAAAAAGGCGAGTATCCAGTTGAACCGAGTGTTCAAAAACTTATTCGTAAGGAGAAAACTCTATCTTTAGATAAAGTAGAATCATATTTTTATTTAGCAAAAAGAATTGAATCGTCAAAAAATAAATTACGCCAGCTTCTTAAGAATTTAAAAATTCAAGGCAAAAAAATTGCTGCTTATGGTGCTCCAGCAAAAGGAAATACTCTATTAAATTATTGTAAAATAGGTCCGGATATTTTGGATTATGCTACCGATAGCTTATGGTCCAAACAAGGGCTTTATACTCCAGGTATGCACATACCAGTTGTTGTTCCCGAGATTATTCAAAAAGACCCTCCCGATTACATGTTGCTTTTAGCCTGGAACTATGCCGATACGATTTTAGAAAAAGAGAAGAATTACAGAGACAGAGGGGGGAAATTTATTTTCCCTATTTCCGAAATCAAAATACTTTAACTTTCATTATAATGATTTCTAGCCAATCAAAAATTAAAAAAATAATTTTAATTGGTGCCGATGGACAATTAGCTTTTGATATAAATCGAGTTTTGAAGCCAACTTATAAAGTAATTGGGTTATTGCAACAAAATTTAGATATTACTAATAATTCTCAGGTTAAAAAAGTTTTAAAGCTCAAAAAACCAGATTTGATTATCAATACAGCTGCTTATCATAAAGTGGAAGAATGTGAACTAAATTTAGAAAAAAGTTTTTTAGTAAACACCTTAGGTGCTTATTATGTTGCTAAGGCTGCATCAGAAATTAATGCAGAAATTATGTTTTTTAGTACTGATTACGTTTTTGATGGTAATAAAAAATATTATACCGAGGAAGATAAGCCAAATCCTCTTAATATTTATGGCGCCTCTAAATTAGCTGGAGAAACTTTAATTAAAATAGCTAACCCTAAACATTATATTATAAGAACTACGGGGTTATTTGGAATTCACCGAAGCGGAAAGGGATATAATTTTGTTTCTTTAATGTTACAACTTACTAAAGAGAAAAAAGAAATCAAAGTGGTTAATGATCAATTCTGTTCCCCAACTTATACTTTAGATTTAGCTCAAAAAATTAAAGAATTAATTGACCGAAGTGCTGATTTTGGAATTTACCATATTACTAATCAAGGTAGTTGTTCTTGGTATGAGTTGGCTAAAAAAACTTTTGAATTAACAGGTCTTTGGTCTAATCTAAAACCAATAACTTCAAGTGAGCATCCTTCCAATGTAAAACGACCAAAAAATTCGATTTTAATAAATAAAAATCTTAAAAAAATTGGGATAAAACCTCTAAGGCCCTGGTCGAAAGCCTTAGAGGCTTATCTTAAAGAAATAAAAGAATCAGGTTTATTTTAATATTTTTATGAAATGGTACGAATATAGATTCCATGAAGACTACCGTCGGCGCGGCTTTTATGATATTATTCCTGTTTTGCCCGGGGAGATGAATTTTACCTATATGCAACCTGGCATAATTTCTGGTCTTCATATGCATAAAAAACACACCGATTATTTTACAGTAGCTAAAGGTAGCATTATGATCAGGTTAGTTGATGGGGATGGAAAAGAAGAAAAGTTTGTTTTGAGCGAACATACTCACAAGACTCTGATTATTCCCCCAGGTATTTGGCACGGCTATAAAGCACTTGAACCATCTATTTTAATATTTTATATTGATCGGAAATTTAATTCCGATGACGAGTTTCGTCAAGAAACGAAAGCCGGGGAATGGGAAATCGAGATAAGATAAATTAAAAGAGGACCGACCGGACTATTTATTACTTTTAGCCTGGAATTACGCCGAATCAATTTTGGGAAAGGGAAAAGCTTAAGAGAAAAAGGAGTAAAATTTATTATTTCTGTTCCTGAGATAAAAATCATCTAATATAAAAGAAATAAATTGTAATCCTTGCAGACAGAATAATACTGACTTCTTTTCCAAAATAGAGATAAAAGAATAAAAATATTCTAAAAATTTTTCAAATGAAAAAAAATGATTACCCAAAAATTTCAATAGTCATTCTTAATTGGAATGGGTTAAAATATACAATTGAATGTTTAGAATCTTTAAAGAAAAGCACTTATCCGAATTATGAAGTGATTGTTGTTGATAATGGTTCAAAAGGAAATGACGCTGATATTTTGGAAGAAAAATACAAGGGATATATCAAACTAATCAGAAACAAAGAAAACTTAGGTTTTCCTGGCGGCAGCAATATTGCAATAAAACAGATTATAGCACAAGGAGAAAGCGATTACGTTTTGCTTTTAAATAATGATGCCAAAATTATTCAAAAAGATTGGTTAGATAAACTTGTAAAAGTAGGCGAGAAAGAAGAAAATATCGGAATTGTCGGTTGTACTTTATTGTTTCCTTCCGGTAAATTTCAGCTAGGTGGAAGGGCTTTGAAAAATCCATTTTATTTTATTACAGGCATTTTTTCAGAGGTAAATATTTCAGATAATGTAAAAAACTTTATCGAGGTAGACGTAGTAGAAGGAGCCTGTTTTATGATCAAAAATAAAGTAATAGATAAAATAGGATCGTTAGATGAAAATTTTCGGCCCGGCGCCTATGAAGATGCTGATTATTGTATACGAGCCAAAAGGGCTGGATTTAAAGTAATTTATGTTCCCGATATAAAGATTATTCACTATGGCAGCGTTTCCTCAAAGAAACTTGAAGAGGCTGATTATATAAACAAGAAAAATTATTTAAGATTTGCGTTTTTAAATTTTTCTTTAAGTGGGATAATCCTATGTTTTCCTTTTATGTTTGCGGTATGTTTTTTTGAGAGGAAAGACAAAAATAAGAAAATGAGCTTAAGAAATTTAAAAATTAGAAAAAATTGGAGAGAATATTTAAATTATTCTCCAAGAGCTATTTGGGATAATTTAAAAGCCCTAAAAGAGATTTCTTACAAAAGAAGAAATCGAACCCAAAAAATTTGGCCATAAAACAAACTCAAGAGTATAATTATGCCAAAAGTTTCAATCGTAATTTAACTTTAACAGGATTATAAAGATTTGGAGATAGTTATTTATGACAATTTTTCAGAAGATAATATTAATAATGTGGTAAAATAGTATAAAGAAATATCTGATAAAAGGTTAATTTAAAAATATATGGAAATAAATCCAGCAGAATATTTTAAAAATAAAAATATTTTAGTAACTGGCGGAACCGGAAGTTTTGGTCATCATATTGTTTCGGAATTGGTAAAATTTAAACCAAAAAGGATTGTTGTGCTCAGCAACGATGAAGATCAGCAATACCATATGCAAAATGAATTTAAAGATTACAGTGATATTTTAGAATTTATGTTCGGAGATGTAAGAGAATATTCGAGGATTTTTGAGGCAATGAAAAATGTTAATATTGTTTATCACGCCGCCGCTTTAAAACATGTTCCCATGGGAGAAAAACATCCTTTTGAAATGGTTGAAACAAATGTCATCGGGGCAGAAAACGTGCGCCGGGCGGCGATAGAAAACAATGTAAGTGTCGTGGTGGCGATAAGCACGGATAAAGCGGTAAAACCGGTCAATGTTATGGGGATGACGAAAGCCATTCAGGAAAGAATAATACTGAATTCATCCAACGGAAAATATCATACCAAGTTCGTTTGCGTCAGATACGGAAACGTCATAGGCAGCCGGGGAAGCGTCATACCGTTTTTCAAGGAAAGGATTAAAAACGATGAATTTTTGCCGATGACTTCTTTTAAAATGACGAGGTTCCTTTTGCGGCTTGGAGAAGCAATAGATTTGGTTTTTAAAGCGACGATTGAAGGCGAGAGCGGGCAGCTGTTCGTTAAAAAAATGCCTGCTTGCTACGTTATAGATTTAGCAAAAGCAATGGCAAGAGCAATAACCGGTAAAGAAGATTATCCGATAAAAGAAGTCGGCACCAGGCCAGGCGAAAAAATTCACGAGGTGCTGGTTTCTGAAGAAGAAATGAGGAGAACTGTTGAAACAGAAAACCACTATGTTATTTATCCCTACGGCGAACTGGAGAAATCGCGTCTGATTAATGATTTAAAAGAATATGCCTCTGACAATACTCAGATTCTTAATGAAGAAGAGATAATTTCGCTATTGCGCAAAGAAAATTGGGTTTAAATCCTATGAATATTCTAATTACCGGAGCTGGCGGGAAATTGGGCAGGGAATTGATAAAATTTTTCCCCGGAGCATTAACGCCTTCTATCCAAGAAATGGATATAACGGATTCCAAAAGCGTTTCCGATTATGTCTTGCGGCATAAACCCGACCTTGTAATTGACCTGGCCGCTATGACCGATATCAGAAAATGTGAAGAAGACAAAGAAGCGGCGTTTAAAACGAATGTTCTGGGAACCAAATACCTGCTAAAAGCCTGTTTATTTGCTAACAGCGGTTGCCGCTTTGTCTATATATCTACGGCCAGCGTTTTTCAAGGCGACCGGGGGAATTATTCCGAAGAAGATATACCCCATCCAAAGAATTATTACAGTCTTACTAAATTCTTGGGAGAAATTATGGTGCAGTGCTATGGGGAAGGAATGGATTGGCTTATCATCAGGACTAATTTTGTTCACAGGGAAAGATGGTCTTACCCCAAGGCTTTTACTGACAGATGGGGGACTTATCTTTTCGCGGACGATCTGGGAGCGGCGATTAAAAAGGTAATAGACCAAGGACTGACTGGAATTGTTCATGTTTGCGGCGGAGAAAAATTAAGTATGTATGAATTGGCCAAGATAACCACTCCGGATATCCAGCCTATGACTTTCGCCGATTATTCCGGCCCTCCTTTAACCCAGGATATGAGCTTGATCAGTAAAAGAATACCTGCTTTTAAATTAAGGCGGAAAATTTAAGTAACATAAACAAAAAATAGATGGTTAAAGTTTCAATTATAATTCCAACTCTAAATAGAGCTCATCTATTAAAATTTGCCTTAAAGAGCGCCGTAGAGCAAGATTATAGAGATTTAGAGATAGTGGTTTGCGACGATTTTTCCGACGACGATACTAAAGAAATGGTTGGCTCTTTTAATAATAAGAATATCGTTTATGTAAGGGCCGATAAGCGCTTGAATATGACAGATACTTTTGAATTTGCTTTAAGTAAAGCAACGGGGGAATACATCGTTTTTCTTACCGATACTTGTTATTTTTTGCCGAACGCCATATCTATAGCAATGAATGAAAGAAAAAAATTTGATGCAGAAATTGTTATGTGGAAGAATTACGGTTATTGTTCGCCCGATTGGTTAGAACCAAGGCGGCGGAATACACTACAGATTCCAAGAGTCACATCAAAGTCATACTTGTTGGATAGCGGAATTTATCTACATAAATTTTATGATAATATTCGAGAGTTGATTATTCCAAAATCCATAAATTCTCTTTGCCATAGGTCGATAATAAAAAAAGCGATTAACATTCAGGGTCGTTTTTTCACCCAACCTATTCCAGATCATACTTCAGCAGTTAGTGTATTAATTAATACTCGAAATTTTTTGTTCATAGACAAACTTTTATATATAGGAGGAATCAGCCCAACTAATGTCGGCGCCAGTCAAAGTTTCAATTTTGGAAAAGGTTCGGATGATTTCTTAAGGGGATTTGATAAAAAAATAGAGAAAGCTGCCTTCCTCGGAATACCAGTTACTTCGGCTCATATAATCAAAGGATTAGATAATGTGAGGAAGTTTTATCCTGATTGTCCGGAAATAAATATTAAAAATGCGCTTTCTGAAATCGTAGATAATCTTATAAAATTACAAACCTATGGAACGAACGTAGAGAATTATTGGCAAATACTTAACGATTATGTAGATACACATTACCAAAAATTAAAAATAGCTATTCTAAAAAGGAAAATTAGATCAATAATCAAATGGAAAGCAGTCAAAACCATTCGTTCCCTACCTTATTTATATAACTTCGAATCGTTAATTCGCGGTATGAAAATATTAAAGGGAGATAAATACGGGTTTAATAATATTGAAGAAGCCGCAAAAATATTAATTAATAAAAACCATGGGAGATGAATTAAATTTTAAAATCAATTCGGAAATCTACCCAATAGAGAAAGAGAAAGCAAACAAGGAAACGGTCTGGGAACACTATTTTGCCCGGAAAATTGCTTTTTTTATAACGCCAATTTTTCTGAAACTGAAAGTTTCAGCCAATCAAGTTTCTATTTTAGCCATTATCACTGGAATTATCGCCGCTATTTTAATAATGGTGGGGGATTTTTGGCAAGTTTTTTTAGGGGCGATTTTAATGCAAGTTTGGTTAATTATTGATAAGGTTGATGGAGTTATTGCCCGTTACAAAAAAACGATTACCCGATTTGGAGAATTTTTAGAAGAATTTGATGGAGCTGTAATTGCCGCTTTATTTTTTTCAAGTATTGGTGTGGCCGCTTCAAAATTGCCCGGGTTTTTGCCTTTTTCTCTTCAATTTTCGCCTCATCTCTTGATAATTCTTGGAGTATTAACCTCTTTCTTTGTTATTTTTAGACATTTAATATTTAGACATTTTGAAGCAGTTTTTCCAAGAGGAAAGGAATCGGAGGGAGGGCATTCTTTTGGTTCCGGCCGGTTAGCTATTTTCTATAAAATGGCCGTTAAGTTCTTAGGAATTTATAGTTTAGCCCAACCTTTTTTGATTTTAGCTATAATATTTAACTTCTTGGGTTTATATACTTTGGTTTATTTCATAATTCAGGGCGTGGCAATGTTGGCCAGCGTAAGTTTTTTGGTTTATAAAGCAAGCCCCAAGTAAGAACTTCTCACCAAATAACTATATTTTGAAAACATGCTTAATTGTTTTTTAAGAAGTCTTCGGGCGCAGTCCCGTAGTGAACGAAGTTTTACTACGGGGCAAGCAAAATATAATGATAGAAGATAAAAAAAATAAAGGGGTTAATTCTTTATTATTTGAGCTTCTTAATCAAAAAAAAATTCCCTATTTTGTTTTAAGAAATTATGAAAATCTTCCAGCAGGTCCCTTAGGAGGAACCGATATTGATTTATTGATAAAAAACGACAGTAAGGAAAAATATCTCAGCGTTCTTAAAAAAGCCGTTTTTGAATCTAAGGGCTATATTGTTTCTGTAATAAATCAGTCAAATTGTCTTTCTTGCTTTATTTGGCAAAAGAACAATTCTATTCCAGGGGTTTGGATCGATGCTTTTTTAGAATTATCAACCAAAAGCTTTGTTTGGGCCGATAGCAATTTTTTATTGCAGAATTGTTATGAAAACGAAAAAGGCTTTTTTGTTTCTTCTCCGGGAGGGGAAGCTGCCGTTCTTTTTGTCAGAGAAATTTTAAACGGATCATCTATAAAAGAGAAATACCGCCTGAGAATCCCGGGGCTTATTGCTAACGATAAGGAAAATTTTATTAAAACCATAAAGCCGTATTTTAGCAATTATAATGTTGAGAAAATGGCAAGTATTTGTCTTTCCGGGAAATGGAAAGAAGCTTTTAAAGAGAGAAATAATTGGCGAAGGAATTTAATTTTAAACCATTTTTTTAAAAAGCCTTTTCATCAAACTTTCCGATTTTTAAATTTTGTCTTAAGCCAGATTAAAAAAAATTTTAAAAGAATCGGTGGAGGATCGATCATCGTTATTATGGGCCCTGACGGAGTTGGTAAAACTACCATTTGCGAAGGGCTTAAGGAGAAAGTTAGTAATTTTCCGTTTAATGGAGAGAAACAATACCATGGACACTTCGGTTTTTTCCCGGAACTCGGGAAAATGTATTCCTTAATTCGAGGCAGAAAAATTTTAGAACAGGACAAAGCTGCCATTCAAGAAAAACCAATAGGATTTTTAAGGGCCATATTGCATCTTTTTTATTACGGTTTGGAATGCTTCTTGTCCTGGCCATTGGTTTTTTGGCTGAAAATTAGGGGAAACTTGATTGTTTTCGACCGTTATTTCTATGATTTTATCGCCACAAAGACTCATCGTGAAATTCCATTTTGGATGTTTTATGCCATTGCAATAATTATTCCCCGTCCCGATATTATTTTTACAATTGAGGCCAGGCCAGAAACAATCTACGGAAGAAAAAAAGACCTGAGCTTAAAAGAGATAAAAAGACAGCTTGAGGCGTTTTGCGATCCGCGAATCGCAAAAATTTCTCCTGTCATATTGATAAACGGAGAAAAAACGCCCGACTTAATATTAGACGATATAGAAGAAGAGATTGCTAAAAAATTAGCAAAAAAATATGGAGGAAAATAATCATTTTTCTTTTGTTTCAATAATCGTTCCCTGCCGCAATGAGGAAAGATTTGTGGCTAAATGTTTGAATTCAATAATTTCCAACGATTATCCAAAAGAGAAAACCGAAATTTTAATAGTTGACGGTATGAGCGAAGACGGGACGATGGAAATATTGAAGAGCTATGCAAAGAATTATTCTTTCGTAAGGATTTTGGAAAATAAGAAAAAAAATACTCCAGTAGCTTTAAATTTGGGAATAGAAAATTCAAAAGGAGAGATTATCATTAAAATGGATGCCCATACTTGTTATGAAAAAGATTATATTTCAAAATGCGTAAAACATTTAAAAGAGTCGGGAGCAGAAAATGTCGGAGGAGTTTTAATAACTTTGCCCGCCAAAGATACCCTCATTGCCAAAGCGATTGCTTTTTCTTTGTCTCATTTTTTCGGAGCCGGCAATTCTTATTTCAGAACCGGGTCAAAAGATCCTAAGGAGGTAGATACGGTAGCTTTCGGGTGCTATAAAAAAGATGTTTTTAAAAAAATAGGGCTTTTTAACGAGAAAATGATTAAGATTGAAGATTTTGAATTAAATTACAGAATAAGGAAATCTGGAGGGAAAATTATGCTTTTCCCGGACATAAAAGCTATTTATTATCCTTCCTCCGATAATCTAATAGATTTCTTTTCTCACAATTTCGTTGATGGATCATGGACAACTTATCCTATAAAATTTGGGTTTTCTTCGGTTTCTTGGAGGCATCTGGTTCCCTTGGTGTTCGTTTTAGGATTAACGGGATCAATAATATTATCTTTTTTCTTTGAGGTTTTTACTCTATTATTTATATTGATAGTCTGCCTTTATTTTATTATTAACGCATTATTTTCTTTTCAAATTTCCGTAAAGGAAAAAGACTTAAGATTATTTTTTATCTTGCCCATAGTCTTTTTTCTCCGTCATATTGGTTATGGTTTAGGATCTTTATGGGGATTGATAAAGATATTAATTAATAAATAAAATGGAAGAAAGAAAACAGATAGAAGCCAATTATTACGATAAGAAATCCGCAGATCTTTTAGCAAAAGGGAAGGGCGTTTTAGAACTGACCGATTTTGAAGGATTTAAACCCCAGGTCTTATCAAGCTTTAAATTCCTTTATGAATTGCTGGCGGAAAATTCCAAAGATAAAGACATTTTGGATTACGGTTGCGGAAACGGCATACATTCTTTTTTTCCGATTGAAAACGGAGCCAGGAAAGTAATCGGCATTGATTTATCGGAAAAATCTTTAGAGGTTGCCAGGCTCCGAGCTGAAAAAATGGGTTTATCTTCAGAGAGAGTTCAGTTTCTAAAAATGGATTGCGAGAAATTGGAATTTGCGGATAATACTTTCGACATCATTCTTGACGGCGGAACATTTTCTTCTCTAGACCTTAAGGGTGCTATCTCTGAGTTGGTTAGAGTTTTAAAGCCAAATGGTTCTCTAATTGGTATTGAAACTTTTGGCCACAATCCTTTTACTAATTTAAAAAGAAAAATCAATAAAATGACCGGCAAGAGGACGGTATGGGCCGAATCACACATTTTCCAAATTAAGGATTTAGAATTGGCTAAAAATTATTTTAACAGAATAGAAACAAAATTTTTTCACTTAATTTCCTGGGTAGCATTTCCTTTTTTAGGCTTGTCAGGCGGTAGCCTTCTGTTAAGATTATTTGAGGTAATGGATAAAATTTTATTAAAAATTCCTTTTCTAAGGAAATACGCATTCAAGATAGTGTTTATTTTTGGTAGCCCCAAAAAATCTTAAATTTATGGAATTAAGAAAAAAAATTGAAAAAAGACACTACGACGAACAAGCTAAGGAAATAATTTTAAAAAATTATACTAGTTTCGATGCGGGATACGGCTCCAAAAGCTGCGGGCAGATTTTGGGGATTCCTTTTCGTTTTACAGAAGAAAAGATAAAAGCAATTATTGACAACAAAAAAGGAGAAGATATACGTCTTTTAGATTATGGTTGCGGGACGGGCGTCCATTCTATTTTTCCAGCAAAATGTGGTGCAAAGGTTTATGGGATTGATATCTCAAAAAAATTATCAAAGGTTGCTAAAGAATGGGCGAAACGAGAAAAGGTTGATAGACAAACAGAATTTTTAGTGATGGATTGTGAGAAATTAATATTCCCCGATAACTTTTTTGATATTATTTTTAATTGTGGCACGCTTGCTTGTTTAGACCGTAAGAAAGCGTATCCCGAATTAACAAGAGTTTTAAAGCCAGATGGATTCTTTGTAAGCATCGATACGCTCGGCCATAATCCCTTGTTGAACTTGAATAGAAAAATAAAATTAATGAAGGGATTAAAAACTCAACATACGGTTAGTAATATTTTAAAAATGGAAGACGTAGAGATGGCAAAACAATATTTTAAAAAAACAGAAATTTATTTTTATCATTTGCTCGATTTGATAGCAATACCTTTACAAAAATTTTTGGGGCATAATATTATAGGTTTTTTAGAACAGATGGATAGAATATTACTAAAGATCAATTTCTTAAGAAAATACGCGTTTAAGGTTGTATTCATCTTTTCTCAACCTAAAAAGTGATGGCAAAGCGTTTATTTGACATTGTATTTTCTTTTTTGGGCTTAATTTTAGTTTCTCCTTTGCTTTTATTGTTGACTATTTTAATTAAAAAAGAATCTCCGGGGCCGGCTTTTTATCGTGGAGAAAGAGTAGGAAAAAATGGGAAAAAGTTTAGAATTTTTAAGTTTAGGTCAATGGTTGCCAATGCCGAAAATCTCGGCGGGCCCTCAACGGCCGGTGATGATCCCCGCTTGACGAAAATCGGGAATTTTCTTAAAAAATACCAGCTTGATGAATTGCCGCAGTTGATCAATGTTTTGAGGGGAGAAATGAGCTTTGTCGGACCGAGACCGGAAGTTCCAAGTGTGGTTGAATTACTAACGGAGAAGGAAAAAAAAATAATTTTGCCTCAAAAACCAGGAATGGTTGATTTAGCGTCTATTTGGGATTTTCACGAAGGAGAAAGATTGACTGGCAAAATAGATCCTCATAAAGTATACTTAGAAGAAATATGGCCAATTAAAAAAAAATTACAAATATATTACATTAAAAACCAAAATATTTGGCTTGATATAAGGATTATTTTAAGAACGATATTCAAAATATTTCATCTTAATTGTTTTACAATAAAAATTCATGTTGGAGAAGGAATGTTTAATTTGTAAAAAGAAATTTTTAGTGAAGCCATATCGGTATATTGCTGGAAAGTTTTGTTCTCGTGTTTGTTATGGTATTTTTTTAAAAAACTATATGAAAGGAAATAAAAATCCATGGTGGAGGGGTGGTAAAAATAAAAGTACCTGGAGACAAAGAGTATTAGAAAGAGATAATTATATTTGTCAAAAATGCGGGATGAATGATCCAAAGGTTTTAACGGTGGACCACATTAGAAATAAGTCGTTACATAAAGAAGATATATACGAAATTAATAATGGGATCACTTTGTGTGCTAATTGTCATTTAATAAAAACAAAAGAAGACGAGGAGCTTAAAGCTATATTTAAGGAGGTTGCAACAAGAACTGTACCTAAAACCCTTTCTAAAAGATATGCTAAACTATAAAAACCGCTCTAGGGGCAAGAAAAATCGGTCTTTTTGGCTGGATATTAAGATTGTCTTGAAAACCTTAAAATCCGCCATATTTTAGTCATTTTTAGCGTCTTAGTTGCCGGACTTAGCTTGTTTAAGTCCGGTTTTTTTAAAATTGATTTTCAGGCAGAAATTAACTATACTGAAAGATAGTTTAATTATCATATGTCCGAATTTAAGCAATACGAAGAATTATCAAAAGAGGTAAGAAAGGATGTCTTGGAAATGATTTATAAGACCAAGAGCCCTCACATAGGCGGTTCTTTTTCAATGGTAGAGATTTTAGTTGCCTTATATTTTGAAATTCTTTCGGTTGATCCGAAAAATCCGAAAAATCAAAACAGAGATAAGTTTATTTTGAGCAAGGGGCATGGATGCCCCGCCCTGTATTCGGTTTTGGCCAGAAAAGGTTTTTTTAGCAAAGATGATCTTAGCCAATTTGCCACAGACGGAGGAATCTTTGAACAGCATCCCAACAGGGATCTTTCCAAAGGAATTGAAATATCAAGCGGTTCTTTGGGGCATGGGTTGTCGATAGGGGCAGGAATAGCCTTGGCGGATAAATATGACGGCAGGAACAGCAAAACCTTTGTTTATTTGGGCGATGGCGAGCTGGACGAAGGGTCTAATTGGGAAGCCATAATGTTTGCCGCTCACCGCAAACTTGATAATTTAGTCGCAATAGTTGATTTCAATAAATTGCAGATATTGGACAGGGTGTCCGAAGTTTTAAATCTGGAACCTTTGGCTGAAAAATGGCGCTCATTCAATTGGGAAGCAAGAGAAATTGACGGTCATAATTTTAAAGAAATAATTTCTACTTTAAAGGAAATTCCGTTCCGGAAGGGAAAACCCAGCGTTATTATCGCCAATACAATCAAGGGAAAAGGAGTTTCCTTTATGGAAAATCAACAGTGTTGGCATGATAAATATCCAAATGAAGAAGAATATAAAAAAGCATCAGAAGAATTAAGTTGATATGAGAAAAGCTTTTTTTGAGACATTCGAAAAAACAGCGCAGGAGAATAAAAATATTCTCTTTTTGACGGGAGATTTGGGCTCCAAGCTTATAGATAGTTTCAGGAAAATTGATCCCGACAGATTTATTAATGTTGGAATTGCAGAATCTAACATGATAGGTCTGGCGGCCGGATTGGCAATGTCCGGGAAAAATCCTTATTGTTATTCAATAATTCCTTTTTTGGCAATGAGGGCGTTTGAGCAGATAAGGATCGATCTTTGCTATAATAATTTAAATGTTAAACTTTTAGGAGCCGGAGGAGGATTAGTCTACGGTAAGGAAGGGGTAACTCACCACGCCATCGAAGACATAGCCATTATGAGATCTCTTCCGAACATGACCGTAGTCGCTCCAGGAGACGCCCTAGAGGCTAAAGCATTGGCAGAGCTTTCAGCAGCCCATAAGGGCCCTTTATACATCAGATTTGCCAGAGATATAGATCCTGTAGTACACAAAGAAGAAGGCTTTAAATTTGAAATTGGAAAAGGAATTATCGTTAATGAGGGAAAAGATGTTTGCCTTATTGCTACGGGAACAATGCTTTATCCGGCAAAATCCATAGGGGAAGAATTAAGAAAATTAGGCATCGAATCAACCTTAATAAGTATGCATACCATAAAACCGCTGGATGAGGGTTTGATTAAAGAGTGTGCAAAAAAATACGGAGCAATGTTTACCTTAGAAGAGCATAATATTATCGGCGGATTGGGTTCTGCGGTTGCTGAAGTTCTGGCTGAAAATAATTATGCAGGAACATTTAAGAGGATAGGCATTCCCGATAAATATTGTTCTGATGTCGGAGGAGTTGATTATCTTAGGGAAAAGTTCGGCCTCGATATTAAAAGCATAGTTGAATTAATTTCAAAAAAATTAAAAAATATATGAGCCAAAAAGTGCCTTTTGTAAATTATATTTTGCAATACCATGGCTTGGAGAAAGAAATAGACGGAGCCGTTAAGGATGTTTTAAATAGGGGAGATTTGATTTTGAGAAAGGATGTTGAAGATTTTGAAAACAATTTATCATCTTTTTTGGGAGTAAAATATGCCGTAGGCGTAAATTCGGGCACCGATGCCCTAATTCTTTCTTTAAGGGCGGCCGGGATTGGGCCGGGGGATGAAGTGATTACCGTATCCCATACTTTTGTCGCTTCCATAGCCAGTATTATTCATGTTGGAGCTAAACCTGTTTTAGTAGAGGTGGGGGAAGATTTCAATATGGATGCTGATAAAATTGAAGAAGCAATGACTGAAAAAACCCGAGCCATTTTACCCGTTCATTTAAATGGCAGAATATGCGAGATGGCAAAACTTATGGAAATTGCTCAAAAACACAATCTGATCGTTATTGAAGATGTCGCTCAGTCTTTGGGCGCTGAATTCAACGGGAAGAAAGCAGGTTCTTTTGGTTTAACCGGCTGTTTTAGTTTTTATCCGGCCAAATTATTAGGATCTTTGGGAGACGGGGGAGCAGTGTCTACTAATGACGCTGAAGTGGCTGAAAAAATTCGGCTTTTGCGGAATCACGGTCAGAGAAAAAATTCAACAACGGGCAAAATAGAAATTATCTGTTATGGTTTTACTTCCCGTCTTCATAATCTCCAGGCGGCCATTTTAAATGTTAAATTTAAACATTTGCCAGAATGGATAAAAAGAAGAAGAGAAATAGCTGAAATGTATAATAATGGTTTAAGTGAGATTCCCGGAATAAAAACACCGCCAGACGCTGATTCCGATGAAAGATATTTTGATATTTATCAAAATTACGTTTTGAAAGCCCAAAAAAGAGACGAATTATTTAATTTCTTAAAAGAAAAAGGAGTGGAAACATTAATTAAGGACCCTATTGCCAATCATAAACAGCAGGGTCTGGGATTATCTTATTTCAGTCTTCCTTATACCGAAAAACTGGCGGGAGAGGTTATTTCTCTTCCGATGTATCCGGAATTAACTCAGGAACAGATAGAATATGTAATAAACTGCGTCAAAGAATTTTACAAAATTATATAGGCGAAGAGAACTTCGTTCGTCGAGTCGAAGACGAGACGAAAGAAGAAAAACTTTTCTTCGCACTCTTCTTTAAGCTTCGCTGACGCTCGCTTGGCTGGAGAAGAGATTTATCTCTTCGACTTCGCTTCCTACGGAAGCTTGATAAATGAAAAATATATTCGCAAAAATATTTATAAAAAAAAGATTTTTAATAAGATTATTATTTTTTTTATTATCCGACGCAATTTTTATTATTTTTTCGGTATTTTTGGCTTTTCTTGTCAGATTTGAAGGACAGATACCCCTGAGGTATTTATTGAATGTTGAGGGGATAATTTTGCTTTCTTTAATAATTACTCTTCCCGTTTTTTATTTTTCAAAACTTTATTACTTCAGTTGGATATATGTAAGTACCGAAGAATTAATCTCTTTGATAAAAGGGACCGGCTTAAGCTTTTTAATTTTAACTGCCTCCTTCTTTGTTTTAAAAGATCACCCGATTTTTAGCGGGTTTCCTCGTTCCATTCTTTTCATCACTTATTTTTTTATCTTTATTTTTGCCGGAGGAATCCGTTTTGCTAAAAGAGTTTATTTACAAATTCTTCCTGTCAAGAGAAAAGATGAAGCGGAGAAAACCTTAATTGTCGGAGCAGGAGATGCCGGCGAGCAGATTCTAAGAAATATCTTGAGTTCCAGGCCCAGTCCTTATTTACCGGTGGGTTTTGTAGACGATAGTCCGACAAAACAAGGGATATTAATTCATGGGCTAAAAGTTTTAGGGAGAATTGACGATATTCCCAAAATTGTAAAAGAGAAGAAAATTGAGGGTTTGATTATTGCCATACCCTCGGGTGGTTCTCAAATTATTCGCAAAGCAGTTGAAAAAGGAAGAGAGGCGGGGCTTAGAAAAATTAAAATTGTTCCACCGATTGATGAAGTAATCGCCGGCAAGGTTAATATCAGCCAGCTTCGCGAAGTGGAAATGGAAGATTTATTGGGCAGAGAGCCGGTTTCTCTAGACCAAAAATCAATTGAAAACTTCATCAAAAATAAAATCATTTTAATTACCGGAGCGGCCGGTTCCATCGGTTCTGAATTGTCCCGGCAGATAGCCAAACTTTGCCCGTCGGTTTTGTTAATTTTAGATCAGGACGAAACAGGTATTTTTAATATTTCCGAAGAATTGAGGAAAAAATTTTCAGATTTAAAAATTATTCCCATAATAGCCGACATCCAAGATAAGACAAAAATTGAAAGATTGTTCGGCGAATTTAAACCCAATTTAATTTTTCACGCCGCTGCCTACAAACACGTTCCCTTAATGGAAGATCATCCGGAAGAAGCGGTAAAAAACAATATTTTTGGAACAAAAATCATTGTCGAAACTTCTGTTAAAAACGAAGCGGAAAAACTTATTTTTATTTCCACCGATAAGGCGGTAAATCCGACCTCGGTAATGGGCGCCAGTAAAAGAGTCGGTGAAATGATTTGTCGGACGAAAAATCAGGAAGGGAAAACAAAGATTGTTTCGGTCAGATTTGGCAACGTTTTGGGCAGTCGGGGGAGCGTCATACCGATTTTTTTGGATAAAATTAAAAAAAGAGAATCGATAGAAATCACCCATCCGGATATGAAAAGATATTTTATGACTATGCCCGAGGCGTGTTTATTGGTAATGCAGGCGGGAGCCATAGGCCGGGGAGGGGAGGTTTTTGTTTTAGATATGGGAGACCCAATAAAGATAGTTGATTTGGCTGAAGAATTGATCAAACTTTCAGGGTTAGAACCTGACAAAGACATTCCCATAGTGTATACTCAACCTAGACCCGGCGAGAAATTTTTTGAAGATATTTTAACCGCCGAAGAAGGCACGGTTTTAACCCAAAACAAAAAGATTTTTATGGCTAAACTTTCCGATGTGGACGGGGCAAAATTAGATTCGGCGTTGGAAAACTTGGAAAAATCGGCGGGAAAAGGCGATAAAGAATCTATCAGAAAAATTTTAAAAGAAATTATTCCAAATTATGCTAAGTAGAAAGGAAAAATTAGAAAAAATCTATTTTACTATCATTGAATGGGGGACATATCTGGCATTGTTCACGCCTTTTATTTTCATCAGGGATTATTTTTTTCCTTTCGTTGCCCCTAAAACCATTTTTTTCAGAATTGTTGTTGACATTATATTTATTGCTTATATTTTATTAGTCATATCTAATCCCAGATATCGGCCAAAACTTACTCCATTAACCATAACCATTACTGCTTTTTTGGGAATACTTATTTTAACTTCTCTGACCGGCATAAATTTTGAAAAAAGTTTTTGGAGCGTTTTTGAAAGAATGGCCGGCCTTTTAACTTTTTTCCATCTTTACGCTTTTTATATTATTTTAAGCAGTGTTTTCAAAGAAAGAAAATATTGGGAAAGAATTTTATCTGTTTCAATTTCGGTTGGTATTCTGATTTGTCTTTATACTTTGACTTCTGAGGAAGCTGCTTCTCGGGGAGGGGGAACCTTGGGGAACACCTCTTTTTTGTCAGCCTATTTGCTTTTTGATATCTTTTTTGCAATAATTTTGTTTCTGGCAAAAACCGGAGGCTGGCGAATCTTTTCTGGTCCGGCTTTGATTATAATGATAGCAACTTTATTTTTTAATCCAGAACCTACCCGGGGAGCGATCGGGGCTTTCTTAGGAGGGATTTTTGTTTTTATTTTGGGTTATATGATATTTTCCGGGAAAAAAATATTAAAAAGATTGGCACCGGTCGTATTAATTTCAGTAGTTCTAATAGGCATAGGGCTTTCCCAAACTAACTTTTTCAAGGAGAAAATAATTGATATTAAAGATGTTCCCGGTCGGGGTCGAGAAATAGTTTGGCAAATGGGTTTTAAGAGTTGGCAAGAGAAATTTTGGTTAGGTTGGGGACCGGAAAATTTCAATATTCCTTTTGCGAAATACTTTGATCCAGAATTACCTTTAACTGTTGACATTTGGTATGACCGGGTTCACAGTATTATTTTGGATACGGGCGTCAATTCGGGAATCGTTGGGCTATTAAGCTATTTAGCTATTTTTGGCATGGCCATTTGGGGATTAGTTCGAATTTGTCCAAAAGTGGTTGAAAGAAAAAATATCTTCTTTCCCTTAGGAATGATTTCTCTTTTACTGGTTTATTTTGCCCAAAATGTTTGGGTTTTTGATATGGTTTCAAGTTATATGATTTTCTTTTTGACCTTAGCTTTTATTAATTTTTTAGTTGAAGGTGGAAAACCAGAAGCCATACCCCCAAAAAAAATAAAAACAGGAGGAATTTACTTATTTTCAGGAGTTTTATTAATAATTATTACTATTCTCGCTTTTTATTTTGGCAATATTCAAGTAGCGCGGGCGTCAAAATTTACCGTTAAAGGAATAGCCTTACCCGCAGAATCTTCAATTGCGGCGTTCCAAAAAGCCATGGCCGTTTCTCCAATTTCAAAATTCGAAGTTCCCGAACAGATTGCGACGAAATTTAGTGGGTTAATTTTTCAATCAGACCAAAATAAAGATGTTTTAGCAAAGGGTCTTATTTTAGCCGAAGAGGAATTGAAAAACAGCATTAATCAAGACTCGCGCAATTTTCGTCTATACCTCTTTTTGGGAAGGTTTTACAATAACCTCTATCAATTTACTAATAATGAAGAAAAACTCAATTTAGCTGAAGAAACCCTAAAAAAAGCAGCAGAACTTAGCCCTAAAAATCAACAGGTCTATTGGAGTCTTGCTCAAACTAAACTTTCTCAAGGGAAGCAGGACGAAGCTATTGAATTTTTACAAAAAGCAGTTACATTGGAACCGCGTTTTGGCCAGTCTCATTGGTATTTAGCCACCATATATAGAATAGTCGGAAAATATGAATTAGCTTTATCGGAAGCAAATGAAGCTGAAAAATTCGGATATAATTGGAAGGGGAATATAAATGATTTAAAACAGATAGCTGAAGTTTATCGAGCCCTGGGCGATACCACAAATTTAGTGTCTCTTTATGAACTGGGGATAAAAATTGCCCCAGAAGATGGCCAACTTTGGGCTAATCTCGCCGATGTTTACGCTACTTTAGGCGAAAGAGAAAAGGCAAAAAATGCGGCAGAAAAAGTTTTAAAATTGAAACCCGAGTTAAAACCGCAAATCGAGCAATTCTTAAAAGAATTAGGCTACTAAGCCTTGACAAATTTTTTTTAATTTGCTAATATCCGATTAGTGAGTGTTCCGCAAGGAACTCTGTCTAAGTCGCCACTAAACCCCCCTCGAGCGGGGTTTATTGGTTTTTTGAAATGTAAAAACGGCTCGTCAGGAGCCGTTCTTGCAAGGGCGGATGAGTTAACTCCAAACTAAGTCTTTAGTGAGTGCTATCCACCCGCCCAATTATATTGTATCCAAAAAAGTGATATCATACAACAATGACTATCGATAAATTATTGCCAGGAATTCAAAAAAATATTTTATTAAAAAATTTCACTACTTTTAAAATTGGCGGAAAGGCAAAATATTTTTTTGCGGCCAAAACAAAAAAAGATTTGATTTTGGCAATTAAAATGGCAAAAGAATTAAAATTGCCGTTTTTTGTTTTGGGCGGGGGAAGCAATCTTCTGGTGGGAGACAATACTTACAATGGATTAATTATTAAAATTCAATTTTCTAAATTCTATTTTCTAAATTCTAAAATTATAGCAGAAGCGGGAACGAGATTGGGAGATTTAGTAAATGCATCGGTAGAAAAAAGTTTAACGGGTTTAGAGTGGGCGACAGGAATTCCGGGAACGGTTGGAGGAGCGATTAATGGAAATGCCGGCGCTTTTGGAAAATCGATGAAAGACGTTGTAAGAACCGTTGAAGTTTTTGATATAAAAAAATTAAAAATCGAGCTTCCGCTACCGAAGGAAGCGAAGGTGAAGAAGAGGACTTCATCCTCTTCGCCTTTCAAAGAACTTGGAAACAAAGATTGCAAATTTGATTATAAAGATAGCATTTTTAAGAAAAATAAAAATTTAATTATTCTTTCTGCAAAAATAAAAATTAAAAAAGGCAACAAAGATAAAATTACAGAAAAAATTAAAAAGTACTTGGAATATAAAAAAAATACGCAACCCCTAAATTTTCCTTCGGCTGGTTCCGTTTTTAAAAACCCTAAAGGTTTTTCTGTGGGAGAACCGGGCGAAGAGAATAAATTCTCTTCTTCATCCTTCGCTGCGGCTCGGCTGATAGAAGAATGCGGATTAAAAGGAAAAAAAATCGGAAATGCAAAAATTTCCGAGAAACACGCGAATTTTATCGTTAATCTTGGCTCCGCCCAAGCAAAAGACGTTAAAAAATTGATAAAATTGATAAAACAAAAGGTAAAAAATAAATTTGGAGTAGTTCTGAAAGAAGAAATCGAGATTCTTTAGAGTCGAAGACCCCGCCCTCTAAGCATTTTTTTAAAATCCAATAATTTTAGCATAGAGGGCGGGGTTCTCACCCTGTTCGAAGTTTTCCACACTTGACAAACTTCCTCAAAATGAAAAAATGAATTAATAAAAAGGTTTTTTAAAATTTGCGAAGCAGATTTATGGCTTGCATTTAAAAAATTTGTCTACCTACCGGTAGGCAGACGAATAGTGGTCGACTATTTGTTCACCTTTTTTAAAATACATCACAAATTACATGGCAAAGAAAAAGAAGAAGAAGAAATAGAATCTTTTCGCCAACCCCGCAAACTAAAAAGTGCGGGGTTGTTTTTTTTGATGAATTTGTTAAATTTATATTATCTATGCCATTGGAAAAAAATAAAAACGAATTGTGGTTTCGCGAAGAGCTTTTTCCCGATGTCGCCCAATCGATAAAAGTTTCCAGGGTTCTTTGCAGGAAAATTACAAAAGACGCAAGAGGAAAAAAATTGCAGGAGCTTTTGATTCTGGATACTCCTCGTTTCGGCAAAATGCTGACGCTGGATGGGGCGGTGCAATTAACCGAAGCCGATGAAAAGTATTATCACGAACCTCTTGTCCATTGCGCTCTTTTTTCTCATCAAAATCCCAAAAACATATTGATTATCGGGGGCGGAGACGGAGGAATAATAAGAGAGGTCGTGAGGCACAAGATTCAATCCGTCGATCTTGTTGACATCGATAAAGAAGTAATTACGTTGACGAAAAAATATCTGCCGGATTTTTCCCAAAACGCCTGGCAAGACCCCCGTTTGAATATTCATATTGAGGATGGCGC
>Ga0315284_10000482_pt1 | contig 54469 bp, 52 predicted proteins | sample YL17G09_16_MG_FD_203696 | JGI IMG/M metagenome (GOLD analysis project Ga0315284, IMG submission 203696) | Sediment microbial communities from Yellowstone Lake, YNP, Wyoming, USA - YL17G09_16 | ecosystem: Environmental > Aquatic > Freshwater > Lake > Sediment | place: USA: Wyoming | collected...
TAATTTCATTTTTAAGAATAATTTTTTTTATAATATCTCTTTTTATAATATCTCTTTTTTAAAGTCATATAATATTATATAATATAAAATTGATTATTAATTTATCTTTTATTAATTAATAAAAAATAAATATGAACAAAACAGAATTGCTTTTGAGGTGTAAAGAAATAGGAATTAAAGGAGTTAGTTCAAAAACTAAAAATGAAATTTTATTATTAATAAAAGAACATGAACAACTTAAATCTAATATAACTGAAAATAAATTAACTGATATAATGAAAGAATTAATAATTAAAACTCCAAAAGATAAACAACGTAAAGTATGTAAAAATTGTAATGAATTAGGTCATAACACAACAAGCAGTGATTGTAAACTGATTATTTCTAAAAATAATAAACTTAAACTAAAAATAAAAAACTATATTTTATCTCAAAATTGTTTAGAAGACAAAAATATTGAAGATTATTGTATTGAATTAAGTGTTTTATTAAATATTACACCTAACATGTGTAAATCATTATATAATGAAATTCCATTAAATGAACTTTTGGATAGACAAATGAATATAAATATATACTTAACAAATATTAACCGATTATCAAAAAATTGTAATGAATGTAACAAACATATGATATGTATTCAAACAAATACTCATCGAACATGGAAAGAAAATGATATATGTGATACTTGTTGGTCTAAATATGAAGATTATCGTAAGTTAACTTGGGAAAAAATTAAAACGTATAAAACGATACAATGTGAAATTTGTAATAACATACAAACACATCCATCAGAGCGATATCATTATGACCATTTAAATATGTTTAATAAATGTAATAGTATATGTAGTATGGTTAATGAATGTGTAAATATTGAAGAAATTTATTCTGAAATAGATAAATGTCATATTTTGTGTTTATCATGTCATCATATAGTTACAGATATAGAACGTAAATTAGGGTTTACGCGAATAAAACAAACATTAACAAAGCAATTAAATCAAAGTGAAATAACAGAAGAAGAATATAATAAACAAATACTATATTATGAAAAAATATATGAAGAAAAAATGAAATTTATTTATAAAGAGTTAACAATAGCGTTTAAGTAATTACTCTTTCTCTAAAACAAGTATTTCCTTCGTAATCATAATATATTTTTATTTCTTTTCCATCATCATCGATAAATATTTCACAACCACTTCTTCCATCTCCAAAACTTCCAAAAGTAATAGATTTTTTATATTTTCCTAGAAATATTAATTTATTACTAGTATAATGTCTTTCATTTGGACATTTACCTTCCGTCTTTGTTTTCATCGCATATTCATAATATTTATTCTCATCAAATTGAATAATTCTGTAAACTTCTTCCATAATATCTTCCATAATAAATAATATAATTACTTATTATGTCAGAGATGAAAAATCTAATATTATAAGAGAACTTAGAATTTTACTGAGTGATGTTTAAGAAAAACAGAAAGAATTTTTGAAAGATTTTACATCAAAATATTGGTCTAGATTAACAAGTATGTATAAAATGACAAGTAGAACATATCATATAGATAAAAAGTTATTTATTGAGTTAATTAAAGTTATTGAGTTAATTAAAGTTATTGATTCACAATTAAAAAGTATATGTAATAATATCATTCAAGACTCCGACGCATGTACAGAGGAAATAGATATAATACAACCAAAAGGTGGAAAATCAAATAAAAGAAGAAAAACAAATAGAAGAAGAAAAACAAATAGAAGAAGAAAAACAAATAGAAGAAGATAAATATAATAAAAGAAGATAAATATAATAATAAATATGTCGGTAAAGAAAATGTATTATAATATTAATGATTTACATGATCGTTCTATTGGATTTTATCCAAAATTAAAACTTACTCCTGAAGATAAATCAATAAATATGAGAGAAATTTATATAACTTTTTCTCTCTTTCAACATAAAAATAAATATTATTGGAGACAAATAAATGGGCATGTTATTTATGGAATTACTGAAAAAAATGGAGAAGAATTATTAAATTCTTTAAATGATGATATTAAAGAATTTAACATGAAAGCTAGTTTAATAATGAATATAGCAAATAGACAAATATATCCTATAACAAATAATAGTACTTTTTATATAATAAATAATTATTATACCTAGGTTTTTATTTCAATCCAATCATTTGGAAACAAGTCTTTCAAATCATGATGTTGTAATTTTTTTCCAAACCAAATAGATGGATAACATACAATTTTCTCTCTATTATTGAAATATGCACCCCACCAACTGAATGTACTATTAGCTATAATATGATTGTTACATAAACTCATTAATAACATTTGTTTCCAATCTTCAATATCAAATGGACATTGAATAAAATTTATATTTACAAATTGTTTCTTTAATCTAAAAATAATAAATTCTACTATTTCTTTATCAAGTTCTTCACAAAAATATAAAACATTATAATTTTCATTAAATTTTATTAAATATCTTAATGCTTTATAATAATACTCATAAGTTAATATGGGATGAAATTTTTGTATATTTTTATAATCACCTAAACGAAAATGAATACTTATTGTTATATTAGAATTAGTTATCAAATTATTATAAATAGGAATAACATTTTCTTTTATTTCATTTAAATGAAGTAACTCACATATATTTTCATAATCATTTATAAAATATTTATAACTTTGAAAGTATCCATCTAATAATAAATTAGAATTTTTATCTAATGAATCAATCTCTCTATGAATAAATTCTTTTTCAAAATATCTTTTATTATATTGAATATTAGTATAATTAGTTGTATTATTTCTTAAATTTATTAATAATGAATTCCAATAAGTATTTTTTCTTTTACAAAAAGAAAAATATGGTAATATATATTCATGATTTTCTCTCAATGAATATGAAATTAAAGTAAATATTTGAAATAATTGATTCCCTAGACCACCTTTTAATAATAAATAAATCATATAATAATACTATTATATGATTTGTTTTATATTATTTATTTATTTATACCAGTGAAGATTTAAAATGGGACGCCCTTTAGGGCGTCATTTCAAATCGTTACTGGTATCTGACCACGAAGAATCAAAATGGGACATTTTGATTCTTCGTTGGTTTAAAATGGGACATTTTGATTCTTAATTGGTTTAAAATTCATCATTTAAGCTAAAAATATCATCTGCCTTACTCTTATTTGCAAGAGCATAACTACTAACATTACTTTCAAAAAAGTTAGCTTTGGATTCAATAGAAATTAATTCCATCCAATCAAATGGATTAGACACATTATAAATTTTATCATATCCTAATTGAACGACTAATCGATCAGCTACAAATTGAATATATTGAGTCATTAATGTAGAGTTCATACCGATTAAACGACATGGTAAAGCTTCACAAATAAATTCAGTTTCTATTTCAACTGCATTTTTAATAATTTCATACACTTTATTTTTTGATAATTTTTTAATTAATTTCTTATAAAGAAGAACAGCAAATTCAGCGTGTAAAGCTTCATCACGACTTATCAATTCATTTGAAAATGTCAATCCTGGCATTAATCCTCTTTTTTTTAACCAATAAATAGAACAAAATGCTCCAGAAAACATAATTCCTTCAACACATGCAAATGCAATTAATCTTGTTGCAAAATTACTTTTCTTATCATTAATCCATTTTGTAGCCCATTCTGCCTTTTTTTGAATACAAGGGAAGTTATCAATTCCTTGAAATAATTTCATTTTTTCTTCTTTATCTGTAATATAAGTATCAATTAACAAACTATATGTTTCGCTATGAATATTTTCCATTGCAATTTGAAATCCATAAAAAGCTCTAGCTTCTGCAACTTGCACATCATTCATAAAGCGAACTGCTAAATTTTCTAGAACAATTCCATCACTTGCAGCAAAAAATGCTAAAATCATAGAAATAAAATTTCTCTCATCTTCTGATAATTTATCATTCCAGTGGTTTAAATCTTTTGTTAAGTCAATCTCTTCTGCTCTCCAAAAACTGTCTACTTGTTTTTTATACATATTCCAAATATCTTCGTGTTCTATAGGAAACATAACATAACGATTATCAGTTGGAGTCAATAATGGTTCTTGTTTTATAATAATTTTATTTGATTTTTCTTTAGTAATTTCCATTATTATATAATATAATACAAAATTTTTAAATATAAAATAATAATAGTATAAATTATAATTTATGATTAAAGATTTAGGAGAGAAAGACGAACGAAGACGAAAAATTAAAAATAAAATTAATGAGAAACATAATTTTTTGAATACAAAAATTAAAGAAATAAGTAACTTAAAAATAAATAATTCATATTTAGATGGTATAGAAGAAGAATATAAATTATATCATCAAAAAAATGTAAATAATAATTTAAAACAAATAGATTTATTAAAAATATTATTACAAACAATAGAAGAAACAAGTATTAGCCCGGATTTAACTAGTTATAAAAAGAGAGAAATAGAAAAAGATAAAAAAAATATAAAATATAAAATTGTAGAACTTGAACAACAATTATTTTAGCATTCCTCTTAACAAATTTGGTTTATTTAATAATACTTTATATCCTCTCAATTCTCGTAAATACTTATCAAATAAATATTTACGAAATATTTTTTTCCATGTTCTTTGAATAATTTTAATCCAAAATGTTTTTAAAATAGCAACACTTTCCCCTCCTTTTAAAATAATATTTTCAGCTATTTGTATATTTAATATATTTTTATTAATATGATTATAATTTCTTATAAAAGGATGAAATGATTCATACATATTAACTTCATCTTTTTTTATAAATTTTATATCTTTTTTCATGTTTGAAAAACTTTTTATTCCTTTATACTTATAACTGTAAATAACAATATAATGTTTATCTATATTTTCATCACTATTTTCATCTACACCATATTTTTCTGAATTAAATATTTCACATAAAACTAGTTTGTTTGTCATATTTCATAAAATAATTAATATTTATTTATTTTTTTCAATTTTATATTACTATTATATATAATGAAGTTTTCATACTCTAAGAGTAAAAAATTATTAACAAGTAAATTATTAACAAATAAATACGTTTTGTATTTTGTTTTAATTTTAAGTTGTTTATATTTATTATACCTTCTTTTAGAAAAAAGATTTAATTTAGTTATAGTATTTGGTCTAATTGCTTATATTGTGTATACTTTTAATAAAAATATGATTGTTGTTTTAGGAATTTCTCTCGTTATTACCTTTATTTCAACTTTAGGAATGAAGGTTAAAGAAGGAATGGATAATAATACAACTACAACTACAACTGATTCAACTTCTCAAACAAAAAAGAGTGATACAGTTACCCCATCTAAATTAACTGCAGAATCAACTACTACTATGCCTACTACTACTATGCCTACTACTACTCCTGAAGCTACTGCCACTACTAAAGAATCAATGAATTCAATGGTTAAAAAAAGAAGTAGATTAGATGAAAATGCGGCAAGTGTTAATGATACTTATGAGGATTTAAATAAATTATTAGAAAATAGTTCTGGTTCAAATTTAAATATAGATACGAAACAATTATTAGAACAACAAGCTCAACTATCTGAGGCAATGAAAAATATGGGTCCTTTAATTGAAACTGCAAAAACTTTAATGAATGGAATTAATTTTGACGGGTTAAATAATTTGGCGGGGTCTTTAGTCGCTAAAAAGTAATAATATTATAATATATTTGTAATATATTATAATATGAGTTCATTATTAACAAATACTATGAATATTATTAATAATCCACCTCCACATAAATGTTATGAAAAATGTTTATACAGCTTTAATTATCCAACATCTAATTATTGTACTGTTACAAATATAGATAAACAATATTTAAAATTAGATTATAATTATAGCAGTACAAAATCTCCTGTAAGTTTTAATAATGTTGATTATACAGTTACTAATATTCATATTTATTTTCCATCATTACATAATTTTAATGATAATCCTGCCGAAGGAGAGATAATTATTTATCATGGTGCAACAAATGGAACTAAATTAAATGTTTGTATTCCTTTAAATATAACTGCAGGTTCACCTTGTCCATTATTAAATAATATTTTAAATGAAATTATTAGTCATCAAATTGTTGATAATCAACCACATGATTTAAGTTTAGATCAAGATTATAATATTAATTCTTTTGTAAAATATGCACCTTATTATTATTATTTAGATGATAAAACAAATTATGTTGTTTATGGACTTAATGATGGAATATTAATAACGAATGATGTATTAACTTCTATTAAATTAATAATAACCAAACCATATCAACAATTGCCATATATTAGTGATTTAAATTATAATGAAAAAGGTCCTTATAATGATGCAGGTGATGATATATATATAGATTGTCAACCTGTAGATAGTGAAGGAAATTTATTAATAGATAAATCTAATAAAGATTATTATAAAAATTTTGTTATAGGAGGGGGAGAATCTAGTTCTGTATCTATTATAATTATAAGTGTATTTATAGCAGTAATATTATTCTTTATTGTTATTTTTACATTTAGATCATTTGGAAATAGTACACAAGCTAGAAATGCATCATTTATGCAACAACTTGTAGGATTAATTTCTGGTTCAAATAATGGTTCAAGTAATGGACCAGATAGTAAACAAAGTTTACCAACATCTAATACTAAATTTGTTAGAGGATTTATTAAAAATTTAAGTGATGCTGAAAATCTATTAAGTGGTAAATTAGTTCCAAAAATAACACCACACAACTAAAATAATATAATAAATTATATAACTCCATTATAATTTACAGATGCTGCATTTTTTTGGTCATCTAAAGTAGATGTAAATGAATATGTTTGATTATCTGAATTATAATCATAAATAGGTGCTCTTAATTTTACAATTTCTTGTTCCAAAGTATAAAGGTATTCATTATTATTAATCATATTTGCATACTTTCTTTCTTCGGTTGGAATATAATATTGTTTTCCATAATTACCACTATCTATACTAGAAGTCATTATTAATTTATATGCAACAAAAAATCCGAGTATTCCTAAAATAGGATTACAAACTGCAAATAAAACTATTGCAATAATTATAATAATTGCTTTTCCCCAAATAGTATCTATTAATATTGCCAAATCATATGGTGTATCATATCCAATGACTAAATAAATAAGAAATAATATTATTAATATTAATTGACCCATATTTTTTCTCTCATATAATTGATTAATACTACCCATATCAAATTTCATATATGATAATAAAATATTAAAAATATTATTTAACTCAATGAAATATATAAAATTGATATAAATATATTTATAAAATTTACTATAAATTAAAATGAACACTTATCTAGGAAATAAAGGATATACCATTCCTAAAAATGAATTAAAGAGAGAAGAATTAGAAGAGCTACGCAATGATTTGGTTGCTAAACCTCTTGTAAATAATTGTGGAATTCAAAATAAACAACATACTTTTCCTATTTATCGCGAATCATTACATAAAATATATATTCCACGATATTATGGAATTAAAAAATTTAAAAATCCTAAACAAAATAAAATTTCAGAAGGAAATGATATTACATGTGAATTTAAAGGTTCTTTACGACAAATTCAACAACCAGTTGTAGATACTTTTATGAAACATGTTCTTTCTGGTAATGGTGGTGGATTATTAGAATTACCATGTGCTTTTGGTAAAACTGTTCTTTCTCTCTACATTATTTCTTTATTAAAGAAAAAAACATTGATTATTGTTCATAAAGAGTTTTTAATGAATCAATGGATAGAGAGAATTAATCAATTTCTACCAAATATTCGTATTGGAAAAATACAAGGACAAATTATTGATATTGATAATAAAGATATTGTAATGGGTATGTTGCAATCTCTCTCTATGAAAGAATATTCAGATACAATTTTTAAAAGTTTTGGGTTGACTATTATTGATGAAGTTCATCATATTTCAAGTGAAGTATTTTCTTGTGCTTTATTCAAAATTGTTACTAAATATATGTTAGGATTATCTGCTACTATGAATCGTAAAGATGGAACTACTGAAGTATTTAAAATGTTTTTGGGAGATATTATTTATAAAGGAAAGAGAGAAGAAGAACATAATGTAACAGTTCGTTCTTTTGAATACAGTAATGACGATGAAGACTTTTCTGAAGTTAAAACAGATTATCGTGGAAATATTCAATATAGTACTATGATTTCTAAATTATGTACTTTTAATAGAAGAACTGAATATATTTTAGAAATCATAAAACTTATGTTTGAAGAAAATGAAAATCAACAAATGATGATATTAGCACATAATAAAAATATTTTAAAATATTTATATGATGCAGTTATTCATAGACAATTAGCTAATGGAAGTGTTGGTTATTATATTGGTGGAATGAAAGAAGCTGCTCTAAAAGAAACAGAAGGTAAAAAAATAGTTATTGCTACATATTCTATGGCTGCAGAAGCATTAGATATAAAAACACTTACTACTTTATTAATGGCTACTCCTAAAACTGATATAGAACAAGCTGTTGGTCGTATATTGAGAGAAAAACATGGTAATCCAATTGTAATAGATATAGTAGATCAACATTTACCTTTTCGTAACCAATGGAGAAAAAGAAAAGTATTTTATAAAAAACAAAATTATAAAATAATTTCTTATTCTATACAATCTAATCAATTTGTTTCTTTCAAAAAAGAAAAAGAAAAAGATGATTTACCTGGTTGTTGTTTATTAAAAAAATAATTTTATTCTAATTAGCAGGACCATTTGGTATAGCCATAACTGGATTTGCTAATGCTGATAAATTTGAAGGAAGATTTACACCTCCAGTTGAATATCCATAATTACAGTTTGTAACAGATGATAACCCACCATTTTGATTAATTAATGCGTATGGATTAAATCCTCCTCTTAATGTTCTTCTTCTTCTTTTTCTTCTTTTAGTTGTTTTTTTCTTATATAAACTAATTCTTCTTTTACTTTTTCTTTTTCTTCTTCGTCTTCCTCCACTATATCTTGACGCATTTGCTGCCTCAACATTACTTACTATTTCAGGATTACCAAATGCATATGAATTATTTTTTGAAGTAAAAAATCCTCCTGAATGACTATTATCTATATTCGCATATTTTGATGAAATATTATTTAACGGAGTACTATTCATTATATAATTATTAAATATTATTATTATCAACTAAAGAAATTGGAATCCATTTATTAAATTTTTTATTATATTTACAATTCATTTTAAAATTTCTATCTAAATAAACAACAGTTTCTTCTTCATCATCACTTTCTTCTAATAAATCTAAATTATCATTTTCTTTTATATTTCTAAAAATTTTATTCATAAATACACTAGTTTTATAATCTGGAATAAATGCTACATCAATATATTTATCATCTATATATAAATGATAAATATCATTTTGAATATCTGGTTTAACCATAAAAACTTTTTCAATAATAGGATTATACAAATTAATATATTTTTGTAAAGGCAGCTGAAATCTATGATTTCCATTATTTTTTTGTAAATTTCTAAATTGTATATATTTAATTTTATAAGGGAAATTTTCTATCATTTTTATATTCAATTTATCATGAGAAGTAATAATAGGTAATCCAAGAATAATATCATTTGGATTATTTGTAGGTTGTTGCTGAATTTCTTTATTTAAAATATTATTTATTAAATTTAATTTTTGAGAGAAAGATTGATATGTTATATTTTTTCCTTTATAATATAATATATCTTCAATAGCAAAAAAAGAAATGTTTTTAAATAAAAAATGAATACCATAAAAAATTGTATTATATGAGAGAGAAGAATTATAAGATATATTTTTCTTTTCTATATTATTTCTATTATTATATTGAATTAAAAATGATCCCGAAGAATTAATCCATAATAAACAAGGAGTTCCAACTGGAGTTAATAATACATAATTAGAATACACTTTTTTATATATAATTGTTTCATTACATAGTTCTATTTTGGGCATCTGAATATTAGACATTAACAAGTTATATATTATTTAAAAGTATATATTTAAATAATGATTTATTATTGAATATTATGAATATGAGATGTCAATTCTTCTCTCATTATATCTAAATCAATAACTTCTTCTTCTTCTTTTTTTTCTTCTTTTATATCTTTTAAAATTTCTTTTATATTTTCATATTCTTTTTTTGGTTTATTAACACAATCTATAATTTTTGGTGTTGTTAAACTATTTTTTAAATAAATAATAATATGATGAATAAATATTACAATTAAGAGAGAAAGAATAGAAATTTTAAATAAATACCAAAACATATATTAACTTCAAAAAAATATCATCACAAATATACGAATGTCATGTAAAATATATTAATAAATCAATTTAAAAAATGTTTTATAAATTGATTAATGAAAAATTTGGGTATTATTATTATTGAAAAAACTGGAACAATGAAAACTTTGTGTGTTAAAGAATATAATGAATCAGATTTATATAAAAAATGTGGTTTTACTAAACCGGATGGTTTTATAAAACAAACAGAATGGACTAAAATGATTGATAATGTAGCATATAGTATTTCTGTATATGCTAAAAAAAATGGTAAAGCCAATTATGAAAATAAATATGAATTTCCTCCTCCAATTGATAAAGAACTTTTCTTTGGAAGTTGTGCATTAGTTTGTAAAAAAAATAAATCTGAATATGTTAGTTTGACTATACCTCTTTGGACTAAAATATATGAAAAATTAATGGGTGGATTTGAAGATTTGAGTAAAACTTCCAAAGAAGATGAAGAAGAAGAAGATGAACTAGATAAAATTTCAGCTAATAAAAAAACAAAATCTGGTTATTTAAAAGATGGTTTTATTGTAGATGGTGATACTGGAAGTGATTCTGATTTGGATGACTCTGATGATACTGAACAAACAGAAGATGATGATGAAGAAGAAGAGGAAGAAGAAGAAGTTCATGTTTGTAAAAAAATGAAACCAAAGAAAAAAGCTTCTAAAATAACGGAAAATAATCAAGATGATTATCCTATTGATATTACAACTGAATTAGAAGAAGAAGCTTTTAGTGATTGTTAAAACTGTAGTGACTGTTAAAACTTTAGTGACTGTTAAAACTTTAGTAAATTTCATATAATAATATTATTAATATTATATGAAGTGCAAAAAATCATTTACAAAAAAATTGCGTAAATTTTCTAATCCAGAACAAGCACAAAAAATGGCATATAAATATTTAGGTAAAACTGCAAAAATATGTCCTTCTGATAGACCAGAAAAAAAATATAAAATTTATGACACCAAAAATAATAAATGGGTCAATTTTGGTCAAATTGGTTATGAAGATTATACAAAACATAAAGATAAAAATAGAAGAAAAAATTATTTAACCAGAACTAAAGGTATGTTGGGTAATTGGAAAAATAATCGTTATTCTGCAAATAACTTAAGTAGACATATTTTATGGTAAGTAAATTTCTTTAAAAATTGATTTAAATTTAATTTTTTATATTTTATTTAAGTTGAAATGTTTAAAATAGAACAACCTGATACTTTTCGTTCAAATTTTGTCAAAAAAATTGACTTAATTATTGAGAATGAAAAAATAAGTCGTAATATTGAAAGAGGTATATATAATTTTACCTTGAAAGAATGCACTAACCGAAAATTATTGAAAAAATGGGATAATCCCTTTTTCGTAACCATTTATATTGATAGAATGAAAAGCATCTATACAAATTTACAATATGAACCATTCAAGAAATTGATTCAGACTAATGAAATAAAGTTATCTGAATTGGCTTACATGACTCATCAAGAGATGCGTCCTGATAGATGGGAAAAAATGATTGAAGAAAAATCTAAACGAGATAAGTGCAAATATGAGACTGAAATTGAAGCTGCTACAGATAGATTTATTTGTAGAAAGTGCAAATCTAATCAATGTACTTATTATCAACTGCAAACGCGCTCAGCTGATGAACCAATGACCACATTTGTCACGTGTATTAACTGTGGTTGTCGTTGGAGATGTTAAAATTATTTATAAAATTAATTTATAAATAATTTTATTTATTTTTTTATAAAGATAATATTTAAAATACTAACATAGATACAAATATGACTAAAAAAGAAAATTTAAAAATGATTGATTTATTTGCAGGAACAGGCGCATTTACATTAGCTTTTCAATCAACAAATTGTGTGAATATAGTATATGGAAATGATATGGTAGATTATTCTAAAAAAATTTATGATGAAAATTTTAATCATAAGCTTACACTTAAAAATCTAAATGAAGTTAATGTGGAAGATATACCATCACATGATATATTGACAGGAGGATTTCCTTGTCAACCATTTAGTATTGCAGGTAATAAAGAAGGATTCAATGATGAACGCTCAAATGTTTTCTGGAAAATATTATCTATAATTGACTTTCATCAACCAAAATGTGTTATATTAGAAAATGTTAAAAATCTAGTTTCTCATGATGAAAATAAAACATTTAATATTATAAAAAGTAGTCTTGAAGAGAGAAACTATTATATATGTTATAAAATTTTAAATACAGCTGATATTACGGGTATTCCTCAGCATAGAGAGAGAATTTATATTGTTTGTATTAAATCAAAAGAAATATATGATAAGTTTAATTTAGATTTTCCTAAAATTGAAAAGAAAAAAATATCAGACTTTCTTGAAAGCGATATTCTTTCAAAATATTATTATAGTAATAAATCTGTAACTTGGGATCTTATAAAAAGTAGTGTAGTAAAAAAAGATACAATTTACCAATATAGAAGGGTATATGTTAGAGAGAATAAAAGTAGTGAATGTCCTACATTAACTGCTAATATGGGTGAAGGAGGTCATAATGTTCCTATTATTCTTGATTCAAATGGAATTCGTAAATTAACACCTCGTGAGTGTTTTAATTTTCAAGGATTTCCATCATCTTATAAATTACCAAAATTATCAGATTCAAAGCTATATAAACTTGCTGGAAATGCTGTATCTGTTCCAGTTGTAAATTTGATTGCAAATAGAATTATTCCATTACTTTATAATACCCAATAATAAATAGTCCAAATAATCCAAATAAAATATAATAAAGAAAATAATTATCTTTCTTTTTTTCTCTCCAAATATAGTTTATCAATACGTCATCTGAAAAATCTATTCCAATTTTTCTTATAAACATAATATATTTTTCTCTCTTTTGTTGTTCTATAAAGTTAATATTTTCTTGTAAACTAGAATCTTGAAAAGTATACGGGCTAGTTGGAGTTTCCATTCTGGTCCAATCAGTAGCAACTGTTTCTTGATTAATAACATTAGATAATCTATTATTTGAATATAATATAATTGCAAAAATGCTTTCATTTGCAACATTTCCATTACAAATTAATTTATAAGTTTTATAATTATGTTTGAAATAATAAAGACAATATTGTACATCTTTTTTGCAAAGAGTAAACCAAGGATTATTGCAATAATGATATTCTTTATTTATAAATTTTAAATTAGCACGATTAATATAATAAGGGTTCCAATAAATTTTATTATATTTTAAGAGAGAAAAATTATAATATAAGTAAAACAATTGTTTGAATTCAAAAGGAGAAATAATAGGACAACAAGATTCCGTTAAAAAAGAAAACCATTGATTTTGATTATCATGAATAGTTGCATATTTCATTAAAGAAAAATAAGCAGAAACAACATGAAAATAATCAGTTGTTGATATATAATTTTTTGGAATTATATGTTGTTTAATCCATTTGGATTTGATTTTATTTTCATCAGTATAATGAAAATAAACATTGATAATATTATTATTTTCGTGTATCCATTTTTTCCATATTTCTTCTTTATGAAGAATATGGTCATAACTAATTATAAAACACAATGCGACTTTCATTAAGTTAATTAATATAAAATTTCTAAATCACTTACTTTCCAATATTCAGAACCTCCATTTGGAAGAGGTCTTCTAATAATAAATGGAATTTTTCTCTCAATAAGTTCTTTTTCAGCAATAATATAACCATCAATAATAGATTGGTCTACTTCTACAAATATAGGTGCTCCTTCATTAATTTGTTTTGTTCTTACTCCTAAAATTCTTGTTTTTTCATATTTTGTCAAATAAGGTAATGTTCGATGAAGGTCATCAATAATTTGGTTGTTTTCATCACGAATTACAGTAGATAGAATTTGTATTTCTTCATCATTATGTTTAACACATTCAGGATGAGTTTCAATTAAATATTTTTTATTAATTTCTGATTTAAATTTTTGTAAATAACTTTCATCTTCTTCTTCATCATCTTCCTCCTCTTCCTCCTCTTCATCATCATAAAATATTGCAGATTGTGGAAGAGCTGATTTAGTTACATCATCAGGGTTGATGTCACCATCAATAGAATTATCTTCATCTTCCTCTTCTTCTTCTTCATCCTCTTCATTTTCTTCTTCTTCTTCCTCTTCCTCACGGACTTCTTCTTCATCAGAATCATCCGCAAATAATGCTTTTTTAGGATTTATACTCATTTCACTCATGATATAATTGATATAAAAAAATATTTATATATCAATTTTATTTATTGATTATTGTTTATTCTTGTAATTTCCAAACACAATCACAAGTAGAACATAAATATATATACTTCATGTTAATATCATCATATCTGATATATATAATTTCTTTATCTCGTTTTCCTTCTTCAGTAGTATTTGTTGAACATTCTTTATTTGGACAATCTAAAGTATTAATTCTTGGTAAAGTTGGGTCTTGTTTGGTATATTTATTAATAATATGAGAGAATTTTTGTTCATTTTGTTTAATAACAGTTTTAGAAACAGAAATATTATTTTCAATATTGTTTTCAATTTGACCACATTGTCTACAATAATATTCCAGATTTTCACCTGTTTCATTTAATTTGATATAATACATGTTTGAGCATACGGAACAAAACTTCATCTTTCTATATCTATTTATTTATTATTTATTTATATATCAATTTTATATTATTATAATAAAATAAATTTTTTATATAATCTTTCATAATCAATCGCTACATTCATGCTATAAATATTTGTTTTAATTAATTCAATATTATTATTTTTATTTTGTTCTAAAAAATATATTATTTTATCTTTATTTTCTAAAAATTTCTCTCTAATAATAGCTTCAAAATGTTGAATAAATGGATATTGTGAATAATACTGTTTTGGTTTTTTTTGTATAACATTTATGATAGCAATATCAATATTTTTATATGTAATAATACTAGTATATTTATTAAAATCATTATGAGACTTTGTAATACCAGGTTCATTCAATAAAGGGTCATTTATAAATAATGTTCCTAAGGTAAGAAGAACTGTAGATATTGTTTGACAAGAAGTCCATTGTTCTCCTCTCCATGTATTCAAGAGAGAAATACAAACTTTTCCATTTATATATAGATTTGGGTTGAATCGTATATTTTCTCCATTTGTTACAAAATGTAAAACAGGAGGGCTATGTGGATAATCTAAAGGAAAATTTAATTCAAATAAATAATAACCACCAAAATATGGTGTATTTTCTGGACCAATAATAAGTGCATAACCTTTTAATATATTTTCTTCATCATGATGATAATATATATTATTTTCTGTTAATGGATTTTTTTTAATTTGTTTGACATCTTTAATAAGCCGTTGAATCATTTCTTTTTGAAGAATAATTGGTTCTTTATTATCATTTTCCATTAATAATTATATATTATAATAATCTTTAAATCTTTGAAGAATTTAAATGGGACATTAATAATTATATTAATATATTATAAATGAATATACCAAATTAATAAATATTTTATTACCATAAAACTAATTATTAATTTATATTTTGTGATGATAAATAAATGTTAATTATATTAATATGTTTCTATAAATTAAAATTGATATAAAAATATCTCTATAATTAATAGTAATGAACACTATAATGAAATCAAACACACAAACATCACAAAATTATAAAAATTTAAATGACTATTTGTCAAAACATTATAAATCAAAAACAGATGAGTATACACATTCAAGGATTCCTTCTACAAAATTTCAAACTACTGGTGGTTCTTATTGCATACCAAAAGAAGATTTGGAAGATTTTTATAAATTGTATTCTAATCATGTATTTATTAATCAAAATATGGAACATTTAACAGAAAGACAATTGGTAAATAATGGACCAATCTTAATTGATTTAGATTTAAAATATGATTATTCTATTGCGGAAAGAATTCATACATCCGATCATATATCGGATATTATTGGATTATATTTAGACGAATTAAAATTAATATTAAATTTTTCAGAAGACTTATCATTTCCAATCTATATTTTTGAAAAACCAAATGTGAATAGATTGGAAGATAACACATTTACAAAAGATGGTATCCATATTATTATTGGTGTTCAATTAGACCATGATACACAGTTATATTTGAGAGAACAAATACTTAAAAAAATTGGGTCGGTTTGGTCGGATATTCCAATTGTAAATAAATGGGATACTGTATTTGATGAAGGAATATCAAAGGGTTCATGTGGTTGGCAATTGTATGGTTCAAGAAAGCCAGGACATCTGGCTTATGAATTAACATATTATTTTAAAATAATAAGTTATGATTACCGTGATGGTGAATTTGGGTTAGAACAATTGCCAACTGATAATATTATATCATCTGATAATTTAGTAGAAGGATTATTTAAACTTTCAGCACAAAATGATACACATCCTTGCTTTGAATTTACAGAAAAATATAAAAACATAATGGAAGAAAGAAAAAAAGAACAACCTGCATATGTAAGAAAACATAAAATTATAAAATTAGTAGTTGATTCAGAAGTTGATAATCCAATTGAATTGGAAAATATAACAAATATTACAATATTGAAAAAAGAAATAGATAAAATAATGAAAAATTTACCAGTTGATAAATTTTGTATAAAAGAAGCACATGAATATACTCAGATATTGCCAGAAAAATTTTATGAACCAGGTTCTCATGATTTTAATACAAAAGTAGCATTAGCTTTAAAACATACAGATGATAGATTATTTCTTTCTTGGGTTATGTTAAGAAGTAAAGCTTTTGATTTTGATTATGGAGATATTCCATCTTTATTTCAAAGATGGAATAAATATTATAAAGAGAGAGAAAATGGATTAACAATTCGTTCTATTATGTATTGGGCAAAAGAAAATAATAGAGAAGAATATGAAAGAGTAAAATTGGAAACATGTGAATATTATGTAAATTATACAATTGATAAACCAAGTGATTTTGATTTGGCAACAGTTCTTTATCAAATGTATAAAGATAAATATGTTTGTAGTTCTATCCAATCTAAAACATGGTATATTTTTAGAAATCATCGTTGGGAATTGGACCGTGGACAAACTCTTCGTATGACTATTTCAACTCATATGCATGGAATTTATCAAAAGAAATTAAATAGATTAATTGAAGATGGAATCAGTAAAGAAGCAGATGATAATAAGCAAGAAGCTATTAAAAAGAAGATAGGAAAAATTGCAGATGTAATGACAATGTTAAAGAAAACATCTGATAAAAATAATATTATGAGAGAAGCAGCTGAAATATTCTTTGATTCAGATTTTGATAAAAATATTGATACAAATCCTTGGTTGATTTGTTTCAAGAATGGAGTTGTTGATTTGAAGAATAAAATATTTAGAGATGGTGTTCCTACTGATTATATTACAAAATGCACAAATATTCATTATAAAGAATATAATGAAGATAATGAAGATAATGAAACTTCAACAGAAATTAAACAGTTTATGAAAGACTTATTTCCAGACCCTTCTTTGAATCAATATATGTGGGACCATTTGTCTTCTGTATTGATTGGAGAGAACTTAAATCAGACATTTAATATTTATCATGGAAGAGGTAGTAATGGTAAATCAATGTTGACTGATTTAATGTTCATGACATTGGGAGAATATTCAGGAAGTGTTCCTGTATCATTAATTACAGATAAAAGACCAGGAATTGGAGCTACTTCTTCTGAAATTATTCAATTAAAAGGAATAAGATATGCTGTTATGGCTGAACCTAAAAAGGGAGACAGAATTAATGAAGGTATTATGAAACAATTAACTGGTGATTCTACTATTTCAGGAAGAGCATTATATCATGAAACTCAAACATTTAATATTCAATTTCATTTAGTGGTATGCACAAATACACTGTTTGAAATATCAAGTCATGATGATGGTACATGGAGACGTATTCGTGTATGTGATTTTAAAGCAAAATTTATTGAACCTGAAGAAGATGGTATGTATAGCACAGAAATATATCCTCATCAATTACCAAAAAATAAAAATTTGAAAGATAATATGAAAAAATGGATTGAAACATTTGCTGGAATGTTGGTAAGATATGCTTTTAATAATCAAGGTAAAATTTCTAATTGTAATGTTGTTAAAAATAGAACAGATAGATATCGTATGGAAAGTGATTATATTTGTTGTTTCGTGAAAGAAAAGATACGATTTGATAATAAAGTTCCAAATACTGTATTGAAAATTATGGATGTGTATTCAGAATTTAAGATATGGTATGAATTGAATGCTCCAAAAGAAAAGATGCCAAAATTGAATGAGATTAAAGAATACATTATTGATAAATATGGAAAAGCAAATAAAGATGGACATTGGGATAACTTGGTTATGGTTAGAATGAATGATAAGATGAATGCAGATGATGATGTAGATGAGTTGGATGCGGTATAAATTTCAAGTTGAAATTATAAAAAAATTCAAATTATTTTTTTTATAATTTATATATTCAAATAAATATTTTTAGGAAATATATTTGTAGAAAACTTATACATATAAACTAATCCATTTATTATATATTTTATTCCAAATAAATATAATATAAATAAAGTTAAAATTCCTAATTTACTTAAAAATGAATAATCACTATCTGTTAAAAAAATAGCCAAAGCAAATACCAATAATAATAAAATATAAACATAAAACCAAAATAAATACCATCTTTTTAAAGTATTATATTCTTCTTGTTCATAATAACTTTTTCTATTTTTTGTTATATTATCTGTATTTGTATTACTAATAGCATCTTGTAAATTAGCATTATTTGCAGTTGTTTGTTCAGATATATCAGATAAATATACATTAGCGCTATAACTAGTCTGTAATGTTTCAATAATATATTGAGTTTCATTTAACCGTTCTATATATTTATCAAATAAGTTGACAGCTTCATCTGATGCTACTTTAGTTGCTCGTTGAACTAATAATTGATGATACCCATATTCTCCTCGTTCATTAACAATATAGTTTTTTTCTGCTTCTCTCAATTCAATAGGGGAAATTCTTACTTTTTCTAATGCTGCAAGGTATGCATCTTTTAATTCTTGTGTTATTTTTTGTGCATAACATAAAGTTCCTGGAATACAATCTGTAATAGGTTTACCTTTATTTAATATTTTAATTTGACCTACATATTTGGATACTAAATTATTTATTTTTTCCATTTGGGCATTAAATTCTTGATTTTGTAATTCAGAACAAGACATATAATATAATTATACATTATTTGAACAAGTTTGTGTAGGATTTTCCCATGGATTTGTAATATTTGAATCTGTTGCAGTAGCTCCAACAACATCAGCATAAGGGTATACATATTCTTGATAATCCATATTGCTTCTGAACATCATTTTATAATAATATCTACCTAATATGATAAATCCAATTAAAATAACTATAAATAAAAGTATTTTATAAATATTATCATTAATAAGTAATCTTCTATTTAAAATATAAATGAACAATAATATAACAATAAATATAATTAAATATTTAATAAATCCAGCGTGGTCATTATATTTTTCTTCATAATATCTATTAATTTCTATCATTCTCATTTTATTTATATTATTATTGTTTAGTTCATTCATTCTTTTTGCAGAATTTTGTAATTCTTTTTCTACTATTTTTATTGCTGCAATTTGTTCTAGAACAGTTTGATGTGAGATTGTCATTGTATCAACTGAACTATCATAAATATCTTTAATAGAATCATATAAATTCATTTTTATAGTAGATAAATTTCCTAATTCATTTATTAATTTTTGAGATTCGCTTGAAGATAAATTTTGTGTTGTATCATTTTTTAATAATTTATCGTATATATCAGTTTCTAATGATTGTATCATTTTAATATTTTCTATTGTATTTTTAACTCCTTCTATTAATTCTGAATTATCAGAATCTGACATATTTGTCATAGATTCACTAACATTAAAAGCAAATGAATTATTTAAATCAACTAAATTATAACTTTTACATTTATTATTTAACCATTGACAAATTGGAGGTGAAGGACATGTATCTAATTTATTATATTTTGAACATTCTGTCATATTATAAATTAAGAGAATATAATTATATTCTTCTTAAGATTATAATAACTCCAATTATTATTAATAAAATTAAAATAATCCAAATAATATAATAATATTGTGATTGTTTTATTACTAAATTACTATTATCCAATATATTATTCAAATTATTATTATCAACCATAGATGCGTATTTATTATCTATTTTATTATATAATTTAGAACTATCTTTTATAATATGTTTGTCTTCACCTACTTGTGAATGTAAACTATTATTAACTTTTATAATATCTGTAGTATTAGAAACTAATATTTCTGAATCTTTATTTAATTGTTCATTTGCTCTCTCTAATTCTTCTTTTAATTGTTCATTTGTTTTATATAATCCACAAGTTGTTTCAGTTGTCATTTCACTCATAACATCTTCACTATTATTTTTTAAATAATTAATCCAATCATCTGCAGTAACTGGATTAATTGATTTAGAACATGTTTCATTATTATTTATTTTTGGGTCTCTCATATATAAACTAGCACCTGTAATGCTTTTTACCAATGGTTCCGATAAATTTCTATAACCAAATACTTTATTTGTTTTTGAAAAATACCCAGTATTTTGACTAGGCCAATATGTAAATCCATTACATTCTGGATTATCGTTACATTTTTTTTTACATTCATCCAATGTTCCATAAAATTGAATATCTGGATTACTATGATAATCTTTTAATTCAGTATAAGTATTTCCATAAGAAATCATAGAATCTGGATATTTTAATAATTGACTATTTTCATTTATATATCCAATTGAACCAATTAAAGAAGAGTCTCCTGTATTATTTAATTCATAAACAGCATTTGCTGGACCAATTCCATATGTTTTATTATTATAATCAACTGAACCACCTAAAGAACCAAATTTTTTTGCTTCATTTAAAGAATTTGTTACAAAACATTGAGCAGTTCCTCCTTCATTATTTTGTATATATTGTAATCCAATATATGGAAATCCAATTAGGTTGGCATAGTCAGCACATGATTGAACTGAAAATTCACTTTTTAAAGGAACTTGAACTTTTGATACTTTTGAACTAAACCTCCAATTACAAATACCACCTATATCAGAAGTTTGTACGTAAGGTCCATCTGTTTGATTTGCACTAGTTCTACACATAACTTTATTATCATCATTTAAAATAGATAACATAACTCCAGCTGGTCCACCAGCATTTATAACATATAATTCAATTATATTATCCGCAGGGGCTGGATTTATAGTAACTTGAAATTTATGAATTGACCAACCATTTACTTGCATTTCAGTTCCATTGATATCTGTATTAGAACCATTAAAAATTATTTTACAAAAATTATCACAACAACAATAAATAGTTCCAGTAGTATAATTTGTTTCACTAGATGGTCCAATATAATTTCCAAATATTAATTCTGCATTATTTTCATTATTTGGTGCATCAGATTGAGCACCTTTTGTATACCATATCCATTTTGCATCAGTATCTACAAAATTTACTCCCCAAGGTCCCTCATTAGAATTACCAGCAAAATAAACTGGATGATATATTAACTTATCCATTAAAGCTTCATTTGTTTCATCTGTTTTTTCAGAAGTTGTATCAGAATAATAACCAAAAATTTTCATAATATCTGAAAATAAAGTAACTTGCCAAGAAGCTGGATACATAGCACGACTAAAAATATTATTTCCATCTTGTTTATCTTTATAACAACCAATATAATCACTTTGATTAACTATTCCATCTTTGGTTGAATAAACCGCATTTGCCCATGGACCTCCATACATGAATCCATCATTATTAGAAGGAGCACAACTATCTTTAAAATAACCTCTTAAAGAAGTATTATCTAATGTATCAGAAAGAGCACATTTAGCTAAATGATTATCTTTATTAGTATCTATTAATCCAAAATATTTTTTTCCAGTTAAAAAAGCAGTATTCTTACAATCATCATAAGTAAAAGTTGGAATAGATTCTTGTATAATATTCATAGATGGATTATCTAAATTATCACTATATAACCCTTTAAATGTTGCATCAGTATTTTTAGATAAAGAAGTAACATATATATTTTTATTCTTATTACCTTTACTCAAATAATTAGTTGTATTTTTATTTAACTCATCTGTTAACTCTTTATAATTTTCCAAATTATCTGAATATGTATTTTTTACATCAGTCATAGATGTATCATTTAATAAATTATTTGCGTTATTTAATAATGTGTCAGCATTTTTTATTCTCTCTTCATAGTCATTTATATTTTTATTTACATTATTCATTTTTGGAAAATATAGTAATCTATTATCTTTATTATCAAAATCATTATTAGATTCAAAATTTTCTTTAAAAGAATATTGTTTTTTTGAATCAATATTTTTTGAATTTATTTTATGATTATTTACTAATGTAATATCAACTTTATTATCAAATCCTTCTTTTTCCTTCATTATTTTTTTTCCTTGTTTATTAAAAATTGGTTTGTATGATTTATTATTATTTATATTACTTTTATTATTAATATCTTTAAAATTCAACATAATTATAATATATAAATATTAAACTTATGAATAAAAGACATATTTTATTATAAAAATTAATATTATTACTAATAATAAAACCCATAAAAAATAAGTAAAACCACTCTTATTTATCATAATACTAGTTATATTATATTCATTTGTTAAATCTTCACTTTTTTTAGTTAATTCTTTAATTGTTTCATTTCTTTCTTCTAATGCTTTATATTCAATATTTAATTTATATATTTCTTCTTTTTTTTGTTCTAATTCTTCTTTTGTTTTAGGATCTATATTATCCAATAATTCATTTATTTCTGAAACAATATTATTTAATCTAGAATTTGTTTGTAATAATACTACATAAACTGAATTTATATTTTTTATATAAGAAACATAATTTTCATTCTTTTTAATTGCTAAATTACCTGTAAAAAACACACATTTATTTAAATCATTTTGTTGGTTATAATTTAAACCAGAACATTTTGATTTATCTGAATCACACATTGTCAAACATGATGTTAATATATCATTTGAGCTTGTTGTTGACTTATAAGGTCTTCCAATTAATTCAGTATTATTTATTTTTTTGAGAGAAGCACCTGATTGATTTACTAATTCCATAAAATCTTTATAAGCATTATCATATTCTACAATAACTAAATTATACTCATTTTTTAATCTTTCTAATTTTAATGAATTACCATCCATGTTATAATATATATCTATTATAAGTAATCATTCCTAAAGTTAAAAGAAATAAATAGCTTATTTTTAGTTTATTTATATCTATATTTTTGTTTGAATAAATTTTTTGTATAATATCAAATGGTAGTTTATAAGATAAATTATTCTTTTTTTTTATTAAATTATTTTTATATATAAAATACTTTACATTATTTGTATATATATTCATAATTGACATATGAATATATAAATTACTTATTTTTATATATTTGATATAAACTAATAATAAGAATAATTACACCTATAATAATAAAAAAATTTATTAAATATTGCATCTTATATAAATCAACTGATTCAGTAAATAATATATCAGAACCATTATTAATAGCAGTTTTATCTTGATATTCTCCTAATAATTCATCATGTTCTTTACTTTGTCCATTAACAGATGATTCTAATTTTTTATTTTCTTTTTGTATTTGTTCAATAGTTTCTTTTATATTATTATTTATGTTATACAAATCACTTATAACTTTTTCTACTATTGCTTTATTTGTATTTGATGTAACGGAGTAATTATAATTATCTGGATAAACTAATGCCAAAATATAAGAAGGTATAAATTCTGTTATAGTAGAAAAAAATTGTCTAACATTTCCATCTACTCTTTCATAATAAGTATTAAGTATATTTAATTTATCATAATAATCTTGTGTTTTATCATTTATTTCAATAGAAGAAAATATTTTATCTGATATTAATTTTCTCTCTAATGTTGTTATTTTATCCATAATATACTAAATAATATTATACACAAACTCTATAGTATTCACTATAAATGCTTGTTTTACTTGGTCTAATAATTTCACATATTTCATTTGGTTTTATTCCAATTGCCATAGAAACTGGGTCAAATCTTGATATTTCTGGAAACTGAACTATTTCATCTATATTATACTTTTTCATAACTTTTGCAGCATCTTCTTTAGAGAGAACTCTATGAAATGGAACTAAATCATGTTCTAAAATATTAAATTGTAATCTTTTAATACTTTGAATAATAATAAATATTTTTTCAGTTTCCCAAAGATGAACAATTTCATTAGTCATTGTTTCATTTGGGTCTTCTTTTGTTATAAACATTAATGTATCTGTCTTATCTAATTTTGGGTCTTCTCCTTTATATAAATCCATAATTGGGTCTTTTATTGTTTTTTGTGATAAATTATTATAATAATTATAACATATATAAATTCTTTTTGAACTTGTAGTAAATACATCATCTTCTTTTTTTTCAAGAAATATATCTAATTGTTTATTTTTTGCCATAATGCTCACTTCAGCAATGCTCAGATTTTCATAATCTTCTACATTATATCCTTGCCGTTTCATTAAATCTAATAATACTTTTCTTGATTTATAAATAGAAGAAATATAGCTACTTGATATTTGTGAAGTCATCTTTGTATGATAATATATTAAAATTATTATTTAATTCAATTTTATATAAACTTTATTTTTTTGGTATCACCACCTTTTATATATTCAGAATTTGTGTTTTCTTTTATAGTATCATCTGTTACATCTAAAATATCATTTTCTATTAATGAACCACCAGTTGATTCAGTTTTTTCTTCTTTTAAATCTTCTAAATCATCTTTAATATCTTTAAGTTCAGTAAGAATTTCAGACATGTTAGGGGAAACTGTGGGTTGTTGAGTAAATCCTTGTACTGGAGTTGGAGGAGTTGGAGAGGCTTGTGGAGAGGCTTGTGGAGAGGCTTGTGGAGGATACAGTGGATTAGGTCCTTGTGTAGGAAACTGTGGCATATATCCTTGTGTAGGATACAGTGGATTAGGTCCTTGTGTAGGAAACTGTGGCATATATCCTTGTGTAGGAGACTGTGGATTATATTTTTCTAGTGGTGGTGAAGGTGGTTGCATCATATTATATCTTTCTCTCGGTGAAGGAGTTTGTGGTAAATATTCTTGTTGTAATGGATTGGGTCCTTCTGGTTTATAGAGAGAAAGGAATTGTTCATAAGCTGGATTAATAGGAGATGGTGAAGGATTATAACTTGAAACTGTTTTAATAGTTGATGATGTTTTCTTTTCATATAATGATGAAAATTTATCATTTACACTCCATAATATCATAGAAGTATATTGAAATATATATTCTTTTCTTGATTTTTCTCTCGCAAATTCTAATGCATTTTGAGCAATTTGTTTGCATTTATCATCATTTATTAAACACCATTCCATTACATCCAATAAATTACTAAAATCTTCTTTTATCCAAATGTAATGAGTATTTTCTGTAGTAGAAGAAGGATTAGTTATATCATATGCATATATTAAATGATCAAACCAACTTGTATAATCACTTTTTACTCGTAAAATGAGAGAACCAGTTAAAAAAGAAGTTAATAAACGATATGCATTTACATTACCATCAATATGTATAATATATTTATAATTGCTTTGTGATTTCATATCTATTCTATTTTTTGATAAGAAATTAGTATTCATCATACCAATACTATATACTGGGTCATTTTTAATAATTTCATTATTAATTGATTTATCAATTTCTCCAGTGCTGCTAACAATTCCAACATCAAAATTTTCTAACATTTTTTCTTTTATTTCTTGATTAGTATTTTCAATAATATTTAATAACATTAAACGCTGATTTGTAGTATGAGTATATCCACAACCAGTTGGTCCTCCACGAAATACTGCTTTATTAAATTCTTTTTCTTCCCAAATTATTTTAAAATCTAATTCTAGATTATACAAATTAATATCATCATAATTTGGTATAGGAATATCTGAATAACCTTCTTGTCCAGAAATACTAAAAATTGGAATAAATTTATTAGAAATTCCATAATTATCAATTGGAACTGGTTTTGGAAAGACATTCCAAGGAAATGTATAATCATTTTTCAATATAAGAGAATCATTCAAATTAAAAATATAAATTCCTTTTGGTAAAATAATATTATTAAATAATTTAATATATTCATCACTAAATCTTTCTTTATCATCTGCTGATTTAATTATACAAGACATAGCACGATAAGGTTTATTTAATTTTTTTTCAATATATTTTATTTGTGTTATAGACAATTTAACTTCTGGATTGGTTTGTTTTTCATTTTTAGAAACTTTTTCTTTGAATCTTTTATTAAACTCTTTATCTATAATTGGAGAAGAACTTGTATTTACTAATTTATATAATTTACTATGTTGTGTTCCTCCATAAACACAAAGAAAATAACATGAATGGTGTAATACTTCAAAAATATAATGCATTGTATTTTCTAAACTATTTAAATCCATGCTAAAAATGTTTTGATAAGAAGAAGGGTAGTTCTCTCTAATAAAGGTATTATCATTCAAAAAAGGATTTTCATTATAAACATTCTTTTTATTATAACTTAAACATCTTTTACCGATTTCAACTGCATCCTCATAAGAATTAATAATACTTTTTACTTTATCTTTTTGTATCATTTCATTGAGAGAAATTTTAATAAACTTGGAAGGTTTATATCCTGGATTATCTAATTGATGTTTATAATCATTAATTACTTGTTTAATCTCTCCATTATTATGTAACAATAATTGAATATTATTAGAAAATGATAAATTTAATAATTGGTCTATATTATCTTCTGTAATAATTTTCATTTGAATATTCAATGCTTGAACTTCTTGTATTAATAATTTAAATGAATAAGGAACCCGAACAATACTAAATGATCTACCAAATCTGGTAATATTTTCTAAATTCATAGTTATTCCATTTTTTTCATTATTGACAGTTTGAGAGAAATGAATAGGACCATCTGCAAATGGACTTAATAATAAATTTAATTCTTTATTATAAATGGCAATTGTTCCTGTTTTATTACAAATAGCTAAAAAATATTCATCTCCTCTAGTCATGAACGAATCATTTAAAAAGGCAGAAGCGCCATGACCCATGACTCCATCTCTTTCCATCTCTCCAATACGCAAACCTCCATCATTAGCTCTACCTTGTACAGGTTGTCTAGTTAATGCTGTATTTGGACCACGAGCACGAAAATTAATTTTATCTTTTACCATGTGTTTTAGTCTCATATAATATGTTGGTCCAATGTATATATCTGAATAAATTTGTTCTCCTGTATATCCATTATACAATACTTGATTACCGCTAGAATGAAACCCTGCTCTAGTTAATAATTCACCATATAAATCTGTATTTGTTCCTTTTGTTTCAAAAGCAGTGCAATCTCCAAATCCACCATAGAATAAACAAACTTTTCCTAATAAAGTTTCAATAAGTTGTCCAATTGTCATACGACTTGGTATAGCATGAGGATTAATAATAATATCTGGTCTTATTCCATCATTAGTATAAGGCATATCTTCTTCTGGAATAATTAATCCAATGGTTCCTTTTTGACCAGCTCTACTTGCCATTTTATCACCAATAGCAGGTGTTCTCTCTTCTCTTATTCTAACTTTAGCAATACGGAATCCTTCTTCTCCTTCTGTTATAAAAGATTTATCTACGGTTCCAAGTTGACCTTTTTTTGTAAAAACAGAAGTATCAAATAATGTATCAGGGTCTTCATTATTATAATTATATTGTCCAATAACAACTATATTTTCATTAATTCTTGTTCCTTCTTTAACTAATCCAGTTGAATCTATGTATGTATAATCATAACCAGCTTTCAATCCTTTTACATTTTTTTTAATTACATTTGAAAATACAGAATTTACATTACTCATTCCAACAGTAGAACTTTCTTCTTTTGTTTCATATGTAGTATAATAAGTTGTTGAAAATAGACCTCTATCAATTGCTCCTTTATTAATCAAAATTGCATCTTCAACATTATAACCAGTATAAGACATGATTGCTACAATTGTGTTTACTCCATAAGGTTGTTCTTCATTATTAATGTATTTTAAATATTTAGATTTAACAAGAGGAATTTGTCCGTTATTTAAAATAACACTCATCTTATCCATTCTCATTTGATAATTAGTATGAAAAACAGATACTGCTTGTTTACTTTGACCACAAGAAAATGCATTACGAGTAACTGGATTATTAGAAGGAAAAATAATTAGATTTCCCATAACTCCTAAAATGAGAGAAGGGAGTATTTCAATATTAGTGTAATATTTATTAGAAATATCAACTGTTTCTTTAGCTATAAACAATCCTTCTTCTTCAGAAGTATCTATATAATCAATAATACTAGAATACTCTTTTAAACTATCAACTGATTCTATACCTGGATAAATTTCTTCTAATTTGTAAATTCTTTTTTTCTTATAATCAAATTCATCATGTTTTTCATGAAATCCAGTAATCATTTGTGTCCATGTCATTTCATTTACATTTTGTTGTAATAATTTATTATAACTAGCTTTACCATTATTTATATAATAAATAGGTCTCATTAACCTTCCAGCATCAGTAAAAATTTGTATTTCATTATTTTCATAATCAAAAGAAATACTGATATAAATAGGAATAATACCATTTCTTCTATACAATTTAAAATTTTCAATATAATCAATTGGAGTTTCTAATATATTACCAATCCAAATGCCATTTACAAAAACTTTGGTTGTTATAGATAATAAATCATAATTTAATTCATAAATTTTATATAAATTTTTATTCTCTCTTAAGAAAGAAATAATATTAAAATAAGGAATATTACTAGTAACATAAGTTGTAATAGATAAATGTTTATGCAAACCAATATTAGCTCCATCTGGTGTATCAATTGGATCCATGTATCCCCATTGAGAAGAATTCAATAAACGAGGTCCAACAACTTTAGAAGTAGAATCTAAAGGTAATACAATTTTTCTTAATTGAGAGATAAATGTATAATAAGAGAGACGGTTTAAATCCTGAACAATTCCAATACGTTTAGTATGTTGTTGTGAACCCCAATTTCCTTTAAATGCTTTTTTAACACCATTTTCAACTATTCTCTCTTTAAAGATTTCAAAGAAGTTATTTTCAATTAATTCTACAATTTTTTCTTCTTGATATTGTGCTTTATTGTAATAATATAATTTATCTATTTGTTGAGAGATAGTTTTATTTTGTATTAAATAATATTCACGAAATAAATCATTTAATAATTCTCCACTTAATTCTACTCTTTTAAATTTATAATTATCACGGTCTGTTGGCTTATTTACTCCTGAAAATACTTTTAATAATTTATAAACCATATATCCTAAAAAAAATCCTTTTTCTATAAAATTATTCTCTCCAATATGAGGTAATAATAAATCCATTAAAATATATAATACACCATTTATAGTTCTTCTTTTTGTTAAAATAGCAATAAATTCTAATGCATCATTTTGTGTAAATATTTTTCCAGCATCATGAACAGATGGTATAAATAAATCAACATAATCATTATTTTTATTCAAATCTAATAAACAAGTTTGTATAATTTCTTTATCAGAAATAATACCTAATGCTCTCATTAAAATAAATAATGGAACTGGTTTTTTTACATTTGGAATTTCTACTAAAATTTGATTATTAGATAATTTAGATGTAGGTGAAAGAATTTTAATAGATAAGGTTCTTGTTGGTTTAGATGTATCTTCACTAACAGAACGAATATCACAAGAATAACTATATTTATCATCTTTTAGTTTTTTAATATAAATCATATTGTTAGCAAATTTTTCTTGAGGAACAATAGATTTTTCTTTTCCGTCTATAATAAAATATCCTCCATAATCATTTCTGCATTCTCCCATATTAAAACGAATCTCTGGTGATAAATCTTTTAAAATACATAAATTTGATTGAACCATTATTGGAAATCTTCCTAAATATATTTGATCTTTTTTTGTATTTACCCTTTCTTCTATTTTCTCTCCAGCTTCATTTGTTTTATAAAAAATGTATTCAATTTCTATATCATAATGAATTGTTATGGAATAAGACATATTTCTTAAACGAGCATCATTTGGATACATATAATGTGTTTTTTTCTCGCTAGTACTATCGTATATAATTGGTTTTCCAAAATATAATAAATTTCCTTCTTTTCCTCCTAAATATATATTAATTTCATTTACTTTATTATCTTGCAATGTTTTATCTTCTCTCTCAATAAATTTAATTGGGTTGTTTTCTTTAAAAATATTAAATATTCCTTTTTCAAAAAAATTATTGTAAGAATCTAAATGATGTCTCACTAAATAATTAGGGTCTTGTTTAAAATATTTATCTAATAATTTCCAAGAAATATCATTTATTTCCGATAAATTTTGTTTATTTGAACTTTTTGATTTTGGACTTTTTGACATAAATGTTATATATTAAATTAATCTATTTAATATTTAATATATAATTAAGAATACGAATATTAATGACTATTTGAAACAACCCACATCATAAAAAATATAAGAATAAAAGGTAATAAAACTAATAACCAAGACACCCATTTATATCCCGCACTACATATAATATTTAATACCCATGTCCAAAATAATATACACAACGCTTTAATTGTTAGAATTAATGCGGTGTTTTGAACTTTTGAATTATAATTTCCAATTGTTAATAAGTTACTATTTCCAAAATTTTGAAACGCAACCATTAATAAAGCAACACCCGAAATTATTAAATATAACAATGCTGGCGCGCAAAGACTAGTAAAAAAATTTTTAGCCATATAATAATATCATAGAAAATAGTATTTATAAACTCCTAAATATATTGATCTCTCCAAGGTAAAGGAGATACTAAATTTTCTTTACCTATTAAAGTATTATGAGTATTTGCAATATTATTTTCTGCTACTTGTAATGATGTTCTTACATCACCCCATAAAGGAAGATTTCCTCCTCTAAATTTTCTTCTTCTACTACTTTTTTTACTTTTACGCATAGAAGATTTTTTTCTATAAGTATATCCACCTGACATTAAGTTACTTTTAAAAAAAGTATCACCCTCATCTATTACATTACCTGTTTGTAAATCTACTGGAAGCCTATTATATGCATAATGATTACCCCCATAATTAGTAACTCCTGGATATGTGCTAAAATTACCATAATTTAATGCTTTCCCTACAAATGTAGGAATATTTCCACCTTTTTGTTTTCTTCTTCTTGTTATTCTTCTTCTTCTTTTAACCATATATTATTATAATATTATTCAATGTCTACATGTGTCAAGAAATGTCTCCTACAACACATTCTTTTTATACCAATTTCATCTAAAACCATTCCTTCAATCGTTTTATCTCTAAATTCTTTGGTTAAATATAAAACAGATTTTATATTATCATCTGGATTTTTAAGTTTTTTTTCACGAACTTCTGCTTTATAATATCTGTATTTGTCCGCAATAACAAATCCACAAGTAAAACATTTGATTGGTATTATCATTTCTTTATATTTATAATTATTTAATTATTATTTAAATCAATTTTATTATAATGCATTTTTTTATGACAATTTTCACACAAAGCCATTAAATTTGCTAAATGATTTTTATGAAATTTTGAACCATCTTTTCTTTTAATATATCCATTTTCATCTGCCATTTTTTGTGGATTTATATGATGAACTTCTGTGCTATATTCTTCTTTGCATTCTTCGCATATACTTCTTATTTTTTTATTATTATATTTTGATTCCTTTAAAGAGAGAATAGAAGAAGATTTATCATACTTTATTCTTATACTATTAGCTAGTTCTAAAAAATCTTTGGGTAAATTCAAAGAACGACATACTTCTAAACCATACATATTATTACCAGGACCATCTTTCAATTTACGATCATATACTAATATATCTTTCTCTCTATCATAATGAACTGACATATGTTTTAAAGAGAGAAACTCATTCTTTTTTATTTCTTCATAATCTATTATTTCATGTAAATGTGTAGCAAATATAAAACTACTTCTTTTATTAGATAAACTTTGAACTCCAGCAACAAATATACTTTTTGCTGAAATACTCTCTGTTCCAGAACATAACTCATCTCCTAATATTAAACTATTTTCATTAGATAATCTTAAAATACTTCTTAATTCTGACATTTCAACTGCAAATGTTGATAATCCTTTAAATATATTATCATTTCCTAATATTCTTGTAAATATATATTCATATGGTTTATAAATAAAAGAAGTACAAGGAACAAATAATCCAGATTGAGCCATTATTATGCAAATTCCAATAGCTCTTATAAAACTTGTCTTTCCAACTGCATTTGTTCCATATAATAATATACCATCATCTTTCTCTCTACCTAACTGTATATCATTTGTTACATAAAATTCATTCGTTTGTAAACATTCAATTAAAGGATGTCTCATTGCTACCGCATTAAAATATGATTTTTCATGAGTAATATCTATTTCTGGACAACAATAATTATATTTATTTGCTAAATATGCTTTTGTATAAATAATGTCAATAAAAGTTATAAATGATGCAATTGAATTTATTTTTTTAAAATATAAATCATTCAACTTTTCTATAATATTTTGATAATATACATTTGTAATAATATCTTTCATATTTGTTTTTACATTTGTAATATTTTTACAAATATCATTCAATTGAGAGAATAATATATATTCATTTGTTTCATTCTGTTTTTCAAAAGAAATATTTTCATAATTTAATTCAAATGTTTCTTCCCTTTCAGTAAAAGAAGATACATATGTTAATATACACTTTTTTCTTTTATCTTTTGATAATTCATCTTTCAAGAGAGAACATCTTCTTTTTGTTGCAATAATTCTTATCATTGATTTTTCTGTTTCATGTATTTTAATGTAATCATTTTCTTTTTTCTCAAATTTTTTAATTTTTTCATTAAAAAATTTTTTAATAGCAAATAACTTATCTTGTGATTCCAAATATATTTTAAACTTTTCATCCAAATAACTATCAACTTCTTTTAATATAAAATTATCTTCAAACTGACTTAACGTATCAATTGTTTCACACTTTTGAATATCTATTGTTTTATCAAAAAAATCTATTATTTCTTTACAATATAAAATTGTATTACTATCTACTTCTCTCTGATTTAAATATGCCATAATTATTTCATCATTTACAGAAAATAATTCTTCAATCAATTTCAAATTATTATATAATACATAAATTGTTTTAGGGCTTATTTTTTTCATAACTATTTGACGATTTATTTTAGATAAATCCTTTATATTGATCATTTTATTTCTTAATGAAAAATCATTTTTACTTAATATATAAGAAGTTATATCATATTCTTCTTGTAAATATTCTACTTTTGTAGTTGGATTTAACAATAAATGAGAGAAATGCCTTTTCCCCATTGAAGTAATACATATATTTAATAAATTTTCAATAGACGAAAATTTACCTTGATAATGGTCTTGTATAATATTTAATTGTTTTAACGAATGATTAGCTAATATTAATCTATCAGAACATTTTTCAAAAACAGGTTCTTCTATTTTATGAAGAAGATTCGGATTATGTTGATAAATAAAATTTAATAAATAACAAAAACTTTGAGTAGAATAAATATTTTCAAAATAATATTGAGTATCTACACTTTTATAAAATTTATTTAAAATTTCTAATTGATAAGTTTGTTTTTCACAATTATGGGCTTCTCTCTTTTTATCAGATAATATATCTTCATTCAAATTCAATTTATGAATACAAGAACATTGTATACTTGCATATTGAATAATATCATCTACTTCTGAAGTAGAAAGATTTTCTGAAATAATAATAACTTCAGATGGTTGATAGATAGATATAAATCTCTCTAGTTCATCAAAAGTTGTAGGATTATTTATATAACTTTCTTTAAATTCAAAAATAGTAGTTTTTCCAGTTAATATATTAATATTAGAAATACCAACTTGAACCAATTTATTATTCATTTGATTTGGTTTAATAAATTGTTTGAATGTTTTAGATGAAGAAGATATATCTACAACATTTAACCAAATACATGTAATATTATTTGTTATATGAATATTTTCTTGAGAGAAAAAAGTTCCTGGACTATAAATACAATCCAAATTTCTCTCAGAAACATTTGTTTCATGTTGTCTATGAACAACAATAGTATAACCTGCATCTTGTAATTTCTTCAAATATTTATCAATCATATAAACTGCAAATCCAGCCATAACTACATTCTTTTCATCTACACAACTTTTCTTGTCAGCTATATTTAAATCACAAATAAGAGAGAAATCTTGTATTTGTGAACCAATTAATCTATCATTATCTTTGCAAGCATATACTTCAAAAAAAGCACCAACTTGCATTAACAAAATAGTTTTAACACCATACTTTTCTGTATACATTATGGTAAGGGAAAAATAATCTTGAATGAGAGTCATTACACTAATTATATATTTACTTCTTTAAGTTATATTTATATTATATTCCAACTTTTTTATTTTCTTCGTCTAATTTTTCTTTAATAACCTCATATATTTCTCTTGTTATTTCTTTATCTATTTCAGATAGTGTCATTTTAGGTTCAGCTACTTTTGTATAATATTGAATTAATTCTGGATTTATATCATATGAACTACATGAATCATCATATATATATAAATATTTCAAATTAAGAAATGATAAAATATACATTAATTGCATTAAAATTATTGTTTTTGATGAATTTGTATTTTTTATATCACTCATATATTTTAAAATAAGACGATTTTTAATATCTAATCCAAAATCTTGACAGTAATTATTAAAATCATCTTCATCTATTAAATTATATTTTTGATAACGCTGTGTTGAAGTATTATAAAATATAAAAGTTACTTTATGTTCGTTATCTTTTGTTCCATCTGGTTTATCATGCTCTGTTGAATATATTTTATTTATTAAATAATTTACTTTACCATTATCTACAATATCTTCTAAAAATCTTTTTTTATCATGTTTTTCATCATAAACAGTAATAATTTTAGTTTCGTCCTCATTTGAAGAATTTGCCATTCTTTGATTATATTTTCCAATAAAATCTAATCCACAATTAAAAAAATATTTATAAAATTTTAATTTATTATGTGTTTGTTTAAAACATTTTTCATAAATACTTCTTTTATTTCTAAGAGAAAAACGAATAGATGATGTTTGTACTGCTTGTAATTTTGTTATTTTACTTAAACTACCTGAATTTACATATTCATATTCATCCTCCGAATCATTATTTGGAGAGACATCTGGGGAATATAGTGATAAATCACTCGCAAATGAATATAATCCTATTTTTGTAGAAGACCTATAATATACATTTGGAAACTTATTTTCTTGTATTGAAATTAAAGAATAATATTTTCCTAGTCTTGGTTGGTTATAAGGTATTGCTCCATGCATTGTTATAATAAGAATACCTATATTTACATCTCCTTCAGCCATTTCTAAATCTCTTTCTCTAATACTTTCTCTCTCTCTAATACCTTCTCTCTCTCTTGGTATACCTTTTAATTTTTGTCTGTAAGTTCTTTTTCTAGATTCTAAAACTTGTCTTACTCTATCTGGATTTAATGATTTTACTTTAAATCTATTTCTTTTTGAAGAACTAGAACTAGAACTAGACATTTTTTTAACTTTTCTTGAAGTATAATTTCTTACTAACTCGTGTGAATTTAGCTTACGTCTAGCTTTTACTGAATCAATATAACTAATCATTTGTTGTCCTCTTGAATTTATATCAGTTACTTTAAATAATGGTATTTGGTCATTTTTTTTTACGGTTGTTTCTTTTCTTGTTAAAAACCCTTCTTTACAAATTTTGTTAAATGTATTTATTATATTCTTTAAATGAAATAGTTCAAGTAATTCTTTTCTTTTTTCTCTTACTATATTATAATCAGTCATATTAGGTAATGAAGGGTCTGATTTAATTTTAAATTTTGTAATAATAAAATTTCCTGTGTTTGTATCTAATAATATATACATTAATAAATTATTAATTGTAGTATTTGATTCATTTAAATTATTTGTAATTAAAATATATTTTTGGTTCATTCTTATAACAAATGATAACCTATAAAATAACCCATAATCATATGCAGAAGAAGTTGATAACTCAAATTTTCCAACTATAATATTAAGTGTTATTTCATATGTCAATGAAAAAATTAATTTAGTTTGTTTACAATATTTTCTAAGAAGAGATTTAATAAAATTAACTTTTTTATTTATTTTTATAAAAGATTCTTCAGTTAAAAATGTATCTTTTACATTATAATGTGTAATTAACATATTATAATGTTATATTTTATTCTTCTTTTTTTGAAACAATCATCAATTTGTTAGTCCTTAACTCATTCAATAATTCCATATGAAATAATTCATTAATTGTTTTATTAAATATTTCTAACCAATTCTCTTTACATAGTTTCATAAAAATTCCATGATACATTATTAATATTAATTGAGTTTTAATAAAATTATCATTCAAATATAATCCAAATGAAAAAATAGAATATTTATTTATATATTCATGAAATTTACTAATAAATTCATAAATACGATATTGAGTTGTATTTTCTTTATTATGAATTGTATCATTTAATAACTTTACAATAAATTCTATTAAATAATTATAATGTTCTTTTGGTAAATTTTCAATAACTTCAACTGGTTGTATGATAACATTAGAACACAAAATATTTTTAGCAACTATATTTACATCTTCTTCAAAAATATCATATAACAATTCAAATAATTTAAATTTATAATCATTATCAATTGTTAACATCATACCTAAATCCAAAATTCCCAATTTATAATAATTATCTTCTTTAATGAATAATATATTTCCTGCATGTAAATCAGCATGAGTAAATCCATGATAATAAGTAGTTACAAAACCAAATTTAACAACTTGTTTTGCAAAATCTTCATAGTGTTCAGAAGAAATATTATTCAATTTAATTCCATCCAAATATTCCATCATAATTACATTAGAAAACTTTTTAGTTATTTCTGGATATACAATTGGTATTTTAATATATTTTAATTTCTTACAGTTTTCTCTCATTTTAATCAAATTTTCAACTTCTTCTTCAAAATATATTTGTTTTTGGATGAAATCAATATGTTTATTTACTATATCATATAACTTGTATTCTTTAAAAAAAGAAAAATAAGATAATATTTTTACAAGAAATAATAATTCTTTTATAGCTTTATTCAATTTATAATCAATATTATTTCTTTTAATCTTTATTGCAAATTTTTGATTCTCTCTTTGAAATGTATAAACGAGAGAAATCATACCTGAATATTTTGGTTCATCTAATATAATATTTTCAATTCTAATAAGCTCACTTAAAGTAGTATAGTCAATATCTTCATCTGTCCATGGTGCATTATCTGTAAATTTTATTAATTCTTTATTTAAGTTTTCATCAATTACTTTATGATTAAATGCAATTGCTTGAAATACCTTGATATATAAAATATTTATTTTAGATAAATTCTTTGTTAAATGATAAATAAAGTATTCATAATCTTTATTAAAAAAATATATTATTTTATACCAAGCAAATATAAACATCATTTTAAATATAAAGAAAAATCCTAAAAAGTTATTCATTAATTAATATATGGTAATTTTCTATAATATATTTTATAATTAATATAATTTTTGTTAAAATGACACCTATAATTTTTTCAACAAAATTATATAATTCCATATTTTCATTGACTTCAACAAATAATAAACCATTTGCTTTATTATCATCATCAAAATTTAATTTTATTTTAAATTGGTCAAAACAAAATTCTTCAGTTTCATCTGTAATTAAATCATTTTTTTCTAAATTATTAGATATAAAATCAATAATAATATTTTTATTATCTAAATATTCAATCTTTGCATATTTATGAAAATAATATTGAGGGAATCCAATATCTTCAAAAAAATGTTTGAATAAAAATAATATAGTACCTTCATCTTTATTAATAAAATTTAAATATATATTATCTAAAAAATTTTGTTTAAATTTTTCAAAATGTTTGAAAATATATACATTTATATTTTCTTTTAAATTAATATTTGTGTTCATTATATCAGTTGTAAATGTATATTCATTTTTACTTAATTTTGTAAAAATAATTCCATCTTTATTTGAAATAATTTTATTCATAATTTATTATCATTCATATTATTTAAGTTATGATAATTTTCTAAAATATATTTCAAAATAATAATTATTTTATTTAAAATAAGACACGCTATTTTTTCTAAAAAATTATGAACTTCTAAAAAATCATTTACTTTTATAAATATATTACAATTTATATTATTTTTATCTTTAAAAATAAATGTAATATCAATTACATCAAGTAAAAAATCTTCAATCTCTGGTGGAACATTTTCTGGTAATTCAGAATTCATATTAGTTAAATGAAAAATAATAGTATCATTATTTATTTTTTCAAAAGTAATTTTTTTATAAAAATAATAATGAGGAAATCCAATGTCACAAAAAAAATGTTTAAATACAAATAACATAATAACTTCATTTTCATTTATTTTTTTAAATTCAATAATTTCACAAAAATCTTGTTTAAACAATAAAAAATATTTAAATATATTTAAATCACACTTATTTTTTAAATTTATATTATTATTTTGAATATATATTTCAGAATTATATTCTTTATTGTCATTTTTAGATATAATAATACCATTTTTATTTGAAATAATTTTATTCATTTATTAAATAAAATTATTAATTATAAGTTATAATTACGAATTATTTATTTTTAACATTTTTAAATAAGATTTATAACCTTCCCATAATGTAGGATGATTTACATATTGTATATTTCTTTCTTCACAAAATTTTTTTACAATTGGAGAGATAGTTGGATAATGAACATTAGACATATTTGGAAATAAATGGTGTTCTATTTGATAATTAATAGAACCAAACATTTTTGTCCATAACATATTTCCATTTAAAAAATTACCAGAATTACAAACTTGTAGTTTTAACCAATCATCTCCTTCATATCTATTTTCAATATTTGTTTCATATGTATCATGATTCAATGCAACATTTATATGATATAAAAAATTTAAAATAATTAAATATAAAATAGTAAGAATTACTCTACCATTATATAAACAATATAAATTAAATAAAATAATACATATATCAGTTATATCATATAATAAAAGATTTGGTAATTTTATTATAAAAAGTTTATGTGTAAATTGAGAGAATATATAATGAATAATTTGAATAAATCCTTGTCCTGGAAAAACTGATAAAAATAATACAGTATAAATTTTATTAAATATTTTTTTTGAATTAGTTTTTAATTTATGTACAAATGGAGTAAAATGATATAAATCTGGATCTAAATTTTCTTCTCCTGTAAAAGAATGATGGTTTATAATATGATGATAAAACCATATATTACTATTCATTAACAACCATGAATTAGACAGTTTATTTAAAATATTATTAACAGATGGATAAATAGATATTGAATAATGAGACCCATCATGTAAAATATTAAAAAATAATGAAGAACATAATAAGCTAGATATACAAGTAAATAAACATTTAATATATATAGAATAATAATTTGAAAATATTGTATTAAAAAAGAAATAACAATATAATGAAAAAACGAGAGAATTTTGAATAACAAAAAAAGAATTGGCTTTTATAGATTCTCTATTTGGAAATAATATTTTAACTTCTTCTAATAATTTATTATAATTTGTAAAATCATATATTTTATTATTACTTATTTTATTAGTATTTATTTCATATTTACTTAATTTTTGTTTTATTTTTTCTTTATCAGAAAAAGCATGATAAGTTTCAAATAAAACAGTTAAATCTTTTTCATTTTTACATTTTAACAAAATATCTTTACCTCCTGGGTGTTGATCCATATATTTTGTTAAATCATATTGTTTGTTATATATATTCCAAGTCATATTATTTATATAGTTAAGTATTTATATATTTTTTACTAAAGTAAAATCATACTTTTTACCTAATTCCCAATAATAATCAATTTCATCTAAACAAATCTCTCCAACTTCATTAGTTTTTCTTTTATCAATAACCCCTAAAATACATCCAGCATAACAAGAATATAATTGGTATTGATTTAACCCATATGATATGTCAAAATATCCATCTAATATATCTTTATTTTTATTTTCTAAAATACCAATTTGAATATGATTTATATTTTTTTGATTCATATTAAAAAATGGAACATTATAATCATAAATATTAATAGGAGTTTTAATTTGTTTGATTATATTTATTTCTTCAAATATTTGTTTACCAATTATAATATTAGAATAATTAATAATATCATTTATATTATTTGTTAATGTAAGATTTTCTTGTAAATCAATATGAATTTCATTTTTTATTTCATTAAATCTCTCTATTGACTTTGAATATAAACAAATTTTCTTTCTTTTTCTATTAATAAGTAATATTGTTAATGCTTTACCAATTTTACCAGTTCCTCCTATAAAGAAAAAATTATCTACATCATAAGATATAATACTATGAAATAATGTTGATGTAGTCATTGTATCTCCAGTTAATATTTTTATATTTGTATCTTTTAAAGAATTTACAATGTCAATTCCACAATTATTTATTGATTTATTTTTATTAAGATTTCCTAATCCAAAATAAGATGTATCTTTATGTTCTTTTATTAATGAGAGAATATCATTATTTATATTATTTTTATTTTCGGGAAGTAAATAGCTAGTTGGAGTTTTATTTAAAGAAACTATTTTACCTCTATAATTTTTTAATATTTTATAAGTAGGCATACTCCAATATTTTATAACTCCAGTTATTTTAGAAACTATACTAGCTAGTAAAAAATCAATATAAATATTATAAAATAATGACCATTTATTATAAATATTATATATAGAAATTTGAGGAGAATTTATAATGCTTGAAATTCCACAAAAATGAACTATAAATACAAAATCAATTACGTTTGTATCTTTAATTAAAATTGGTTCTTTATAAGTATTAAAAATATAATCCCAAATAGGCATAAATAATGAATAATTTGATATAAATGTATTATGATGCAACTGATGAAATTCAGGGGAATAAAATAAATATTTAATAAAAGAGTTATAATAAAAATTATAATAAGACAAATTACTATGACCAATTGCATTACAAAAATCATGAAATAAAAAATATAAACAAATAGAAATCCAATTTTGTTTATTAAATATAAAATAAGGTATGAAAACAGATGGAGCAAAATTAATAACATACATAAAATGTTCTATATAATGTTGAACTAACCCAGTTGAAGGAATTGTATTATATGACATATGATGAAAGTAATGTAAATTATAATAAAATGTTTTAGTATGTAATATGCGATGAGTAAAATAATAAAATGGTTCTGAAATAAAAATATGAGATAGAATCGTATATAAAAAACATTGTATAACAGAATTATTATTATATAACATTTTTGGAAAAATAAAAAATACAATAATTAATATATTATTATAAATTTGTATTGCTTCATAAAAATATGTTTTCTCTCTTATAAGATGTGATTGATTAATTGGAATTAAATATTTATTAGTATTTGTATAATTGAATGAATTAAAACAATAATTTTGTAGTATTCTACAAAAAGAAATAAATAATGGTATGGCTATATTATTAAAAAAAAACATTAAATAAATTATGTACTATTATTTAAATTATTATATTTTAAGTATGATTATAATTATTACCATTTATATATATTATAATTTGGTATATTTAAAAATAAATTTTGGTAACTTTCAGAACCACATATTAATAAACAAGTATTTGTTGAATCATATAAATTTAATATTTTATTAATTTTTTTAATATTTATTTTATTATTTGAATAATATATTTTATGTTTTAATTTAAAATATCTCTCTTTCTTATCATGCAAACTTCCAAATAGTTTATATTTATATTTTGTATTTGAAACAAAATTAGTTATCATACTATAAAATGGGGTTATTCCTGTTCCACAATAAAACATTAATATATTTTCATATTCAATTGGATTATTTTTATAAATTATTAAATCTTTTTCTTTATCATAATAATTAATTCCAAATGGTCCTTCCAAATGAATAAAAGTTTTTTTTTGTATAGAACATATTTTTTCAGATATTTTATTATTTTTATAATCTTTTATATAAAATTGCAAAAAATTATTTTCTTTATCAAACAAAATAGGAGTATAAGAACGTTTTTCTTTATCAAAATAAATATTATAATATTGACCTGGTTTATACTCAATATTATTTTTCATTTTAATATTTATAATATGTAAATCTGTATCTATTAATTTTTTATTAGATGTAACTATATTATGATTTATTTCTCTCTTTTTATCAAAAATTAAATTATAATTATCCATAACATTTAATAAAATAATAAGAAATATAAATAATAGAGTATTATTTGGATATATTTTTGTAAAAAATGTTATAACACTTAGACAACTCCAAAGAAAATATTTATTAATATTTATTTTTGTTCGACAAATCCATAAGAAAATTCCTATAAATACATTTTGTATATTCATTATTTCTTTCTTATTATAAAAAGTAATGAATACTATTACATATTGTAATAAATAAATTATATGCCAATGAAAATTATTAATAATATTTTTACGAGATAATGTTGCCATAAATGCTGTAAATTGAATAATAAAAATACCCATAAAATTTATTTCTATATTAGACAAATTATTTAATAACATATAACTGACCAAAATTTGAGCTAGTGTATATAAATTTGTAATTGATTTTTGTAAATATTGAGGACAATTAGACCAAAAAGGTATTGACCTTATTTTAAACACTAAATTATTATCTTTTGGTTTATAATAATAACTATATAAATCTGCAAAATACATATTTGAAATAAATATAATTACAATAAATAAATAAGATATATATTTATTATTAATAAATTTCAATATAAATATTATTAAAATATGTCTTATTGAAAATAATATACTATGACCACGATATTCTTGTCCGATAGAAAATGTTGTATAATTAAGTTCGGTCGGTATATGAAATTGTAATGAAGATAAACTTAATAATAATTGTATTATTAATAAAATAAAAAAAGTATAATTAAATTTTCTAATAGTACATATTCCCTTACATCCACTATATAATAAATCAAATACTATTTTTATTATATTAAATTAACTTATTACCATTTTTCTAGTGCTTCATCTATTTCTTCTTCTGTAACTGAAACCAGAAGTTTTATTAAATTACTAGGATGATATAATTCAGTTGCTCTTCTTTCTCTCATTTTCCATAACCATTTTATAAATTGTGTTTTACATTTCAAACAATTATATGTATATTTAAATTTATTTAATTTATTAATAATGAGTGCAATATCTCTAGCAACAATTGTATTCATAAAATAAGAATATTGTTCTACATCATGTAAATTAAAAGTTGAATATAGCCAAGTATTACTACAAATAATACCTACTAAATTTTTACTAAGAAAAGGTAAGATTATTATATCGTTGTTAGAACAATATAATAATTTAACATTAGAATAACTATTTGGTATTTCGGTTAATTTATTATAAGAACAACTAAGCATATGTAATTTACTAGAACATATTGGTAATCGTTTGATTTGATTTTTACTGCAATCTAAATATGTTAATGTATTTGGCAATATAGGTAAAATTGTCAAGTTATTACTTGTGCAAAACAATTTTTGTAAATTTGAAGGCAATGGTGGTATAAAATCAAAATTATTAGAATTACAATTTAAATAAGTCAAAGAAGAAGGTAATAAAGGTAAATAAGATAATTTATTTCCTTGGCAATGAAGCTCAACTAAATTAGGAGGAATAGAATGAAAACTTGTGATTGTGTTATTCCAAGAACAATCTAATATTTTTAATGTATCAGGTAGTTTGGGTATAGTAATAAAGTTATTTTTTACAATATATAATTCTTGTAGATTAGTGAATCGTGTCAAATCAGGAAATTCATCTAAATCATCATAATTCAGATTGAGAATAGTAATAGTATTTGGCAAGTCGTCAATACTGATTGTTTTTTTAAACATTTTCAAAGAGTAATAAAAAATACTTATAGAAATAGTATTCAATTTTATTTATATGATGTCGAAGACATCATATAAATAAAACAAGACCCCAAAGGGGTCCAGATATAATTATCAACTTGTTCAATAAAATAAAATAAAGAAGCGAAGCTTCCAATTTATTATATAATTATATTTTGATTATTATTATCAATATAATAAACATTTGAAATTTTTTTTTTAATATCTTCAAAATTTTTAATATCTCCAGTTCCAATATCTATAATAACATTTTTACACTTATAATACATTTTAAATGAAAACAAATCTAAATAATAATATATAAATTTTAAAATAGTTAACATAACAACTATATAAAAAGGCAAATTAAGTCCTTGATTACAGTTATTTAACATTTTTTTTTTATATTTTTCATTACATATTGTAAATTCTAAAATTAAATTTAATTTTGGATTCTTATACATAGTTTTGTAGCAATATACAATTTCATATTTTTTTGTATTGTTTTTAATATTTAAAAAAATTTTTTTAATTTTTTTTTTATCTATATGCAAAAAAGATGATAATTTATGTATCATTGTTTGCGTATTATCTGTAAATATGCAAATATCAATATCACTTTTATTTGGAAAAAAATCTAAACGTTGTACGCTTCCATAGAAATACAATTTTGTATCAAGATATTCTTTCAATTTATTTAAAAATTCTTGTGTTTTAATAGGTAATTTATTTATTGTATATTCCATAATATACATTAGATTATTTCATGTTAAGTAATTTAAAAAAATAAGAATACTAATATTAATGGAAAATGTTCATGAAGAAGTCATTAATGAAATTAATATTGTTGAATTAAATCTCATTAAAGATTCAATTGATAAAATGGTTAAAATTAATCAAGTAGAAATTTTAAGAATTTTAACAAAAAATCCAAAAATTAATTTAAATGAAAACAATTATGGTGTTCATGTAAATTTATCAGATTTACCTTATTCAACTATTGAAGAAATAAAAAATTATATAAATTATGTAAATACACAAGAGAAAAATTTAAATCATATTGAATTACAAAAAAATAATATGAAAACATTATTTAATGTGAATACATAATAAATAAGTTAAAATAATTATTATATATTTATAATATGGTTCAGTTTACAAAAGAAGTTTTAGAATCTTATATTTTGAGAGAAAACTTCTATCCTAAATCTATTTCTATAAATACATATAAAAAAAATAGTAATAAAACATTTGTTCCTAGAAAAACAGATGAATTATTTTGGATATTTTATATAATAATTAATGGTTTCTCTCAATATGAGTTAATTGGAAGTAATGGATATGAAATAGAACAAACAGAAAAATATAAGTTGATTGAACTTCTAAGAAAGCCAGAATACAAACAAATTTTAAAAAAATATAAAATAACAAAAATTAAAGAAGACATTGAAGATGATTTGGGTCATAAAGAGAGAATAAGTTATAAAACATTTTTTGCTTTATGTTATACACACAAGTTAAATATATTATTTATACATCGTCAAAAATGTTTTAAAATAGTTGCTGGAAAAGAAGATGATAATTATCATGTTATTATTAAATATGATCCTCCTAAAGAAAATCATCATGGAAATTATAAATATGTTTACATAACAGAACATACACAACAAGAAAGAGAGAAATATATGGATGAAAATAAATTCTTTCAATGGGAATCAATTGATAAACCATTAAGACCAATAAGTTATTATAAAGTAAAAGATTTAATAGATATTTGTATTCTTCATAAATTAAAAGAAGATGAATATATAAAAAAAACAAAACAAGAAGTTTATGATTTATTATTAGAAATTATATAATATAATATAATTTAATTCTGTTTATTAATTACCAAAGAACTAATTAATATATTTTTAGCTAATGAATCAGTAACAATAACATAACGAGAGAAAGAAGTAATATTACAAACCATATATAAATCATTTGTATTGATAATTTTATGAGTCATATTAGGAAGAATTGTATTTTGCTTTTTAATAACCCATATTTCTTTTGTAGGTCCAACTGACTTAACCAAATTATTTTCACTTTGAATTATTTCAATTTGTTGATAAATTTTTGAAAAGTCTTGATGAACAGATAGATTAGTTGGTAATAATAATCTAATAAAATTTTCTGGAAAATCAGTTATATTTTGGTCTGTAGTATAAATAGAAACAACAGGAGTAACTAGAGAATCAATTAATAATGTATTATCATCTAAATATACAGTTCTAAATTCGTCATAAGAAACATGAATATATAAATTTTGTAATTCATATAGAGAAATCATTTCTTTTTTTATATCTACAAATACAGGCATCCGACAATACATATCAACTAATTCAAACCGAATATAATGTGTTGTATTATCTTCTTCTGTTAATTTAGAAAATAATATATGATATACTGATAAATTATTTTGGTTAACATGATTTAAATCTAATTTTATACAAGTAGAAATAGTATACTCTGCTCCTTTTTCTCTCAACCATTGTTTTTTCAATTCTATTTTTGCTTGCAGTTTAAGCAATTGTTCTTCATCTTTATCAATTTCAATATTTCTTTGTTCAATCATCATCTTTTTTGTAATTGATTTATAATTATGTTTATAAATCAATTTTTATTTAAGAATATAATATTTCAAATTCTAATGTTAATGAATAATCATTATTTAATAAATTTATTAATTTTCCATATTTATTTGTTAAGCTAACTTCTAATTGTCTTATTCTAACCGGACCATAATATTCTCTCTTTTTAAGAATACGGTCTGAATTATTATTAATTATTAATGTATCAGGAAATGCATTTAATGTAACTCTTCCCAAAATATTATTTCCTATTAATGAATTATCAGTTTGTCCAATTACACCATTAGAATTAAAATTTTTATTAAAATCATTTATATTAACATAAAGATAGTTATCAAAAATAATTCCACAAGAAGAAACGCCTTCTACATAACCATATATTTCAACAGGAAAAATATAATTTATTAAATCTAATTTTGTATTACTTATATTTACAGTATATTTTATATCATTAAACCCTAAATATTTACCTAATCCAGCACTTACACCAGTAAAATCAAGAACATAATAAAAAGTTGGTGAATAAGTTGAAGTACCTGGTATAAAGATAGATGGATTCGCTGTAGGACCCATTTGAGGATTTTTAGTGGATATCATTATTTTACTTGTTTTAGGATCTATACTAACCATTAAATATTCTAATCCATATCCACTGTTATTAAAATAATTATTTAAACAATTAACTAAATCAATATTTGTATAATGTCCGTTTGGTAATATAATGGTTTGAATACTATCTGGATAATTTGGCATGTTATATAATTCAATAACCATAGTATTATTTTCATTTTCTTCAGAAATAATATCCCACATTCGTGGCAATTCTAATGATATTAATTTCATGCTAATAACATTATATAATGGATTTTTTAATAAGAATAAAGATTTATTAGAATTTGTTAATTTATAATTCTCTCTAAAAACAGTATCAATAGATAAAATAGATGAATTAATTCTTCTCTCTAATGGATTAATTATTCCATCAAAAGCAACACTTGGATTTGAATAAAAAAAAGGAGTTTCTGGTTTAGAAACAATTGGATGTGTCATTTGAACATTTAAATTTTCTCCATAATTAGTTTTAAATGTATTTTGTTTATTTAAATGGTCTATCGCATTTGTAATAAAATTAATAATTTTAATTACTTTATTTTGTTCAATGCTTTTATCATTTAAAATCATTCTAAAATATTGTTCTTTTTTGTTATTTAATACATTTTCATTTAATATATCATTTTGTCTAATATTCAATATTTGTTTCAATTGTTCTGTTGAATAATTATTTATATTCAAATCTAAATTATTCATATATATATAATAATTAAAAATTATTATGATTTTAATTAATTAAAACATCCCAAGAATTTTTATTATTATTTGTTGTGCTAGTTAATATTGATATACGGCGTCCTCCTATAGACATAGATGTATCACCAGAAACACTATTAAAAAAAGTACTATAAATTAAACAATTAGATGATGAAAAAATAGATATACTATCTGATATATTATTAATAATCTTAAATGTAATAAAATTATAATATGGGTTATCAATTATATTTGGTAAATATATATTGGATTGAGTATTTACTATATAAGTCAAATTAGGATAATAATATATATCAGATAAATTAATTTTATATTCTGGAGTATCAATTATTATAGTATTTAAAAAATTTGAATTTGTGTTAGATAAAGTAGAACTAGCAGTATTATATTTAGTTGTAACATTTGTTGAGTTATAAGAATTTATCATATTATACTAATATAATATAATAATAGCTAGAACTATTTTATATTTTGTAAATATTAAGAATATATATTTGTTAAAACTTTAACAATTTGGCTTCTCTCAATATCTGTATTATTCAAATTTATAATTTTAATCAAATCATCTAATTTATTATTTATAACATAATTATCATATTTTTTTATTAAATCATCTAATCCATTTTGTTCTTTTAAATCACTTTGATTTAAATCACCAGTAATTATCATTTTACTATTCTCTCCTATACGAGTTGTTATCATTTTCATTTGATTTGGAGTACAATTTTGCATTTCATCTGCAATAATATATGCATTTTTAAATGTTCTTCCTCTCATTAAACCCAATGGTATAATTTCTATAATATTATTATAAATCATATTATCTATTTCTGGCATTTTATAATATTCGGAAAAAATATCTATAATAGGTTTTGTCCATGGATCCATTTTTTGATTTATATTTCCTGGAAGAAATCCAATTTCTTCTTCTACACTTACTAAAGGTCTTGTTAAAATAATTTTATTTATATTATTATTTTTTAGTAATTCAATTGCTCTTACACAAGCAAATAAAGATTTACCAGTTCCCGCAGGACCATTTACAATAACTAATTTTATATTTTCATTTTCTATTGCTTGTAAATATTTTTGTTGATTTATAGTTTTAGGTTTATAAATATTAGAATAAGTTGACATATATTTATTTAAATTATTGACTTTTCCTTTTGTTAAAATTAGAATATTAAATAAGAATAAAAATTTCATTTTATTCTTATTATTAGTTATGTTTAAATAATATTATTAATATTACAATTACAAATCCAATTTATTAAAATTGATTTAATATTAAATATATAATAAATTATTATATTAAACAATGTATTCAAAAAGAAATCCCAAAAAATTTGAAAAGGACGAAACACCTGTGGATGTTAGATTAAAAAATTTAATAACCCTTTTTTTAAATAATGAATCACATGCGAATAAAAAAAATGTTTCAGAATTTGAAGTAAGATTTGGTGGTTATGGAACAAGATTTACCAAAATAGATTATGATAATGTTATTAAGAAGTTAGTTCTAGTCGGTTTTAATAGTAATAAAATAGATGGTTCAGATTTACTTAGAATATATACTTTTGATAAAACTGATAATGATTATAATAATCCAATAAGAATAGAAATAGATGGGTTTCAGGCAATACAAAGTTATTGTAAACATGATGATATTGGCAAAATAAAATTAGAATATCAACATTCTATTAAATTTTCTAAAAAACTTCCTGTAAGAGATGAAGAAGATAAACCGATTAAACCAATAGATGTTCCTGATTTTATTTTGAAATATGCATATTCTAATGAAGAAAATATACACAATTCAAACGACCAAATTACTCAGTTATTATCAAATTATGATGAAAAGAAAAAGATGTTTAGATATATGAATCGTGTTTCATTAACACATGATACATTACCAATAAAATGTGATATTAGTATTGTAAAGATGTCATCTAAAATGACAAATGCATTTACTATAAAAGAATCAGGTGTATTTAATAATCCAGAAATATATGAAATAGAATTAGAGATAGATAATTCTAAAATAAATAAAGACACAACTACAACTTCTTTAATTGCTGATATTAAAAAAGTTATTAAATATGTTTTAATGGGATTACAAGGAACAGATTATCCTGTTTCTTATAAAGAACAACGAGAAGTTTTAGAAATGTATCAAAATATGATTCAATTTACGGATGCAGAGAGAAGAAGAAATCCAACCCAACAGTTTTTAGGTCCTTCTTCTAATACACTTCAAATTGAAAATATAGTAGAACCAAATGAAGAAAATAGTAATATACCAAATATTAGAGTTGATTTTGTTGTTACTGAAAAAGCAGATGGAAATAGAGCATTATTATTTATTTCTAATAATGGTAAAGTATATTTAATAAACACAAATATGAATTTTATATTTACAGGAACATTTGTTAGTGATAAAGAGTTATATAATACATTATTAGATGGAGAATATATAGATAATTCATTATATGCGGCATTTGATGCTTATTATTATAGAAATACAGATTATAGAAAATTACCTTTCTTTCCAAAGAGAGAAGGTGAAATGCATAGATTAGACTTATTAAAACAATGTGTTTTAAATATAAATAATTCTTTAAAATCTATTATTCCTAATCCGGCTAAAGTATTGCCTATAAAAATTATTGCAAAAGAATTTTATGATATAAATCCAAATATTGTAGATAGTATTCCAGATAATATGAAAATATTTACAGCGTGTTATTATGTACAACATAATAAACAATATCCTTATAACACGGATGGGTTAATATTTACTCCTAAATATTTTGGAGTAGGTAGTAATATTGAAAACACTGCTGGTCCAAAGAAAAAAATTACATGGGATTATTCTTTTAAATGGAAACCTCCTCAATTTAACACAATTGATTTTCTTATAAAAACAAAAAAAAATCCAGATGGGAGTGATGTTGTATTTAATTTGAACGAGTCTGGATTAAATACATCAAGTGCAATTCAAATACAACAATATAAATCAATCTATTTATTTGTAGGAACGAATGAAATATATGATAATCCTTGTGAAAGTTTATATAAAGGAGAATTTGTTGATAAAACATTAAAACATCAACATTATAAACCAGTTATATTTAAACCAACTTTTCCTCCTGATCCAGATACAGGAGTTTGTAATATTCTTTTAAAAGAGGGTCAAATGAAAACAGATGAAGATGAAGTATTTATAGATAATATGATTGTTGAATTTAGTTATGATTTAACTGAAAAAAGTAAATGGAATTGGAAACCATTAAGAATAAGATATGATAAAACTAGTCGTTATAAACAAGGAATTCCTGAATATGGAAATTCATTTCATGTTGCAAACAGTAATTGGTCTTCTATTCATAATCCAATTTCAACAAGAATGATTACTTCTGGACAATATATTCCAAATATAGTAGAGAATCAAGATAAATATTATAATAGAGTTACAAATGTTACAAACACAAGAGCATTACGAGATTTTCATAATTTATATGTAAAAAAAATATTAATAACAAGTGTATCAAAAGAGAGAGATAGGTTAATAGATTATGCTTGTGGTAAAGCAGGTGATTTATCTAAATGGATTGAAGCTAAATTAGGATTTGTATTTGGAATAGATATATTTGCAGATAATTTGAATAACAAAACAGATGGAGCTTGTGTTAGATATTTAGAAACAAGAAAAAAAGATAGAAATGTTCCAGATGCATTATTTGTAGAAGGAGATTCTAGTAAAAATATTAAAGACGGTTCTTCTATTGCGACTGAAACAGGAAAAATAATTACACAAACAATATTTGGGTTATGTGAGAGAAAAATATCAAATAAAGTTGGAGAATATGTGGAACAGCAATATGGTAAAGGTAAAGATGGATTTAATATTTCTTCATGTCAATTTGCAGTTCATTATTTCTTTAAAAATGAAGAAACATGTAAAAATTTCTTCTTAAATATTGCAGAATGCACAAAAAAGAATGGTTATTTTATTGGAACATGTTATAGTGGTTCTGAAATATTTAAAATATTAAATAAATATAAATTAGGAGAAACAATTAGAAAAAATAAAAATGGTAAAATGATTTGGGAAATTACTAAAAATTATGATAAAACTGAATTTAAACCTGATTCTAGTTCATTAGGTTATGAAATTATTGTATATCAAGAATCTATTAATAATCGTTTTTCTGAATATTTGGTAAATTTTGAATTTTTGGAAAAAATAATGAGAAGATGTGGATTTGAATTATTAACAGAGAGAGAAGCTAGACAATTAGGATTACCTTATAGTTATGGTTCATTTAAAAGTTTATATAATAAAATGGTTGATTTATATCATAAAGATCCATATATAAATAAATTATATGAAGAAGCATGTCAAATGTCTGAATCAGAACAATTTGTATCATTCTTAAATATGTTTTTCGTATTTAAAAAAGTGAGAGATGTAAATTTAACTAATTTTACTATAAATGTGGATGATGAGGATTATCAATTACCAGAAGAGTTTATAGTTCAACGAAAACCTACAGAAAAAGAAGAACCAACCCCAAAACCAAAATCAAAAAAATCAGAAAAAGTAGTTGAAAATAAATCAGGAATTATTAAAAAGTATGATATGAAAATTGTTCTTGAAGATATGTCAAAAAAAAGTGTAAAAATTAAAGATACTCCTGTAAGTAGTAAAACTAAAAAAAATAGTCCAGTTAAAAAAGAACCTACCCAACCAATAATAGCTATTCCAGTTAAAAAAAAACCTACCCAACAAATAGCTATTCCACTTCAACCTGATGAAGATTCTTCTGATGAAGAAGAAAGTAAATAAGATGAATGAATAAACTTAAATAATATTTGTATAGTATGTATATAATAATATATGAGTTATTATATACTTCCAAAAAAAAATAACAATCTTAGTTTGAATTTAATTTTACAAAAAGAACAAACATTTGAAATATCAAACAGTATTTTTTTTTATATTAAATCATTAAAAATAGAATTACTAAGTTATATCTCATTAGAAGAATTAAAAGAATTAAAAAAAAATATTTTTTCTTATAATGATTTATTGAATAATAATTTTTGTTCAATTCATACTTCAATTGATTTTTTTATTTATGTAGAATTATTAAAAATAAGTATATTTTCAGATATTTATAAAAAGATAAATATAATATATTGTGATAACATTATTTATAATTCATTTATATATACAAATAAAAATATAATTTTTAAAAATACAAACTTAATTCCAGTTAATAAAAAAGAATTTGATATATTATGTTTTAACATAATAACTAAAGATAAAAATTTGGATTATTTATTAAATTTTCTCTCTATTCTTTGTAAATTATTATATTATCAGGCAAATGATGGAGGTTGTATTATAAAAATTTATGAATTAAATTATAAACCAATAATAGATATTATATATATATTAAATAATTTTTATGAAAAA
>Ga0315284_10000483_pt1 | contig 54378 bp, 47 predicted proteins | sample YL17G09_16_MG_FD_203696 | JGI IMG/M metagenome (GOLD analysis project Ga0315284, IMG submission 203696) | Sediment microbial communities from Yellowstone Lake, YNP, Wyoming, USA - YL17G09_16 | ecosystem: Environmental > Aquatic > Freshwater > Lake > Sediment | place: USA: Wyoming | collected...
CGTCTGGGACCGCGAAGGGCTCAGCATGGAAGACTGGCGGAAACTCCCCAAGCTCTACTGAGCGAATTCACCACAAAGCCACAAAGGGCACAAAGGGACACAAAGAGAACTTCTTTGTGCTTCTTTGTGTCCTTTGTGGTTAGAGATTCCCCAAGATGAAGTCCGTCATCAGGGTCCGCATGTGCTTGACCAGCAGCGGATCGACCACGCCGTGGCGCGACTTGGGATAGAGCATCAGCTCGAACTGCTTGCCGGCCCGCTCCAGCTCGTACATGAACTGGATGGTGTTCTGCATGTGGACGTTGTCGTCGATCATGCCGTGAACCAGCAGAATCTTGCCGTGCAGGTCTTTGGCGGCGTTCAGGGGCGCGCTGGCCTTGTAGCCATCGGGGTTATTCTGCGGCAAGTCCATGTAGCGCTCGGTGTAAATGGTGTCGTAGAGGCGCCAGTCGGTGACGCTGCCGCCGGCGATGCCGATCTTGAAGCTCTTGCTGTGGGTGAGGGCGTAGCAGGTCATGAAGCCGCCGAAACTCCAGCCGGACACGCCGATGCGCGCGCCCTCCACGTAGGGCTGCCGCTTCAGCCAATCCAGCCCGTCTTCTATATCGCGCAATTCCGACTCGCCGAAATGGCGGTAAAGCGGCCAGGTTGATTCCACCCCCTTGCCGCCGGCCGTGCGGTTATCGCACTGCCAGATGATGTAACCCTTCTGGGCCAGCAACTGGTACCACATGTAGGTGGTGGCGCCCCAGGAATTGCGGACGGTCTGTGAGTGCGGCCCGCCGTAAAGGAACATCATCACCGGGTACTTCTTGCGCGGATCGAAATCGGGCGGCTTGAGCATCATGGCCTCCATCGGGAAGCCGTCGCGCGCCTTCACCTGCACGAACTCGGGCCTGCCCAGCTTGTACTGCTTGAGGGCCTCCAGCTTGTTCTCGTCGATCAGGCGGGCCACCGAGCCGTCGGAGCGGCAGAGGCGCACCTGCGTGGGGGTGTTGATGTCGCTCCAGGAATCGATGAACAGGGTGAACTGCGGGTTGAAGTTGGCGGAATGGCTGCCGTCGGCCGGCGTCAGCCGGGTCAGGCCGTTGCCGTCCAGCTTGATGCGGTAGGCCTGGCCGCCCAACACGCTGTGCTCGGTGCCGCTGAAATAAACCAGGCCGGCGGCCTCATCGACGCCGTGCAGGGCGCGCGCTTCCCACTTGCCCTCCGTCACCTGGCGGATCAGCTTGCCGTCCGCCGAGTAGTGACAGAGGTGGCGGAAGCCGCTGCGCTCGCTCTGCCAGAGGAACGAGCCGTCCTTCAGGAACTTCGGGTCGTCGATCACCTCCACCCAGGCCTTTGACGTCTCGTGGATGGCCGTGGTGGAAGAGCCGTCGGCAGCGTCGGCAAAATTCAAGTCCAGCCAGGTCTGCTGCCGGTTCTGGATCTGGTAGGCGACCTTGCGGCTGTCGGGCGTCCAGGCCACGCGGGAAATCAGCGGTTGCGCGGGCTCGTAGCCGGAGATGTCGATCCAACGGGTGGGTCCGCCGGCCGCGCTCACCACGCCAAGCTGCACCTTGGGATTGGGATCGCCCGCCTTCGGATATGGCGTTGTCTCGATGGTCTGGAAATGCGGCACCTGGTCCACCACCGTAAAGCGGTGCACCGGCCGCTCGTCCAGGCGCAGGTAGGAGATCCTGCTCGAGTCCGGGCTCCACCAGTGCCCCCTGTAATTGCCGCGCCCGTACAGCTCTTCCTGGTAGACCCAATCCAGCCGGCCGTTGAGGAAGTCGGGATCTTTCTCGCTGGTCAGCGCGCGCTCGCGATGGGTGTTGAGGTCCACCACATAGAGATTGTTGCCGCGCACGAAGCTGACCATGCGGGCGTCGGGGCTGAACTCTTCGTTGGTCTCCTCCTCGGGATCGTTGGTGAGCCGGACGGCCCGGTCGCTTCCCAATTCGTAGTAGAACAGGTCGTGCGCTTCGTTGATGAGGGCGGCCGTCTGCGCCTCGTTCATTCGGAAGGAGGACTGGGGGATGCGCTTGGCTTGCTCCGCGGGGAACCCCGGCAGTTTGGCGAAGGCCGCTTCCATCTTGCCGGCATCGTAGAAGGGCTCGGACTTGCCGGTGAGGGCTTCGACCTTGAGCCAGAGGCCCGCGCCCGGGCCGCCTTCCATCCGGCCTCCCCCCCGGCCCCGGCCGCCGCCGCCACCCTGCCGCTGCAGGTAATGCGCGCCGTCCTTGAGCCAGCGCAGCCCCGTGGGCGGAGACCCGCTGAAATTGACCTTGCTCCTGGGATCGAACAACTCATCCAGGGTCAGCAGTTTCTGCTGCGCCGCTGCGACAGACGCCAGGGACAGCCAAACAAGAAGAAGCGCGAAGGCACGACGTTGCAAGTCAACCTCCTGTCCGTTTCTTTATAACCACCAAGACACCAGGACACCAAGAACTTTGTGTCTTGGTGACTTGGTGGTGAACTACACCCCGCACTCGGATTGGGACAGACGGCGGCGGCGGAAAATGTCAATACCGCGATATACGTATTGCGTGCCGCTCAACGCCGCAAGCAGGGGCGTCAGGCCGAGCAGGCTCAGGCGCAGAAGATGCAGCCAGCGGTAGGCGTAAACTTCATCGAGCAGCAGCACGAAAACCGCGGCCACCTGGACCACCGTGTTGGCCTTGCCCAGCACGCTGGGCGGGAACCGGCGGGTCTGGGTAGTCAGCACCAGCACGACCACGCCGGCAACCAGCACCACATCACGCCCCAGCACAAACCCGGCCACCAGCCAGGAGACCTCGCCGGTGAGCGCCAGAACCAGGAACGAAGAGCTGAGCAGCAGCTTGTCGGCGGCCGGGTCCAGGTACATCCCGAACACCGTCTTCTGCTTCAGGAGGCGGGCCAGCGCGCCGTCGAGCGCGTCGCTGACGCCGGCGGCCACGAACAGGATCAGCGCCCAGTGCAGGTCGCGCTCCCACATGAACAGCAGGATCAGCGGAATGCAGAAGAGCCGGAGCAGGCTCAGAATGTTCGGGATGGTCAGGATGCGCGTGGAGCGCTCGATGCTGTCAGAGCTCATGTCCGGCGTAGAGAAACTCACGTACCGTCAGTCCGATTTTCCGCTGAAAGCGCTCGGCCAGCGAGGGGATTTCCCCGACCGTCTCGTCCAGCGCCATGCGCTCGATGCGGTGCATGGGGTAGAAGACGGCGGAAAGCGCCCCTACGCCGGACTCTCCGGCGGCGATCTGCCGCAGCACCTCTTCGAAGGCCCCCAACTCGATGCCGCGCACCGTAATCCCGGCGGGTGTCAGCGCCAGCATCTCGCCCCAGATGCGCTCCCGAGGGCTGTGCAGCGTCAGTATGACGATGGAATGAACTTCCATGAAAAACAGGCTGTAGGCCGTGGGCTGTAGGGAACTGCCCGTCCACTGTCAGCCTACAGCCTGCCGCCTACAGCCTACAGTCTACAGCCTATTACGCGGCCATTTTCCTGAGATTTGGGCTGATCTTCAAGGGGGCTTCGGTGACTTTTTGGACATCCTCCGGGGTCAGGCCCTCGGCCACTTCTTCCAGCACCAGGCCGTTGGCGGTCACCTGGATGACGGCCATGTCGGTGATGATGGTGTGGACCACGCCGACGCCGGTCAGCGGGAGGGCGCAGCGGCGCAGAATTTTGGGAGCGCCGTCGCGGGTGGTGTGCTCCATGGCCACGATGACGCGCCTGGCGCCGGCCACCAGGTCCATGGCCCCGCCCATGCCCTTCACCATTTTGCCCGGGATCATCCAGTTGGCGAGGCTGCCGTGTTCGTCCACCTCCATGGCGCCCAGCACCGTCAGATCCACGTGGCCGCCGCGGATCATGGCGAACGATTCGGCGCTGGAAAAGAAGCAGGCGCCGGGGACTTCGGTGATGGTTTCCTTGCCGGCGTTGATCAGGTCGGGGTCCTCCTCGCCTTCCAGCGGATAGGGGCCGACCCCCAGCAGGCCGTTCTCCGACTGCAGGATTACCTCGATGCCCTCGGGGATGTAGTTGGCCACCAGCGTGGGCATGCCGATCCCCAGGTTCACGTAGTAGCCGTCGGCGAGCTCCCGGGCCACGCGGCGGACGCAGGCTTCCCGGCGGGCGGCCGAGGCTGCCTTGTCGGCCCGCTGGTTGGCGACCTGAAGGCCGCCGCTACGCGGCCGCAAGGCGGACGGTGCGCCGCTCAATTCGCTTTTCATAGTTGACTCCCTGTAGGATCCGCTGCACATAAACGCCGGGCGTGTGAATGTGGTCCGGCTCCAGGCGACCGACCTCGACCAATTCTTCGATTTCGGCAATTGTGATGCGCGCGGCGGCCGCCATCATGGGGTTGAAGTTCTGCGCCGTCTTGCGGTAAACCAGGTTGCCCCAGCGGTCGCCCTTCCAGGCCTTGACGAAGCCGAAATCGGCGCGCAGGCCGCGCTCCAGCACGTACATGCGTCCGTCGAACTCGCGGGTCTCCTTGCCTTGCGCAATGACCGTTCCGTAGCCGGTCGGTGTGTAGAATCCGGCGATGCCGGCGCCACCGGCCCGAATGCGCTCGGCCAGCGTGCCCTGCGGATTCAGCTCGATTTCCAGCTCGCCGCGCAGCACCAGCTCCTCGAACAGCCGGTTTTCGCCCACGTAGGTGGAGATCATCTTCTTCACTTGCCGGCCTTCGAGCAGCAGGCCGATGCCGAAACTGTCCACTCCCGCGTTGTTGCTGATGACGGTAAGGTTGCGGACGCCCTTGCGGGTCAGCGCGGCGATCAGGTTCTCGGGGATGCCGCACAGCCCGAAGCCGCCCATCATAATGGTCGCGCCGTCGGCAATGTCCGCGACTGCCTGGTCGGCGCTCAGAACGGTCTTATCCACACTGGCCTCCGTGCGTTCTTGGTGCCTTGGTGTCTTTGTGGTTCAAGCACTGTGCCGGAGGCGCTCGCGCAATTGCTGCCCGGCCTCGAACTCCTGTTGCAGGGCCCGCGACCGCAGGTTCTCCTTCAGGTATTCGAGCTTCTGCAGCATGGCGTCAAGCGCTTCCAGGATATTGATGCTGTTGGTGAGGCAAATGTCGCGCCAAATTGAATAGGGGCTGTCGGCCAGGCGGGTGGTGTCGCGGAGGCCGCCGGCAGCCAGGGGGAGGTTGTCGGGAGAAACGTGTTCGGCCACGGTGGCCGCCAGGCCGGTGGCCACCAGTTGCGGCAGGTGGCTGGTCCAGGCCACCACCTCGTCGTGAAGCTCGGCGTCCATGACCGTCACGCGGGCCCCGAACCGCTCCAGCCAGGGCAGAAACGCGCGGGCCGCCGGCGTTTCCAGGTCCTGGCGGCGGGTGGGCGTGAGTACATACGTGGCGCCACGGAACAGGTCCGGCGTGGCGTGGTCCAGGCCGCGCTTCTCGCTGCCGGCCATCGGATGGCCCCCGATGAACACCGGCCCTTCAAAGAACAGCACCGAAGCCTTATCGGCGATCTGGGCCTTGGTGCTGCCGGCGTCGGTGACCAGCGCGTGATCCGCGACGGCACCGCGGACCCGCGGCAGCAGGTCGAGAATCACGGAGATGGGCGCCGCCAGGTAAACGACGTCGGCGCGGCGCACCGCCGCTTCCGGCTCCTCAAACCCTTCGTTGATGACGCCGGCCGCCAGCGCCTTGTCCAGCGTCGCGCGGCGGGCCACGCCGGCGATGACGCCCGTGAACCCGTGCTTGCGCAAGGCCAGCGCCAGCGACCCGCCGATCAGTCCCACACCGACTATCGCCACTCGTTCCATATGGTCTGCCTTCGATTTCACCACAAACCCGCAAAGGCACCAAGTTTTTCATTTGCGTTTTTCTGCGTTTATCGGCGTCCTATATAATTCTTTATCTATGCCCGAACCAGGGTCGCGATTCTTGCGGGCCTGCCGGCGCCAGGCGGTGGATGCCACGCCCGTCTGGTTCATGCGCCAGGCGGGGCGCTACATGGCGGAGTACCGCGCAGTGCGCGCCGCGCACAGCCTGCTGGAGATCTGCAAAACACCTTCACTCGCCGCCGAAGTCACCATCACCGCGGCCGAGCGGCTGGGCGTGGATGCAGCCATCATTTTTGCCGACCTGCTGCTGCCGGTGGAGCCCATGGGCATGCGGCTGCGCTTTCAGCAGGGTGAGGGCCCGCTGCTGGAGAGCCCGCTGCGCGATGAAGCGGCCGTGGCCCGGCTGGCCGGCGGCCCGGCCGTCGCCGCCGAACTCGGGTACGTGGCCGACGCCATCCGGCTGGTCGAGCGGCATTTCGGCGGGCGGCTCCCGGTGATCGGCTTTGCCGGCGCTCCCTTTACCCTGGCCAGCTACATGATCGAGGGCGGCAGCTCCCGCCACTTTGTCGGCGTCAAGACCTTGATTTACCGGCTCCCAAAAGTGTGGGCGCACCTGATGGAAAAGATCTGCGGCGTGCTGGAGCCATACCTGCTGGCCCAGGTGGATGCCGGCGCGGCCGCCATCCAGTTGTTCGACAGTTGGGTTGGCTGCCTGTCGGTGGATGATTATGGCGAATTCGTGCTGCCGTACACGGAGCGGCTGGTGAAGGCGGTCGAGCAGCGCGGCGTTCCGGTAATCCATTTCGGCACCGACACCGCTTCGCTGCTGCCCGCCATGCAGCAGGCGGGCGCATCCGTGCTGGGAGTGGACTGGCGAATCCCATTGGACGAAGCCTGGGCCAAGGTCGAGCACGTCCCGGCCATCCAGGGCAACCTGGATCCGGCGGCCTTGCTGGCGCCGTTGCCGGAGTTGCGCCGCCGCGTCGAAGCGGTGCTGAAGCGGGCCGGCGGGCGTCCCGGACACATCTTCAATACCGGCCACGGCATTCTTCCCGAGACGCCGGTGGAAAACGTGATTGCCGCCGTCGAAATAGTGCACCAATTCACTCACCACGGATGAACACGGATGAACACGGATAAACGCGGATGGGCCGTGCTGTTGCTGGCGCACGGCGCGCCCGAACATGTCGAGGACATTCCCGAGTTTCTGCGCCACATCCGCGGCGGGCGGCCGGCGCCCGAGGCCATGGTGCGGGAGATCGCGCGCCGCTATGAACTGATCGGCGGCGGCTCACCGCTCGGCCACCTGACCGAGCGGCAGGGGCGCGCGCTCGAAGCCCGGGTGGGCTTCCCGACCTTGGTCGGGATGCGCCACTGGCATCCGTTTATCGCCGAAACCGTTGCCGCGCTGCCGGCCGGGCTCGACCGGCTGGTGGTCATCTGCCTTGCCCCTCACAACTCACAAAAGAGCGCCGCCCTCGACATAGAGCAGGTGGAGGCGGCCCTGGGCAAGCTGGCGGAGCCGCGGCCTTGCCTCAGCTTCGTTGAACACTGGCACGACCATCCGCTGCTGATCCAGGCCTTCGCCGAGAGGATTCGCGCCGGCCTGGAGCGGATCGGACAGAGCCGTCCCGCCACGCGGGATAAGGGAACGGGCCCACCCGTCATACTGACCGCGCACAGCGTGCCGGAATCGACGATTTCGGGCGGCGACCCCTATGAAGCGCGGGCGCGCGCGACGGCCGCGCTGGTGGCCGCCGCCGCCGGGCTGACGGATTGGCGGATGGCGTTCCAGAGCCAGGGAATGACGCCCGGGCCCTGGATCGGCCCCACCGTCGAGTCGCAGATCGACGAGCTGGCGGCGCTGGGGCGCCGCCGCGTATTCATCGCGCCCATTGGCTTCCTTTGCGATAACGCCGAAATTCTGTACGACGTCGATATCCGCTTCCGCGAATATGCGCAAGCCAGAGGCATGGAGCTGGACCGCGCGGAATCGCTCAACGACAGCCCGCTGCTGATCGAGGCCCTGGTTTCGCTCGCCCTGGAAGAATTGCGGATTTCGGATTGCGGATTGCGGATTCTCTGACCGTGGACCTTGGACGTTTCTGCGCCGTTCTGCGCATAAGCCTGTTAGACTTGTGGGGAATGAACCTCGACCGACTCAGCCGAATCACCGTTGAAGAGGGGAAGTGCGGCGGGCGGCCGTGTATCCGCGGGCACAGGATTCGTGTCAGCGACGTACTTGAGCTTCTGGCAGCGGGCGCTTCCTTCGAGGAAATCGTGGTCGACTACCCGTTTCTGGAACGGGAAGACATCCTGGCGGCGCTGGAATATGCGGCTCACCAGGCCGACCATCCTGTTTTGCAGACTCCGTGAGGTTTCTTGTAGACAATCAATTGCCGAGGGCCCTGGCCCGCTTCCTGGCCGGCCGCGGGATCCAATGCGAGCATGTGGTTGAAGCCGGGCTGGGTGAGGCATCGGACGTCGGTATCTGGCGATACGCAGCCGAGCATGCGTTGGTCCTCATAAGTAAGGACGAGGACTTCCTTTATCTCGCGACCCAACCAGGCGCGACGGTACAGGTGGTGTGGGTGCGCCTGGGCAATTGCCGGAAGCGGGAGCTGCTTGCGGCGTTCGACCGCCTGTGGCCTCGGATTCAGCAGTGTCTCGAGGCGGGCGACCGTGTTGTGGAGGTCCGCTAGCCCGTCATTAGTCTGCCCGGCGCAGCGCCTGAAGGAACTGTTCGGCGGGCAAGGTGTTCAGCACGTCGGCGGCTTCCAGCCACGCCCGCCGCGCCATTTTCACCCCGAACTTGATATTCGGCAGATGGCGGGTGTGATGGGCGTCGGTCGAGATCACCAGCTTCACGCCCTTCTCTTTGGCCCGCCGGGCGTTCTGCTCGTTCAGGTCCAGGCGCTCGGGCGAAGAATTGATTTCGAGGTGGATGCCGCGCTTAGCCGCTTCGCCCAGGATGCGCTCCATGTCGAAGCGATACGGCTCGCGCGACAACAATTGCCGCCCGGTAGGGTGCGCCAGCACGTTCAGGTAGCGGTTCTCAAAGGCGCGCAGCAGCCGGTCGGTCATTTCCTCGGGCTCGATCTGCATGTAAGAGTGGACGCTGGCGACGACGATATCGAGTTGCGCCAGGGCCTCGTCGTTGAGGTCGAGCCGGCCGTCGCGGTGGATGTCCACTTCGATGCCGGCCAGGATCCGAAACCCCTCCATCTCGCTGTTGACCTGACGAATCTCCTTGATTTGTTCAAGCAGGCGCCTCTCGTCCAGGCCGTTGGTCATGGCCAGGGCCTTGGAGTGGTCGGTGATGGCGATGTAGCGCAGGCCGCGGGCCCGCGCCGCTTCCGCCATTTCGCGGATGGAGAGGCGGCCGTCGGTGGCGCTGGTGTGCATGTGCAGGTCGCCCTGGATCTCGCCCGGCTCGACCAGCCGCGGCAACCGGTGCTCGGCCGCCGCCTCGATTTCGCCCCAGTTCTCGCGGAGCTCCGGCGCGATGTAATCCAGGCCGAGCGTGGTGTAAATCTCCTCCTCGCTGCCTCCGGCCACCTGGTGCTCGTCGTCGGCGCGGAACAGCCCGTATTCGCTGAGCTTGAAGCCCATCCTGATGGCGCGGCCGCGCAGCGAGACGTTGTGCTCTTTCGAGCCGGTGAAGTACTGCATGGCCGCGCCGTAGCTGCCCGGCTCCAGGAAGCGCACGTCCACCTGCATGGCCTCCGGCAGCCGCACGCTGACCTTGTTCTCGCCCCGGGCGATCACCTCCAGCACCTTTGGGTATTTCAGCAGGTGCTCGATCTGCTCGTCGGCGCGCCCGCCGGTGACCAGCAGATCCAGGTCGCCGATGGTTTCCTTCCCCCGGCGCAGGCTTCCCGCGCAGGTGACACGAAGCTGATCCGCATCCGGTCCCTGCCTCAGGTACTCGACGATCTCCTCCGAGGCCCGTTCGGCGGCGCTGATCAGAAAGCGGCCGGCGCTGCGGCGGTAGGCCTCGATGGACTTCAGGATTTTCTGCTCCAGCTTCTCGCCCATGCGCGGCAGCAATCGGAGCTTGCCCTCGCGGCACAGTTGCTCCAGCTCGTCGAGGTTGGCCGCCCGGTACGCGCTCCAGATCAGCGCGATGCCCTTCGGCCCCAGACCCTGGATGCGCAGCATTTCCAGCGCGCCCGGAGGAAACTTCTGCAATAGCTGTTGGTGGACGTCCAGGTCGCCCGTCGCGCAAATTTCACGCAGGTTGGCAACCATGCCCTTGCCGATCCCCGAAATGGCCAGCAACTGCTTGTCGCCGGCTTTCCGGTCCGGGTTACGGACGATCTCGTCGATCTTCTCGGGAAACGTCTCCAGTGATTGAGCGGCGTTGCGGTAGCTGCGGACGCGGAAAGGGTCTTCGCCGGCGATCTCCAGCAGGTCAGCCGTCTCGCACAACAGGCGCACGATCTCGCCGTTCTCCATCCGCTTCAATTATAGAACCGGCCCAATCCGCGGATTACACGGATTCACGCGGATTCATGGGGAGTGAGCTAGAACAGGGCGGAAAGGCCGGCAGCGGCCAGCACCCAGACCAACCACGGCACGACCACCCCCACCAGCCCTTTCCCGAAGCTGAAACGGGCGGCGGTGGCAATACCCAGCGCCATCAACGCGATCTGCCAAAAGCTGAAGATGTCGATGGAGCTGGCCAGGCGATGCAGCACCTTGCTCGACTCGGCGCTGACCAACGGGCCGAGGTTCGAGGCCACGATGTTCTGGATGTCGATATCGGCCGGGTCCTTCAGATGCATGGTGATGATGTTCAGGATTCCCAGCACAAGTCCCGGCATCATCCCGTAGGCGGTGACCGACATCATCGTGGAGTACTTCACCTCGCTGCCCAGGACGAAGTTGGTCATCAGGGCAAGCACGCCGGCGATGACCAGCAGGCCGATGAAGGGAAACAGCAGCGGCGCGATGTAGGCCTGATACTTGCCGATGGTCACGCCGCGCTCCACGGCCTGCTCCAGTTGCTCCGGCGTCAGGTTTTGGGCCATGCGGCTCTGGGCCAACTGGCTGCGCACAATCTGCTCCATCCCGACGCGGTGAATGACCAGCCCGGAACTGACGACCGCGAGGATGGTCAGAACCACCAGCGGCGCCAGCCAAGCCAGCGAAGGGCGGCCCACGATGTCGGTGAAGGTCTCCGTAGGGCTGATGAAAATCCCGATCAGCCGGCCCCCAAGCCCCATTGGGGGCCTCTCGGGTTCCTGGGATGAGGAAGGCGGCGTAGTGGTCGCCATGAGCACCTCCGGAGGCGGAGTCTATACCAGCAGCCCGCGCCCGGCAACCATATTGGCCCCGGAGGGAACGGGACGCAGATCCACGCAGATCAGATCTGCGTCCATCTGCGTTCATCAGCGTCCCATTTCCTGCAACACGGCGGCGGTTTCCCGTTGCAAATTCGTGCCCAATTCGTGTAGAAAACCCCTGGAACCATGACGAAGGTCTCTGCCCGCGCCCTCTTGACTGTTCTTTCGCTCTTCGCGCTGTTTTGCGCGGCCGGCCTGGCGCAGACCCCTTCCGGCAAGCAGCAGCCGGCCAGGAAGAGCAGCTCGACCAAGCCGGGCGCGAAAGCCGCCAAGAAACCAGCCGCCAAGAAGACGCCGGCCAGGCGGCCGGGCACACGTGAGCGCTTCTATACCAACTCGTTTGCCGATGACGTGACCGCCGGTGACATCACGGCGGGCGAAGATCAGATGGTGCGTGCGGCCACCGTCGAGGCCCTCGGCAACATGAACGGCGCCGCCGTCGTGATCGATCCCTTCTCGGGCCGTGTCCTGGCCATGGTGAACCAGAAGCTGGCGCTGTCCAGTGGCGCCCCGCCATGTTCCACCATCAAACTGGCCGTGGCCCTGGCGGCGTTGTGCGAAGGCCTGGTCACCAAGGACACCCCCGTGCAACTGGGACCACAGTGGCGGATGAACATGGTCTCGGCCATGGCCATCTCCAACAACACCTATTTCGAAGCCCTGGGCCGCGAGATGGGCTTCGAAAAGGTGAGCTACTACGCGCGCCTGTTCGGGATCGGGGAACTGGCCGGCGACCATATTGCCGGCGAGCAACGGGGGATGTTCCCCAGCCAGGAGCTGGACCCGCGGCTGGGCGGCGTCGGCAAGATGTGCTCGTTCGGCGAGAGCGTTTACATGACCCCGCTGCAACTGGGCGCGCTGGTTTCGGCCATCGCCAACAGCGGCACGCTCTATTATCTCCGGCACCCGCGGACCCCGGAAGAGGCGGCGCGTTTCGTGCCCAAGGTCAAGCGGCAACTGGAGATCGGACCCTGGGCAGCGGAAGTCGCCGCAGGCATGGCGGCCGCCGTCCGCTACGGTACGGCGCGCGGTCTCCGCTACATATTCCGCGAGGAGCCGGTGCTGGGGAAAACCGGGACGTGCTCGAAGAACGGCACCCGCTACGGCTGGTTTGCCTGCTACAACAACAGCGAGCACCGCCGCACGGTGACGGTCGTTTTCCTGCAGGGCGGCCAGATGAGCTACGGCCCGAAGGCGGTGGAAATCGCCGCCCGCCTCTATCGTAACCTGTACGACCAGCGCTTTTTCGCCGCGGTCAGCCCGCCGTCGCCCGACTCACCGCGGGCGGACTCGTATGACCACCGGTAGACGGCTGACGGCCGAGGTACTTGCAAAATTACAGAATGGGCGCAGCAACAGAGCCGCAAGCGTCAGTGAGCGGGTGCTGGCGCAGCGCTGCGTTGGCCTTGCGGGGCACCCGCTCGCTGACGCTCGCGGCTCTGTTGTCTTAAATGGAATTTTGCAAGTACCTCGACCGATAGCCGACAGGCCGGGCTGGCCCATGCCGGCTTCCGCTTCAGCGATATGGAAAAGGCCCGCCGGTCAGCGGGAGACCAGGGAATCGACCTGCTGCAGCAGGCGTTCGAGGCGGCGCCGCACCTCGTCGCGCTCCTTGTCGAGTGCCGCCAGTTGCTGGCGCAGCACCGCCAGTTCTCCTTCCTTCGTCGACAGCTCGCGGCGAAGGCCTGCCACTTCGCTTTCCGCGGCCTGGCGGGCGTGGCGAGCTTCCTGGAGAAGCTGGACCACCTGGACGATCCGTTCCTCCAGCGAACTAAGCTGATCGATGGCTTGAGACTCGGGCGCTGCAGCGGGTTCGGTCATAGTCAGTCCTGATTCCTGAGACCTGTGTCCTGAGTCTCAGGTCCCAGGTCTCAGGTCTTGAATCAAGCGCGCAGGGCGATGCCCAGCTCCTGAAGCGCCGCGATCAGGCGGGCGCTCCACTCATTCACTTCGGTGTCGGACAGCGTCTGCCCCGGACGCTGGAAGACGGTCCGGAGCAACAGCCCGTAACTGCCGGCCGCGACCGGGCCTCCGCGCAGGATCTCGACCGGGTGCACCGCCGCCAGTTCCTGGATGCCCAACCGTCCCACGGCGCTTTCAATTCGCTCCCAGGCGACGGCGTCGGGCACCACGAGGGAAAAGTCGCGGTCCACGGCGGGCACGCGCGAGACCGGCTCGTACTTCGGCCGGCGCAGGCCGTGGCAGAACAGCCGGTCCAGGTACAGCTCCGCGATCAGAACCGGCTGCCGCCATTTGCGCTCCGCCGCCATGCGGGGATGGAGCTGCCCGAACCGGGCTACTGTTTCGCCGTCCATGGCCACCCGCACGGCGCGGCCCGGGTGGTAGTAGTCCGCGCCGGCGTTGGCGTCGAAATAGAGGCGACCGCACTGGAACAGGTCCAGGACGGCCTCCACATCGCCCTTCAGGTCAAAGAAATCCATGTCGCGCGGGGCGGCATGGAGCGGGCCTTCCTGGACGGGTCCGGTGGCCGCCAGCCCCAGGATGGAAGGCTCCTCGTAGCGCCCGGACGCACCCGCGTAAACCTTGCCGATCTCGAACAGCCGGACGGCGCGGGTGCCGCGGTTGAGGTTCCACTCGACGGCATTCAGCAGGCCGGGCACGATGGAGGGGCGCATCACGCTGGCCTCCTCGCTCAGCGGGTTGGCCAGCCGGACCGGATCGGTCAGGGAAAACGGCTCGGCCTGGCGCGGCGCGATCAAGGTGAAGGAGATGGTCTGGCTATAGCCCAGGGCCCGTGCCGTCTCCCGCAGGGCGCGCTCGGCGTGCCAGTGGGGCGCGCGGCGGGCCACGCCCGACCACTGCGGCAGGCGGGTGGGAAAGCGCTGATAGCCGAAGAGCCGCGCTACTTCCTCGATGACGTCGATCTCGCGCTCGACATCCAGCCGGAAGCTCGGCGGCTCGACCATCCATTGGCCCGCGCCGTCGGCGGCCAGGCGAAAGCCCAGCCGCCGCAGGATCTGCTCGACCCGCTCGGGCGGCACGCGCTCGCCCAGGATGCGTTCCAGCTCGGTCTGGCGCAGCAGCAGCGCGGGGCGCGGCCGCGGCGCCGGGAACACGTCGATCAGCCCGCACAGGACCTCGCCGCCCGCCACCTCCCGGATCAGCTCGGCGGCGCGGTCGGCCCCCGCTGCCGTGATGCCGAGATCGGCGCCCCGCTCGAAGCGATGGCTGGCGTCGGTGTGCATGCCGAACCGGCGGGCCGTGCCGCGGATGGAGCGCGGCTCGAACCACGCGCTCTCCAGCAGCACGTTCGTGGTCTGATCGCGGATGCCGCTGTCCAGGCCGCCCATAACACCGGCGATGGCCACGGGACGCTCGCCGTCGGCGATGACCAGGTTCTGCGCGGTGAGCTCGCGCACCACTCCATCCAGCGTCGCCATGCGCTCGCCGGCGCGCCCCCGGCGGACAATAATGCGGCGGCCCGCAAGCAGGTCGAGGTCAAAGGCGTGCAGCGGATGGCCCAGCTCCAGCAACAAGTAGTTGGTGACGTCGGCGACGTTGTTGATGGAGCGGGTGCCCGCCGCCTCCAGCCGCTTCACCATCCACTCCGGCGACGGCCCCACCTTCACGCCCAGGATCACCCGCGCGCTGTAACGAGCGCACAGGTCCGGGTCGGCGATTTCCACCGACGCCACACCCAGCGCCGGCCGCGCGCTTTCCACCGGCGACGCCCGGTAGGGCTTCAGGTCGCGGTCGTAGATGGCCGAAGCCTCGCGAGCCACGCCGTAATGGTTCATGGCGTCGGGCCGGTTGGTGGTGACATCGGCTTCCAGCACGGCCTGGCCCTGCTCGACAGCCACCGAATCAACCGCGACGCCGGCCATGGTCAGGTCGGCCGCCAGTTGCCGGTCGTCGGCCGGGATGTCGACGAACTCCCGAATCCAGCTCGAAAGAAGCCGCATAAGAGCAGAAAGGACCTTCAGCCGCAGATGGCGCAGATTACACGGATTGAATCGGTGCAATCCGCGAAATCTGCGGCTCGGCCCTCATCTAAACTGCTGCAAAAAGCGCAAATCACCCTGGAACAACAACTGGATGTCCTCGATGCCGTAACGCAGCATCGCCAACCGGTCGATCCCCCCGCCGAAGGCGAAGCCGGAGTACTTCCTCTCGTCGTATTTCACGAAGCCGTACAGCGCCGGGTCGATCATGCCGGCGCCGAAAAGCTCGATCCACCCCGACTGCTTGCACTTGCGGCAGCCCGCGCCGGAGCAGAAGATGCAGGAAATATCGACCTCGGCGCTGGGCTCGGTAAACGGAAAAAAGCTGGGGCGGAAGCGCGTCTGCACCTGCTCGCCGTAGAAGCGCTTGAAGAAGTAATCGAGCGTTCCTTTCAGGTCGCAGAAGGTGATGTTGGTATCGACCGCGAAGCCTTCCACCTGGTGAAACATGAAGGAGTGAGTGGCGTCGGGGTTGTCGCGGCGGTAGACCCGGCCGGGTGCGATCACGCGCAGCGGCGGCTGCATCTTCTCCATCGTGCGGATTTGCACCGGCGAGGTGTGGGTCCGCAGCAGGTAGTCGCCGGCCACGTAAAGAGTGGCCTGCGTGTCGCGGGCCGGGTGCTCGCGCGGCATGTTGAGGGCCTCGAAGTTGTAGTAGTCGCTCTCGATCTCCGGCCCCTCCTCCACTGAGTACCCCATGGACAGGAAAATCTCCTGCACTTCGTCGATGACGATCTGGACGGGGTGCCGGGCGCCGATCGGGCGGCGCAGGCCGGGCAGGGTAACATCCAGGCGCTGAACGGCCAGCCGCGCGGTTTCCGATCCGGCGTCCAGTTCCCGCCGGCGCGCCTCCAGCGACTGCTCGGCCTGCCGCTTCACTTCGTTGAGCAGCCGGCCCACGGCGCGCTTCAGGGCGGGCGGCGCCGGCTTGAGCCAGTTGTCGTTGGCCGCGGTCAGCAGCCCCTGCTTGCGGCCCAGCCAGCGGATGCGAAACTGCTCGCCGGCATCGGCCGAAGCCAGCCCGGCCAGCTCCCGCTCGATCTGCGTGCGCAGTCCATCGAACAGGCCGGCGACGCCGGCCTCGTCGCCGACACCCAGCCCCTCCAGTGTCTGTCGAACCTGCTCTTCGACCTTCATGGGAATTAGAAGCGGCTGACGGCTGTCGGCCTTAGATTACCGTCAGCCGTCAGTCGTCAGCCGGAGCTCAGCACTAAGGTTTCGCGGCCAGCGCGGCCCGCGCCTGCTGGGCCAGCACCCCGAAGCCCGCGCCATCATGGACCGCCATGTCGGCCAGGATCTTGCGATCCAGATCGACGCCGGCAACCTTCAAGCCATGGATGAACCGGTTGTAGCTCAGGTCATGCTGGCGGGCGGCGGCGGCGATGCGCACGATCCACAGCGAGCGGAAGTCGCGCTTCCGCCGGCGGCGGTCGCGGTAGGCGTAGCGCAGCGACTTGTCCACCGCCTGCTTCGCGGCACGATGCAGTTTGGACCTGGTCTGGAAATATCCGGAAGCCTGGTCGAGTATCTTCTTGCGCCGGGCGCGGCGCTTGGTCCCTCGTTTGACTCTGGGCACGGTTTCTTCTCCTTGCTGACCGCTCTATCAGGGTGGCGGCTGGTTAACGATCCGGCTGACGGAACGTGCGGTCCGTTTCGCCGGAGTGGTGGTTACCTGGGAAGCATGCGGTCCAGGCGCTTGGCCTCGCCGCCTTCCACCATCACCTCGGTCCCCAGCCGCCGCTTGCGCTTGGCCGATTTCGAGGTGAGGATGTGGCGGGCAAACGAGTGATGGCGCATGATCTTGCCGCTGCCGGTCCGCTTGAAGCGTTTGGCCGCGCCACGGTGACTCTTCATTTTGGGCACGATCCCTCCTGGAGAAACAGAGCAGCGGCCTTCAGGTCGCCAGCCGCATAACTTTGGCGGCCTGAAGGTCGCCGCTACATGGCCGCTGCACTACCCGGCCGCGCTGGGCGGCGGAGGCGGAGCTTGCGCCTGGCCCTTCTTGGGCGCCAGGATCACGGCCATGGTATTGCCTTCCATGCGGGCGCGGTTTTCCACCTGTCCGGCCTGGGCCACGTCCTGAATGAGACGATCGAGAATTCCCCGCCCGATCTCCGAGTGGGTGATCTCGCGGCCGCGAAATATGACCGTGGCCTTGACCTTGTCCCCCTCCTCCAGAAAGCGCAGCACGTGGTTCTTCTTGAACTCGTAATCGTGCCCATCCACGTTGGGCCGGAACTTCACTTCCTTCATCACCACGTGGTGCTGGCGCTTTTTGGCCTCGTGCTGCCGCTTGCTCTGCTGGTAGCAGTACTTGCCGTAGTCCATGATCTTGCAGACGGGCGGCTGCGCCGTCGCCGAGATCTCTACCAGGTCCAGACTCTGATCGCGGGCTATCCGCAGCGCCTCGTGGGGCGCCATGATGCCCAACTGGGCGCCTGAATCGGCAATCACGCGGATTTCGCGGGCCCGGATTCGCTCATTGATACGAGTGCGGTCGGCGATAAAAATCCTCCTGCGTACGGGACGAACGGGACCTTACAGAACAGCAAGTATAGCACACGGCGGGCTGGAGGCGATGGACCAGGGGCTCGCTGTCAACCGTGTTTCCTCCAGCCTGCAGCGTACAGCCTCCAGCCTCCCACAGCCTATTCCGAGGCGGCCCTGGTCCGCAGCAGTTCCAGGGCTTCCTGGATAAACTGCTCCAGGGGGCGCGCGCCCTGGTCCCCGTGCTTGCGGTTGCGGACGCCCACGGCGCCGTTCTGCTCCTCGCGGTCGCCGACCACCAGCATGTACGGCACCTTCTGCAACTGCGCCTCGCGGATCTTGAAGTTGACCTTCTGGTTGCGGTCGTCCAGGTAGGCGCGCAGCCCCGCTTCCTTCAGCCGGGCGACCACGCCGCGGCCGTAGGAATGGTGCTTGTCGCTGATGGGCAGCACCACGGCCTGCACCGGCGCCAGCCACATCGGGAAAGCGCCGGCGTAATGCTCCAGCAGCACGCCGAAGAACCGCTCCACCGAGCCATAGAGCGCGCGGTGCACCATCAGCGGCTGGTGCGGCTTGCCGTCCTCGGCGATGTACTCCAGGCCGAAGCGGCGCGGCAGCGTGAAATCGAACTGCACGGTGCTGAGCTGCCAGAGCCGGCCGATGGCGTCCACCAGTTTCACGTCGATCTTGGGCCCGTAGAAGGCGGCCTCGTCGCGCATCACACGGGCCTCGATGCGGCGCTCGGCCAGGGCGCAGTCCAGCGCGTCCTCGGCCAGCTTCCATTGCTCGGGCGCGCCGTCGTACTTGTCCGACGCGCCGTTGTCCCAGGTGGAAAGCTCCACTTCGAACTTTTCGAAGCCGTAGGTGCGCAGCACGTCCAGGGCGAAATCCAGGCAGCCGACCACCTCGTCCTTGATCTGCTCGGGCGTGCAGAAGATGTGCGCGTCGTCCTGGGTGAAGCCGCGCACGCGCATCAAGCCGTGCATCACGCCGCTGCGCTCGTAGCGGTAGACGGTGCCGAGCTCGCCCAGCCGCACCGGCAGGTCGCGGTAGCTGCGCAACCGGTCCTTGTAGATCAGGATGTGGAAGGGGCAGTTCATGGGCTTGAGCTGGTAATCGGAGTCGTCCAGCTTCATGGGCGTGAACATGTTCTGCGCGAAGAAACTGGTGTGGCCGCTGGTCTTCCACAGTTCCAGGCGCGCGACGTGCGGCGTGTAAACCAGGTCGTAGCCGCGCTTCAGGTACTCGTCGCGCATCCAGTCTTCCATGATCTTGCGCACCAGCCCGCCCTTGGGGTGCCAGAAAATGAGGCCGGGGCCGGCTTCCTCCTGGATGCTGAACAGGTCCAGCTCGCGGCCCAGCTTGCGGTGATCGCGCTTGCGCGCCTCTTCGAGCTGCTTCAGGTACTCGTCCAGATCCTTCTGGCTGAAGAAGCTGGTTCCATAGATGCGCTGCATCTGCGCGTTGCGCTCGTCGCCCTTCCAGTAGGCGCCGGCGATGGACAGCAGCTTGAAGGCCTTGATCCTGCCCGAGGAGGGCACATGCGGGCCGCGGCAGAAGTCCAGGAACCTGGGGCCCAGCGTGTAGACGGAGATGCGGTCGCCCTCGGTCTTCTCCTGGACCAGCTCGCACTTGAGCGCTTCGCCCATCTCCCGGAACCTCTTCAAGCCTTCCTCGCGGGGCAGCCAGAGGCGTTCGTAGGGCAGGTCGCGGCCGGCCAGTTCCCGCATCTTGGCTTCGATTTTCTCCAGGTCTTCCTCGGTGAACGGCGTGGGCCGCTGAAAATCGTAGAAGAACCCCGTCTCGGTGGGGGGACCGATGCCCAGCTTGGTTTCGGGGAACAACTCCAGCACCGCGGCGGCCAGCAGGTGGGCGCTGGAATGCCGATACACTTCCAGGGCCTCCGGGTCCCTGGCCGTCAGGATGCGCAGTTGGGTGTCAGTCTCGATCGGTTCCCGAAGACCGATCAGGTCGCCGTTGCTGCGGGCGGCCAGCGCCGCATCGCCCAGCCGCGGGCCCAGCGAGCGCGCCACTTCCAGCGCGGTGGTGCCCTTCGGGTGCTGCTGGGAGGACCCGTCGGGGAAAGTCACTTGAATCATCTCGGCCATGCGTGAATCTGTCCTGAGAGATAATCCTATACGTTACCACAGAGCCGGCCACGCCGGACGACTGGGTCGCCAAGAACAATGGTAGCAAAAGGCGCATTCCAGGCGCTCACCGGCCTCATCCGCCGCCGGGGGGTTTAGTGGTACATTTAGAGATTGAACGCCGGGGTGCTCCGCGTTTCGCATTGCGGCGGGAGATGGGTCGAAGGCGCAGCGCCGGCCGCTGCGCCGGGGGAAGGTCTTGAAAGACAAGTACCGGGAACTGCTGGAGTGGTACACGCGCGCGCTGTATGACTACCTGTCGGGCGCCGGTGAAGAGGCGCTGCACCGCGCCTACGAGCTGGCCCGCAAGGCCATCGCCGACGGCCTGGGCCTGCTGGAGATGGCCCAGGTCCATCATCAGGCCATCCTGCGGGTGATGCCGCGTCCCATTTCGGCCGAGGAGCGCGCCCGCATCATCAAGGCCCTGGAAGATTTCTTCATCGAAAGCCTCTCGCCGTTCGAGATGACCCACCGCGCCTTCCGCGAGTCGAACACCGCGCTGCGCAGGATCAACGAGACGCTGGAGGAGGAAGCCAAGCGCATCGCGCATGCGCTGCACGACGAAGCGGGCCAGTTGCTGGCCGCCGTCTTTCTCGAGCTGGACAAGACGGCGGCCGACGCCCAGCCGGAAATGCGCGAGCGCCTGGAGGGCGTGCGCCGGCTACTGGAGCAGGCGCGCGAGGAGGTGCGCCGTCTGTCGCACGAGTTGCGGCCCACCTTGCTGGACGACGTCGGGCTGGTGCCCGCGCTGGAGTACCTGGCGCAGGGCATCTCGGAGCGAACCGGAATGCCCATCACCATCGAAGGGTTTCGCGATTCGCGCCTGCCCCCCAGCGTGGAGACGGCGCTGTATCGCGTGGTGCGCGAGGCCCTGAACAACGTGGTGAAGCACGCCAAGGCCACCCGCGTGCGCGTCTCGGTGCAAAAGGAAGGGGCGGCGGCCCGCTGCTCGGTGCGGGACGATGGCGTCGGGTTCGACGTTTCCTCCGTGGCGCAGCGGAAAGGCGAGCGCGGCTTCGGCCTGGCGGGGATTCGCGAGCGCCTCGGCACCCTCTCCGGAACCGTGCAGATCAACTCCGCCCCCGGCTGGGGCACCGAGTTGCTGGTCACGATTCCCCTGGAGACCTGAGTGCGGAATGCGGAATTCCGCACTCCGCACTCCGCATTGCTGGCACCTGACACATGCCGATTCGAGTCCTGCTTGCCGATGACCACCTGATCGTGCGCCAAGGCCTGAAAGACCTGCTGCAGCGCGAAGGGTTCACCGTCATCGCCGAAGCTCCTGACGGGCGGGAGGCGGTGCGCCTGGCGCGCGAGCACCGCCCGGAAATCGCCGTGCTCGACCTGAGCATGCCGCTGCTGAACGGTTTGGACGCGGCCCGCGAGATTCAGCAGTCTTGTCCCCGCACCGCGCTGATCCTGCTCACTATGCACACCGAGGATCCCTATATCGTGGAGGCTATGCGCGCCGGCGTGAAAGGCTACGTGCTGAAGACGCAGGCGGCGGCCGACCTGGTGCAGGCCATCCGCGACGTTTCCCAGGGCCGCCTCTACCTGAGCCCGCAGGTTTCCGGCGCGCTGGCCGCCGCCCTGGTGAACAAGAGCGATTCCCAGGAAGACCCGCTCAGCCCGCGCGAGCGCCAGGTCTTGCAGTTGATTGCCGAAGGCCAGACCACCAAGGAGATCGCCAGCCTGCTGGGCATCAGCGTGAAAACCGCCGAGTCACACCGCTCCCGCATCATGGACAAGCTCGGCATCCACGAGATCGCGGGCCTGGTGCGCTACGCCATCCGCCGCGGCCTGGTGCAACCGTAGGCAACTGGCGGCCCGGGTTTCCCATCAGCTTCCCGCCGTCAGCCGTCGGCCATCGGCCGTAAGCCCCCTAGTTTCCCTCAAGGCTCCTTAAGGTAAACCCCCACCTCTTGTCGGGGATTTCCCCCCCTGCATTCGGGGTTCCCCCGCTTGTCGCCATTTACCCGCTGACCTAACGTGATTGGGACCGGTTTTTTTGGCGCTACTGAAGGTCCAACGGTCAAGGCCAAGGGGAAGCAAACGAACCAGGGGGATTGGGAAATTGAAACAGGCCACTCAAGCCGCGATACGAACCAACCCGAGAGCAGCCCGAACCGGAAAGATGGGCCCGGTTGCGGTTTCGCGGAAAACTCATTCGCTGGAGGAAAAAATGGGCCGAACTGCCCACGCCCGCTCAGCTTACGTCCACCCCACTGTGCCTCGCACAAACCGCAAGAAGATCGCGATTTTCCCCAGTCCTGAGCCTCAGTTACCGAACCGCGCCATTGAGCCGGCGCCGGCCGGCGCACACAAGCACCAGGCTAAGGTGATTCCCTTCCCCGCTCCATCGCCGATCCCCGAGGAGGAGACCCGGCTCCTGCAGGCGGCGCGCCACGGGGACGCCGAGGCCTTTACCCTGCTGGCCAAGCAGTACGACCGCAAAATTTTCCGACTGGCGCTGCGCATCACCGGCAACCAGGAAGACGCCTCCGACGCCCTGCAGGAAGCCTTCATGAAGGCCTATGCCAATCTGAAGACCTTCCACGGCGATTCCCGCTTTTACACCTGGCTGGCCCGCATCGCCGTCAACGAGGCCTTGACCAAGCTTCGCAAGCGGCTGGCTCACAAGCAGGTGTCGCTGGACGACGACAACGTGGTGATCCAGGAGATCGCCGACTTCTGCGACAACCCCGAGCAGCGCTACGCCAAGACCGAAACGCGCGAGATCATCCAGGAGGCGATTCACACGCTGACGCCGGCGCTGCGCACCGTGCTGCTGCTCCAGTACCTGGAGGATTTCACCAGCGAGCAGATCGCGCAGCGGCTGGGGCTGTCGGTGCCGGCCGTCAAATCGCGCTTGATGCGCGCCCGCCTGAAACTGCGGCATAAACTGGGCAGGCACTTCCGCCGGCTCGAAGTGGTCCCGGACGAAGCGCTGGAAGCCGCCTGAGTACACAGGCGTCAGGTGAGCTACCTGCAAAATTCCATTCACGCCAACAGAGCCGCGAGGTCGCCGCGGCGACCTCGCGGCTCTGTTGCAGCCGTGGTCGCCGAAAGATCTTTTCCAAAGAAGAGCTACAATTGAAATGTGGCGGCGTGGGAGATTCTCGAGCACCCGGCCGATATCGGCCTGCGCGCGCGCGGCCCCACTCTCGCCGGGCTCTTTGAGAACGCGGCCGCCGGCATGATGGAAATCGCCGCCAGCCCGGCCGGCATCCGGGAGCACGAGCAAAAGCCGATGGTCGCCGAGGCCCCCGACCGCGAAGCATTGCTGGTAACCTTCCTCGAGGAGATACTCTGGCTGGTGGACGGGCAGGGCTGGCTGCCGGCCCGCGTCGCGATCCGCGAGATGAGCGAAACGGCGGTGACGGCCACGGCCTTCGGCGAGCCGCGTGACACCTCGCGCCACCAGATGCGGCTGATCATCAAGGCCGTCACCTATCATCAACTCGCCGTGCGGCAGACAGAGCAGGGATGGGAGGCCGAAGTCTATTTCGATATTTGAAAAGCTGTCAGCTATCAGCCGTCAGCTATCAGCTTTTTGCGGTAGCTGATAGCTGAGAGCTGATAGCTGAAAGCTTGATTTTATGATTGCCCGCGAATTGATTCAAAAACTCGACGACTACCGCTACCTGGTGCCCAAGGGCGCCCGCCCAAACATGCGAACCGACGCGCTGGTGTACGCCGACGAGCGGTTGATGGAGCACATCGTCAAGGACCTGTCGCTGGAGCAGGCGGTCAACGTGGCTATGCTGCCGGGCATCGTCGGCCGCTCACTGGCCATGCCCGACATCCACCAGGGCTACGGGTTCCCGATCGGCGGCGTGGCGGCCACGGACTGGCACGACGGCGTGGTCTCGCCGGGCGGGGTGGGCTTCGACATCAATTGAGGGGTCCGCCTGCTCGGCAGTTCGCTGAGCCAAAACGAAGTGCGGGAGAAACTCCGCGAGCTGGTGCTCCAGCTCTTCCGCGACATTCCCAGCGGCATCGGCGGCCACGGGTACGTGAAGCTGGCCGCGGGCGACCTGGAAGCGCTGCTGGCGCAGGGCGCCCGCTGGATGGTCGAGCATGGATACGGCGAGGAGACGGACATCGAGTTCATCGAGTCGGGCGGGATGCTGCGCGACGCCGACCCGGAGAAGGTTTCCGCGCGGGCCCATGAGCGCGGCCGGCCGCAGGTGGCCACCCTCGGCAGCGGCAACCACTTCCTGGAAATCCAATATGTCCAGAGAATCTTCGACCAGGCTGCGGCCGAGGCCCTGGGCCTGAAGGAAGACCAGGCGGTGGTTTTGATTCACACCGGCTCGCGCGGCCTCGGCCACCAGGTCTGCACCGACTACGTGCGCGAGATGAATTCCGCCATGCAACGCTACGGCATCCACTTGCCCGACCGGCAACTGGCCTGCGCACCCATCCAGTCGCCCGAGGGGCAGGCCTATCTGGGCGCCATGGCGGCGGCGGCCAACTACGCCTGGGCCAACCGCCAGGGCATCACCCATTTCGCCCGCAAGGCCATGCAGCGGGTTTTCGGCGGCCAGGCGCGCGTCCGGGTGATCTACGACGTGGCGCACAACATCGCCAAGCGCGAATGGCACGTGGTCGATGGCGGCGAGCGCCGCGAGGTGCTGGTGCACCGCAAGGGGGCTACGCGCGCTTTCCCCGCCGGCCACCCGGAGATCCCCGCCCGCTACCGGCACGTGGGTCAACCCGTCTTGATTCCCGGCAGCATGGGCACCGCATCCTGGGTGCTGGTGGGCGCCGAAGGCGCGATGCGCGAGACCTTCGGCAGCGTCTGCCACGGCGCCGGCCGCATGATGAGCCGCACGGCCGCCAAGAAAGGCCGCGACGTGAAACAAGTGCAGAAGGCCCTGGAAGAGCAAGGCATCCTGGTCATGAGCGAAACACGCGACGGCATTTTGGAAGAAGTCCCCGAGGCCTACAAGGACGTGGACCAGGTCATCGAGGTGGTCCACAACGCCGGGCTGGCCCGCAAGGTCGCCCGCCTGCGCCCCATGGGCGTCATCAAGGGCTGACGCGGTTCATTCACCACAAAGGCACGAAGAACTCAAAAAACACAAAGAAAAACGACTTCGTGAACTTCGTGGCCTTTGTGTCTTTGTGGTGGTATTAATTTGCCATGAAGAAGCTCCTGCTACTGTTGGTGATGGCGCCCGCCCTGCTGGCCGAAAGCCCGGAGCAACTTTTCAAGAGGGCTGCGGAAAACGGCGTGCAGTCCGAGGAGGTGTTCCGCAAGACGCGGAAGATGCTGCACGCCTGGCTGGGGTACGCCGACCCGCGCACCCTGCTGCTGCCCGATCACCTGCCCGGCTACACGCGCAGCAAGCGGCCCATGGACCTTTACACGCCGCACAATTCCGGCGCTGACAATTATCCCTACCTGGTGGCAACGGCATTCTTCACCGACCGCGCGCTCTACAACGGCCGCATGCGCGAGATGCTGCGGAATGAAGTCCGCTACACGAACGTGGTTGACGGCATCCCGGGCAATCTCGACCTGAAGGAGGGCAAGCTCGGCCCCATGAGCCTGTTCGGCGCGGGCGAGTACGCCAAGGACGGGCTGCTGGCCATCACCGAACTGCTGGGCCGCACTCCGTGGTTCTACCGCATGGCGGATATGACGGCGGCGGCCATGGAGCATGCCCCGGTCACCAGCGACTTCGGCAATCTGCCGGACGACGGCGCCGAATTGAACGGCGATTTCCTTCAGACCCTGGTGCGGCTGGCCGCCATGACCGGCGACCGCCGTTTTTCGGAATGGGCCGGGCGTATCGGGGATGCTTACCTGCGCGAAGTGCTGCCGCGCAACCATTGGCTGCCCGGCTACACCTGGGACTTCGTCAAGCATGAAGGCCCCGACCGCATGCGCCTGCGCGACCACGGCAACGAGATGATCGTGGGCCTCACATTGCTCTACGCCCTGGAACAATACCGGGGGACCGCGCGCGCCGGGGAGTACCGCGAGCCCATCGGGCGCATGCTGGACCGCGTCATTCAATCCGCCAACCCGGACGGAATGCTGTACAACGAGGTCCGCGCCTCCGACTTGAAGCCGCTCAACGACCGCCTGTCCGACAACTGGGGCTACGTCTACGGTTCCGTTTACACCTATTACATGGTGACCGGGGAGAGCAGGTACCGGGACGCCGTGCGCCGCGTGCTGAAGAACCTGCCCAAGTACCGCGGCTACGATTGGGAGAACGGCAGCCAGGACGGGTATGCCGATTCGCTGGAAAGCGCGCTCTACCTGGCGGCCCGGGAACCGGTGCCCGAGGCGCTCGACTGGATCGAAAGCGAGATGCGCACGCTGATCAACTACCAGCAGCCCGACGGCACCATCGAGCGCTGGTACGGCGACGGCAACTGGAACCGCACCCTCCTGCTTTACGCCCTGTACAAGACCCAGGGGTGCCGGCTGGAGGAATGGAAGGAAGGCGTGAAGCTGGGCGCGGCGCGCGAAGGCGAGCGCCTGTATGTTTCCGTGCAGTCGGACCGGCCGTGGCGGGGCAAGCTGCATTTCGACTACGCGCGCCATCGCCGGGAGCTGAACTTCGACCGCAACTACGTTCGGCTGAATGAATGGCCCGAGTGGTTCGCCGTGGACGAGAACACGCTGTACCGTGTCGTTGACGCAGCAGGCAAAGAAACGATCCGCCTGGGCTCGGAGCTGAAGGAAGGCATCGAGGTCGCGGCGCCCTCCCGGCTGGTTATCTCACCACAAGGACGCTAAGAACACCAAGAGCACAAAGAATCGAACTCTGTGCTCTTGGTGTCCTGGCCGTTCAAACCCCCGTCAGAAGTACAGCTTCAGCGAGAGCTGGATCAGGCGCGGGCCGCGCGCGCCGGTAACCTGGCCGAACATGGCGTTGGTCTGTTTGCCGGTCGGGTCGAAGTTCGTACCGGTGTTGACGCCGCTGTACTGCGTGTGGTTCCAGGTGTTGAACATCTCGGTGCGGAACTGCACGTAGCGCGTTTCGCCGCGGAGCGGCATGCGCTTGCTGATGGCGATGTCCCAGTTGTTGATGCCGGGGTTATAGAGATAGCGCTGGCTGCCGCTGCCAAAGCTGCCTACCGGGGTCAGCGCGAAGGCGCCGGTGTTGAACCAGCGGTAGAAGGTGCGCTCGCTCTTGTCGAGCTTCGGGTCACCGATGATCGTTACACGAGACCCTTCGGTCGAGCCCGAGATTTCGTGCCCATCGGTGGTGCCGAGACCAATGCTGTACGGCGAACCGGTCTGGAAGCTGGTTATGCCGCTGATCTGCCAGTTGTCGAGCACCGCCCGGACCGGGATGCCGGATGTGGAGCCGCCAACCAGCTTCGTGCCGACCTTCGGCAACTGGTAGACATAGTTGGCGACGAAGACGTTGGGCCGATCGAACGCCAGCGGCATGTAGTTCCACTTGCGCGGATTGAAGTATGGGCTGACGGCGTTGTAGTCGCTGTCGTCCACGCCCAGCGTTTTGGAGTGGGTATAAGCGATGCCGAACTGGAGGCCCCTGGTGAAGCGCCGCTGAATGCTCAACTGCAGCGCGTTATAGTTCGAGTTGGACGCGAACTCGTAGATATTGAGGTTGCCGAACCCGCGGTAGAGGCGCAGGAAGTTGTCCGGCAGCGGCTTGCCGGGGTTGGTCGGGTCCTGGTTCGCGGCAGCAAAACGCGCCAGCATCGGGATGGGGTTGAGGTTGCGCTGCTGGACCAGGTGACGCGACAGCGCGCCCACGTATGAGAGATCGATCGTGGTCTTCCAGATCTCCCGCTGGATGCCCAAGCTGAAGTTTATCGTGGTGGGGAACTTCTGCTTGCCATAAAGGACGCTCATGTTGGAGGGGCCAAAAGCACCCCCCGCCTGCGCATAGGCATCGAGGGTGGTGTAATACAGCGTGGGCGAGAAGGCGACCGGAGGCTGGCCGTTGGTGTAGAACGACATGTTGCCCTGGGTGCGGTCCTTGAACATGCCAACGCCGCCGCGGATGGCAGTCTTGCCGTTGCCGAACAGGTCGTAGGCGAAGCCCAGGCGCGGACCGAGGCCCAGCCAGGGGTTCTTGTACAGGCCCGCCGTATAGCCGTTCTTACCCCCCACCGCTGTGCCGTTAGCGAAGGCGCCGGAGCCGGGCACGAACAGGCCGATCATGGGGTTCGCCGCCAGGGTGCCCGTCCGCGGATCCATCGCCACGCGCTTCCTGGCCGCATCGTACGTTGGGTAGTAAAGCGCGGGAATCTGCTTGGGATCCCAAAGCGTCGGATCCCACGTGGTGCACGTCTGGTTCAGGTCCACCAACGGAGGCATGTGGTAGAAGCGCAGGCCGAGGTCAAGCGTGAGGCGCCTGTTGACCTTCCAGTTGTCCTGGACGTACCACTCAAAGTTCGAGAACCACCAGTCGCCGTTCACGCGCGCCGTTGCCTCTGAATAGGACGTGACGATGCCGGCCAACGCGTTGGAGAAGCCGTCGCCGGTGTCGTAGGGATTGTTGGTGTCGCGGCTGAAGCTGAAGTTGCCGCGGTAGTTGCCGCCGCCCACCTGGAACTTGCCCGTCCGCTCGATGTACACGCCGGCCTTCAAGTTGTGGCTCTTCCACACTTTGCCGATGTTGTCGAGAAAGCTGTAGATGTCGTTCCAGTTCTGGTAGGGGATGTTGCCGAAGCCGATGTTGGGATAGCTGCCACGCGGGCCGCCGAAGGACACGGTCGGCATGTAGTTGGGCATGCCCGAATCCTGGTACCACTGTGCCGGGTTGCCGATCTTCGAGCGGTCTATGGCGGTCGGGTCTTGCGGGTTAAAGTAAAGGTTGTTGCGGCTCTTGCCGAAAGTGAACTCGTTGACCAGCGTGGGCGAGAACACCTTCGTCACGTGGACCACTTGGCCCTTGCCCGGCTGCCCGAAAATGGTCGGCGAGATCAACCAATTCCCGCCGGTTACCCAGGAGCCCCAGGGAACTACCTGCTCGTCTTTATCGCGTACCCAGCGCCAGTAGACCTGGAACGACGGCCAGAGATTGGCGTCGATGCGCACCAAGTCCTCGCGCTTCGGGTAGGTGCCGCTGTACGACGTCCTCCAGTTGCGCCTGTACACCTGGTTCGGATCGGGATCGGTCCAGTTGGGCATGGGCATGAAATTCAGTATCGCCTGCCCGAGCTTATTGATCCGCGCCGCCGGGATGATGTTGCCCGGAAACTGCTGCCCAGTTTGCGGATCGATAATATTGAACAACCTCCCGTTCGAGTCGTAGCTCTTGGAGAAATCGCCGTTGCGCTCGGCCTGCGTCGGCATGGTCGTATATTGGCTTCCGTAATCCCTCTTCATCCCGGTCCACTCCTCCGACCAGAAGAAGAAGAGCTTGTCCTTCAGCTTGTTGAACACCTTCGGAATCTCGACCGGGCCGCCGAGCGAGAAACCGGTGATGCGGTAGCGGTAGGGCGATTTCTTGATGCCGGAACGGTTGTTGAAGAAGCTGTTGGCGTTCAGCGTTTCGTTCCGGTAATAGTCGTAGGCCGTGCCATGGAAGTCCCGGCTGCCGGACTTGGTAATGACCGTGATCACGCCGCCGCCACTGCGGCCGAACTCGGCCTGGTAGTTGGTGGTCATGATCTTGATTTCGGCGATGGCGTCCATGTTGGGCTGGAAGTGGACGGTTTGGTTGGAGCCGGTGTCGAGGTCGGTGATGCCGTCGATGGCCAGGTTCTTGGCGTTATCGCGGCCGCCGTTGATGAACAGGCCGCGTTGCGCATCGGGAGTGGACGTCTCGCGGGCCTGGCTGCCGTCGTCCACGACGCCCGGGATGGTCACCAGCAGCGCATAGAAGTCACGGCCCTTCACGGCGATGTTCTGGATCTGGTGCTCGGTGACCAGGCCGGCCTTTTCCGAGCTGGCCAACTGCACCACGGCGCCTTCGGCGGCCACGCTGACGGTCTGCCGTACCTCGCCGAGTTGCAGCGTCAGCCGGGTGAGCGCGCGTGTCTCGCTGGCCGTCACCACGATGTTCTTGGTTTCCAGCGCCTGGAAGCCGGTCGCCTCCACTCGCAGCATGTAGGCGCCGGCCAGGACGTTCGGAAAGACGAACGAGCCGTCGGCGGCGGAAGTAGCGCTGAGCGCCGCGCCGGTGGCCTCGTTGCTGAGCGTGCACTTGGCGTTCGGTACCACCCCGCCGGCCGGGTCTACCAGCGTCCCCTTGACCGAGCTGGAGATGTTCTGCCCCACGGCCGGCAAAGCAAACAAAGCCAAGAGAAGCAGAAGCACGCACACGTGTGCTTTGGTTTTCATGTATTCTCCCCTTTCAGGCGGCAGGTAGTGCCGCCAGCTTGACCACTTTCTGGAAAACTCACAACCCCTCGGTTGGAGCAAAGGTACGCCCCTTCCGCCCCGCTTGTCAAGATGTGGCCGGACCTTGCCCTCCCCCGGTTTTTCTCGGGGCGCTGATCGGTGGCCGCGAAAGCCCGCGAAAGGAAAAAAACCCGCTTGACCCCCTGCCTTGGGGCCTTATATTAGGATTTGGCCCCTTGGTGCGCGCCCTGTAACGGGGCAACGGCTTTCCTCATACGGAGGTTGGAATGGCGAATTGCCCGGAATGTGAAGCTCCCCTGGACATCGAAGAGGACGAAGTGGAAGAAGGCGAAGTGATCAACTGCCCGGAGTGCGGCGTTGAGCTCGAAGTCGTCAACACCAACCCGATGGAGGTGGAGCTGGTCGCGGAAGAGGAGGAAGAGGAGGAAGAAGAGGAAGAGGAGGAGGAAGAGGACCTGAAGTGACAACCAAAACGGCCGAGCGGCAAACCGGTGGCGGCAGAGGGGACTGGGCCGGAGGGCATCGCTACGTGGCCTGCTGGCTGGTGGTGGCCCTGGCCGGCCTGTTCGCCGGCGCCAGTCCGCCTTCGCCCGAACAGAGGGACAAACCCAAGAAGAGCAAAAAGGATTACTCGTATGCCCTCCTGTTCGGCACCGTCTTCGACGAGAACGGGCGACTGGTGCGAGGCGCCGGCATCCGCGTGAGCGAGAAGGAAGGCAAGAAGCGCTGGGAGGCCACCACGGACGTCCAGGGTGAATTTGCCGTACACCTGCCCGCCAAGGCCGCCGTCTATCTGGTGGAGGTGAGCGCGCCCGGTTTCCAGGGCGACCGCAAGGAGGTCGCCGTCACGGGGGACGAGCGCCAGGATCTTGTCTTTCGTTTGGCCAGAAAGCAACAGTAATCATCGTTCACTCGGGGAGGTCTTATGAAATACGGAGCAGGGCTTCGAAAACTTGGCGTGACGCTGGTGGTCTCGGTGGCGGTTTTCTGCGCCGGCGCATGGGGGCAGAAGGCTGATTCCAATACCCGCTCGGTCAACGGGCAGGTGGTAGACAAGGCCGGCAATCTCCTTCCGAAGTCCGTTGTGTACCTGAAGAACACGAAGACACTGCAGATCCTCACCTACATCGCCGACGAACGCGGGGCATTCCACTTTCAGAGACTGAACAGCAACATCGATTACCAACTCCACGCGGAACACGAGGGAACTTCCAGCCCGGTGCGAACCATCAGTTCGTTCGACTCTCGCAAGGAAATCCAAGTCACGCTGAAAATCCCGAAATGAAGGCCGGAGGCTGTGGGCCGCGGCCTACAGCCCACAGCCTACAGCCCACAGGCTGTGTTAGCCTTGACGCGTGAGCCGCCAGCCACTTGCCCTCATTTACAATCCGGCGGCCGGGCATCGCCTGAAGCGACGGAGCAGCGTCGAACAGGCAGCCGCTGCATTGCGCGCACAGGGAGGCGAGCCGCAGCTCATGCCGACGCGCGGGCCGGAAGACGCGTTTCTGCTGGCCCGCGAGGCCGCCGCCCGCTTCCCGGTGCTTGCCGTGATGGGCGGCGACGGGACGGCCAACCAGGTCGTGAACGGGCTGGCGGCCTCCGGTTGTTCTTCCCGTGTGCTGTTGCTGCCCAGCGGCTCAGTGAACGTGCTGGCCCGCGACCTGCGCATCCCGCTTGATCCGTGCCGGGCCGCCGCTCTGCTGCGGGAAGGGATGGAGCGGCGGGTGTTCCTGGGCCGGGCCGCACAGCGGTATTTTGTTCTGATGGCCGGCGCCGGCCTGGATGCTTCCATCGTTCGGCAACTGGGCCAGGGGCGCTGGAAGCGCCGCCTCGGACCGTTGGCGTTCGTGCTGGACGGGTTGTGGCACGCGGTCACCTACCCGTTTCCGCGACTCACGGTCCGCACCGATTCCGAGGAACTGACCGGCTACCTGGTGGTGGTGGGCAATTCTCCGGGGTACGCGGGCTGGTTCTCGATTACTCCGGGGGCGGACCCGGGGCAACCCGTCTTCCAGGTGGCCGTCTGCCGCTCTGCCTCCGCCCTCAAGTACTTCTACTTCCTCGGCCTGGCCCTGGCCGGGGCGCTCCATCGCAGCCGCGATTTTGTTTACCTGGAGACACCGCACCTGGAGATTTCGTCCGACAGGCCGGCCTATGTCCAGGTCGATGGCGAACTGCACGGCCTGCTGCCCATGCAGTTCGTCAGCGACGGCACGTCGGTGCGCTTTCTTGTCCCGGCGCCGCCCAGGAAGTGACAAGTTATAGGTGGCAGGTTCTGCTCTCGCCGCTGCCTACTGCCTACTGCCTACTGCCATCTGCCGCCCGCCGCCTGAAGCGAGGCCCGTTCCGCTACGTAGCCATGCGTGATGTAGAAGAGGAACAGCATGGCCACTTCCGAGTCACCGAAGTTGTTCTCGAAAGCCCCGGCAACTGCGATCGAGATGGTGGCCGCCACCACGCCGTACGCCAGGTACCGGTGGCGCGCGTCCAAGCGCGCGGCCAGGCGTTGCTGGTCGCGTGCCACACTGAACAGCAGCCAGACGAAGAAAACCAAGCAGGGAAGGCCGCGCTCGGCGGCGATGTGCAGATAGTTGTTGTGCAGATGTCCGTAGTAGGCCGTGGGCTTGGGTTGCCCCGAGTTTGGGCGATACAGGTCGAAGTAGTAGCGGACGCCGTTGGGCCCCACGCCAAACAGCGGATGGCGCCGGATCATGTTCAGGCCGGTGCGCATCATCACCAGGCGCGCCTGGTTGGAACTGTCGGACCGCGTATCGACCAGGGAACGGACCCGCTCGCGGACCAGCCCGGGCGCCACCAGGTACAGCAACAGCAGCCCGGCCGGGATGATCAGCACCAGCCGCCGCTGGAATTGCCAGAGCAGATAGGCGGCCGCCGCCAGGCAGCCAAGCCAGACGCCGCGCGTGAAGGACAGCAGCAAGGAGAGGGCTATCAGGGCGGCAGCCGCCCAGCTCCACCAGGGCCGCCGCGGCGCGAACAGCAGGAACGAAACGAGCGCCGCCAGCACCAGCATCTGCTCGCCGCTGAAGGTCTGCCAGTGCCCCATGAAGCCGGTGATCCGGCGGCCCAGCGAGTACAGGTGGTAGAAGTCCCGGTGGGAATGCAGGCTGTCATAGTAAAGCGCGAACTCGATCAGGGCCAGCAGCGCCGCCAGCGAGGCAGCCGCAAACAGGGCCCGCCAGATCCGCTGCACCTGGTCCAGGTCGCGGAAGGCCATGTAGGCAGCCACAACGATCAGGAAGATGTAGAACTTCTTGATCTGCGCCAGACCCAGCAGCGGGTCGGGCGCAGCGGCCAGCGACGCCACGGTCCAAACCACGAAGCAGCCCAGCGGGACGACGACGGGCGGGGCTTCAATTCGCCGCCGCGCAACCAGCAGCATGGCCAGCCCGGCTCCCAGCAGGATCTGGCTCAGCGCGATTGAAAACAGAACCGCCACGTTGGCCAGCGCCATCAAGTAGAAGCACACGGCTTCTCTGTCGCTTCGCCAGCCCTGCCAGAACCGCGCCCTTATAGAGCCCACTTGATCCGACAATCGCCAACCTCAGGAAACGCTGAAGGGATGTCAATGTATTCCGAATCGGCGGCGCAATTCAACAGAATCCCGCAAGTTACCGCTTTCGTTCAGTAAATCTTTCCGCCGGGCGCCGTTGATTTGAGCACACCTGCCTCGACATCGAAGCTGTAAGAGGTTCCGCCCTCTCCGGCCCACTTGCGCAAATCGAACTTGCCGCCGCTCGTGACGCGATAAACCGAAATGCGGCGCGCGGTGAGCGGGGCGCCGGGCTTGCAGGTCTCGGGAGGATGAGACAGCTTGAGGAAGTAGGCCGGGTTCTTGCCAACCACAGTGGCGGCGCCGTCCGGTTCCACCAGCACGGCGGTCTCGCGATCCACGCCGATGCCGCGCGCCTCAGCGGCCCATCCATCCTGCACGATCCGCGCCAGGAAGACCACCAGCCGTCCCATGCGGTCGCGCTCGCCCAGGTGCGTATCGGTGATGATCCCCTGCATGTTGGGAAGCGCAAGGAAATCGCGCTGGACCGACACCAGGCGGTTGTAAGGGTCGGCGAGCGCTTCCTGGGAACGCACCGTGCCGTTCTCGGCGGCGAAGAAAAACTGGCCGAGAATGGCAAGTCCGGCGCTGGTGCCGCCGATCGGCGCCTGCCGCGCGGCCAGGTGCTGGATGGCCTCGGCCAGCGGCGTTCCTTTCCACCGGCTGACGTAATTCCACTGATCGCCGCCGGCAATGAACAGCGCCTCGGCGTTGCGGACCCGCGCGACAACAAACGCGTCGGCGGAAGCCGCCCGGTCCTTCAGCACGAATGTCTCGACCGAATCCCGCGCTCCGAGCTTGCGGATGTAGCCGTTGTAGGCATCGGTCCCGGAGGCGCGGATAACCACAAAGTCGCCTCCGCCGGACTTACGGATCATCCAGCGGAAGGCCTCATCGATGTCGGTGCCGCCGCCCAGCAGGGCCAGGCCGCCGGCGGTCTGGGTCTGGGCGTCGGCGGGACTGCCGGCCACGTAGTGCTCGTAGCCCGCCGGCGGCGCTTTCGCCGGCGCGGCTCTTTGCGCCTGTTCCGCCGCGGGCCTTTGTGCCTGGCACAGCAAGGCGATGAACAATAGAAAGAATGATGCCGTCGTGTGGGCCATGGCGCGGCATTATATGCGAAATCGCCGCGCCTTGCGGCGGACCTCGAACGATGTGGTGTATCTTTGAAGGCGCGGATGAAACACGTGACTCTCATCACCGACGGCGCATGCCTGGGCAATCCGGGCCCCGGTGGCTGGGCCGCCCTGTTGCGCTACGGACGGCACTACCGGGAAATGTGCGGCTCGGAGCCAAACACCACCAACAACCGCATGGAACTGAGAGCGGTGATATCCGGTCTGGCGGCTTTGAGAGAACCGTGCGCGGTGACCATCCAGACCGACTCCCAGTACGTCCAGCGCGGTGTGACGCAGTGGATGTCCAGGTGGAAACGCAACGGCTGGAAAACCGCGGGAAAAGCGCCGGTGAAAAACCAGGACCTGTGGCAGGCGCTGGATGAAGCGCTGGCCGGGCACACGGCGCATTGGCAATGGGTCAAGGGTCACGCCGACCACGCCGACAACTGCCGCGCGGATGAGCTGGCGTTCCAGGCCGCCCAAGCGCAGAACAAGCGCTGAGTGTTTCATGCAGGGGCGACCGTCGCCGCGGCGACGATCGCCCTTACGTGGCTAAACTTGAAACTTCGATTCCAGCGGCCTGCTCTCCTGGTCCTTGTACTGCAACTGGTATAGCTTCCAGTAAATGCCGCGGGCCGCCAGCAGTTCCTGGTGGGTGCCCGATTCGCGCAGCCGCCCCTTGTGCATCACCAGGATGCGGTCGGCGCTCTGCACCGTGGAAAGCCGGTGCGCGATGATGATCGAGGTGCGCCCCTCGACCATGCGCCCCAACGCGTCACGCACCCGGAATTCGGTTTCCGTGTCCACGCTGGAGGTGGCCTCGTCCAGCACCAGGATGCGCGGCCGGTGCGCCAGGGCCCGGGCGAAGCTGATCAATTGCTTCTGCCCGGTGGACAGCGTCGCTCCCCGCTCGCGCACTTCTTCATCGAAGCCGCCGGGCAGCGCGCGGATGAAATCGGCCAGGTTCACTTCCTCGGCCGCTTCCTCCAGGTCGGCGCGCTCCAGGTGGTCGCTGCCCAGGCGGATGTTGCGTTCCACGGTGCCCGAGAACAGGAAGGGGTCCTGAAGGACGACGCCGAACATGCGCCGCAGCTCTTTCAGGTCCGCATCGCGCAGGTCAACTCCATCCAGCAGGATCTGGCCGCGCTGCGGGTCGTAGAAGCGGAGCAGCAGGTTCATCATCGTTGTCTTGCCCGCGCCCGTGTGGCCGACGATGGCGATGGTTTCATCCGGCTCGATGGTGAACGAAACGTCTTTGAGCACCCACTCGGGCTCCGCCCCGTTCTTATATGCAAACCAGACGTCGCGGAACTCGATCCGGCCGCGCGGCGATTCCAGCCGCGCCGGGGCGGCGGGCGAAACGATTTCCGGCGGCGTGTCCAGCAGCTTGAAGATGCGCTCCGAGCTGGCCATGGCCCCCTGCAGGATGTTGTACTTCTCGCTCAGGTCCTGGATGGGGCGGTAGAAGCGCTGTGCGTACTGGATGAAGGCCACCACCACGCCCAGCGTCAGTGTGCCGCCCATCACGCGCAGGCCGCCGTACCACAGGATCAAAGCGATGGCGGTGGCGCTCAACACTTCAATGGTGGGGTAGAACAGGGAGTGGGCGAACACCGAGTCCTTGAAGGCCCGCATGTGACGCCGGTTCACCTCGTCGAATTCCTCGAAGCTCTTCTGCTCGCGGTTGAAGAGCTGCACCACGGCCATGCCGGTGATGTGCTCCTGCAGGTAGGCGTTGATGCGGGCGATGGCGGTGCGGATGCGGCGGTAGGAGTCGCGCACCCGCCGCCGGAACAGCGCCGTGGCCAGCACGATCAGCGGCAGCACCGAAAAACTGACCAGGGCCAGCGGCGCGTGGAACGAAACCATCACGCCCACGATGGCCGCCAGCGTGAAGAAATCGCCGAAGACGGCGATCACGCCCGAGGAGAACATTTCGTTGAGGGCGTCCACGTCCGTGGTGAGCCGGGTCACCAGCCGGCCCACCGGGTTGCGGTCGAAGAAGCCGGCGTGCAGCTTCTGCAGGTGCCCGAAGATCTGCATGCGCAGGTCGAACATCACCTTCTGCCCGGCCAGTTGCATGCTGTAGGTCTGCAGAAAATCGACGGCGAAGGAGACCAGCAGGGTGAGTAGGTACAGCGCCGCCACCTGCGCCAGCCCCGCCGCCGCATGGGGGCTGAGCCAGGCATCCAGGAAGGTGGGCTGGCGCGCCGTGGCCGCCAGGTAGCGGTCGATGGCCACCTTGGTCAGGAAGGGGCCGACCGCCTGCAACCCGGAGTGCAGCAGGATGGCCAGGAAGCTGAGCGCCACCAGCGGCTTGTACGGGCGCAGGTAGGCCAGCAGCCGCTTCATCAGCCGCGCGTCGTACGCCTTCCCCAGGATTTCTTCCTCGTGGTGCTGCTTCATAATCAGGCTGCAGGCTGTAGGCTGCAGGCTGTAGCCTCTGGTCTTGCCGGCTCCTCCAGCCTCCAGCCTCCGGTCTCCAGCCTCCTCAGGCCTGCTCCAGTTCCTCTTCGAGCAACTGCTTCTCGTACAGCTCGCTGTAGTAGCCGCCGCGCTCGAGCAGCTCCGCATGCGTGCCCTGCTCGACGATCTCGCCGTGATCCAGCACCACGATGCAATCCGCCGAGCGGACCGTCGAGACCCGGTGCGAGATCAGTATCGAAGTTCTTCCGCGCATGATCCCGGCCAGGTGGCCGAGGATGCGGTCCTCGGTCTGGGTATCGACGCTGGAGAGCGCGTCGTCCAGCACCAGGATGCGCGGGTCGCGCACCAGGGCGCGGGCGATGGCCGTGCGTTGCTTCTGGCCGCCGCTTAGCGTGATGCCGCGCTCGCCCACCAGGGTGGCAAAGCGCTCCGGGAACTCTTCGATGTCGGGCAGAATTCCGGCTGTTTCGGCGGCCGAGCGGATGCACGCGTCGTCGGCCGCGGGGGCGCCCAGCGCGATGTTCTCCCGCAGCGTGTCGCTGAACAGGAACGTTTCCTGGGGCACAAAACCGATGTGCCGGCGCAGCGTATCCAGCGGCCACTCTCGGATGTCGCGCCCGTCGATGAAAAGCGCGCCGGGCGGCGCGTCATACAGGCGCGGCACCAGGCTCACCAGCGTGGATTTGCCCGATCCGGTGCGGCCCACAATGGCCACGGTCTGCCCGGCGGAAATCCGCAGGTTGATGCCGCGAAGCACGGGGCGGCCGTTATACGCAAACGTCAGGTTGCGAAACTCAATGTCGCCGCGCAGTTGTAGCGCTGGCGCCTGCCCCGGCTTGCCGTGGGTCTCGCCGGCCGGGGCCGGTAGTCCGCGCAGCGCCGGCGCTACAGGGGAAGTAACCTCCGGCTTCTCGTTGAATATCTGCGCCAGGCGCGCGGTGGAGGCGGCGCCGCGCTCGGCCAGGTTCACCACCCACCCCAGCGAGATCATGGGCCAGGTGAGTTGCGCCATGTAGGCATTGAAGGCCACGAACCCGCCGATGGTGAGCCGCCCGGCCAGCACGTCTCGCCCGCCCTGCCACAGCACAATCACGAACGTCAGCCCCACCAGAACCTGCAGCAGCGGGTAGAACATCCCGAAAACGCGAATCAGGGAGACGTTGCAGCGCACGAATTGCTGGTTGGCCGCGCGGAACTGCTCGATTTCCGCTTCCTCCTGCACGTAGGCCTTCACCACCCGGATGCCCGAGATGTTCTCCTGCACCCGCGCGCTCAGCTCGCTGAACATGGCCTGAATGCGGTCGAAGCGGTCGTGGATGACGCGCCCGAAGTACATGACCGCCCAGGAAACCACGGGCACCGGCAGGAAGGCCAGCAGGGTCAGCCGCCAATCGAGCCGCACCATGATGACCAGCGCCAGGACCAGGATCATCACCGTGTTGGCCGAATACATGATGCCCGGCCCGAGCAGCATGCGCGTGGCGTTCAGGTCGTTGGTGGCCCGGGCCATGATGTCGCCGGTGCGGGTGCGCTGGTAGTAGCTCTGCGACAGGGTTTCCAGATGCTGAAACAGGTCGTTGCGCAGGTCGTACTCGATGTCGCGCGAGATGCCGATCAGGATCCACCGCATCCAGAACTGGAAAAATCCCTTGGCCAGGGCGATAACGATAAGCGCCAGGACATAGGCCAGCAGCTTCTCCCGCGTGACGGAGTGCGTGAGGCTGTCGATGGCCGCCTTCAGGAGCAACGGCATCGCCAGCCAGATGGTGTTATTCAGCGCCAGGGACACGAACCCCGGCACGAATCGCCAGCGATAGCGCTTCAGGTAGGGAAACAGCAGCCGGATGGAATCGATCGTCCGCCGCATTCAGGATGCCCGTGACCGCAAATAAAAGTATACCGGATGCGGAGCGCTCGAACCACCAAGGTAAGCATGGAAGGCCGGTGTCCAAGAGGGGCTGGCGCGCCCGGAGGGACTCGAACCCCCGACCTACTGGTTCGAAGCCAGCCGCTCTATCCAACTGAGCTACGGGCGCGCTCTTTTCAGTCTACCGCGCCGTGCGGCGAAGTCAACGCAGTCGTTCATCGCGCCGTGTAGCGCAGGCGCCTGCCCCGGCTTGCCGTGGGTCTCGCCGGCCCCGGGTCGCCCGGCGCAGTCGGGCGTGCTTCGCCCCGGCAGGCCGGGGACCCAATGTCACCGACTCTTCCATTTCAGCCGCGTAGCGGCGACCGAGGGTAGCCCAGCGTTTCAACGCTGGGTCATGATCAGGAGCGGGTTAAAGTCCCGTAGGGACGACTGAGGGCCTTGCCACTCCAGGGCTCCAGCCGTCCCTACGGGACTCCAACATCCTATGTCTGAAACTTGAAAGGCTGGGCTACCATCAATCGCCCCTACGGCGCTTGTCTTGGCAAAACTCAATGGCATCGGGCCGCAGGCCTGTCACCACCGCGGGCCGTCTCTCGATGGAGGCGCACATCTCACGAGCCGCCACTTGCGGCTGGCCTGCGGCTATACTGGCGTCATGGAACCGACGCTGGAGCGCACATTCGTCCGATTCTCGATCGACCGGCTAAAGCTGCTTGCCTCGCGGATCGAGGACTGCCTCGCGCGCCTCACGAAAGAGCAGGTATGGGCGCGGTCGAACCAAAACCAGAACGCAGTCGGGAATCTGGTGCTGCACCTTTGCGGCAATGTCCGCCAGTGGATCATCTCGGGAATCGGCGGCGCGCCTGATGTTCGGCAGCGCGACGCGGAGTTTGCGGCTCGCGCCGCCGCCAGCCGGCCTGAACTTGCCGCTGCCCTGACCAGGACCCTGGGCGAAGCGCTGGCGGTTTTGGAGAACCTTCCCTTGACCCGGCTTGGGGAGAAACTGATCGTGCAGGGCCGCGAGGTTACCGTGCTCGAGGGGATCTACATTGTCGTCGAGCATTTCTCGGGCCATACCGGGCAGATCATCTTCGCCACCAAGCTCCATACCGGCCTCAGGCAGTAGGCAGAAAGCAGAAGGCAGTAGGCAGAAGGCGGAAGGCAGAGGGCACATGAATCGACGTGAGTTTCTGGCGGGATCGATTTCATCACTGGCGGCCCTGACCTCAGATGGCCGTGCGCTCGCGGCGCGAAAAGTCCACACGGTCACCGGGCCGGTGCTGCCCAGCGAATTGGGGATGACGCTCATCCACGAACACATCCTCGTGGATTTCGCCGGCGCGGACCAAATCCGGCCGGGGCGCTACGACCCGGAAGAGGTAATCCGCCTGGCGTTGCCGCGCCTGGAGCAGGTGAAAAAGCTCGGCTGCCGCGCGTTCGTCGATTGCACGCCCGCGTACCTGGGACGCGATGTCCGCCTGCTGGCGCGGCTGGCACAAGCGAGCGGATTGCGCATGGTCACGAACACGGGCTATTACGGCGGTGGGCAGGATGCCAAGTTCGTGCCGGAGGAGGCCCGCGGGCTGGCGCCTGAGAAACTCGCCGCCCGTTGGATCGCCGAATACGAGAAGGGCATCGACGGCAGCGGTATTCGCCCGGGCTTCATCAAGACGGCCGTAGGAAACACCCCGCTTTCGCCGCTCGACGCCCGCCTAATCCGCGCCGCGGCGCTCACCCACAAGGCGACCGGCTTGATCATTGCTTCGCACACCCCAACCGGCCGGGCCGCGCTCGAGCAACTGGAAATCCTCAGAAGCGAAGCCGTGTCCGGAGAGGCTTTCATCTGGGTGCACGCCCAAAATGAACCGGACAGCACTCTGCGCCATCGCGCCGCCGAACTGGGGGCTTGGGTGGAGATTGACGGAATGCGCGAGAACAACTGGGAGCGTCGCGTCGGCCAGGTCGAAGACATGGCGGCTCGCGGCCTGCTCGGCCGGGTGCTGGTCTCGGCCGATGCCGGCTGGTATCACGTCGGCGAACCGGGCGGCGGCAATTTCCTGCCCTATGACCTGGTGTTCACCAAGTTCTTGCCTGAGATCCGCAGGCTCCTGGGCGAAAAAGCCGTGCGGCAACTGATCGTGGAGAATCCGGCGAAAGCGCTGGGAGGCAGTAGGCAGTAAGCAGAAGGCAGAAAGCAGTAGGCAGCAAGCAGCCGTCAGCCGGCAGCGAGGCTGAACGACACCTGGAAGGCCGCGCCGCAACCCGGCGCGGAGCGGAAGCCGATCGAGCCTTGGTTGGCCTCCACCAATTGCCGGCACAGCGCCAGCCCCAAACCCATGCCGGCCGGCCGCGTGCTGAACATGGGGTCGAACACCTTGTCAGCCAGCTCCGGGGGAACGCCGGGCCCGGTGTCGGCGACCTCCAGCACCACCGCTTCCCCGGTGGAAAAGGTGGCCAGGCGCAGTTCGCCGCCATCGGCGCGCATGCTCTCGATGGCATTCACCGTCAGGTTGTGCAGCACCCGCTCGACATGCAGCGGGTCGGCCAGCGCGGCAGGAAGACCGGGAGTCAATTGCTTGGCCAGGCGGATATTGTCGGGCAGGCGCAGAGTCCCCGCCCGCCACTCCACCACGCCGTTGAGGTCCACCGCCTGGCGGCGCACTTCAGAGGTGCGGGCGTACTCGAGCAGGCCGGTGATGACGCGATCGGCCTCCAGAACCTGCTCCTCGATGCAATCCAAATAGCGCTGCAGCGTTACCGCCGTCCCAGGCGCGGCCTCCCGCTCGCCGCACGCCAGCCGCAGGCAATAAACCAGGTTGCTGATGACGCTCAACGGCTCGCGCAGCTCATGCCCGATGCCCATGGCAATCTGGCCGGCCAGCGCCAACCGTTCCCGCTGCTGCAGCTCGGCCCGTGCCTGCTCCAAAGCCGCCTGCGTCTCCCGCAACTGGCGTTCGAGCTGCTCGGGAACAGTGGCGGGCTGTGTGACTTCAGCGGGCATTGTGGGTGCGATCGATTTTCAGGGAACGACCATACTACCCAGCGAATTCGCCCGCCGCAAGTGCTCAATTGGTAATGGGTGGAGGGGGCCGGCGCCCCCGCCGAACAAAAGACACCATCAGGGCGGAAAAACAGTTGTGTCTCCGCCGGCCGCATCGGCAGTAAACTCCTGCGAGGTTGTGCTATGCGCAAACTTGCCGGCCTTTCTACCCTGCTGCTCCTGACCTGGTTTGGCTACCAGAACTGGCGCCCTGCTGCGGTGCGCTCGCAAACGGGCGTTCTCCCGGCGCTCCAGTTCCGAATCGTTGTGGGCCTCACCGACAGTGAACCAAAAACCTGGAAAGGCACCCTGTCGGTCACCGGCGCGAAGCTGACCCGGGTCGAAGGCTGGCGCTTCTCGCAGGCGGACCGCGCGCAGGCCGATGGCGCGTTCGAATTCCAGACCCGGATCGGCAACCTCGAAAACCAACTGTTGCGCGAACACCCGTACGGGCAAACGGATTGGAATGATCCGCTCGTTCGCCGGGTGGTGCCCGAGGGGCTGATGGTGCGCCTGCAGGGCAGCCCAACGGCTCTCGTGCGCTTCGACTCGCCCGCCGGCTCGTTCGAATTTCCGGCCGGTCTGCCGCTCGGCCAGCGGCGGGCCGTGCTCGCCGGCAACGGCGCGGTCGAACGCCTGCCGCTGGAGGAGAAGTTGTCGGAAGAGGGCAAGCTGGATGATTACCCGGCCATCGCGGTGACGCCCCAGGGCGAGCGCTGGGCCGTTTGGTTGGCGTACCAGAACGCCGCCGACGAGGTCGTGGCCGCGGGCGGCGGCAAGCTCTACCGGCTCACCGGCCGCGGCGATCACCATGCGCCCGCCATCGCCGCCGCCGGCGACGGAAGCGTCACAGCAGTCTGGTCGCAGAATGATTCCGGCACGTTCCACCTCTACGCCTCCACTTTCGAGCGCGATCGCTGGTCCAAACCCCAGCGGCTCACGGGCCAGGACGGATCGAATATCTGGCCGCGGCTGGTTTCGAATGGCGCGGGCAAGATGGCGCTGGTGTGGCAGGCCTTCCGGCAAGACCAGTCGGTGATTGCCGCCCGCCTGCGCGACGGCAAGCGCTGGGGGCCGGAAACCCGTGTGAGCGAAGGCGCGGGCAATTGCTGGACGCCCTCGGCCGCCTTCGGCGGCGGCAAGCTGTACGTGGCCTGGGACTCGTACGCCACCGGCGCCTACCAGGTGTACGCGCGGGAATGGGGCCGGCCGGTGGAGCGGATCACGCGCGGCGAAAACTTTTCCGTCCGGCCGTCGGTGGCCGTCACCTCGACCGGGGTGCCGGTGGTGGCCTGGGAAGAATCGGCGCCGCTGTGGGGCAAGGATTTCGCCTTCCTCACCGATCAACGGGGCGCCGTCCTTTACAAGGACCGGCGCATCCGCGTGGCGGCGCGCGACGGCGCCGACTGGAAGGAAGTGCCGGCCGCCGTTGCCGAAAGCCTGCCGGCTGAGATCCGCCGCTTCGTGCAGCAGCCGGAGTTGGCCATCGATGCCGCGGGAAGGCTGTACATGGCGTTCCGCTGCCGCACCTCGGCGGCCACCTCGCGCATCGACTACTGGGCCGGCAACGGGCGCTGGGAGACGTTCCTGACGTGGCTGGATGGCGGCCGCTGGAGCCCGGCGGTGCTGATGCCCGCCAGCGTCGGCCGCAACGGCATGCGCGCGGCTATGGCGCTGGGCAACGGACAGGTACACGTGGCCTGGCCCACGGACCGGCGGGTGTGGCCGGGTGCCCGTTACGGCGACCTGGACGTGCTGGCCACAACGCTGCCGGCCGAGGCCCCGGTGGCGCAACTGCGCGCCGGCCGCCCCATCACCGCCGAGCCGGTGGCCGCGCCCACCATACACCCCAACGAGAACGACGACACGCGCCGCGTCCGCGCCTACCGCTACAGCGTGGGCGGCAGGCAATACCGGGTCCTGCGCGGCGACCTCCACCGCCACACCGAACTCTCCGGCGACGGTGCCGGCGACGGCAGCCTCGACGACCTGTACCGCTACTTCCTCGACGCCGCACAGATGGATTACGCCCACGTCGGCGACCACCAGATGGGCAACGACGAAGAGTACAACTGGTGGATCACGCAGAAATCGAACGACCTCTACTGCATGCCCGGCCGCTTCGTCCCCATGTACGGCTATGAGCGCAGCGTCCGGTATCCGAACGGGCACCGCAACGTGGTGTGGGCCGAGCGCGGCAAGCCGGTGCTGAAGATCGGTCCCGCCGAGGCCAAGGGCGCCGCCGACAGCGGACCCATTATCTATCCCTACCTCAAGGAGACCGGCGGCATTGCCACCTCGCATTCCTCGGCCACCGACCAGGGCACCGACTGGCGCGACAACGACCCGATGCTCGAGCCGCTGGTCGAGATTTACCAGGGGTTCGAGTCCAACTACGAACACCAGGGCGCTCCGCGGGCCTGGCGTGAGGGGATGAAGCCGGTGCACCAGGGACTGCGACCGCTCGGCTACATCTGGAATGCCTGGGCCAAGGGCTACAAGCTGGGCGTGCAGTCCAGCTCCGATCACATCTCGACGCACAGCTCCTACGCCTGCATCCTGGCGGAGGAGTTCACGCGCCAGGGCCTGCTCGACGCCATGCGCAAGCGCCACGCCTACGCCGCCACCGACCAGATCGTGCTCGATTGCCGCATTGCCACCGCCGATGCCGGCGAGCACCTGATGGGCGACATCTTCGACAGCTCCGCCCAGCCCAGGCTGATCGTGAAAGCGATGGGAACCGCGGCCATCGAACAGATCGACGTGATCAAGAACAACACTTACATTTACAAGGTCAACCCGAAGGCCCAGGAGGCAAGCTTCGAATACGTGGACCTGGCGGCACAGCCCGGCGAGAACTATTACTATGTCCGCGTGCAGCAGGCCGACGGGCAACTGGCGTGGAGCTCGCCCATCTGGGTGCGGAAGAAGTGAAAGGTTCTATTTCACCTGAAACTTCAGCGTTCTGATCTCGTGGGGCCGCACGCGCAGCGCCTTCTGGTCGCCCGAACGCAGGTCCTCCTCCAACAGATTGACCTCCTGGAAAGCCCGCTTCTGGTTGAGGAATTCCACCGAGGTGTCCGCGGCAGACCCTTCCATTTCGAAGGCGCGTAGAATGACCCCGCCATCGGCATCGGCTTTCTTCAGAGCGCTGACCACCAGGTTCCCCGATTCGAACGAGCAGAACGACTGGGCCGGGGGCAACGACTTCCGCGACAGGTCATCGGCCACGGCGACGGGAATCAGCGGGTTGTTCAACGCCATTCCGGCCCGGTATGATTTCGCCGCCACCCAGTCTCCCTTGCCGGAAGACAGCGAGTAACGGAAGGCATACTTGCCGGCGGGCGGCAGGGTCAGCAGGAAGGGCTTGTCGCGGCGCGTGATGCCGACCGCCGAATAGGTGCCGCGGAGCATGCCGGCCCGAACCGCGCCGGGGGCCAGCGTGATTACCTGGCGGTCGGCGGCAATGGTCAGGCCCCACTCGGAGGTGCCTGCGAAGACCCAGTCCTGGATTTGCCGCCATTGCTTCCAGAATTCCTTGCTGATCTCGTCGCCGGCGCGCGGCTCGGATTTGGGAAGGAAGTCAGAGCCGGAAACCGCGCCAAACGGGACGCCGTACTGAATCTGGGCATCGGGGTGTTCGTACGGGAAGGTCTGCTCGATCTTCAGGAGCCTGCCCGGCTTCCAGTCCACGGTGTTCTCGACATCCACTCGTTTGGCGCCGCGGTAGAGGAACAGCCTTTGGGTGACGGGCACGCCGCCGAGGGCGCCCTCGATGCGCGCGATGGTCCTGACCGGGTTGTTCTCTTCGATCTCCACCCGGCTCACGGTGTTGATGATGGTGCGCCCGCTCATCACCTCCTGGCTCAGGCTGTTTCCGCCGCGCTCCTCGGCAGCGACGATCTCCATATCCTTGGCCACCGCGCGGTTGAGCTCCTTGTCAAAGACCGTGACCGCGCCGGTGGCCCGGTCCACAGAGACCCGGTAATACTCGTTCTCCAACTGGTCAGCGCCGATCACCCGCTTGGGCCTTTGTTCGTCGGCATCCGGTTTGATCTCCGAAGTGTTCGGAAACACGTCGGGTTTGTCCGCGGGAACGATGAAATAAGTCTTGTAACCGAGCGACGGGACGCCACGGGCCAGGAACACCATTTCCAAAGCGCGCGAGACCGTTCCGCTGAACTGCTCGACGTAGAACGGAACGGAGGCTCCCGTCTCATCGACCAGGCGGATGGCCTTCCGGTAGTCGTCGATATCGCCGGGGGAGGCATCGCCGTACAGGCTGACGTGCGTCCGAACCACGTCGTCCCGTGTCCAACTGAGGGGGTTGAAGACAACGATGGGCATGCCCCTGGGGAAGGGGCTGCGGACCCGCTCGGCGATATTGCGCAGCGAATCGCGCAGAATCTGCTCGCCCCGCACCGAAGCGATATTCGCGTACTCCAGCTTGCGGGCGTCGCCGATATCGCCGCCCTGCCCGTAGTTGTTGTGGTCCATGGCCTCCAGGACCTTCTTCCACAGGCCGTCGAACTCCTGCTGCGGGTACGCGGCATAGCCCAGGGCGTGGTTGATGGCGGCGAATTTCTCAGCCGTCACGAGCATATCGGTGGCCGACGTGGTCGGCGGCCAAAGGTGGACGACGGACGAAAGAATATTGGCCCAGGCGTGCGGTATCTCGCCTCCGGTCTCCGGGATGGCCGGCGTCTTTTCAGCGCGCCGGAAAAATTCCGTGGGCGTGGAGAAAACCAGCCGCGCCCCCGACGACCGGCTGAAAGCCTCGATGGCCTCCACCAGGTTATCGGCGGGCGCCCAGAGGTCGGTGCCCCAGTTCATCAGGATCGGCCCGTTCGTTGTCTTGCCAACGTCGGCCAGGTCTTTCTCGAGCCGCGCTCGTTTCTGCTCGTCGGTCAGCCTCGCGGAGGTGATGAAGGTGCCCCAGCCGTAACCCTTCAGGGTATTCCACACCAGCGCCCGGGAGCCGTCCAGCGCCTTGTAGTAAAACAGCGACTTGTCGGCGGGCCCCATGCGCGTCATCACCATGTAGGGAACGCGCGACCGCGCCAGGATCTGCGGAAACTGCGAGGTGTAACCGGGAAGATCCCCGAGGTTGGCAACCAGCGGATCGGCCCCAAAGACCTCACGGGCGTAGCGCTTCCCGTACACCACGTTCCGCACCTGGGCCTCGCCGCGCGGCATGTTTTGGAGGATGGCGGCCCACTTGGGCGACAGCTCGATGCGCCCTTCCTTGACCAGTCGCTTCAGTTGCTCCAGCTCGGGCGACCCCGGGTGGGTCTCCACGAAATTGGCCACGAATACTTCGTCTTCCAGCAGGAAGCGGAACTGCGGGTATCGCGTTGCCATCTGGACGGCCTTGGCGATAATGCGGTTGCCGCGGCTCAGGCATTCCTCGCGCGTCCCGGCCCAATACAGGTCGAGATGCGAGAAGGGGACGACATACACGTCGGAAGAGGCGGCGCAGGCCAGCGCCGACAGAAAAAGCACAAAAACAACCGAGTGAATCGTGAACCGCCGCAGCAGTGACATGGTGATCCGCCTTCCGAGTGGGATAGGCATTCCTGCCTGTCCGGCGCCAGAGGAGGCACAGCTCCCGAGCGGACAGGCAAGAATGCCTATCCCACACCGGTGCCAGCAGTGACCGGAACCACTCAATCAAGTGGCCGGAGACCTGGCGCCCATCCGTAACGTAGCGGTGCCTGGCGGCGCCGCGCAATTGAATAGTTTTCAACGATCGTTCACTTCCGGCAAATGCGGAGCCAGCGCCAGCGTCCAAAGGAGCGGCGCCCAGTAGCTGCGTTGTGTCGGCGGGCTAGATCCAGCCCCGTTCCTGTGCGTCTTTGATCAGCGCCTTCAGGTCGCGTCTCGGGATGAACAGCGCGTACTGCCCCCAGACCCAACGCCCCTTTGCTCTTGGTTGTACCCCCAATCATGATGCTGATGATCCGCCGTCGCTTTCCGACATTGCATGGCAAGGGAGGCGTTTTCAGTTTCACGACTCAACTCCTTCTGATTTGACTGTCGGGGGCATTATAACGGCAGACTACCACGGACCGCCGCCGACGACTCGCGCACTTCAGGCTGACCCCATTCCCCATACTTGTGGCATCCTCAGCGGCCAGCGCAGGATATCTTTTGGGGGCTGGGTGTCATGAACGACTCGGCCGCGGATCGTCGCTTGCCACTGGCGCTATTCCCAGGTCAGTCAGCGCCGCGGCTCTACGGCTGCGTGGTAGAAGTCTTGCGTACTCGGCATTACAGCCGCCGTACCGAGGAGGCCTACCTCCACTGGATTCGCCGCTTCCTCCTGTTTCACAATGGCACTCATCCGCGCGAACTGGCCGAGAATGACGTCAACGGTTTCCTGACGCATCTGGCCGTCGGCGAAAAGGTGGCCGCGTCCAGCGAGCGTGGCGGGATTATCCGGGCTGACCGGCCGCCCTAAAATTGGGACGAAAGTTGTTGCACATGAAAGAAGTCGTTAGGAACAAAGCGGTTGCCGCCCGAACTCGCCGCCGGCGGTTTCGTGTTAGACTGACCCGGACCGGCTTCATCCAGGTCAGCCTAAACATGAGTTAAGCGGGTCACGCCGGAAAGAAGCAGTGAGAGACGACTTCACCGCCACTCTCAAGGAGACGCTGGCACGCAGAGCTGGCATGCGGTGCTCCAACCCTAACTGCCGTAAGCCGACCAGTGGCCCAGCCGCAGATCCACGTAGAGCCGTGAACATCGGGGTTGCAGCGCACATCACGGCCGCCTCTCTCCATGGCCCCCGCTACGACGCGGCGATCTCGTCCCCAGAGCGCGATTCCATAGAGAATGCCGTCTGGCTTTGTCAGAATTGCGCCAAACTCGTCGACAGTGACGAGAAACTGTTCACTGTTGGGATGTTGGGGAAGTGGAAGGACCTCGCTGAGCATGCGGCGAGCTTGGGGTTGCATGCCGCGACCCCAGATTCCCCCATCCCCAGCGGAGTTGCGGCTGCCAGGGCCGAGGCCGTGCCGCAGTCTATCCGGGAGTTGATGTCCATCACGGATCTTCGCGCCTCAGCCATTCTCAAAGAGATGGATCAGGCCAAGAGATCTGCCCTGGCCTGGCTCACACAGAACAAAGACGCGTTGCCTTTCCGTCTGCCCAATGCTGGTCGGTTCGCACCGTTGTCTGCCGCCAACGACAATGCCGCGTTACTCATCGACGAACTCTTTGGAGGTTGGAATGCCACTTCGGCGGAACAGCTCTGCGACGAACTAGACTCCCTCAGATACTCTTTCATCGAGTTGCACGCATTGCACAAGCAAGAACTCAAGAATGGAAACTACGTGGCCGCTCACGAAATCGTGGGCCAGATTCACCCGCTACTGCAGAAGTACTCGCGGCGGTCAACACCACCGGGACGCGATCGGCCCACAAGGCGGTACTATATTGGCCGTCCCGACATCGCATCCGAGATGTGGGCAGAACAGATGACGATGCTCAACTACGAGAAGTATCCTGGCTTGCTCCCGCCGCAAGTGATGTCAGGGCTACCCAAAAGTCTTGCCGACTTCCTGTTGGTTGAGGGAGAGCCGACACATAATATGGAGAAAGTTATCAGGTGGAAAGAGAGGAAGACCACCTAACCCCGGCATGCACCTGACCGCCAAGGCCTGCGGCCTTGTCGGCAGGTGATGCCAGCCGTTAGGCCCTGCAAGACATCGATAGGACGGGTCGACGGGTGGAGCATCTCATCCATAGGAGGCAGAGGATTATGAATGACAAGGCCAGCGATGACCGGCACCGATCCGCGGAGATGCTCAATGAGGAACTGCGCGCGCTTTGTTTCTCAACCATACACGTCTTTTCCCAGTCACAGTCCGCGAAAAGCAGTGACATGGTCGCTCTAGTGGGCGAGGTCGGGGCGATGTTTGTAGAAAGCTTCCAGGTCATTCTCGGAAAGGTGTCACAGACTCTCTCAGAGGGCAAGATGCACTCTTGGCGCGTCGGGGCCGGCGGCAGGACCGCCATTCTCACGGTGTACACTCTTCCTTGCACCTATGAGGGTGCGAGAGCATGGCTCGCCCAAGGATCGCCTCCCACCTACACTGAGTTGTTGGCCAACATATGCACCGGATCCGTTGTGACGGCGATGCGCGAGATGGGCGCCAGGGTGCTAGTCCACATGCTGATTTGCGCTGATCCGGATGGCAGCCCGCTGGGGCTGCATCTATGTATCTTCCCATTCGCGGGCTCAGGTCCCGGGTACAGGATTGTACTACCGTGGGACCTCCTGTCGGCTGATGAACGACGTGACTGGGAAAGCCATGCAGCCCAAAGCGACCGCGGATGAAGGGCTGTGCGGGCCATGGCCTAACTGCGCATTGCAGCGGCCCGGCATTGGCTGCCGCTCATGCCGACCGCTGAACGCGAGCGTTAGGCGGACGCACAACGGTTACGCGCTGACCTCAGTGCATAGAGGTGAACCAATGAAACAAGTCGCTGGACTCGCAAACCGAATGGGGCCGTTGTTGCTGCTGATGACGGCCGTGGTGGCCCTCAACGCCCAGCAAGTGGCCGACACGAATTTTCGCCCGCCGATCGAGAAGCCGGGGTATCCCGCGGGGAAGGGGCCGGTGGTACTGATCGACGAAGCGCACTCCAATTTCCATACGGCCACGGGGCGATACCTCCCGTTCGCGGAGCTGCTGCGGCGCGACGGGTACGTCGTCCAAGCGTCGGCAGGGCAGTTCACGGCGGAGGTGCTGAAGGCCGGGAGAGTGCTGGTCATCTCCAACGCCATGAACGAGAAGAATCAGAATGACCCGAATGCACCGCCACTGTCGGCTTTCACCGCCCAGGAGATCGCGGCAGTGCGGGACTGGGTGGCAGGCGGAGGATCGCTGCTGCTCATCGCCGACCACCCACCGTGGTCCGGCGCTGCCGAGGATCTGGGGAAAGCCCTCGGTGTCCGCTTCCTGAACGGCGTTGCGTGGTTCGAAAATGAAAAGTCGAGCAGCGGCCGGCTCATCTTTCGGCGGTCGGATGGAACGCTGATGGATCATCCTGTCACCAAGGGCATCGACGAGGTGGCCACGTTCACCGGGTCTTCGTTCCAATTGGAGGCAGCCGGACAGCCCTTGTTGGTGTTCGGCCCCGACGTGTACTCGGTGAAGGTGAAGGACGACCCGAACCCGGTGCCGCTGAAAGGCCACTTGCAGGGCGCGGTGCTGCCGTTCGGCAAGGGAAGAGTGGCGGTCTTCGGGGAGGCGGCGATGTTCTCGGCTCAGCTTTCCGGGCCGACCAAGAACCCGATGGGAATGAACGCAGCCATCGCCAAGCAGAACCCGCAGTTTCTCCTTAACGTGATGCACTGGCTGACAGGGCTGCTGTGAGACCGCCTAACCAAGGCATTCACCCGACCGCCCAAAGACCGGCGCCGGGTGATGCCACGTCGTTAGGCGGGGGAAAGGGGTCAGCCTGAACTGTGCAGTTTTTCACGGAACTCCGCATACCATTCGGCCCTATCCTAAGCCGTTGTGCCACGACGAAACCGATGTGCGCTGGCGGGGGTTGCTTGCCACATCACACAGCGTGGCGTGGACCGGCGCGAAACCTCCTCTTGCGATGAGACATGCAGGGACACTGCGCCGGGCATCTCAGTCGAGCGGCGGAAGTTGGTCGCGCGGCACCAACACTTGGATGGAACGTGACTGACCGGGTGTTCGCGCGATCAGTCCACGCTTCTCGAGCGTCAGGATCATGCTGTGCACCGACGGTGGCGTGACCCCGAAATACTGCTGGAGGTCGGCCTCCGCCGGCGGCCTCCCGTTCACCTTGGTGTAGGCCGCGATGAACGCGAGGTATTGTCCCTGAAGCTGCGTGAACGGGGTTTCCATTGGATTGCTACCTGCTGGCTTGCAGCTTGATGGTCTTGATCTGGCAGGGGCCCAGCTTCAGCAGGCGCTGGCCGGCCGGGCCGGCATCTTCCTCCAGCAGGTTCACCTCGCGAAACTCCCGTTTTTGGCCCAGGAATTCCGCCGGTGTTTCCGCAGCGCGGCCTTCGATCTCATAGAGGCGCACCAGGATGGAAGCATCCTGGTCGGCCTTCTTGACCGCACTAAGGACCAGGTTGTCGGCCGTGAAGGAGCCGAACGAACGCGTCGGCAGAAGCGACTTGGGCGACAGCCGGTCCACCACGCTCACCGGCTGCAGTGGATTGTTGAAGTCCATACCCGTACGGTAGGCCTTGGCGGCTTTCCAATCGCCGCGCGCCGCCGAAAGCGAGTAGCGGAACACATAGGTTCCGGCGGGCGGGTACTGCATCGAGGTGACCTCCTGCCCGCGCACGACCTTGACCGACGTGTAGCGTGGGCCGCGCAACATCTCCCCGCGGATCACGCCCTCGCCGATCTTCACCAATTGCTGATTGGCGGCGATGGTCAGGCCCCATTCGGAATTCCCCGCGTGGACCCAATCATGGATGTGGCGGACCTGCCTCCAAGAGTCGGGCTTGATCTCATCGACGGCCCGGGGACCCGACCCGGGCATGATGTTGTCGAAGGAATTGGCGCCGAACGGCACGCCGTAGTGAATCGCCGGGTTCTGCTGCTGCAGCGGGAAGAGCTGTTGCAGCCGGACAAGGCGCGGTCCGCGCCAGTCGATGGTGTTCTCGATTTCGACCCGGTTCAGCCCGCGATATAGCATGATGCGCTGGACCATGGGGATGTCGGCGATCTGCCCGGAAATGCGGATGACCGCACGGATGGTGTTGTTTTCCTCCAGTTCCACGGAGTTGACGGCGTTGGGGATGGTGCGGCCGCTCAGCGGCTCGATGCCAATGTAATTACCGCCGCGCTCCTCGACGGCCACGATTTCCATGTCGCGGCAGACGTCGCGGCCGAGCGCCTTGTCAAAAACCGCCACGCGGCCCGTGGCCCGGTCCACGGTTACGCGAAGGAACTCGTTCTCCAGCACGTCGGAGCCAAGCGCGCGCCGTGATTCTTTCAGGTCGTTCTCACGGTCGAGCTTGACCTGCGCGGCGCCGGGAGGGTTCTCGGGTTGGTCGCTTGCCGCCAGGTAGTAAGTCTTGTAGCCCAGCGAGGGGACGCCCTGGGCGACGAAGATGACATCGAGGGCGCGGGAGATGTTCTCGCTGTACTGCTGAACGTGAAAAGGAATGGATTTACCGGCTTCGTCCAGCAGGCGCAGTCCTTTCTTGTACTCCGCGATGTCGGCGGGCGAAACATCGCCGTACAGGGTGAGGTGCGCCCGCACCACGTCGTCCCGCTGCCAGCCCAGGGGATTGAACACCACGATGGGAAAACTCTTCTCGATGGGGATGCGGACGCGCTCGGCGATGTTGCGCAGCATGTCGCGCAGGATCTCGCCGCCCTCCAGCACGGAAAGCGTCATGTAAGCGCGCTTGCGGTCGTCTCCGGTCCAGCCGCCCTGGCCGTCGTGGTTGTGGTCCATCGATTCAATCAGCTTCTTCCACAGGAAGTCGAGCTGGCTCTGCGGGTAATCGGCGTAACCGAGGGCGTAGTTGATGGCGGCGAACTTTTCGGCCGCCAGCAGCGTGCTGGTGGCCGGAACAATCTGCGGCCAGAGATGCGGCAGCGAGGAGACGATGTTGGGCCAGGAGGTGTTGATCTCGCCCGACGTTTCGGGAATGTTGAGGCTCCCGGCGACGCGCCGGAAGAACTCGACCGGGGTGGCCAGGATAAAGCGGGCGACGCCCGACTGGTTGGCCCTGTGCACGGCTTCCACCAGGTCATCGGGCGGCGACCACAGATCCGTGCCCCAGTTCATCAGGATCGGCCCGTCAGTAGTGGCCTGCACGTCGGCCAAGTCCTTCTTCATCCGCTCGATCTTTTCGGCATCCGGCGTCTTCTGCGAGGTAAGGAAAGTGCCCCAGCCGTAGCCCTTCAGCGTGTTCCAGACGAGCACCTTCGAGCCATCCAAAGCCTTCCAGCGGAACAGAGACTTGTCGGTGGGTCCCATGCGGGTCATGACCATGAAGGGCACCCGCGCCTGGGCCAGCACCTGCGGGAATTGGGGCGTGTAATCGGGCAGGTCACCGAGGTGGGCAACCAGCGGATCTACGCCGAAAACGGCGCGGGCGTAGTGCTTGCCGAGCGCCATGTTGCGGGCGTGCACTTCGCCATCGGGCAGGCCCTGGAAGATCGCCGCCCACTTCGGCGCGATTTCGATGCGGCCTTCTTTGACCAGTCGTTTGAAGTCGTCCAGTTCGGGCAGTCCTTTGTGCGTCTCCACGTAGTTGGCGACAAAAACGTTGTCTTCGAGCAGGAAGCGGAATTCGGCCGATTCCTTCGCCAGCTTGATGGCCT
>Ga0315284_10000484_pt1 | contig 54244 bp, 44 predicted proteins | sample YL17G09_16_MG_FD_203696 | JGI IMG/M metagenome (GOLD analysis project Ga0315284, IMG submission 203696) | Sediment microbial communities from Yellowstone Lake, YNP, Wyoming, USA - YL17G09_16 | ecosystem: Environmental > Aquatic > Freshwater > Lake > Sediment | place: USA: Wyoming | collected...
TCCATCTAACTCTGGGCCTGTGGAAAAGTGGACAGAACACCACTGCCCACTTTCCCACAGGCTCTACGGCTGCTGCTGAGCCGATCATCCTCACACCAAAAGGAGAGGGCTGTCCGGTAACATTATCATTTGACTTGACACGTGCCTTCATTGACGTAATCCAGCCAGTTTTCATATTGCGGTAATACGCCCTGGATAGCAGCGTAGAACGTTTTTTGGATGGAGCGCGTAACGGGTCCGGTCTTGCCATCGCCAATGGTGCGGAAATCAATTTCCTTCAGCCCGATACATTCGGCGGCGGTGCCACACACGAAGACTTCATCGGCAATGTAAAGCTGGTCGCGCGAAACAGGCGATTCGGCAACTTCATAGCCCAAATCCCTGGCGATCAAGATAATGGAATCACGCGTGATCCCTTCCAGGATGTCCACCAGTGGAGGGGTGACGATCTTGTTGTTGCGTACCACGAACAGATTCTCGCCCGTGCACTCGGCCACGTACCCTTGCGGGTTTAGCATGATTGCCTCGTCAAAGCCCAAACGGATCGACTCGGTCTTCGCCAGGATACTGTTCGCATAATTGCCTGAAATCTTGGCCTTGGTCATTGTCACGTTGGGCTGGTGACGGGTGAAAGAAGAGATATTGGCGCGTATACCCTTTGCCAGCGCTTCTTCGCCGAGATAATTATTCCACTCCCATGCAGCAATTCCCAAGCAGGATTTACCGGCGTCCAGATTTAGTCCGACCGACCTACCACCCAGGTAGATCAATGGGCGGATATAACACGAGGAAAAACCATTAGCCTTAACAGTCTCCTTGATCGCCTTTGCCACCTGTTCGGTAGTCCACGGCAAATCGCGGAAACCGAGTACATGCGCAGAATCAACCAGACGCTCGGCATGTTCCTTCAAACGAAACACAGCCGGACCCTTGTCTGTATTATAGGCCCGGATGCCCTCGAACACCGCCGCGCCGTAGTGTAGAGCCGGCGTGAGAAAGTGGACCGTCGCCTTCTCAGATTCGACCAGTTCCCCATCCATCCAAACATATTTTGATTCCAAGCTCATTCCAGGACCTCCACATCAGATACGTTGAATAATTTTTTTGGTCATTTCCCGGGTCGTCAATTTTCCCCCCAGGTCACCCGTTCGGGCGCCCAAGGTAATGGCATCATCCACTGCCTGTTCGATAGATGCAGCTTCAGTTTCGAGCTTCAATGAGTATCGGAGCAACATGGCAGCAGAAAGGATCGTGCCAACCGGATTGGCCAGTCCCTTCCCAGCAATATCCGGCGCGGATCCGTGGATCGGTTCGTACAGCCCGAGGCTGGATTCTCCCAGACTGGCGGACGGCAGCATCCCCATCGAACCGGCCAGCACCGAGGCCTCGTCGGTGAGGATGTCGCCGAACATGTTCTCGGTGACGACCACATCCAGGTACGCCGGTTCGGTGACGAGGCGCATCGCAGCAGTGTCCACGAGGACGTGTTCGAGCGTCACGTCCGGGTTCTGCGCCCCGATCTGCGTGGCAATCTGCCGCCACAAGCGGGACGATTCCAGCACATTGGCCTTATCCACGGACGTGACCTTCTTTTTCCGGCCGCGAGCCAGTTGGAAAGCCAGTTCTAGCACACGGCGGATCTCGTAGTCATAATACTCCAGCGTGTCCACGGCGCGCTCGCGGCCGTCTTTCACGTCGCGGCCTTTCGGCCAACCAAAATACAAGCCGCCGGTCAACTCGCGGACGACCAGGATATCCACTCCAGCCACTTTCTCCGATCTGATCGGCGACCATTCCACCAGCGCCGGATGCACCTTGACCGGGCGCAGGTTGGCAAAGACTTTCAAACCCTTGCGCAGGGCCAGCAGGCCCCGTTCCGGGCGGTCCTTGGCGCTGGGATCGTCCCATTTGGGGCCGCCTACCGCGCCGAGCAGCACGGCATCCGCAGACTGGCAATCGGCCAGGGTTTCATCAGTGAGTGAAGAGCCGTATTTATCAATCGAACACCCGCCGATCAGCCGCTCGGCATACTCAAAGGTGTGACCGTTTTTGCCCGCCAGGACATCCAGTACCCGTACAGCTTCAGCGACTACTTCGGGACCAATCCCATCCCCAGGTAATAATACAATCTTTGCCTTCACATATCTCTCCGCTGTCAATTTATTCTTTCACCATCACCAGCCCGTACTCAATTGAGTCTGCCAGTGCCCTCCAGCTTGCCTCGATGATATTCGTGCTGGCGCCAACGGTGCTCCAACGCTCCCCGTCGCTAACAGTATCGATGAGCACACGCGTGGCGGCTGCCGTGCCTGCCTCCCCATTGAGAATACGGACTTTGTAATCATCCAAATGGAAGGCATTGATTTCCGGGTAATAGCCGACGAGGGCCTTGCGCAGAGCGGTATCGAGGGCGTTCACGGGGCCATCCCCTTCCGCGGCGGTATGGAAGACTTCGCCTTTGACGCGCACCTTGACGGTAGCCTCGGCAAACATGCCGCGGCCCTGGCGGTTTTCGACGATGGCCGAGAAGTCGATCAGTTCGAACGGTGGGACGTAACCGGGCTGCTGGCGTTTGAGCATGAGCGCCACCGAAGCCTCAGCAGCTTCGAACGAGAATCCCTGAGACTCGAGCGTTTTTATCTCGTTGAGGACTGCGGCCACTTTCTCACTTTCGAGCGTCCCCAAGCCGTATTCTTCGGCTTTGCTCAACAGGTTGCTCCGTCCCGAAAGCTCGCTGACGACGACCCGCATCTGGTTACCGACCAGCGCCGGGTCAACATGCTGGTACGAAAGTTCACTACGCCGCATGGCGGCCACGTGAATGCCGCCTTTATGAGCAAAAGCCGACTTCCCAACATAAGCCATGTGCTCATCCGGGGCCAGGTTGGCTACTTCGGCTACGAAATGAGCCACGTCGAACAACATCGAGAGATGACCTTCCGGGAGACAGTGCATCCCTAACTTGACTTCAAGATCCGGGATAATAGCGCAAAGATTGGCATTACCGCAGCGTTCACCATAGCCATTGACCGTGCCCTGGGCTTGGAGGGCGCCCTCTCGGATTGCGGTGATGGTATTCGCAACGGCACACTCACCGTCGTTATGGACATGAATCCCCAATGGATGGCTTATGGTAGATTTCACCGAGCGGATAATCTCAGCCAGTTCCCAAGGCATGGTGCCGCCATTGGTATCACACAGCACCAGCGTTTCCGCGCCACCGTGCACGGCCGCTGCCAGCGTTTCGACGGCATATTTGGGGTCGGCCTTATAACCGTCAAAGAAGTGCTCGGCGTCGTAGACGACGCGGCGATCCTGCGTCTTGAGGTAGGCTAAACTTTGCTCGATAATCCGCAAGTTGTCATCGAGGGTGGTGCGCAGCACCTCGGTGACGTGCAGTGTCCACGATTTGCCGACGACGGTACAGACCGGGGCGCGCGAGTCGAGCAAGGCTTTAATGTTCACGTCACCCTCCGGTCCACCCTTCACCCGGCAAGTGGAGCCAAACGCAGCGATCAGGGCGTGCTCCCATTGGATGTCGCGCGCCCGCTCGAAGAATTCGGCATCCTTGGGGTTGGAACCCGGCCAACCGCCTTCGATGAAAGCTACACCCAGTTCGTCTAATTTGCGGGCAATGCGAACTTTATCAGCCCCCGAAAGGGAGAGACCTTCCCATTGGGTGCCATCGCGCAGAGTAGTATCGTAAATCTGTATCATAATTCCTCCGAGAACTTGAAAGACCTGTGCGGGAACCCCAAGTCCGGTTTCCGCCGTCTCCCAGAGTTCCTTTTTATTTTAGCTGGCAATCATAATGCCGTTCTGCTTCTCGTAAGCCACGATCTGCTTCTCGAAGCCCAGAATGTAGCCCAACTCGTCCACGCCGTTGAGCAGGCAGGACTTGGAGAACCCATTAATCGGAAAGGTCACTTTGCGGCCATCCGGCAGAGTCAGCGACTGGGTGGCCAGGTCGACGGTCAGGGTGGCCGCGGGGGCTTCTTCCGTCAGATCAAACAGCGAATGGTGCACCTCCGCATCCACGATGATCGGCAACAAGCCATTCTTGAGTGAATTGTTACGGAAAATATCCGCAAACGAGGTGCTGATGACGGCGCGGAACCCGAAGCCAGTCAGCGCCCAGGGCGCGTGTTCGCGGCTCGAACCGCAGCCGAAATTGTCACCGGCTAACAAAATCTGCGCCCCCTGGACCTCGGGCCTGTTAAGGATGAAATCGGCTTTGGGGGAACCGTCGGCGTTGTAGCGCCAATCGGAAAAGAGACTCGCGCCCAAGCCAGCCTTATCGGTGACTTTCAGGAAACGCGCCGGGATGATCTGATCGGTGTCTATATCGTTGACAGGCAGGGGAACAATACGGGATGTGAGAGTGGTGAACTGTGCCATATTACATCATTGTCCTTACGTCAGTGATCCGCCCGGTGATAGCCGTCGCGGCAGCCGTGAGCGGGCTGGCGAGGAACGTCCGCCCGCCCTTGCCCTGGCGGCCTTCAAAGTTGCGGTTGCTGGTACTGACGGCGTATTGACCGGGCTCAAGCTGGTCGCCATTCATGGCAATGCACATCGAGCAACCCGCTTCACGCCATTCAGCTCCGGCTTCTTGGAAAATTCTGTCCAGGCCTTCGGTTTCGGCCTGATTCTTGACGGCTTGCGAGCCAGGCACAACCAGCACGCGCACTCCGCCGGTCACTTTTCTACCTTTCATGATGGAGGCCGCTGCCCGCAAATCGGAGATACGTCCATTGGTACAACTGCCAATGAAGACCACGTCCACTTTTTTGCCGAGCAAAGGCTGACCGGGTTGGAGGGCCATGTAGGCCAGGGCTTTCTCAAGGGCAGCCCTCTGCGTAGAGTCGGTAAGCGTTGGCGGATCTGGAACGCCTCCAGTGATCTTCATCCCCATTCCGGGGTTGGTTCCATAGGTGATCATTGGCTCGAGCAATGAGGTATCTAACGTAACAGATTTATCGTAGGCCGCGCCTTCGTCGGTAGGCAATTGCTTCCAACGCGCGACTGCCTCATCCCAACTTGCCCCCTTCGGGGCATATTCACGCCCACTCAGGTACTCGAAGGTGACATCGTCCGGCGCGACCATTCCGGCGCGCGCCCCGCCCTCGATGGACATGTTGCAGACGGTCATGCGTTCTTCCATCGTCAGGGCGCGGATGACCGAGCCGGTGTATTCGATGACATGGCCCGTCCCTCCGCCCACGCCAATTTTGGCGATCAAGGCCAGGATGATATCTTTGGCTGTGACGCCCTTCGGCAGAGTCCCGTCCACGCGCACCACACAGGTTTTCGGCTTGCGCTGGAGCAGGCATTGCGTGGCAAGCACATGCTCGACCTCCGACGTGCCAATGCCAAATGCCAGCGCGCCGAAGGCACCGTGCGTGGCGGTGTGGCTGTCGCCGCAGACAATGGTCATGCCGGGTTGGGTGAGGCCGAGTTCGGGTCCGATCACGTGCACAATACCGCGCTGGGGATTGTGCTTATCGTAGATGCGGATGCCGAACTGGCTGGCATTGTCTTCCATCTGCTGGAGCTGGCGGGCAGCCATTTCATCCACCGCGTGCGCCCCGCGCAAAGTAGGTACGCTGTGGTCAAGCGTGGCGACCGTTCTTTCAGGGCGACGCACTTTCAGCTCGCGCTGACGCAGACCGGTAAAAGCCTGCGGCGAGGTGACTTCGTGGACCAGATGCAAGTCAATGTAAAGTACCGCTGGCGAATCCGGCTGTTGAGTCACAACGTGGGAATTCCACACTTTTTCAAAGAGTGTTCGTGGCATGGATTTTTATGATCCTGTGATGAAAAATTCTAATCTTCCGCGCTGATAACAGAATCCATCTCAGCGGGGATGGAGTCTGTCACCATCTCACTCACATCCCAACCGGTGGGAATGGTTTGCGGTTCCGGGAACGGTTCGTGCCATTCGGGCAGGATATTGTCCATATCATCTTTTGGTGAATTCGGTGTGTACATGCGATTTCTCCTTTCAGTGGCTTACTTCTCGAAAGCCTCACGCTACGCCGGTAGACGTAGATTGGGAACCTTCGGTTTGAGCAATGATCAATTTGTTCAGGGCAGCCAGGTAAGCCTTGACGCTGGCGACGATGATGTCGGTATCCGCGCCATGACCGCCAAAGGTGCGCGGCTGCTCGACTTCCTTCTGGGCGTCCATGGTATGGCTGCCGTTCGTCCCCTGGATACGCACCGTCACTTCACCCAGGGCATCAATTCCTTGCGTCACGGCGTGGACGGAAAATTCCAGCAGCGTGTTGGGGGTCTTGGCGATGGCGTCAATTGCTTTGTAAGCGGCGTCCACCGGGCCGGTACCGACCGCCGCCTGGATGTTAAGCTGCCCATCCGGACCGCACAGGCGCACCGTGGCAGTAGGCATGCCCATCGTCCCGCAGGCTACCTGCAAGCCATCGAGCGTATAGACTTCACGAGGCTGGTACACCTCGTCAGTCACCAGCGCCTCCAGATCAGCATCCGTGATGACTTTCTTCTTGTCGGCCAGGTTCTTGAAGCGTCCGAAAGCCTTATCCAAATCGGTATCGCTCAGTGGATATCCCAGGTCGCTCAGGCGCACCTTGAAGGCGTGCCGCCCGGAGTGCTTGCCCAGCACCAGCCGGGACTGAGTCACACCCACGCTTTCAGGACGCATGATCTCGTAGGTCTGCTGATTTTTAAGCATGCCGTCCTGGTGAATGCCGGCCTCGTGCGCAAAAGCATTCGCCCCGACGATTGCCTTGTTCGGCTGGACGACGATACCGGTGTAGTTACTCACCAGCTTGCTCACCCGCATGATCTGGGTGGTATCAATCCCGGTGTTCAACCCAAAGACGGGACGGCGCGTTTGCAAAGACATAACTATTTCTTCCAGCGAGGTGTTGCCGGCTCGTTCGCCGATCCCGTTGATGGTCACCTCCGCCTGGCGCGCCCCGGCGCGGATGCCTGCCAGGGTATTGGCAGTCGCCATACCCAGATCGTTATGGCAGTGGGTGGAGACGACGCACTTCTCGATGCCAGGAGTATTTTTGATGATCCCGGCAATGAGAGCGCCGAACTCGTCGGGGGTGTTGTATCCGACCGTATCTGGGATGTTAAGTGTAGTCGCCCCGGCTTTGATAGCCATTTCCAGGGCAATGTACAGGTATTCCGGGTCGCTGCGACCGGCATCTTCCGGACTGAACTCCACATCTTCGCACAGGCTGCGGGCATAGGCCACCATCTCGGCAATCCGCTTGAGCACTTCTTCGCGTGTCGCTTTGAGTTTATATTGCAGGTGGATATCAGATGTGGCAATAAAAGTGTGGATGCGTGGGTGAGCAGCGCCTTGCACCGCCTCCCAGGCCTTGTCAATGTCATTTTTGGTAGCGCGCGCTAGCCCACAGATGATGGGCGCACGCGACCCGTCAGTTGGGTTGCCGACCTCTATCGCAATGCGGCGCACGGCCTCCAGGTCATCCGGCGAGGCGGCCGGGAAGCCTGCTTCCATGACATCCACTCCCAATTTTGCCAGGGCGCGCGCCACCTCCAGTTTTTCCGCCGAAGTCATCGTCGCGCCGGGGGACTGTTCACCGTCGCGCAGGGTCGTGTCGAAGATTTTTACATAATTGTCAATCATAGGACTCTCCAATCAGGCACTCGGTTAATAGGTAATTAGGCGGCGAGTACGTCCGATGGTCTAATCCCTGATTACCTGATCCCTAATTACCTATTTCTTCCAATTCTCCGGCCTCAGCGACCGGACGGCTGCGCCGGCCTGCCACATTTCAGATTCGCGCATCTCTTTCAATTCAGCGTCCAGCTTCATCTGGTAATCAGGGGCGCTGTTGGCCTTGAGCACAACCGCTGTTTCCTTACCGGTCACCACGCTTTGATAAAGTTCCTCGAAGACCGGCTCCACCGCATCACGGAAACGGGGGTGCCAGTCCAGGGCACCGCGCTGGGCAGTGGTGGAGCAGTTGGCATACATGTAGTCCATGCCATTCTCGCCCACCAGGCGGATCAGGCTCTGGGTCAGTTCCTCGACCGTCTCGTTGAAGGCTTCGCTGGGGGTGTGGCCGTTCTTGCGCAGAACGTTATACTGGGCCTCCATGACGCCCGACAACGCGCCGATGAGAATGCCGCGTTCCCCAGTCAGGTCGCTGTACACCTCGTTCATGAACGTGGTTGGAAAGAGGTACCCCGCGCCGATGGCGATTCCGAGGGCTAGGGTACGTTCTGTGGCCCGCCCGGTGAAATCCTGGTGGACGGCAAAACTGGCATTGATGCCGCTGCCCGCCAGGAAATTGCGCCGCACGCTGGTGCCCGAACCCTTGGGGGCCACGAGGATCACGTCCACGTCCGCAGGGGGGACGACGCCGGTTTGATCTTTATAAATGATGGAAAAGCCATGCGAGAAATACAAGGCATCGCCCTTCTTCAAATTTTGCTTGACCTTGGGCCACAGCATCATTTGAGCCGCGTCCGAAACCAGGTACTGGATGATCGTGCCGCGTTTCGCTGCTTCTTCGATGGGAAAAAGCGTTTCGCCCGGCACCCAGCCATCGGCTACGGCTTTATCCCAATAGCGCTTGTGCTCGGGGGCTTGCCCCACGATGACGTGGATGCCGTTATCACGCATGTTGAGCGATTGCGCCGGGCCCTGCACGCCATACCCCAGAACTGCGACAGTCTCGTTTTTCAGTACCTGCCGCGCTTTTTCGAGGGGGAATTCCTCGCGCATGACCACATCTTCAACGACGCCACCAAAATCAATCTTAGCCATTTTGTACTCCTTATAATGTCATGAATTTCGTTGCTATTTTTTTACGCCGACGTATACGGCGAAATTGAACCGCTTCCACAGAACATCCAGCTTGCCAAAAGCTGATTTCCGGACCCACATAGCGCGGGAGCATAGGTGCAGTCACCATCTAACGGACTCCGTTCCCGTTCCCATTCCCGTTCCGTTACTTCCCGCGATGACCGAGGTGCCGCGTGCCATGGCGACCACACCGGTACGTACCATTTCGAGAATACCAAACGGACGCAACACATCCACAAAACCATCTATTTTGTCCTCGTCGCCCGTGATCTCGATGATGAGTGAATCGTTGGCTACATCCACGATGCGGGCGCGGAATACATCCACCAACTGCATGATTTCGGCGCGGTGGTTGGCCAAGGCGCTCACTTTGACCAAGGCCAAGTCGCGGGTCACGGCAGGGACTTCGGCCAGGTCGGTGACTTCGACCACATTGATGAGTTTATGCAGGTTCGAGGTCACGCGTTCCGCGTCCGTCTCACTGCTGTTGACTACTACGGTCATGCGCGAGACGCCCTTCCGGTCGGTGTGACCGACGGTGAGCGATTCGATGTTAAAGGCCCGCCGCCGGAACAGGGAGGCCACGCGCGTGAGCACGCCGGGCTTGTCTTCTACCAGAGCCACTAGGGTATGGTTCATTTCTCCTCCAAAGTTGTCACCGGACGCCGGATCATGTTGTGCAAGTCGCCTCCGGAGGGCACCATCGGGTATACCGAGTCTTCCTTTTCCACACGGAATTCCACCACCACCGTCCCCTCGGTCTCCTGGGCTTTGGAGACGGCCGCCTGCACCTCCGAACGCTGCGTGACGAGCAGTCCGGTCAGACCGTGTGCCTCGGCGATTTTCACGAAATCCGGGTTACGCATGGGGGTGGCGGAGTAACGACGGTCGAAGAAAAACTCCTGCCACTGGCGCACCATGCCCAGGTAACCATTGTTGATGATGGCAACATTGACCTTGATACCCTCCTGGGCAGCCGTGGCCAATTCGCATTGGGTCATCTGGAAACCGCCGTCGCCGGCAATCGCCCATACGTTGGCCTCGGGGCGGGCGAACTTGGCACCGATGGCCGCCGGCAGGGCAAAGCCCATCGTGCCCAACCCGCCGGAGGTGATGTACGTGAAAGGCTTGTCGTGTTTGTAGTACTGGGCCGCCCACATCTGGTTCTGGCCCACATCCGAAACGACCAGCGCCTCGCCGTTGGTGCAACGCCAGAGATCGTTGATGACGTGCGCCGTATACAGATGGCCGTTATCGGGCAGGTTCTGGATATCCCGCACGGCGCTGTCACCTTTCATTTCGTCAATCTGCTCGATCCAGTCGCCGTGGTCGCAGGTCTCCACGTGGGAAGACAACTGTCCCAAAGTTTCGTGCAAGTCGCCGATCAGGGCTAAATCCACCTTGACATTTTTATTCACTTCCGAGGGATCGATCTCAAAATGGATTTTCTTCGCATTCAAAGCATACGTTTTGAGATTGCCGGTCACCCGGTCATCGAAGCGCATGCCCATGGCCAGCAGCAAGTCTGCATTTTGGATGGCATTGTTCACCCAAGCTTCGCCGTGCATGCCCATCATGCCCAGGTTGAGAGGGTGGCTGGCTGGGAAACAACCAATTCCCAGCAGGGTCATCGCCACGGGAGTACGCGTCTTCTCGGCAAATTCGCGCAGTTCCTGCATGGCGTTGCTCATCAGCACCCCGCGCCCGGCCAGGATCACTGGTCGTTTCGCGGAGCGGATCATCTCGGCGGCTTGCTGCATATCCTTCGGCAGGGGGCGTTTATCGGGGCGATAACCAGTCATCTGAACCGGGCTGTCGTCGTACTCCCAATCCGCGATGGCGGCCTGCTGCGCGTCTTTGGCAATATCCACCAGCACCGGCCCAGGACGCCCCGATTTGGCGATGTAAAATGCCTCACGCAAGGTCCTTGTCAGGTCGCGAACGTCGGTGACCAGGTAGTTGTGTTTCGTTATCGGCAGGGTAATACCGGTGATGTCGACTTCCTGGAAAGCATCGTAGCCAATAAATTTACTCGCCACCTGCCCGGTTATACAGACGATAGGGGAAGAATCCATCATCGCCGTGGCGATCCCGGTGACCAGGTTGGTCGCGCCCGGTCCCGAAGTGACAATGGCCACTCCCACCTCGCCACTGATACGGGCATAACCGTCTGCTGCATGGGCCGCTCCCTGCTCGTGGCGGACCAGAACGTGGTGGATGGGATACTCCAACAGAGCATCATAGGCTGGCATGATGGCTCCACCTGGATAACCGAAGACCGTCTTCACATCCTCACGGGCCAGACATTCCCAGATAATTTGCGCACCGGTACGTTTCATAAGTTCTCCTCCAATTGGCGAATTGGATATGGACTAATCTACCAGTACTGCACCAGTGTCTGCACTGGTGACGAAGCGTGAGTAACGTCGCAGCCACCGGCTCGCGATGCGCGGCTCGAAGGGAGGCAATGCGGCCAGGCGGGATTGAATTTCGCATTCGGCCAACTGGACATTCAAGGAGCGTGCCTCGAGATCAATCTCGATGACATCCCCATTCTTCAGCGCCGCGATCGGACCTCGTGCGGCTGCTTCCGGGGAGACGTGCCCGATGCAGGCCCCGCGCGTCCCGCCGCTAAAGCGACCGTCCGTGATGAGCGCCACCTTGTCACCCAGGCCCTGGCCCATGATGGCGCTGGTGGGGCTGAGCATTTCCACCATGCCGGGGCCGCCCTTGGGCCCCTCGTAGCGGATCACGACCACGTCCCCCGCCTGGACCTGTCCAGCCAGGATTCCGGCCAGCGATTCGTCCTGCGAATCATAGATGCGTGCCAGGCCCGAGAATTTCATCATCGCGGCGCTCACGCCACCAACCTTGATGACTGCGCCTTTGGGGGCCAGGTTGCCAAACAGGATCGCCAATCCACCGCGCTTGGAATGGGCGTCGTCATAGCGACGGATAACATCCTCATCCTTGATTTCGGCGCCTTTGATTGACTCTCCCAGCGTTACACCGCTGACCGTCAACCGGTCGAGATGCAGCATCCCGGTGCCGCGCTGGACCTCGTTCAAAATAGCCGGGATGCCGCCCGCCCGGTGGACATCTTCCATGTGCCACTTCCCGGCAGGAGAGACCTTGCAGATGTGCGGAACCTTCTCCGCTACAGCATTGATGCGCGCCAGCGAGTAATCCACTCCAGCCTCATGCGCCAGGGCTAACGTATGCAGAACCGTGTTGGTGGAGCCACCCATCGCCATATCCAGTGCAAAAGCATCGTCAATTGCCTCGGCGGTGACGATGTCGCGCGGCCGGATGTCGCGTTCGATCAAGACCATAATCTGGGCAGCCGCACGTTTCGCCAATTCCTCGCGTTCCACGGACTTTGCCAATGCCGAGCCATTGTAGGGTAACGCCAAGCCAATGGCTTCCATCAGACAGTTCATGCTGTTGGCCGTGAACATCCCTGCGCATGATCCGCAAGAAGGACAGGCATACTGCTCGAGGGTGGTCAGGCGCTGTTCGTCAATTTTTCCCGCAGAGTAGGCTCCCACCCCCTCGAACACCGAGATCAGGTCAATGGTCTCGCCTTCGGGCGTGCGTCCGGCTGCCATCGGTCCGCCGGAAATAAAAATTGCCGGGACGTTGACACGCATGGCAGCCATCAACATACCCGGCACGATTTTATCGCAGTTCGGCATGCACACCATCGCATCGAACTGGTGTGCCTGCATCATCGTCTCCACAGAGTCAGCGATCAACTCACGTGAAGGCAAAGAATATTTCATGCCAGAATGTCCCATGGCAATTCCATCATCTACACCGATGGTATTGAATTCGAACGGGATGCCCCCCGCCGCCCGCACGGCCTCTTTGACAATCTTGCCGAATTCCTGCAGGTGGACGTGCCCCGGGATAATATCCACATAGGAATTAACAATAGCAACAAAGGGCTTACTCATATCAGCTTCGCTGACGCCGGTGGCGCGCAGCAAGGCTCGGTGCGGGGCTTTCTCATATCCTTTTTTGATTGCATCGGATCGCATAATCTCTCTCTTTCTCTTAGTTGGTAGAATAAAAAAGAGCCGCCCGTGGTTGGGCGGCTCTCTCTGCTACTATCAGGTGTGTCTACTCGACCTTCACCTTGGCCATTCCAACCACATTTAGGTCCTTAAGAATAAGGACCGAAATAAGGACGACCAGAATGAGGGAGGACAGAATGTTACTCATAGGCTTTGGATATTTCGCCAAATTATATGCGCATTTGGGATTATGTCAAGGGTTTTTGCATTGTCTAGACGTTGGATAATGGAGAATGTCTAAGTAATATTGGCTCGCACATACGAGCCAAACACTCTCAGCATCAAAGCATATTCTCCGAGATGGTCAAGGGCGCGCTTCACACGCTCATCCTGGATGGCGCCAATAAAATCAATGTAAAAAAGATACTCCCAAGGTTTCCCCGCCAGCGGACGCGACTCAATTTTGGTCAGGTCAATTTCACGCAGAGCGAATACGCTCAACGCCTTGAACAAAGTCCCCGGTTGGTTCTTTAATATAAACACAATGGACGTTTTTGCCTCGCTCGTCGGCACCACCGGCGCTGGCGCAATCGCCAGGAAGCGCGTGTAATTCTCCGGGTTATCTTCGATGTTTTCCTGCAAGATTTGCATCCCGTAAATTTCCGCCGCCCGTCGGGAAGCAATTGCCGCGGTGGTGCGCTCGCCAGAGGCCTTGAGCATTTTCACGCTCCCGGCGGTATCGTATACCGGCTCGGTTGTTACTCCCTTCATTCCGCGCAAATAACCGGCGCTCTGTCCCAGCGGTTGGGGGTGGCTGATGATGCGTCGGATTTCCGACTTCTTTACACCGGGAAAAGCAATCAGGCAAAGCCGCACGCGCAGGAAATACTCGCCGATGATATGCAATTCGTTGCGCAGCAGCAAATCATAGTTCTGGTGGATACTCCCGGCCAACGAATTCTCAATCGGGACCAGGCCTGTGTCAACGGTCCGGGAAGCCACTGCAGCAAAGACGTCGTCGAACGTTCCACATGGCAAGGTTTCCACCGGCCCGAAGTACCCGTAAATCGCCTCTTCCGAAAAAGCGCCCGGTTCACCCTGAAAAGCGACCTTCATCCTGCCTCCTGATCAAAATAGGTTAACCCATGTCCAAACGGATACAGTGGAGCCTCGGAATCATACGGCAGGTCTTCCTTCTGCTTCCGCACGGCCTCCATCGAGGAGGGTAGCTCGAAAGGTAGTTTTCCGACCGGCTTGAACTTGCCGAAGAGGATGTCAAACAATGCGGCGTCATTGGCGCCGAAATTCCCCAGCAAGGCGGCGGATTTCTCCGCGATCTCCGGGATGACCGCCGGGCGATCGAGGTAGATATCCACGATCGCCGGGACTATCGCGAGGATATCCAGTACTCGTTCCTTTTCCTCGCCCTTGAAGTCCAGGTCGCCGGCGTGGAAGTAAGCCTCCAGGAAACCCTTACGCTTTTCATAAGGCGTACTCAAGCGCAAGATGGCAAAATCAGCCTGTGCGATATCGGCCACCACTTCGCCGTACTGGCGGGCCACTTCCGGGTTGACGTTTTCCACATAGATCTTCGGCCTGCCCTGCAACGGCAAGACTGGTTTCTCTCCAGCAGGTCCATTCTTGAGCAGCACAATGGACTTGCGCTGGGCCAGTTCGCCAGCAGCTTTGAACTCGGCCTTGCCGACCGTATTTTCGGCGAGATCGGGGTCGAGGTAAGAATTGTCGAACAGCCCGAGGACGAATTTCTCGCGCAGCAAGCGCCGTACAGCCTGGTCAATGCGCACTTCCGGGACTTGGCCGCTGCGCACCAGTTCCACGATGATCTCGGGGCACATCTCACCACCGAACTGGTCCACGCCTGCTTCGAGGGCGATGCGGGCACGTTCGGACGGGGTCAGGTCTTCCACGCCCCAGGATTTGGCGTAGATGATCTCCCTGCCCATGATCGTCAGGCCGGTCAACAGCATCCAGTCGGTGCAGACGATGCCGTCAAAACCGTATTTCTCTCTCAGCAAACCGGTGATGATAGATTTATTGAATCCGAACCCCTTTTCCTCGTATTTCGTGCCGACCGGCATACCGTAATACGGCATGATCTGCGAGGTGCCGGCCTCGAAGGCGGCTTCGAAGGGTTTGAGGTGATAATCGAAATTGTCTCCGGGGTAAACCTGTTCCTTACCGTAATCGAAATGCGGATCTTCCCCATCCTTTTGCGGACCGCCGCCGGGGAAGTGCTTGGTCATGCAGGCCACACTCTGCTTGCCGAGTTTCTTCCCCTGGAAACCGCGGATATAGGCTTTGACCATTTTGGCGGCCAGGTCGGCATCCTCGCCAAATGTGCCGTTGACGCGCGCCCAGCGCGGCTCGGTGGATAGGTCTGCCATCGGGTGCAGGGCCACGCGAATGCCCACGGCCACATACTCCTGCCGGGCGATGTCGCCGAATTCCTGGACGAGCTTTTCATCGCGCGTGGCGGCCAAACCAGTTGGTTCGGGCCACTGCGAGAAATATCCCGCCGCGAAGTTGGCTCCCACGTTGCTCGAAAAGGCGTGACGCGGATCGGTCGAGATCGTCACCGGGATACCCAAACGGGTGCGCTCAGCCATTTTCTGCAGGCGGTTATGCCACTCGACCACCTTGCGGGGCGCACCAGCCTCCAGGATGTTGAAATGATTGAGCAGACGCACCGCGATCACATCCGAGGTCCGCACGGGACTCGTCCTGCCGGGTTTCTCCACCAGCGTGCCATTCATGCTCATACCGATCATGGAATGGAACATCATCCCGGCCTTCTCATCCAGGGTCATCTGCGAGAGCAGGTCTGCGAGTCTTTCTTCGACGGGTCGGCGCGGGTCCTCGTAGGGGTCCAGCCGGCCGTTCTTGTTCAAGTCGCGGAAAGTGACGCCGTCCAGCGTAAGGACCGGCGCTTCGGGGCCGAGGCGGTCCAGGTTGCGCCTGGTCGTCAAGCGCGGCCGGATGGCCAGCAGATAATAAACAACGCCAGCAAGAACCACAAAGACGAGCAGAAGAATGGCAGTGGGCATGGATACCTTCCTTGGTTCAAAGTTAAGCCGAAATTCACGGGTTCGCTTGCCAATTATACTGTATCGAAACGATGACACACTCAAAGAGCAAAACTGAATAATTGTCGGACAACCCTCCATCAGAGTCACTTGATTGTATAATACAGAGTACTGCGTAAATATCTGAACCAAGATCTCGTCATTGGAGAGTAATTCGATCAAAGCAAGTTCAGAAATTTATGCAAGAAGCAGTAAGACAGTGAAGGGAGTTTCTCATGATTATCGAATACCATCGTCCGCAGACGTTGGAGGAAGCACTGGAATTGCTGAAGCGCAAGAACCCGCCGACCTTCCCCCTCGGCGGCGGGACTGTGCTCACACAACTAAGCGACAAATCCTTCGCAGTCGTGGACTTGCAAGCCCTCGGCTTGGACAAGCTCCGCAAGGTTGGCAATAAGCTCGAAATTGGCGCCAGCGTGACCCTGCAACTGCTGCTCGAATCCCGGTTCATTCCTCCCGCTCTGGCTGCCGCCCTGCGCCTGGAAACCCCACTCAACCTCCGTAACATGGGGACTGCAGCGGGTACGTTGGTCACATGCGATGGGCGTTCGCCGTTTGTTACGGCCATGCTGGCATTGGATGCCAAACTGACGGTAGACGGTGGACCGACGACCGAAGCCGGTCTAGGGTCTACGGTCATCGGTCTGGGCGACTTTCTGCCTTTACGCGCCGGATACCTGCGCGGCAAACTCATCACCAAAATCGTAATTCCCTTGAATGTGAAACTGGCTTTCGAAACCGTCGCCCGCACACCCGCGGACCGGCCCATCGTCTGCGCCACGCTGGCCCAATGGCCCTCCGGGCGGACGCGGCTGGCATTGGGCGGCTGGGGCAAAATGCCAATCCTCGCTATGGACGGCAATGAACCGAGCGGTGTGGAAGAAGCCGCCCGTAACGCCTTCGCCGAAGCCGGAGACGAGTGGGCGTCAGCCGAGTACCGGAGCGAAATTGCCGTGGTGCTGGCGAAGAGATGCCTGGAACAGCTTTCGTAGATTCGGAGACCTTCATGCCCACCCTGAACTGGATCGGCAAAGACGCCGTCGTCAATCATCACAAAGAAGTTCCCTTCCATTTGCTGAAATGCGATGAGAAGTTGTCTGTCGCGCCCCAGACCTCCGAGTTTTTAAAGAACTCGGAGGTCTCAGGCAACCTGCTCGTCCAAGGCGATAACCTGCTGGCATTGAAAGCCCTGCTCCCCCACTACGCAGGACAGGTGAAGTGCATTTACATTGACCCGCCCTACAACACGGGCAACGAAGGCTGGGTGTACAACGATGCAGTCAACAGCCCCGAAATGCGCAACTGGTTGGGTAAAGTGGTGGGCGGCGAAGCCGAAGACCTGAGCCGACATGACAAGTGGTTGTGCATGATGTACCCGCGTTTGAGTTTGTTAGTGCAATTTTTGCGACCAGATGGATTTCTCTTTGTTTCGCTCGATGAAATTGAAGTTGCTCGTTTTAGGTTGATGATGGAAGAAATTCTCCCTTCTTCGCAATATATCTCAACACTCATCTGGAAATCTCGACGCAACTTGGATAATCGAAGCCTTCATAACGTTTCCGTTGATCACGAATTTGTTGTAGCCTATCGCATGGGTAACAGCGCACTTCGCGGGGCTGAAATAGACATGCAAAAATACAGCAACCCAGACAATGACCCGCGTGGCCTTTGGATGTCAGATAATCTTGTAGGACTTGCGACAAAAGAACGTCGTCCAAATCTGCACTATGATTTGGTAAATCCTGAAACAGGAATAGTCTATCCATGCCATCCCAAAGGTTGGCGGTATTCAAAAGAAACAATGGCTCAGAAAATTAAAGAAGGCCGAATAATGTGGCCAACCAATAAGAACGGAAGGCCGCGCCATAAAAAATTTCTCACCGATTTGCAGAGCGAGTTTGCAGGTTTCTCATCATTTATCGAATGCGGAAATACAAACGAAGGTACAGAGGAAATGATGAAAATCATGGGGCAAGAGCAATTTATTTTTCCAAAGCCTCGTTCGCTAATAGAAATTCTTTTGGCGCAAACCACATCGGGAGAGGGCGTTATCCTTGATGCTTTTGCTGGTACAGGCACAACAGGACATGCTGTACTCTCTCTAAATAAAAAGGATGGCGGCAATCGTCGTTTCATCCTGATCGAGATGGATGAAAATATTTCAAAGAACATCACCGCAGAACGCTTGAAGCGCGTCAGTCAGGGTTACGAGTGGAAAGACCAGAAGGGCAACCAGAAGAAAGAGGATGGTCTGGGCGGCGGCTTCCGCTTCTGCACACTCGGCGAAACGCTATTCGATGCCGACGGTCAAATTCGGCGCGAAGTCACCTTTGAAGATTTGGCGCGGCATGTCTACTTTACCGAAACAGGTCAGCCCCTGCCTGAAAACTTCCGCAAGAAATGGCCGCTCCTTGGCGTTCACAACGGCGTGGCAGTTTACCTGCTTTACAACGGCGTGATGAAAGACAAATCCCGCGACGGCGGCAACGTGTTGACTCGTCCCCTGCTGGCGAGTCTGCTTGAGCATGACGGCGCAAAAGTTATTTACGGGAACGGCACGCTGTTAAGCGAAAACACCTTACGCAGTTTGAATATCACGTTCAGGCAAGTTCCGTATGAGATCAAAGTGAGTTAGAGACCCTAAAGGTTTTCTCGTTTACCCAGACGAAGGTTGGCGAGTCTCCCTGGCAAATCCAGACGACGATTCACGGAAGAAACCTTTAGGGTCTATACAAGGAACTGTATGCAACTCAAAGACTTCCAACTCCGCACCCTCAAGGCACTGCGCGATTTCTTCCGCGCCTGTGTTCAATACAAAAAACCTCACCTTGCTTTCTCTGAAATCACTTTCGAGAAATTCGACTCGAGCGTTCCATACATCCCAGCGCCTGAATTGCCAGATCTGCCTTACGTTTGCCTGCGCCTCCCCACTGGCGGCGGCAAGACGCTGGTCGCCGCCTACTCGGTTGAAATTGCGGCACGTGAATATTTGCAAACCGACGAACCGCTCATCGTCTGGCTTGTCCCCTCCAATGCAATTTTGAGTCAAACCATCAATGCCTTGCGAAACAAAAAACATCCCTATCGCCAGGCATTGGAAACGATTGGGTCGAGCGTCACCGTTTTGGACATGAGCGAAGCCTTGTCCGTCCAGCCTGCGCAATTGAACGGTGTGACCGTCGTTGTCTCGACCATGCAAGCCGTGCGCGTGGAAGAGACTACCAACCGCAAATTTTACGAACAGAACGGCTCGCTGATGGGACATTTCCCATCCACGCTTCAACCCCGACTTTTGGCTGGTCTCGACAAACATGCCGACGGCAAGCCGATCATTTCCCTCGCCAACGTGCTTGCCTTGCACCGCCCGATTGTGATTGTGGACGAAGCGCACAACGCCCGCACCGATCTTTCGTTTACAACCCTGGCGCGCTTCTCCCCCTCCTGCATCATCGAATTCACCGCCACGCCTGCAAAGGAAGCACATCCAAGTAATGTCTTACATACCGTCTCTGCGGCGGAACTCAAAGCCGAAGGGATGATTAAACTTCCTATCTATCTTGAAACACAGCAGGATTGGCGCGTGGCAATTGCGCAATCGGTCGGAAAGCGCAACAATCTTGAAGCGCTCGCGCGTGCCGAACGCGCCAAAACGGGCGAATTCATCCGTCCCATTTTGCTTTTGCAGGCGCAACCGACATTCAAAGGCAAATCCTCCATCACGGTTGAAATGGTCAAAGAGTGTCTGGTAAAAGACAATCGAATCCCCGAAGACCAAATCAAAAAGGCAACGGGCGAAGAATACGAAATCGAAGGCCTGGATTTATTCGCCGAAGATTGCGGAGTGCGCTACATCATCACCAAGCAAGCCTTGCGCGAAGGTTGGGATTGTTCCTTTGCTTATGTCTTATGCAGTGTCGCCGAAATGTCCTCCGCTACAGCGGTAGAACAAATTTTGGGCCGCATTCTGCGACTGCCAAACGTGATGAAGAAACAAAATCCCGAACTCAATTACGCCTATGCTTATGTCTCCTCTTTGAAGTTTGGCGAAACCGCAAAGGCCTTGCAGGACGCACTGATTCATAACGGCTTCGAGCGTCAGGAAGTCAAAGACCTTGTCCGCTCCACAAGCAACCAGCCGTGGTTAATGGATAATGGGCCTTTGTTCAATCCGCCCGTTGAAGAAGATGAGCAAGCCATAAAGAAAACTCCTTTCTCGATTCCTGTCCTTGCAGTCAAGCAGGGCAAACTGCTGGAGCAATTCGATGAAAGTTTCTTCATGGAACGTCCCATTGCCTTAGCCAAATGTGACCCATATCTTTCCGAAGAGGAATTTCCCAAAGAGTCGCCCGAAGGCCAGAGCGTTGAAATTGATATCAGCGAGGCGGGCAAGATCAAGTACAACTTCATCCGTGAAGTGCATACGCAATCCTATCTCATCGCGGCTGACCAAAAGGTTTCAAAACAAAGTTTGGCAAGTTGGTTAGATAAAAGCATTCCGCATAAATCCATTCCACAAAACGAGTCTATGGTTTTCCTGTTGGGCATGGTGGAACGCCTGCTCGAAAGTCGCCGCTGGACACTGGATGAATTATGGCGCGAGAAATATCGTTTGCGTGAAGCCGCCCGCAGGAAAATCGAAGGCTACAAAAACCAGGCAGAAATACAGGCTTTTCAAGATTTTCTTTTCTCCACGAAGGATTACGAGTTGGTCGTCACGCCCGAAAAATGCTTTACTTTCGATCCCGAAGATTATCCGTATCCTGCAAACTCGCTTTATCAGCACAGTTTCAAGAAGCATTATTATCAGATTGTCGGAGATTTTAAATCCGAAGGTGAAGAATTCGATTGCGCCCGATTGCTGGATACAAACGCCAAAGTCAAACGCTGGATTCGCAACCTTGAAGGACATCCAAAATTTTCATTCTGGCTTCAAACCGCCACTGATAAGTTTTACCCCGACTTTATTTGTGAATTGACCAATGGAAAGTTTCTCGTTGTTGAATTCAAAGGTGAACATCTTTGGAGCAATGACGACTCAAAAGAGAAACGCATGATTGGTGAAAAATGGGCAGAACTCAGCAAAGGCAAATGTCTCTTCATCATGCCCAACGGCCCAGATTGGAATGCAATACTCGCACAACTGAAATAGACGATGACCATTCCCCTCGACACCATCCTCCCCGGCGACTGCCTCGAAATCCTCGCCCAACTCCCCGAGGCCTCGGTGGATTTGGTCTTCGCCGACCCGCCCTACAACTTGCAACTCTCGCATGAACTGTACCGTCCCAACCAGACCAAGGTGGATGCGGTAGACGATGGCTGGGACAAGTTCGCCAGTTTCCAAGAATACGACCGGTTCACGCACGGCTGGCTCTCGGCCTGCCGCCGGGTGCTCAAGGATACCGGCACGATCTGGATTATCGGCTCATATCACAACATCTACCGTGTCGGCACGATCTTGCAGGATTTGGATTTCTGGATTCTGAATGACGTGGCCTGGATCAAAGACAACCCCATGCCGAATTTTCGAGGAGTCCGGTTTACCAACGCCCACGAGACGCTGCTCTGGGCGCAAAAAGTCAGAGGCGCGAAATATACTTTCAACCATCATTCCATGAAGTCGTTGAACGACGACCTGCAAATGCGCTCAGACTGGCATCTCCCGCTCTGCACCGGCAGGGAACGTATAAAAGTCAACGGCGAAAAAGCCCATGCCACGCAAAAGCCGGAGGCCCTGCTCTACCGCGTCCTGCTGGCCTCCACCAACCCTGGCAATGTGGTGCTCGATCCCTTCTTCGGCACCGGTACGACCGGCGCGGTCGCCAAAAAACTGGGCCGTCACTTCATCGGCATCGAGCGCGACGAAAGTTATATCAAGGTTGCTCGGGAACGCATCGCCGCCGTAGAACCTGCGCCCGAGTCTGCACTGCAAATTCCCAACCCGCGCCAGCAGCAACGCATCCCGTTTGGGGTGCTGCTGGAGGCCGGTCTACTCCAACCGGGGCAGACGTTGTATTTCTTCCGGGACGGAATCACCGCCACCGTGCTGGCCGATGGTCACATCCAGTGCGGCGAGTTGACCGGCTCCATTCATGGCGTCGCCAAAACCTTGGCAAACGGCACTCCAGCCAACGGCTGGGATTGTTGGCTCTTCGAAGACGGGAACAGGCACAATGTCCCGATTGACCGGCTGCGGGAGCAAATTCGGATACACTCAAAAAAAGGAGAAACCTCTTGAAACAATATCGCTGGCTCATCATCGGGGTCGTCAGTTGTCTCGTCCTCGCTGCCGTTGGCTATTTCTGGGCCACCGGCCTGATGGATTCTGTCTTCAATTACCGTTCGCCGCTGCGGAATAGTCCGCCCGCGCCGGGCACGCCGCTCGGCACACAGCTTACCCGTCGTGTCATCATTGTCCTGGTTGACGCTTTGCGCACGGATACGGCACTCGATAGCCAGGTCATGCCTTACTTGAACGAGCTGCGCAGCCAGGGCGCCTCGGCCACCATGCACAGCCAGCCCCCGTCATTTTCCGAGCCGGGCTACACCACCCTGCTGACCGGCGCATGGCCCGACATCAACGATGGCCCCGCCGTCAATCTGGATTACGAGGAAATCCCCACCTTCACCCAGGACGACATCTTCTCGGCCGCCCACCGACTCGGCCTGCGCACTGCCATCTCCGGCTACTATTGGTTCGAGAAACTCGTCCCGCAGCAGGCCGTGGACGCTGGCTTCTACACCCCCGGTGAAGATGCCGCCGCTGACCAGGACGTGATGAACGCGGCCTTGCCGATGCTTGCCGGAGACTACCAGTTGGTGCTCATCCACCTTGACCAGGTGGACTATGCCGGACATCACGAGGGCGGGCCGCTCGACCCGCGTTGGAACGCCGCCGCGGCGCGTTGCGACGACTACCTGCGTCAGGTCGTCTCCGCTCTGGACCTGAAGCTGGATACCGTTATCGTGCTTTCCGATCACGGACAAATTGACCGCGGCGGGCACGGCGGCCCGGAGCCGGTCACGCTGCTCGAACCGTTCGTGATGGCCGGCGCCGGGATCAGACCGGGGCAATACGGAAACATGAACATGGTGGATATCGCGCCGATGATTGCCGCCCTGCTGGGGACAAATATCCCTGCCACAAGCCAGGGCCACATCCTGACCAACATGCTTACGCTGACGCCCGAACAAGACACAACCATCCAGGCAGCATTGGCCGTGCAGCAAGACCACCTGTTCGAGGCATACACGGCTGCACTTGGAGCGACCGGGAAAGTCCCCGAAGGTCGTGAAGTGGTCACGGCCACACACAATGCAATGGACAGTGTACGCGCCCGGCGATTGTCGGGCGAGCGACTCTGGCGCACCCTGCTGGCGCTCATCATCGCAGCAATCCCGGCAACGATCCTGGTCTTACGCCGTAATAAAAAGAACCTCTGGCCGGCCATCGGCACGCTGGTTTATGTCCTGCTATTCAATTTCCGCTACGCCATCTTGGACGGAAGGACTTACTCACTCAGTTCGGTCGAAGGCCAGATGTGGCTCATTACTTACATGGCTACCACGGCTTTGGTCGCGCTGGTCATCGGTTGGCTGGTTGCCGTGTTCGGGGCGGGCGCCGTCCGCCTCGGCTCTCGCAAGGCTGCGGAAACTTCGCTGGGCTTCGTCTTTCTCACGATTTATCTGCTGGCTTTGCCTGTGCTGGTCAGCTTCGCCGTCAACGGCCCCCTCGTCACATGGACGTTGCCGGAGTTCTATACGAGTTATATCGCATTGCTGTCGCTGATCCAAGGGCTCTTCGTAGCAGTAATCGGATTGCTGCTGACGGGCATCGCGACCGGCATGGCTTGGCTTATCGCAAAACTGACTTAACCCTCTAGCCCCCTCCCCTTTGTGGCAGGAGCCAGGGGAGAGGTCCGAAGGAGCATATTGATGGACGTCACTCTTACTGTTAACGCCAAATCCCATAAAATTACCTGCCCGCCCGGCGAAACTCTGTTCTCCTCTCTCCGCCAACTCGGTTACCACGGTGTCAAGTTCGGCGATGAGCAGGGACTCTCCGGTGCGGATACCGTCCTGCTGGACGGCAAACCAGTCAATGCCTATACGCTGCTAGCCGCACAGGCTGAAGGGCATAATATCGTCACCATCGAGGGGTTAGGTGAACACGCCGACCAGGGCTGGAAGAAGACCGGCGGCCTGCACCCCCTCCAGCAAGCTTTTATCGAGACCGGGGCCATCCAGTGCGGCTACTGCACCCCGGCGCAGATCCTGGCAGCCAAGGCCCTGCTGAATAAGAATCCAAATCCCACCGAAGCGGAAGTGCGCGAGGGGATCGCAGGTGTGCTGTGCCGTTGTACTGGCTACGCGAAGCCTGTGCAGGCAATATTAAGGGCAGCGGCAGTGATGAGGGGGAAAAAGGAAGTAGGTGATCAGGAATTTGGAGGCCAGGAACTTCTCGCCAGTCCCGACTCCTTATTACCTGATTCCAAATCCCTGATTACCTTTACTCAAACGATACCCAAAATCGTACTTGCCCCCGAAACCAAACTCTACCAGGTGGTCGGCAAACCTGAACCAAAAGTGGACGCGGTCAAACTGGCCCAGGGCAAACCCGCCTTCACCGCCGACATCAATCTGCGCGGCATGTTATACGCCAAGGTGTTGCATTCACCACATGCGCATGCCCGTATCAAGAAGATTGACGCCAGTAAGGCCAAAGCCCTGCCTGGCGTGGCGGCCGTGCTGACCTGGCAGGACATCCCGCGCGTGGTCTATTCCACCGCTGGCCAATCCGACCCGATCCCCGGCCCGCTGGATTCGTTCTCGCTGGATCACAAAGTCCGCTTCGTGGGCGACCGTGCCGCCTTCGTCGCCGCCGAGACGCCCGAAATCGCCGAGGCCGCACTCAAGCTGATTGACGTGGACTATGAGATTCTCCCAGCTCTCCTCGACTCAGTAGACGCGATGAAACCCGGAGTGCCGCGCCTCCACGACGAACCGGAGTACGTCAACTTCGCCGACTCCGACCCGACTCGCAACCTGGCCGCCAAAATCCGCATTGACATCGGCAACGTAGAAAAAGGTTTCGCCGAAGCGGATGAAATTTTCGAGGCTGAGTACGCCGTCCCCAAGGTCCAGCAAGCTTCCATCGAGCCGCACGTCACGGTGACATATTGGGACGAGGACGACCGGTTGGTCATCCGCACCAGCACCCAGGTCCCGTTCCACGTGCGGCGACAACTGGCCCCGGTGTTGGGACTGCCGGTCAAACGCATCCGGGTCATCAAGCCGAGGATCGGCGGCGGGTTCGGCGGCAAGCAGGAGGTCCTGATGGAAGACGTGGCCGCCCACCTGACCATCGCGACCGGCCGGCCGGTCATCTACGAATACAACCGTGAGGAAGAGTTCATTGCCGCCCGCTCGCGTCACCCGATGCGCATTTGGATGAAAACCGGCGTCAAGCGCGACGGGACGTTGACCGCCAACGAAATGCGCATTCTGAGCGACACCGGCGCCTATGGCTGCCACGCTCTCACCGTGACCGGCAATACCGGGCAGAAAGCCATGGCGCTGTACGTGGGTGACAACGAATATCGCCAGTCACCCAACATCCGCTTCCATGCCGACGTGGTCTACACCAACACGCCGCCATCCGGTGCGTACCGGGGCTACGGCGTGCCGCAGGGATTTTGGGCGGTCGAACGCCACATGGAAAAGATCGCGCGGGCGCTCGGCCTCGACCCGCTCGAGTTCCGCCTGAAGAACGCCATCCGCCCCGGAGAGTTCCAACCCTTCAGCACCTCTTGGAACGAGGGCCGCGAGCCCCACCCGGAGACCATCCACACCGTCGGGCTAGAGGAATGCGTGCGGCAGGGCAAAACGGCGATTGGGTGGGATGAGAAGTTTGGGAATGAATCTTGGCGTGTTTCAGTGTCACGTATTCCAGTGTCAAGTAAAAACATGACACGTGACACTTCAAAGATGGCAAAGCGTAAAGGTATCGGAGTCGCGCTAGTCATGCAAGGCACCGCCATCCCCTATTTAGACATGGGCGGGGCGTCGATCAAGATGAACGACGACGGCTCCTTCAACCTGCTCGTCGGCGCCACGGACCTGGGAACCGGGTCGGACACCGTCCTGGCGCAGATGGCGGCCGAGGTGCTGGGCATCCCGACCGAGGACATCCTGGTCTACTCGTCCGATACCGACTTCACCCCCTTCGACAAGGGCGCGTATGCGTCATCCACCACCTACATCTCCGGCGCGGCGGTGGTCAAGGCCGCGCAGCAGTGCGCCGAACGCATCAAAGTCCGTGCAGCCAAATTGCTCCAACTACCGAGCTACGAAACTATCCAACTGATCAACAAACAGGCAATCGCTCCCGACGGACGCTCCGTCTCATTGACCGAAATCGCCCTCGACAGCCTGCACCGCAACGACCAGGAACAGATCATGGACGTGGCCTCCTACGTTTCGCCGTCCTCCCCACCGCCGTTCGCAGCCCAGTTCGCCGAAGTGACCGTCGACACCGAAACCGGCGCGGTCACGGTGGATAAACTGGTGATGGCGGTGGATAGCGGCATTATCGTCAACCCGCTGACCGCCTCCGGCCAGATCGAGGGCGGCATGACCCAGGCGCTCGGCTACGCGGTCTGCGAGGAAATGGTATATGACGAAAAAGGCCGCGCCCGCGAGCGCAACTTTGCCAACTATCACATCTTCCGCGCCAACGAGATGCCCGAACTGACAACCATCTTCGTCGAGACCTTCGAGCCGAGCCACCCGTTCGGGGTCAAGGCCGTGGCCGAAATCCCGATGGACGGGGTCGCCCCGGCAGTCTGCAACGCCGTGCTGGACGCGGTCGGTGTGCAGATAGACGAGAACCCGGTCACGCCGGAACGTTTGTGGCAGGCTTTCCAGAAAAGGGCCAGATGAGAAAACAGTCCTGGATACTTCTAGTCATCGTTCTTCTCTATTGCTGCGCCTGTGGCACCGGCAATGGGAATGCCCTCAGAGAGCCAACCGTCACGCCATCTCCTGTTTTTTCGACGCCCACCCAAACCGCAGCCCCTTCACAAACGCCTTCGCCTACTCCGGGGAAGTTAATCACAGCCACCGTCTGGTCAAAAGACCCCGACGTACCGATCCTGCTCTATCACCAGTTCGCGGCGGATATTGCTCCCGCTTCGACATCCCTGAAAGTACGCTTTTCGGACTTCCGCCAGGAACTGGAAGACCTGTACGCCAGCGGCTATTCCCTGGTCTCTTTCGAGAAATGGGTCGCCGGTGGTCTGGAAATTCCGCCCGGCAGGCATCCGTTGATCTTTTCAATGGACGATCTGTTTTTTAACAACCAGATCACCTTGTTGGACGACGGGACACCCTCGCCCGAAACCGGAATCGGGATGCTATGGCAGTTCTACCAGGAACATCCGGATTTCGGATTCCACGCCATCCTCTTTGCCACCCTGGGGGATAAGCTTTATGCCAATCCGGACAAACCCGACTGGCAGGACAAACTGGCGCGTGCCATCGTCTGGTGCATAGACCACGATGTTCTCGTGTACAACCACACGTATTTGCATGTCCGACTTGACAAGTCTGATGTGAACGGGATCAAACACGAACTTCTTAACAATGACACCTATCTTCGCGAGTTGCTGTTGCGAGCTGGCCGACCAGACCTGATCCCCCGCCTGAACAATTTCTTTGCCCTGCCATACAGTATCTGGCCGACAACCAAGGCCGGAGTCGATGCGCTCGAGAACTATACCAACCCGGAAGGGAAGCCAATGCTGGGCATTTTCGAGGCCAGTTCCGACACCACCAAGCGGCTGCCACCACCTTATTCAGCCAATTTTGACCGATGGCATATCCCGCGTTTTGTTGCAACTCTCAGCTCTGTTCACACACTGGTACAGCAAAGCAGCCAGATGCCCACCACAACAACCTGTGACCTCGATTTAGGCAGCGGCGATTCAGCCTTCTTGGGCAATCAAATAAACCTGGCGATACAGAATAATAAATGTCCGGCGGGTATTTACGTGACCGGTCAATTCATTTTTGACGCGACAACACCACCGGACGTGAAATTGGTTTTCACACGGACAGATTACATAACGCCGTAAATATCTATCACAGGAGAGCATTCAGTAATCCTTGCCCGTGAACGGGACTTTTGCAGCTATCATATCTTCCGCGCCGACGAGATGCCCGAACTGACCGCCATCTTCGTCGAGACCTTCGAGCCGACCCATCCCTTCGGCGTCAAGGCTGTGGCGGAAATCCCGATGGACGGGGTCGCCCCGGCAGTCGGCAACGCCGTGCTGGACACGGTCGGTGTGCAGATAGACGAGAACCCGGTCACGCCGGAAAAGGTGTGGAAGGCATTGAGGAAATAGAATGAAAATAGACCTGAAACAACTGCTCGGTGAACTTGGCCTGGCCGAAAGTGAATTTCGAGATACCGTAGTCGTCGTCACTGGTGCGGGACGCGGCATCGGTCTGCAAACCGCGCGCGCTTTTGCGCTGTTGGGCGGGAAAGTCGTCATTGCCGAGATAAGCGAAGATGGCAAGCGGGCAGAGGAACAAATCCGCGCCGAAGGCGGGAAAGCCCTTTATGTCCAGACCGATGTATCAGATTCTGCCTCTGTCACCCGCCTGGCGCAGGCTACGCGGAAGCAGTTCGGCCCGGTCGACATTCTGGTCAACAATGCCATCCGCTGCCCGGTCGCAACGGTCGCGGAAATGGACGAAAACCTGTGGGATCAGGTCATCGCGGTCAACTTGCGCGGTACTTTCCTGACCTGCAAGGCGTTTCTGCCGGAGATGCTCTCCCGCAAACACGGCACGATTATCAACATGGTTTCCACCGACGCCATGCCGGGGCTATCCGCTTATATTGCGTCGAAACAGGGGATCGTCGGCTTCAGCCAATCATTGGATTTGGAGGTAAATCCATCGGGAATCAACGTGATCCCGTTCGGGCCGGGGATGGTGGACACACCCGCCATCCGTAGTGCCGCGCCCGAACTGGCTCCCCTGCTTGGTATGAGCGAACAGCAATTCCTGACCATTCCGCTCCACGCCGCTTATGATGGACTCATGCCGCCGGAACATGCTGGCGCGGCGACCGTTTATCTGGCGGCAAAATTGGCCGGGGAATTTCATGGTCAGTCAATCAATGGGTACGAAGTACTCGAAAGGGCCGGGCTGCTCAAGGCCGTTTCTGTGGAACAGGTAAAAACGGATACCGCTCCCGCACCCGCTGTCAGAGGAGACGCCCTTTCCCTGATCAAACAAATCGAAGCAATCCTGGTCGAGACGGAAAACGAGTTCAACAAACTGCCCATCTTCGTCCGCCCGATGGCCCGGAGCGGATTCAAGGGCAAAGCCGGTCAGAGTGCAGCCGACTGGCGGAGGTCGCTGGCAGTTCTTAGGTCCGATATCGAAGCGGGGAAACCACCCTCGCAGGCCAATATCCCGGCCCTGTTGGAGAAACTGATTGTTTACTACCGGGATGTCCCCAAAGAAACCGCCCGTTTTACAAAAGATGCGGATTTCCTCCGCCAGGTCAGCGAGACGAGCAACCAGCGGGTTGCCATCCTGGAGAATCTGATCCAAAGTCTCAAGTGAAGGTTTCTTTTCCCACTTATTTGAGAATTGAAGAACGAGGAGCAGGTTTCGCCCACTCCTCGTTTTTGTTATCGCTGATACAACCGCATCAACGGGATACCCTGATAACTCACTTCGTAGACAGGTGTCTTGTTGCGCAACACCAGCAGAGGCAGGTAATTCTCACCCGCTGTCCCATATTGCGACTGGCGATATTGGAAGATATACCAATCGGCGTCCATGAGAGTGCCATAGATAGGTTGGGGCGACCCCGGCCCCAGGATACTCTGCTACTCCGGAAAATCGTTCAGGATCAGCACGTCTGAACGTAACTGGCCGTGCATCTCGTAATAGAGCAATACATCGTAACTCCACGGTTCGGCCCAGATCCGGTCGCCGGTCTTGGCGTGGGTGTTGATATACGGCAACGCCGCTGCGTAGGTCTCGCACCAGTACGTCGTCTCAAGCCCCAGCTTTGTCGCGCCGGGCAGGCCGCCCACGCCCTCCGAATAATACGAGAGCAGGTGCGGGTAAAGTCCGGCCATCGCCACTGACTGCTGCGCGAGCAAGGCCGCGGCCAGCAGGATGCTCGCCGGGAGAGCCAGCCCGGGGCGCTTCATCCGCTCCGCCAGTTTGCGCAGGCCGGTCAGCGCCCAGCCGAACCCGATCCCGGTCAGGGCCGCCAGGAACGGGAATACCGGCATGAACAGGCGTTCGTTATCATAGAGCAGATTCTTGCCAAACAGGAATGGCGAGAGGGACACGAACGCGCTGATAACCAGTAGCCAGGCCAGACCGTTATCCTGCCTGCCCTTCCCGGCGCGCGCCATGCCCACAAAAGCCAGCAGCAGCACCGTCAGCGGCAGGACCGCCCACAGCATCACCGGGGCAAAATGCCAGGGCGGGGGCAGGGTGAACTGGCCGAAGTACCACTGGCCAATCTGGTAATGATGGATATGGAAATTGACGTATTCCATCACCCGCTCCCAGGTCTGGTGATAGAGCCAGGGCCAGACCAGGAAGAAGGTCAGAACGAAGAAAACGCCCATCAGGAACAGGCGCAATACCACCAACCACTTCCACCGGAAGACCAGGAACCAGATCACCAGCGCGATCGGGATGAATACGCCGTTGAGTTTCGTCGCCACCACCAATCCCCAGGCGACTCCCAGCAGGATGCCCCACCACCATTCCTTCCGATCAATCGTCTTCCAGAAAAGGAAGGTGACGGCGAATGTCCCTACAGCCACCGGCACATCCAGGGCCGCCAGGTGGGCATGGAAAAAGAAACGCGGCATGGACCATCAGCGCCTCGGCGGCAAACAGTCCGGCCGCTTTCCCGTACGCTTTCGCCACCATGAGATAGAGCAGCGCCACCAGGAACGCCACCATCAGGATCACACCAAGACGGTTGGCAATCAGATCATCAAAGACATGCCGAGCCGCTGACCAGACCAGTCCCGACCAGATTTTTTCCACCGGCGGGAGCTCGTGTTTGACCGTCCAATATCTTTCGATGGTTTCAGTCTGGAGCGCTTGAGGCGGGTTCTCGACCACCACCCCAAACCAGGCTGCACCCGAATCGGCTCCGGCGATATAGGCCGGCTCATCCCACGTCAGGCCGATGGTTGGGGCGGTGACGGTCAGAATGATCGCCGTCAGGCAGGCCAGCAATACCGCCATGCCCCCGTTCCCAATCTTCCAACTTCGCTTCGGTATTGTCCTCTCCATACGATGAGATTGGTTCTTTGGGAATCGCCGTGGTGATGAGGTAAATAGGGGGTGTTAATAGCGGGAATTCCCAATGACGCATGAGATTATTGCGGCGCATTGTACCACGCTGGTATATAATAGAGTCGTCTCAGTTGATATGTCATGTGGTCGCAGACGTGGTCTCTCACAGTCACGGTCATCCTGAGACGATTGGAAAGGTAAATCATGAATAACATACCCAATTCTCTACTGATTGAAAATGACATTCCGCCCCGGCGCGCCGCGTGGAAGAATATTCTTCCCTTCGCCCATACTTTCAACGGTTACGAACACTGGGGCTCGGTTAAAAAATGCCGTGAAGTCGCCAAACAGGGCATTGTTCTGCACAAATCGAATCAAGACCTGGCGCAATCCTTAACCGATCTGCGCACCTGCCTGTTCTTCGAAGCCCGGCGCTGGAAGCACTTTGAGAAAAACCCCAGCAAGACGGGCATGGAGTATATCCATGCCCTGGTGGAAGCCATCCGCGTACGTGTGCAGGCGAAAGAACTCTCGTGAGAAATGCCACTTCACGCAAGAAGTAGTTTATTCCGGCAGTTTTGGGATTACTGGAGAGATAGTATCCCGTAGATGAGACCAGCGGTTCATCACCTGGGCAGCTGAATTTCAATACTACACCAAAGAAGGCGTATTATGAAAGACAAGTTAAAGGGTAAAATCTCTTTTTGGAGGGTTGATCCAACTGAATTGGAAACCTTAGACGAATGGACAGAATTTCTCGATGCAATCATACATGGACCCAACCTGGTATTGGAGAGAAATGGCAATCTAATCCTAGTCGAGAATCCAGTCGTTGAGAAAGCACGGATTGCGGAAATAGGACGTGGAATGAAAATAGAAATTTACTCAAAGGAACATTCACCACCCCATTTTCACGTTTTATCCTCAGAAATTGATGCCAGCTTTAGAATTGATGATTGTACACATCTGGCGGGTAAGATAAGAAGTAGTGCTGATTATAAGAAGATTAAGTATTGGCACAGGCACGCAAAGCCTATACTAATAGAGAAATGGAACTCTATGCGGTCAACAGATTGTTTAGTAGGCTTGTACAAAGATGTGTAGGTGATTTTCGTTACATCGCGAGAGATTTTTCGGTCTGTTGGTAAAAATGTTTATGGGTCAAGAAGGTGAGGGCTTGCCATAGATGGATACAGAGTATACACTTGAAAAAGCCAGAATGGTGATTAAGCAAAAAGATGAACAATCTGCGCGTTCAATACTTAGCCAGATATTAGGACAAAATCCACAAAATAAAGAAGCGTGGATACTTTTAGCTCAAGTTGTTGCAGAACCAGATCAAATTATTGACTGCCTGGAACGAGTTCAACAACTTGACCCCAATATTAAAGGATTGTCGCAAAGATTAGAACGAGTAAGGAAGGGGCCCCTTAAGTATTATCATCAAATTATTGACGTTACTCAGGGATACCGCCAATGGGATGGCCAAGCTCGGTCTATCGGTCAATACGAGGTTAATCTAAAGATTAAAAATGACTTGGTTGAAATAAATAATCTCCTTACAACTATAAAAAAGCAACAAAAGCACTTACAAGAACTAGGCAAGATTATGTGGGAGGATGATGCTGCTTTTAAATTAATACCTTTAGAAGACGATAAGTCGCCAACCTACGAAGTGGAAAAAACCTTATATATAACGCTTTCTCAGATCATTCTCATGATATACATAAACCAAGCGCTTAAACAGCTTGAAAAGATTAGCCTAGATCTTCAAATAAATGCAGAGAAAAAGATGAGGAAAAGCAAGCCTGAAGAACTTACCTATTCGAGGGTTGCTATACCCGATGATGTAAAGTTATTCGTCTGGCAGAGAGACCAAGGAAGGTGTGCTAAGTGTGGAGGCCAAAAGAATCTGGAGTTTGATCACATTATTCCGATAGCAAAGGGAGGCAGTAATACGGCGCGAAATATTCAATTGTTATGTGAGACTTGTAATCGACAAAAAAGTGACAAGATTGTCTAGGACAGCTTATGAAGAGATCTACAGTAACCTGAATGGCATAATCGCATAGATAATTATATAAGCTGTATGAAATCCATTAACCAATCTCTCGCCGGACTCGAACAGACTCCCCAATATAGCATTGGCGCAGGAGAGCCTATGACGGCGAGTATGGTCATCGCCACCGTAGGGATCATATAATCGTCTTATGCAATCCATCCCCGAAACAGCCCGCTCGTTCTTTCAGGAGTACGATTTCTCCCGCCTCGAGGTGCAGACACATGCTGCGCTTATCATCGAACGTCTCCTGGCGTATGGCAACCGCGCCGAAATTCGCTGGCTGTTCGAGACATACGGCGTCGGAAGAATCCGCACCTGGGTGGAGAAGGACGGAGAACGACTCCTGCCCCAGCGACGATATGAACTATGGCGCATATTATTGGATATCCCCGTTTTCCAAATTGCGGAAAGACGCCCGGTATGGCCTTATTGAGTTCCCCCCATCTGCATACGGCTTCCCTGCAAATGCAGCGCTTGCTGTCTTGGCTTGGGGAACAGCCCTTCCTGCGCCGTTTCTATCTGGCGGGTGGCACTGCCCTGGCATTGCAAATCGGCCACCGCCGCTCGATGGACCTGGATTTTTTCTCTGAGGTTGACGAAGTCCATAGTCAGAGCCGGCAGGAAATTATCTCCACCTTGAGCGGGCGAGAACATCAGGTCATCGAAAGCGCGGATGGAAATTTGCTCCTGTTGATGGACAAATTTCGCGTCGGATTCTATAGTTACGGGTATTCACTCCTTGAACCGACTCTGGAGTTCAACAACATTCGTCTGGCATCTTTGCTCGACCTCGGTCTGATGAAACTGGATGCTCTGATAGGGCGTGGCAGCCGTAAGGATTTTTACGACTTGTATCTGATCTGCCAGAAGATTCCATTGACGGACTTGTTTTCCGCTGGGGAACGGAAATACCCGCAAGTGCGTGACTTCGCCCTCCTGGCAGTGGAGAGCCTGGTAAGGTTTGAAAACGCCGACCAGGATTTCCAACCGGAAATGTTGATAGACTTGCCGTGGGAATCCGTAAAACAATTCTTTTTCGGACAGGCAAAGGAATTAGGAAAGCATTGGTTCTTTGCGAAATAGACCTTGAGGAACTGCGTTTCATTCTTGCGTAGTCATGAAAACCATCTACCAATCCCTCGCCGAACTCGAATCAACCCACCAGCCCGCTGCGCTGTGCACCGTGGTCAAGACCAGCGGCTCGACCCCACGGCACAGCACCAGCAAGATGCTGGTGTATGCCGACGGGCACATCCTCGGCACAGTCGGCGGCGGGGAACTGGAGAACCGCGTTATTCAAGAAGCCCTGGCTTCGCTCAGCGACGGCAAGCCGCGTAACCTCGAATACAGTATGGCTGACCCTGGGCGTGGCGACCCCGGCCTGTGCGGCGGTCAGGTGGAGGTGTTTGTGGAACCCATTTTTCCATCTCCCATGCTGGTTATCATCGGCGGTGGGCACGTCGGCAAAGCCGTGGCGCACCTCGCCAAATGGCTCGGATTCCGCGTGGCCGTCTCGGACGACCGGCCAGAATTCTGCACCCCTGAAGCCAATCCCGATGCGGACGAGTTCTATCCTATCCCGATGGCTGAACTGCCCCAGCACCTGACCATCACTCCGCAAACCTACCTTGTCCTGACCACGCGTGGCAGCGCCGTGGACGTGGCCGGTCTGCCTGCCCTGCTCGAGACGCCCGCCGGCTACATCGGCGTGATCGGTTCGCGGCGGCGCTGGGCCACGACCGTCAAGGAACTCAACGAGCGTGGCATCCCGGAGGGAAAGTTGAAACGCGTCCACTCACCGATGGGACTGGGCATCGGGGCCGAGACGCCGGAGGAGATCGCCGTCAGCATCCTGGCGGAGGTCCTGATGGTGCGTGGCGGAGGGTCCGGTAAACAGATGAAGGGGCCAAGATGAACCGTCCCAACGCGGGCGCGTTGAGCAACGGGTGATAAAACTTTTCGGGAATGGCAGCGTAGATTAATCTGCATAAAATATCTTGTATCAAATACCCGCTTCGGCTATAATGAACTTGCTGACCTGAAATCAAAAAGGAGAGACTATTATGGCTCGTATCTTTGATGTCATCGAATACGCAAATGAAATGACGGATGAAATCGTCCATCGTTTCCCTGATGACGGCACGACCGGTGATTATCGCCTCGGCTCCAACGTCATCGTGCGCACCGGGCAAGCTGCGGTTTTCTTCCGCGACGGCCTGGCACTGGATGTGTTCGGCCCCGGGCGGCATGTCATCGCCACCGCCAACATCCCCCTGCTGACCCAGAAGCTGCAAGATATTTTCACCAGCGGCAAGGGCGTGTTCCCTGCGGAAGTCTACTTCGTTTCAATGAAGGAATTTCCCCAGCGCAAGTGGGGCACGCCGCAACCGATCCTGGTTAGCAATCCAGGCATGGGCTTGGGGGTCATGTTGCTCCAGGGCTTCGGCACCTATTCATTCGAGGTCAAGGACCCGCAGCAGTTGGTGGCACAGATCGTCGGCAAGACGGCTTCCTACCGGATTGACCAGATCGAGGACCGCTTGCGCAGTATTATGCTTTCACAGTTGCAGGACACGCTGAATGAGTGGGGCGCTAAATACAATCTTCCACAACTGCTTGCCAAGACTCAGGAAATGGCCGGGTTCATCCGCTCAGAGTGTGAGGATGATTTTCAGGCGATCGGACTGAACCTGAAAACTTTCATCCTCGCTAACCTGAGGCCATCCGATAAATCCGCCCAGGAACTGCGCGACATGGGTATGCTCGACATGACGACCTACACCCAGTTGCAGGCGGCGGATGCCATGCGCGATGCCGCCCAGAATCCCAGCGGCGGCGCGGGCCTGACGGCCGGTATCGGGGCCGGGATGGGCATCGGCAACCTGATGGGACAAGCCCTGCAGGGCGGGATGCAAGCCGGCCAACAGCAGCCGAAAGCCCCCAACGGCGGCGCGCCGGCAGGCGGCGGCATGCCCGATGTGATGACCCCCAGCGATGCGGCTGGGTTCCTGAAAGTCTCCGAAGAGGACGTGCTGGCCGCCATCCAGGACGGCAGCCTGAAAGCCAAGAAACTCGGCAATGCCTATCGCATCAGCAAAACATCCCTGGAAGAGTTTTTGAAAGGTTAATCAATACACCGGGGCTGTCCCAAAAAGACAGCCCCGTTCGCTTTAATAAAACACAAGGAGGGTTTTTAAACTGGTCGTTATTGGTCACCCCACGGTATGCAGCAGCAGCATGTTGGGCTGGCGCATTTCGCCAATCGGGAAGCCGCACACCAGCACCACCTGCTGACCGGGCTTCACCGTCCCGGAAGCGCGCAAGGCCGTTTCCACGCAGCGAAACATCCCCTCGACCGTATCCACGAACGGGACGATGTGCGGCTGGACTCCCCAGGCCAATGCCATCCGTCGGTACGTACGCTCTTCCGGTGTGAACGCCAGAATCGGGACACACGGGCGCGCCTTTGCCATCAACCAGCCAGTTCGTCCCATGCGGGTGAAGACGGCCACCGCCGAAACGTCCCGGTCGTGAGCCAATTCACGGACGGCATGGGTCAACGCCACCGCGTCGTCATGCTCGTCAGACTCCATAGTTTCATTGTGCCCCCATTCATCAAAACCCGCTTCGGCCTGGCGCACGATGCGATCCATCAAGGTCACCGATTCCAGCGGGTATTCCCCTACCGCCGTCTCGCCGGAGAGCATGACTGCGTCGGTGCCGTCGAAGACCGCATTGGCTACGTCGGAGGCCTCGGCACGTGTTGGCAGCGGATTATGGATCATCGATTCCAACATCTGCGTGGCGGTAATGACCAGTTTCCCCTTTCGGTTGGCAGCCTGAATGATCCGTTTCTGCGCGCCGGGCACATCCTCCGGGGCCATCTCGACCCCCAGGTCGCCACGCGCCACCATCACCCCGTCCGCCGCATCCAGAATGGCTTCCAGGTTATCCAGCGCCTCCGGGCGTTCCAGTTTGGCGATCAAAGGCGGACAATCCTCCCGGGATCGCGGGCCCATTTCCTGCCTGACCCGCAGCACGTCTTCGGCGTGGCGGACGAAAGAAACCGCCACGTAGTCCACGCCAAGCGCTAACCCGAACTTCAAATCCTCGGCATCTTTCTCGGTGAAGGCCGGGATGTCCAATTGGATGCCAGGCAGGTTGATGCCCTTATTCGACAACAGGACTCCGCCCGTCTTCACTTCGGCCTGGACGAGCATCTCGCCCGTTGACAGAACCGACAGCGCCAGCCGTCCATCATCGAGCAGGATACGGTCGCCGGGTCTCACCGTACCAAATAATTGTGGAAAATCTACCGGGATGGAGATGCCACCAGGATTCTCCCTGCCCTCCGGGTAAAGCCGGACCTGTTGTCCGGCTGTGAGTGTCAGCGGCTGTCTCAGCACACCGACGCGGATCTTCGGACCCTGCAAATCCTGGAGGATTGCCAGGGGCCGGCCCAGACGCCTCGAAACGGCGCGCAGGATCGAGGTCCGGGCGGCGTGCGATTCGCGTGTCCCATGCGAAAAATTCAGGCGCGCCACGTCCATCCCGGCCAGGAGAAGCCGCTCGATGACAGCTTCATCCTGGCTGGATGGACCAATGGTTGCAACAATTTTCGCTTTTCTATCCATAGGGGTATTATAAGCGAACGTTATAGACCCTAAAGGTTTTCAGGGAAACCTTTAGGGTCTTATTTATATCCAGTTCAGTTCTTCGGCCTGTTTTTCCAGGTCGGCGCGGAAATCGGGATGGGCTAAATTGACGAGCGCTTTGACGCGCTGGCGCACCGATTTACCATACAAGTCAACCACGCCATATTCGGTGACGACATAGTGGACCTGGTTGCGGCCCGTCACCACGCCCGCACCCGGCTTGAGGGTAGGCACAATCTTGCTAACCAGCGAACCATCTTTCATCATAGTGGTACTGGGCATGGCGATGATCGGGACACCCTCTTTGGCACGCGAGGCCCCATAAATAAAATCGAGTTGGCCACCAACGCCGCTGAAGAATTTAGGGCCGATGCTATCCGCGCAGACCTGGCCGGTCAGGTCGATCTCGATGGCCGAGTTGATGGCGACCATGCGCTCATTTTGGGCGATGACAAACGGATCGTTGACATATTCAGTGCGATGGAATTCGCACAACGGATTATCGTGGACCCATTTATACAGGCGTTGCGAACCCAGGACGAAGCCGACGACGATCTTCCCGGGGTGCAGCGTCTTGCGGGCGCTGGTCAGCACGCCGGCCTCCACCAGGTCAATCACCCCATCGGAAATAAGTTCGCTATGTACGCCCAGGTCCTTCTTTTGGAAAAGGAACTTCAGGACAGCATCTGGAATGTCCCCAATTCCCATCTGCATGGTGGCGCCGTCCGGGATCAGGTCAGCCACGTACTCGGCCAGCCGTTCCGTGATCGGGTCGATCTCTTCGCCACACATCGGCATCTCCGGGATAGGATAATTTACCGGGACGATATGCGTCAGGCGGCTGACATGGATGAACGAGTCACCGTGAGTGCGCGGCATCTGCTCGTTGACTTCGGCGATGACGATCCTGGCCGATTCCGCCGGCGACTTTGTCAGGCCGACCTCGACGCCCAATGAACAAAAACCGTGTTCATCCGGCGTCGAGAGATGGATGAGGGCAACATCTACAGGCAAAATCTTGTTTTTGAACAGCAGGGGGAATTCAGAGAGCAGCACGGGAGTGAAGTCTGCCCGCCCCTCCTGCACCGCCTTGCGGACATTGGCACTGATAAACAATGTATTGACCCGCAGGTGTCCCTCCATCTCCGGCTTAACGTAGTCCGCCGGGCCAACGGAAAGCGCCTGGCATATCTCTACGTCTTTGAGCTCAGGCGCATATTCAACCAGGGCGGCCAGCAATTTCTGCGGCACGGATACGTTGCCGGTCATGAAGAGGCGGTTGCCCGACTTGATCGCCTTCACCGCTACTTCTGCCGTCGTCAGGCGGGATTGATAGACCGTATTCCAGTCCATTCGACTCCTTTTTCGATCAAGTGTCAATGCTGATATGAACGATTACTGCTCCTTGCATAAATTTCTGAACTGAACCGACCAAAAAACAAGGAGAAAACGACGATTTGGGTTCAAATATTTACGCAGTACTCTGTAACACACCTCCCGCTCCTCTGCATCATTGATCCTACTATACAAGAAATTCCGCTCTGAGGCAAGAGGAAGACAACGGGTTCCCAGGGTGTTTTTAAAGTTCGTCAACGATAAATTTCACCGCGAAGGAGCGAAGTGCGCGAAGGCCTGAATGCGTTTTCTTGGCGTTCTTACCCTACGGGTACGATGTCGCAGCTTCGCGGTTCGATTCTCAGGATGCGATTGCCCTGGCAGGTCCGACCCTTCATTTGTTATTTGTAGTGCGAATCGGGTAAAATCGCCCCATGAGCGAAAACGAATATCTCCCCAAGGTTGCCATGTCCATCCAAGCCCACCCTGATGACCAGGAATTCACCGTCGCCGGGACACTGGCCAAGTGGGCACAGAATGGCTGCAAGGTCATCTCCGTCATCGTCACCAGCGGTGACGCGGGGTCCAACGATTCTGCCAAAGGTGCGGAGTACAAATCGGAACTTGCGAAAATCCGGGAAGCTGAACAATCCGCGGCCTGCGCTGTGCTCGGCATCCAGGAGACCATCTTCCTGCACTACCCGGACGGCGAACTGGAACCGACCCTGGCCCTGCGCAAAGAACTGACCCGGATCATCCGGCAATACACACCCGAGGCGGTCATCATCGGCGATCCACAAGGGGTGTTTTACGGCAACGGCTACATCAACCATCCCGATCACCGCGCCGCTGCCCAGGCCGGCCTCTACGCCGTCTTCCCGTCGTCAGAGACGCGTCTTATCTTCACTGACCTGCTCGAAGAAGGTTACGATCCGCACAAAGTCCAACGGCTCTACATCCATGGGGCCGAGAAGCCGGATGCCTGGGTGGACATTTCCGGGACGATCGCGGTCAAAATCGCTGCGCTCCGCAAACACGCCAGTCAACTTGGGGACTGGGACCCGGAGAAGATGATCCGGGAGTGGGCTGCAGAAGAAGGTAAGGAACACGGCCTGGAGTACGCCGAAGCGTTCAAGGTGATGATCATGGTGGAAGAGAAGCCAGAGAATTAAAGGGTCCGGCTGAAGAACTCGACCACGCGGCGACGAAATTCTTCGGGATAAACTACGCTCGCTTTGGTATGACCGACCTCCGGCAGACGCCACACTTCCTTCGGCTCCCCTGCCGCCGCATACAGGTCATCGAAATCGGGAAGGTATTGATCCAACTCGCCATGGATGAAGAAGATGGGACGCGGGGCGATCTTCCCCACCCAGCACACCGGCTCGTAGCGGAACAGGTTCGCACCGAGGCGGAGGGACGTCACCGTGACGGCCAGCCAGGCTAGAGGTCCGGCAAGCCAGCGCGGCAAACCCACTTCGACGCAGCGGCCGGTGATCGCTGTCCGCGCACGGGCCGGACCTCCGTCCGTGACGACGGCATTGACGTCCGGACAAATCGGCGCGGCGAGCATGGACGCCATCCCACCGTAGGAAAAGCCCAGCAGGCCAATCCGTTTCATGCCTCGTTCCTTCAGGAACACCACCGCCCCCTGCACATCGCGGCGTTCGAGGTAACCAAAAGTCGCCAGTCGCCCCTGGCTGCGCCCGTGGGCGCGGAAGTCGAACAGCAGCACATTGAATCCGGCGGCGTGGAAGGCCGGGGCGCGGTGAATGTCCCAATCCATGCTGCCGCCATGACCATGCAGGATGACCACGGCCCGGTCTGAGGCGGGAACGGGGATCCAACAGCCGTGCAGTATCAGCCCATCCGAAGTGTTGAAAGTCACCTCTTCGAACTCAAGCCCGTATTCCGCCGGGCTGTGAACCTCGCTCAGGCCAAAACGGTGGGTCAGGTAAAAAGACAATCCCAGACCCACCGCCAGCAGCAACCCGAAAGGAATAAGAAGCCAGAGGGCGAGACTCATTTCCCGGCTTTCTTCACCCAGATCAGGCTGACCGCACTCAGGGCGAAAAGGACAGCATAACTGGCGAAGATGGCGAAGTAACCCATTCCCGGCTGATAGCCATTGAGATAATCAGCAATCGGGCCGCCAATACCCTTGCCGATCATCCCTGCGCCTGCACCGGCCAGGTTGGAGATGCCCAGGTAACGCCCGGCTTCCTCGGCAGGCACGAGGTCCGTGCCGAGCGCCCAATTGGCGGTCATGAACAGACCGGTCCCCAGGCCGATCACGCCGCCGGCGAGGTAGATCCAGGTCATATTCGGCACCCAGACCGTTCCCAGGATCATAACGCCCCCCGCCGCAGCCATCAGCCCACTCATCATCACCACCCGCCTGCTTCCCAGGCGGTCAGAGATCCAACCACCGGCAAGAGCCGACAGGATGATGAATAAACCGATGATTGTCATCAAATTACCATTCATCGAAGCCGCGGTTTCAGCGTCCACCTTGAAGGCATACATCAGGAAGAATGGTAAAAATCCCTGAAAGGAGGTTGCTCCTGCCAGGAATAGCAGACGGTTGACCACCCACCAGGTGAAGGAGGACTGCCGGCGGGCATCCTGGCCGAGGGTGGCATACGCACCGGACCAGACACCTGCCACCACCGCCACTGCCATCGCCACCACCCCGCCCAGCCCAACGGCGATCGCCAGCGCGGCAGCCTTTCCGGCAAACGGCCAGGCAATCAACCCGGCCAGGCCGCCGACCGCGCCGCCTCCCACCAGACCGGCCACGGCTCCCAGGGCAATCCCCGCCAGCACCCCCAGCACCCGCAGCATGGGGATCTTGAACGAAGTGGTTGGCTTTTCCTTGAGCGGTTCCTCTTTGACCAGCACCATCGTCAGCAGCATCGTCAACAGCAACGCCGCGCCAGTCACAAAGACCGCCCAGCCCAGATGTCCCTTGCCGACCAATTGAGCAATCGTAAAACCGACCAGGACAATGGGGATCAGTTCCATGACCGCCTTGATAGCAGAGGAGCGTCCGCGCTGCTCCTCCGGAACGAGGTCCGGGATGAGCCCCTGGAGCGGACCGTGGGAAACGTTGGCGGAAAACTGAATCAGGAGCGTGGCAACCAGCAGCATCCAGAAGTTCCCCGAAAGTGCAATGGCCGCCAGGAAGACCAGGTCGAACAGGGTGCCAACGAAAATATAAGGCCGGCGCCTGCCAAACCGCGACGTAGATCGGTCGCTGAGCAGACCGGCTGCCGGCTGGACCAGCATGGCGATCACCAGTCCCGCCGTGCTGATGGCGCCCAGAGCAGTATTTTGCTTGCCCATCGGCACAAACAAAGCCACCAGGTAAGGCGTGAAGACCGACCCGACGGCCGTGTTGCGGATATTCAGGCCAAGCCAGAACAGATTGATAGAAATGTGATCGTACCAGCGTACACGTTTCATGACTGCCTCCTTTACTCACCAATGATTTTGACCAGCACACGCTTGCGACGGCGACCATCGAACTCACCGTAGAAAATCTGCTCCCAGGGGCCGAAATCCAGCCGGCCCTCGGTCACGGCGATGACGACCTCGCGGCCCATCACCTGCCGCTTGAGATGGGCGTCGGCATTATCCTCGCCGGTGCGGTTGTGCCAATACCTCCCCACCGGCTCATGCGGGGCCAGGCTCTCCAGCCATTCTTCATAGTCGTGGTGCAGGCCGGATTCGTCGTCGTTGATAAAGACCGAGGCAGTAATGTGCATGGCATTGATCAGGCACAGTCCCTCACGGATACCACTCTCCGTAAGTGCTTTTTCCACCTCGGGCGTAATATTGACGAATCCCCGTCGGTTGGGCAGGTTGAACCAGAGTTCTTTTCGGTAGGACTTCATTTTATCCCTTCCTATGTCGCCAGGCAATGAAGGCGAATGCTCCATGCTTTTCCGCCAGCCATGTGAGCAATACCAGCACAGCCATCAGCAGATATGGAATGGTGAAACGAGCCGGGTCCCACCACTCGCTGAACAACAAAACGACCGATACCAGCATTGGCAAGGCCGCAGCGCGCTGGATCGTCAACCTGCCGGTCAAAACCCCAACTAATCCCAAACCAATCAAAGGGACAACCAGCATCGCCAGATCATGATAATGCAGGTGCGGCGCAGCGAACAGGCTCAAAGTCACGGCCAAAACGATATGTCGGTAGTGGATCGTCTTTGAGAATCCCCACAGTACGCACAAACTCACCAACGCGGCAGCGAAGAGTCCCCACCCGAGAGCGTGGACCAGTCCAAGATCCAAACGCGGGGCGAGGCGCAGCACCAGGCCGGTGAAGTTGAACATGGCTGCTTCAGCCAGGCCGTAGCCTGTTCCGCCTGCGCTGATAATCAGGATATGCAAATAATCTTTTGCGCCTGTCCACCCCGCCTGGAATAAACTATATGCGCCGAGGGCGAGTGCCCCGACGCAGAACCACCAGAAGACTTTACGTCGCCTAAATAAAAAGGGGGCTGCCAGGAGAATGGCGATTTGAGGCCTGATCAGCGTCAGTGACAGCCCAAGCCCGGCCAGCCGGTCGTCGTTCCGCGCCAGGCCGGAGAACCAGAGCAATCCGCCGAGAAGAAGCACGGCGCTATCCTGTCCTTTGAGAACGCTGAAGAAAAAAGGCTCGAACAGCAGCACTCCCACCAGCACCACCCAGACCGGGGCGCGCGGCCAGCCGTTTTCCCGCAACGCTCGATAGAGCCCCGGCAATCCGGCAGCAACAAGGATGACGAGCAATAAAACATACCCGAAATAGGCTCCACGGTAATCCAATCCAGCCAGCAGCCCCAGCAGCGGGTATAGGAACGGCGGATGATTGGGCGGCAGGATCTGCAACGTGCCGAGCGGGACCCCCGCCGTTTCGGCCTGCGCGGCCGCCTCGAGGTCCAGATCGTAGACGCGACTCAAGCCGTCTGCGCGGGCTACGCGCCCGACAGAGTAATACGTCAGGAAGTCGGCCCCTTCCAGTTTCCCCGGCATCTGCACATAGTACGCCATCAATAAGGTGTATGAGGCAACCAGCAGAACGAATCCGGCTATTAGAAGCACAGGGCCAATGCGGATACGCTTCATGGGTGGTAATGTATTATTTTTCAGCCTTCTCCACCACTACGGTCGCCTCGCCAATCAGCGCGGCGACCGCTCCAACCGCCGCCAGAGTGGGCGCAAGCACCGCGCCGACCACGCCGAAGGTCAGCGGGAATTCCAGCAAGGTCTTACCGTCCCGGTCTTTGATGATGATGCGGCGGATGTTGCCCTCATGAATTAATTCTTTGATCTTGGCGAGCAGTTCTTCACCGTTGACACGAAATTCTTCCGTGCGGACTCCAGACATAGGATTCTCCTTGTTGAGTTTTTCTGTATCCGAATTGACCTCGAATCATATTTTCCAGAAACAACAATGACTGCACTGCAAAAACCACCTAAACACAAAGGCCACGAAGGGACTCGAAGGAAAAGCCTTCATCTTCAAACCTTTGTGTACGTTGTGTCCGCCTGCCCCAGTTTTGTGGGGGTTGTGTTTAAAGACCTTTTTGCAGTGGACTCAACAATCCAAGTGGGATTTCGTTATTATTATCGCACAATTTTCTCAAACGCAACTACAGAGTACTGCGTAAATATCTGAACTAAAATCCCGTCATTTGTGAGTAATTCGATAAAAGCAAGTTCAGATATTTATGACTGCACTGCAAAAACCACCTAAACACAAAGGCCACGAAGGGACACGAAGGAAAAGCCTTCATCTTCAAACCTTTGTGTACGTTGTGTCCGCCTGCCCCCGTTTTGTGGGGGTTGTGTTTAAAGACCTTTTTTCAGTGGACTCATTTACGCAAGAAGCAGTATCTCCTGGACCCGGAAATCTCCGAGACGAAGGTTACTGATCGTGGAATCGTTGTTCAAAAACCAGAAATATCGAGAGGGGACTGGCCTGTCGTATCCGCAAAACAGATTTGTGTTATATACTATTGTATAAGCATTCATTCCTTGCCGAGGAGATTCTCATGCTCATTATCGAAAAAATAGACACCGAGGACAAATCGCAAGTCAAGCGCTTCGTCCAATTCTATTATGATCTCTACAAAAACTGTCCACAGTGGGTCCCGCCGTTGTTTGTGGACGCTTATCTGCCGCTCAACCGCAAGAAACATCCCTTTTTCGAGCACTCGCAGGCCGATTTCTTCCTGGCTGTGCGGGGTGGCGAGGTAGTGGGCCGCATCTGCGCCGGGGAAAACAAGCTCTTCAATGAATATCACAAAACCCGGAAGGCGCAGTTTTACTTCTTCGATACGATTGACGACCTGGAAGTCGCGAAAACGCTCTTCGAGGCTGCCTACGACTGGGCCCGTCAGCGCGGACTGGATACCCTGATCGGACCAAAAGGTCTCTCACCTTTCGATGGATACGGCATCCTGGTAGAAGGTTTCGAGCACCGCCAAATGATGACCATGATGAACTATAACTACGCTTACTACCCCAAACTGGTCGAAGCGCTCGGCTTTGAGAAGGAGGTGGATTTCGTCTCCTGCTACCTGCCTGCCGACGCGTTCAAGATCCCCGAACGAGTCGAACGCATTGCTGAATGGGCCATGAAACGCGGCAACCTGTGGGTCAAACACTTCAAAAGTAAAAAGGAATTGGTCGGCTGGGCGCAGCGCATCGGTAGAACGTATAACAAGACCTTCATCAACAACTGGGAATATTACCCCTTTACCCAGGGCGATGTGGATTATGCCGTACAGAACGTCTTCATGGTGGCAGACTACCGGCTCATCAAACTCATCATGCACGGTGAGGATATCGTCGGCTTCCTGTTCGCCTTCCCGGATGCCTCGGCTGCGCTCCAACGCGCCAAAGGCCGCCTGTTCCCCTTCGGCATCGTAGACCTGCTGATCGAGATGAAACGCACCAAGACCGTCTCCGGCAACGGCATGGGCGTGCTGCCCGAATTCCAGGGGACGGGCGGCAACGCCCTGCTCTACTACGAACTGGGCAAAACCGTCTTGGGTAATTATGATTTCAAATTCGTCGAGATGACCCAGGTGGCCGAGACGACCAAGCAGATGCGCGCTGACCTGAAGAACCTGAATGGCGTGGAATACAAAAACCACCGCGTTTTTAGAAAATTCATCGGTTAACGCATGAAAATACAAAACTCCCGCCAAAATTGGCGGGAGTTCTTTGGTTTGGTCAGGGATTACAGAATGGTGACGTTGGTAGCCTGAGGGCCTTTATTGCCCTGCTCGACTTCGAACTCGACCTTCTGGCCCTCGTCCAGATTGCGGAAACCTTCGCTCTGGATGGCAGAGTAATGAACAAAGACATCCGGGCCGCTCTCGCGAGCAATGAAGCCATAGCCTTTGCTGCCGTTGAACCACTTGACCGTGCCGACGATACGTTCAGACATATTATTTGCCTCCTTATGGCAAAAGAAAAAATGGTGTGTCAGAGTCGTTCCATCGGACGATCAAAATGGAATGACCCGAGTGAAGAAACCTCGGGTCATCGTTTTTCTCTTTCCAACGTGAACTTACTGGCATCTTACAATGCCCATCATAAAGCCAAATTTCGGATACGTCAAGTGCGAATTTTTCATCACACTACGGAAATTGAGCCCAGATCCGTCATATCGGGTATGATTAGGTGGTAACCAACCAGCAGTGATTTGCCAACGAGGTCGAGATGCCGGAATTCGAATTTCACGTTTCCCGCAAAGCCCGCCAGAAATATCAGTTCGACGAAGCCCTTTTCGCCCTGAACGGCAATGTCGTCCTGGCAGATTTCGCCGCCGCCCGGCATTTTGCCGAGAATATGACGAAAGTGCGCGGCCAGGTCGTCCCGGCGAGTGAGGTCAACGCCATGGGTCTGATTGACGAGATTTTGCACATTCTCTTCCGCCAGTACGAGAAACAAAACCCTGGCGTAATGCAGCGCGCATTAGATCATGTGCGAAAGGACGCCGATATCACCCTGTTGAAATTCACGGAAAGATTTCCCCCGCTGACGGTCTACCGCGGCGAAATAGAGGCCGGCGTCTATTTGGACCTGGAAACGGCTGGCCGTCCGAACCGCCAATCCACGCTGGAAGAAATGCTTCTGCTATCCCTGGCCAATGCCAACCCGGCGCTCGACCCCTATCGCGAGCTGTTCGACGATGAAGAACTACGCCGTACCTCCACCTACGAGGCGGTTATTTCGGGTCTGCAGGTTTTCTTCACCGCACAACCCGGGCTCGGGTCCGGTGGCGAGACATTTTTCGATGTGCTGATGGCCCCCATCCGGCGCGCCCCGCATTCGCTCCAGGCCCAGTTGGAATTCCTGCTCGAATGTTGGGGAACAGTGCTGGGTGAGGATTTCGTCTTGCGCATCCTCCGCAGCCTTGACTTTGTCAGGGAAGAAATCATCCGGCACACAGGTCCGGGCGGATTCGGCGGCGAGGCCCCCGTGCTGACTTACACCGGCCAGGACTACACCGAGTACGAGCGCTTCAGCGAGGATAAAGACTGGATGCCGCGCCTCGTCCTGATCGCCAAGAATTCCTATGTCTGGCTTGACCAGTTGTCCAGTAAATATCAGCGTCCCATCACCCACCTGGACCACATCCCCGACGAGGAACTGGACCTATTGAAACAGCGCGGCATCACCGGCCTGTGGCTGATCGGCCTGTGGGAACGCAGTCTCGCCTCACAGAGAATAAAGCAGATGACGGGCAACCCGGAGGCGGTCGCTTCGGCCTATTCGCTGATGGATTACCAAATTGCTGCCGACCTGGGCGGCTGGGATGCTTTGCAAAACTTACGCTGGCGGGCCTGGCAGCATGGCATCCGCCTCTCGGCGGACATGGTGCCCAACCACATGGGCATTGACTCGCGCTGGGTGGTGGAACATCCCGATTGGTTCCTCTCGCTTCGCTATTCCCCGTACCAAAACTATTCCTTCAACGGCCTGGACCTGTCGAACGACAGCCACGTGGGCATCTTCCTCGAAGACCACTACTACGACAAAACCGACGCGGCGGTAGTGTTCAAACGCACCGACCACTGGACCGGCGAAGCACGCTACGTCTATCATGGCAACGACGGCACGTCCATGCCCTGGAACGATACCGCCCAACTGGATTACTCCAAAGCCGAGGTGCGCGAGGCCATCATCCAGACCATCCTGCACGTGGCGCGCAACTTCCCGATCATCCGCTTCGACGCGGCCATGACGCTGACCAAAAAGCACATCCAGCGCCTGTGGTTTCCGGAACCGGGCCAGGGCGGAGCCATCGCCTCCCGCTCCGAGCACGGCATGAGGCGTGCCCAGTTCGACGCCGCCATCCCAGATGAATTCTGGCGCGAGGTCGTGGACCGGGTCGCGGCCGAGCTCCCGGATACGCTGCTGCTGGCCGAAGCCTTCTGGATGATGGAAGGCTACTTCGTCCGCACGCTGGGCATGCACCGGGTCTACAACTCGGCTTTCATGCACATGCTGCGGGATGAAGACAACGCCAAGTACCGCCAGGTGATGAAGAATACCCTAGAGTTCGACCCGCAGGTGCTCAAGCGTTACGTCAATTTCATGAACAACCCCGACGAGAAGACCGCCGCCGAGCAGTTCGGCACCACCGATAAATACTTTGGCGTCTGCACGCTGCTGGTGACCTTGCCCGGCCTGCCGATGTTCGGTCATGGACAGGTGGAGGGCTATCGCGAGAAATACGGCATGGAATACCGCCATGCCAAGTGGGACGAATCCGCGGACGAGGGCTTGATGCGCGGCCACGAATGGCGCATTTTCCCGCTGACCCACCGCCGTTCCCTCTTCGCCGAAGTGGAGAACTTCCAGCTATACGATTTCTTTACAGTAGATGGAAATGTGAACGAAGATGTTTTTGCTTATTCCAACCGGCACAACGATGAGCGCGGACTGGTTATCTATCACAACAAATACGCTGAGACCAGCGGCTGGATCAAGACTTCCGCCGCTTTTATGGACAAAGCCAGCGGCAAGCTGATCCAGAAAACGCTCTCAGAGGGGCTGGGACTGCCGGACGAAGGCTATGCAATTTTCAAAGATTACGTCAGCGGGCTGGAATACATCCGTCCCTGCCGGGAACTGGTCGAGAAGGGGTTGTTCGTCCTGCTGGACGCGTATCAGTGCCACGTTTTTCTAGACTGGTGGTTTGTCCACGGAGAGCAGTGGAGAGCCGTGTACGAGGCTTTGAATGGCGCGGGCATGCCGTCGGTGCAAGGAAAGTTCAATGAGATGTTTGAGGTGAAGGAAGAAATAGGTGTTGAAAAGGCAGAACCGAAAAAGAAAAAAGGGACCAGTAAACGAGCAACCAGGAAATCGGCAGGAAAGAGCGCAATGGAGAAAACTGCGAAAAGCAAAAAGGAAAAATCTACCGCTAATAAAAAGACTGCTGTAAAAGACCGACTTGACTAATCATACACCGTGAGCAATTCCTTCTTCTCACCAGCGGATTACCCATACCCCACGAGGAGGAGCACACGTTTTGGCAGTATCAGGGCCGCTGGATTCGTAGTACAGATTTGACTTGAGGTCGGTTGGCATGGTTCTCTCCGGGTTGGCTATTCGCCCGTATCCGGGACGAAACCACAGACGCCGGCTTTGATTTCTATGTTGGCAGGCATGGGGGCAATTCTAACATCAAGATGTGCCTGTCGCGTGTCACGAAGTTGCAACATTCCTGCCATATTCCTGCAACGCATTTTTTGCCATTCTTCCCATATACTGTATGCAACAAGCAATTCCTCACAATTTTGAAAGGAGAAATAAAATGTTTATTAAACGTGCCCTCAAAGTTTTTGTCATCGCTATTGCGTCCTTCGTTTTTGCCACCATCACGTATGCCTTCGCAGCGGGAAATACGGGCATTCCAGCTCAAAAAGCTGGTGATGGGGCGGCGGCGATTACCGGTTATGCTGTCAGCAGTATTCAATATCATTTGAACGACACCGACCCAGGAAAGATTGATAGTGTAACCTTTACACTGGATGCTTCAGCGACAACCGTGAAAGTGAGGGTTGATGCCGATGGTGATTATTACTCGAGTGGTACGAGTGGTAAATGTACCGCTTCAGGTAATGCCTGGACCTGCGATACAACTTCTCCTCAGTTAACCGTCACGGCTGCTGACAACTTGCGGATCATCGCCCTCGATCACTAAACTGCGAGCGATGACTCGGCGATTGGACTAAAGGCATTGTAACCAGCGATATTGGTTCCGCACCAGGCTATATCGCTGGTCGCCCCTTGAGACTCGGCCTGCTCGAAAGGTGGTTTCCCATCCGCAAAGGAAAGGGAACATCTGGTGGAGCAGGCCCTTTCTTTAGTCCCGGGATATATCACCTCGAAACGATGACGACTTATCGGCGCTGGTTGCAGGCGATTTTAGCGGCTCTCCTGCTCGTGGTGACAATCACGGGCTGGGTTCTCTTTGCGCCGAGCCAGTTGGGCGGCCGGGCAGTCTACGTGATAGTTAATGGTAACAGCATGGAGCCCCACTTCCATTACGGCGACCTCGTCATCGCACACCGGGCGTCTGATTACCGGGTTGGAGATATCGTGGTTTATCGCAGCGCCGAGTTGAAGAGTTTTGTCTTCCACCGCATCATTGCGCTGAACCTTGACCATTTCGTTCTAAAAGGAGACAATAATAGTTGGACGGATTCATACCAGCCCACCCAGGCGGAACTGATCGGTAAATTATGGATTCACATACCCAATGCCGGCAGGGTCGTACAGTGGCTGCGGATCCCCATAAGTATGGCAATCATAGCCGGGGGAGTAGCAACCATCCTGATGATTAGTGTAATGAAACGACGTAAACACGGAAAAAATATGAACAAAAAATCTCAATGGGAATGGCTGAATACTGCGAAAAAATGGGTCTACCGGAATTTTGTAGGGAGACCCAGCCAGAGCTCGCGGGTGAAAGCACTCAGAGCAAAAATTGGACGAGTTCAGCACAAAAAGAACATAAGTAGAAAATCCGTAAGGGAACGGCTCAATACTGTGAAGGGGTGGGCCAGACGGAATTTCGTGGAGAGACTCAGCCAGAGCTCCTTGATAAAAACACTCCGGGCAAAGAAATCCGGCGCAATAACACTCAGAACAGCAACGCCCGAAATGCCACCTGCTCCAGTTCGAGACCAGAAGGCCAAGAATCGGGGGCAAGTCATAGAGGTATTATTCTTTATTTTGGGATTGTTTGCCCTCGCCTCGCTCGTGTTGGGCATTTTTGCCTTTACCCGCCCGGTCTGGCAGGATGTTGCCGACAACGTCAATTACCAACAGCTCGGGACATTCTCGTACGCTACAACGGCGCCCGCCGGGATTTACGATACGACCGCCGTGACCTCTGGTGATCCCCTGTTCCCCAAGCTGACCTGCTCTGTGAATTTGCAATTCAGCTACATCTTCCTGGGAGACCAGTTGCAGGGTCTGGCCGGCACCCACCAACTCACTGCCACCATCCTGGACGACCGCAGCGGCTGGCAGCGCACGCTCCCTCTTGAAACCCAAACGGTTTTCAGCGGCAGCACCTTTGTGACCACTGCCAGTCTCAACCTATGCCGGATCGAAGCGATGGTTGCCGCCATGGAAGAGGCGACCGACCTGCACCAGTCCGGCTATTCCCTTATCGTCAACCCGCGCGTGACAATCACGGGACAAGCCGCCGGTCGGGACCTGCAAGCTGCCTTCGAGCCCCACCTGCTCTTCCTGTTCGACAAAGTGCATTTCTATCTTTATAAAAGCGACGCGGTGACCGATCCCCTGAACCCCTCGCAAGCGGGACTGATCGAAGGCAAGCGCAGGCAGGCAAACGCGTTATCCCTGCTCGGTCTGAAACCTGAAGTCGGGAAGATGCGTGTGCTTTCATTGATCGGGCTGGGGCTTTCCCTGGGTGGATTATTGTTCCTCGGGTTTTTCATCTCCAATAAGGTGCGCGGCAGTCAGGAAGCGCTCGTTCAGATGAAATATTCTTCAATGCTGGTAGACATACATGACAGAACTTTGGAGTTGTCATCGCCGGCAATTGACGTGGTCACGATGGATGACCTGGCGAAACTGGCCGAACGACATGACTCCTTGATTCTCCATGAGGCGCGTGGTTTGATACACTACTACCTTGTACAGGGAGATCAAATTACCTATCGCTACACCCTGAATGACGGGAGCGGCAACATGTCGAATATGTCGCCGATGCAGTTGGAGCATAACCTGCGGAAAGGGATTGATTTGGGTGAGTTCCGGGTCTATTACCAGCCAATTGTGTCATTGGCGGATGGCAAAATCACCGCCGTAGAGGCTCTTTTGCGCTGGCAGCATCCGGAGCGTGGCCTGGTTCCTGCGGCAGAATTCATTGCCATAGCCGAAAAAACCGGATTAATCAACAAAATCGGCGAATGGATGTTACAGGTGGCATGCACACAGTTTGAGGAATGGCAAAGAGCCGGTATCCAGATCAGGCTGGCAATAAATCTCTCGGAGTATCAGTTGAAAAGGGATCCGGCAGAAATCATCTCCAGAGTGCTGCGAAAAACAGGCATGGATCCCCGAACACTACAAATAGAGATTTCAGAAACCAGTATAATGAAAAACGCCTCTACGGTTCTCCCTGGTCTGCAGAAATTGACGGACCTCGGTATACAACTATCAGTGGATAATTTTGCCGGTCAATCTTCCCTTTCGGCTTTGGAGCAATTCCCGATCAACAGCATTAAAATAGACCGACTTGTTATAGAAAAAATCAGTAATCCGGAGAACGCGACCACTGTCAGTGCAATGATTACAGAGGGTATTAACCTGGGTTTGAATGTGGTTGCGGAAGGCGTTGAAACGGAAGAACAATTGGAATTCCTACGTTCCCACCTGTGCACCCTGGCCCAGGGCTATTTGCTTGGCCGTCCCACCCCGGCTGATGAAGTGACCCTGCTCCTGGAGAAGGGCAGGAATCCAGATCGCCCAAAACCCGCTAAGGGATGGGCGCGTTACAAGGAGGATGCTGGATGAACACACGACTTTTGTCTCGGCTCATTGTTTTTGGTCTTGTTGTACTGATACTGGCCAGCGTCCTCACTGCGGATGCGGCGGCCAATACCGTTCCACAAACCCGTCTCACTGATCAGAGCAGGGCCATCACCGTCAATGATCTCAAGCCTCCCGAGTGCGCTGGCATTAACCTGACCAACATTGTGGTGTGTACTGGAACTGAAATTTGCCGTGGGACGGGCGGCAATGATCTGATTTTGGGTACTGCTGGCTCTGACACGGGGGCCAACGGAAGAATCGTCGGCGGTAATGGCGATGACTGCATCCTGGGCGGCGCGGGTGATGATGATCTTCGTGGGCAGGGAGGTAATAATGACGTCTGCATTGGCGGGCCGGGGAATGACACATTAAATGATAATTGTGAGACCCGGATCCAATAAATCTGGACAAAACTCTTGACAGACCATCAGCCAAAATAAAATATCGCCAGCCATGCAAAATTGGCTGGCTTATGTTTTTGAAATTACCTCCCACGAATTGATTAACTCCGCTAAGCGTTACTACGGTGAATTTTCAGGCCTTTTTTGTCTCTCTGGGAATCTCCGGAAAAAAGGAGAAGATGCGGGGTGAGTAGTGTAAACTTCTTTCTGTAATTTCCCAAAAGAGTAGGTCAGGTGTTATCCTCACGGTGACTAAACCAAAAGGAGAGACACCTTGACCTACCGAGAGGATTTTACCCTACCCGCTGGACTTCTGGAACGGATCAACAAGCAAGGATTTGACATTCTTCCCGAACTGATCCAAGTGCTCATCAATGCCGCGATGCAGGCGGAACGGCAGCA